>Ga0187777_10003252_pt1 | contig 10396 bp, 8 predicted proteins | sample 1015_Q2_SP5_10_M_FD_132416 | JGI IMG/M metagenome (GOLD analysis project Ga0187777, IMG submission 132416) | Tropical peat soil microbial communities from peatlands in Department of Meta, Colombia - 1015_Q2_SP5_10_MG | ecosystem: Environmental > Terrestrial > Soil > Wetlands > Peat | place...
GCGTGAGGATCGAACGAAGAGGCGCGACCGCGCCCCGGACTAACGCCCTCAGCCCCCGGTAGGCGCGATGCCGCAGGTGGGCGACGACAGCGAGCCGTTGCGCAAGAAGCTGCCCAGCGTCTGGCGCACGGTGGTCGAGCCGCACTCGGGACAGCGCTTCTGGCGCTCCTTGATGGCGCCCGAGGTCAGCACCGTAAAGGTGTGCTTGCACTCCTCGCACACGAGGTCGATGGTGGCCACAGCGGGCTCCTTTCGGGAAGGCTCCTATACCCCATGGGGTATCATATCCACGCTCAACGGCGGCGCACAAGCCGCAGTCGGCGGCCGGCGAGAGAGGCGCTCGACTCGTTGTCGCCCCGATACCCTCTCGGGTATGCTTGGCGCGATCCCGACCACCCCGCGACGAACGGACCCGGTCATGATGACGAGCCAGCGCCAGTGCCCCCGCGACCCCATGCCGGCATGACAGGTCGAGCCGACGTGCAGGCCGGCATCTGCGGCCACCGCACCACGATCGGGGCCGAGACCGGCGACGGCCGGCAGGTGACCTTCACGCTCGAGACCACCTGCGACAACATCGAGCGCCTCATGGCGCGCCTCGACGCGCAGGGAGCGCTCGACGCCTACGGGGAGATCAACCCAAAGGCCGCGAGCACCATGGTGGCGCTGGCACGCGAAGCGGCCATCTGCACCGACTGCATCGTGCCGCTGGCGGCCCTCAAGGCCATGCGCGTCGCGGCCGGCCTGGCGCTGCCGGCCGACGCCGCGATCGCCATCCGCAAGGACTGACGGTGCTCGTCTGATCGCCGCTGGACGCCTGTCGCACGCGCGCTCTGGCCCGGGACCTCAGCTCAGTGCGGCCACCACCCGGCCGAAGCGCTCCCTGACGTCGGCGGCGATCTCGTCGAGCACGGGGTTGTCGATCGCGCCGAGCATGCTCTGCGGGTCGATCGCGCTCACGTGGGTGCCGTCGGGCGCGTCGTAGACGACCACGTTGCAGGGCAGGAACACGCCCAGGTCGGGCTCGGCCTGGAGCGCCCGGTGGGCGAGCGGTGGGTTGCAGGCGCCGATGATGAGGTAGCGCCCACGCTCGACGCCGAGCTTCTCGCGGAGCGCGGCCTGCACGTCGATCTCACAGAGCACACCGAAGCCCTCGTCCTTGAGCAACTTCTTGACGAGCGGCACGACCTGCTCGTGCGGCGCGCCCAGCGTGACGCCGATCGCATACTCGGGTACGGCCATGGGATCCCCTCCTGGACAAGCTCCGCGGGTCGATGGGCTGATACCCAGGAGGGTATCCGGCCAACCTGTGAGCGCGGCCGCCGACGGCGGCGTGGCTTGCGACGCGTTGCCGACGGAGTACCCTTGGGATTCGAGTCCGGTGTCAATGGCCGCGATCGCAAGGGGCGGCCACGAGCAACGAGCGGGGGCGGCATGGAATACTCCTCCTTTCCGGTGCTGGTCGTCGACGACGACCTGAAGGCGGACACGGCGGCCGGCCGTGCCGCGCGCGCCGTCATCGGCGAGCTCAAGGACCACGGCCTCGCGGTGATCGAGGCGGCCACCTACGACGACGGCGAGATGGTCCTGCGCTCCAACCCCGGCATCGGCTGCCTCATGCTCGAGTGGGGCTGTCACGGGCCCGACTGCCCGGCCGACGGCGACACCCGCGCGCTCGAGCTCATCTCCCTCGGCCGCTCGCGCGGACGCGAGCTGCCGATCTTCGTCGTCACGAACCGCGTCTCGCTCTCCGATCTGCCCTACGATGCCCTCCGTGGCGTGACCGGCTACATGTGGAAGCTCGAGGACACGCCGCACTTCATCGCCGGGCGGGTGGCCTACGCCGTGCACTCCTACGTCGACGAGCTCCTGCCGCCGTTCTTCGGCCGCCTCGTCGAGTTCGCCGAGCATCACGAGTACTCGTGGCACACGCCGGGTCACACCGGCGGCACCGCCTTTCTGAAGACCCCGGTGGGCCAGAGCTTCCACAGCTTCTTCGGCGAGAACATGCTGCGCTCCGATCTGTCGATCTCGGTGGGCGAGCTCGGCTCGCTGCTCGATCACTCGGGTGTGGTCGGCGCCGCCGAGGAGTACGCGGCCCGCGTCTTCGGCGCCGACTTCTCGATGTTCGTGACCAACGGCACCTCGACCTCGAACAAGATCGTGTTGCACGGCTGCGTGACCCAGGGCGACGCCGTGCTGATCGACCGCAACTGCCACAAGTCGGTGCAGCACGGCCTTTCGATGACCGGCAGCATCCCGGTCTACCTGCGGCCGCTACGCAACGGCTACGGCATCATCGGCCCGGTCTCCCCCGCCCTGCTCGAGCCGGCGGCCATCGACGCCGCCATCGCGGCCACCCCGCTGCGCAGCTACATGAACGATGGCCGGCCGGTCTACGCGGTGCTCACCAACTCGACCTACGACGGCCTCTGCTACGACGTCGAGGCCGTCGACCTGGCCCTGGGGCAGCGCGTCGACCGCATCCACTTCGACGAGGCCTGGTTTGCCTACGCCCGCTTCAACCCGCTCTACGCGCGGCGCTACGGCATGTACCGCGAGCCCGGCGACGACAGCGGGCCGACCGTGCTCACCACGCAGTCGACCCACAAGCTGCTCGCGGCCCTCAGCCAGGCCTCGATGATCCACGTGCGCCAGGGCCGCAAGCCGATCGACCGCGATCGCTTCAACGAGGCCTTCATGATGCACGCCTCGACCTCGCCGCAGTACGCGATCATCGCCTCGAACGACGTCTCGACGGCGATGATGGACGGCGCCTCGGGACCGAGCCTGACGCAGGAGAGCATCCAGGAGGCCGTCGCCTTTCGCAAGACGATGGTGCGCGTGGGACGCGAGATCACCGAGCGCAACGATGCCGGACCGCGCGGCTCCTGGTGGTTCGGCGTCTGGCAGCCCGACGCCGTGGTCGACCCGCAAAGCGGCGACGAGTACGAGTTCAGCTCGGTCTCCGACGAGCTGCTCGGCCGCGAGCCCTGGTGCTGGACCCTGGCCCCCGACGCCGACTGGCACGGCTTCACAGACCTCACGCCGGGCTACTGCATGCTCGACCCCATCAAGGTGACGCTGCTCACCCCTGGTGTCGATTCGCGCGGCACGCTGGCGCCCTGGGGCGTGCCGGCCGAGCTCGTCTCGCGCTTTCTCGAGACGCGCGGCATCGTGGTCGAGAAGACCGGCGACTACACGCTGCTGTTCCTCTTCTCGATCGGCATCACGCGCGGCAAGTGGGGCACGCTGGTCGACGCGCTGTTCGACTTCAAGAGCCTGTACGACCGTGGCGCCCCGCTGCGCGACGTGTTCCCCGACCTGGTGCGCGCCCACGGCTCGCGCTACGCCGACCTCACGCTGCCCAAGCTGGGCGACGAGATGCACGCCTACATGGTCGAGTCCGACCTGCCGCGCAAGCTCGAGCTCGCCTACGAGGCTCTGCCCGAGCCGGTCATGCCGCCCGACGTCGCCTACGAGAACCTGGTGCGCGGTAAGGTCGAGATGACGGCGCTGGCCGCGATGGCCGGCCGCGCCTCGGCCGTGATGGTCGTGCCCTACCCGCCGGGCATCCCCATCCTCATGCCCGGCGAGCGCGTGAACGCCCCGACGGTCGACTACCTCGAGGCGCTGCAGCAGTTCGACCGACGCTTCCCCGGCTTCAGCCACCACGTGCTGGGCGTCGCGCTGGCCAACGGCGAAAGCGACGAGGCCGGCTACCGCGTGAGCTGCCTGCTCGACGACGCGGTGACGGTGGCCGGCGGCAGCGCGGCGGCGCGACGCTCGGAGCTCGCGCTCGAGAGCTGACCCTCGCGTAGCGGCGCCGGCGACCCGAGCCGGCGCTCGAGAGCTGACCCTCGCGTGGACGGCGAGACGGTGCGCGGCCGCTCTCGAGCCTCCCCTCGCGAGCCTCGTCTCGTGCCCTGACAACGCGGCCACGCGGCGTACGGTTTCCCGTCCCCGCGCTGCGGAGACAACCCACGCCGTGGGCCATCGCCACTCGATGGGGTCTTCGGCACGGTGGGTGCCGATCGAGCCGCGGTCCGTCTGCCGGCCGGTGGGGCCGTGACATGGAGGGGGTTATCGCATGGACCAGGGCACCGGCGCGGGCGTCGCACGCCACTATGAGCCACAGCTGCGCCGGTCGTTCGGCGCCGTCGGCAACGCCATCCTCACCCTGTCGGCCATGTCGCCGGCGACGACGGTCTTCGTCTACGTGTCGGTGCTGTTCTTCCTGGTCGGCACGTGGTCCTTCCCGGCGACCGTCATCGCCGCCTTCATCGCCGCCGGCATGAGCCTCGTCTACGCCGAGCTCGGGACGGCCTACCCCATCGCCGGCGGCGAGTACGCCATCATCGGGCGTGTGCTCGGCCGTGGCACCGGCTTCATCGTCTTCGTCGTCCTGCTGCTCTTCTACACGCTGCTCATCGCGTCGTTCGCCCTGGGCGCCGGCCTGCAGCTCCAGACCATCTGGGCCACCGTCGACCCCCGCCTGGCCGGCCTGGTCCTGCTCGTCCTGGCGGCAGGCCTGACGATCCTCAGGGTCAGGACGAGCTGGATCGTCACGACCGTCATGCTGGCGGTCGAGCTGGTCTCCATCGGCATCGTCAGCTTCCTGGGCTTCGCCCACGCCCAGGACCCGATCGGGCGCCTCATCGTGCCGAAGGCGTTCATCCCCAGTGGCGGCGCCGCGCCGATCACGTGGTCGATCTTGCTGCTGGGCCTCACCTTGGCCTTCTTCAACATGACCGGCTTCAACGTCTCGGTGCTCTTCTCGGAGGAGACCGAGAAGGCCCGCAAGCGTGTGGGACGCGCCGTCATGCTGGCGGTCGCCGTCTTCGTCTTCGTCGTCATCGTGCCGACGGCGGCGGCGCTCATGGGCGCACCCTCGCTGCGCGGCTTGAGCACGAGCCCCTCGGCGATGGTCTACGTGACCAAGGCGCTGGGCGGGGAGCGTCTCGGCACGTTCATCACGCTGGCGATCGTCGTCGCCATCTTCAACGCCCTGGTCGCCAACATCATGGGTTTTGGACGCGTGCTCTGGTCCGGGGCCCGCGACCAGGTCCTGCCGCAACCCGTGAACGGCTGGCTCGAAGCGGTGCACCGGCGCTTCCGCACGCCGTGGGTGGCCTGCCTCGTCATGGCCGCCGCCGGCGGCGCCAGCCTGTTCTCGGCGGCGATCACCGGTCTGGTCACGCTGATGGGCGTCATCACCCTGGTCTTCATGGGCCTCATGTGCGTGTCGGCGATCCGTATCCGCCTCATGCGCGACGCGCCGCGACGTTACCTCATGCCGCTGTGGCCGTTCGTGCCGGTCGCGGTGCTGGCCTCGTTCGTGCTCATGGCGACCGGTCAGACCGCTCACGACCTGGTGATCGTCCTGCTCACCGCGGCCGGCGCCGGCGTCTACTATCTCGCCTACCTGCGGCCCCGCTCCGCGACCAAGTGGGTCATGCTCGGCGCGGTCGAGGAACCGGAGGAGTGGAGCGGCACGGCGGCGCCCGGCGAGGCGCTGAAGGTCATGAGGCCGGGCGCGGCGCCCGAGCCGCTCCCGAGCGCAACGACACTCGAACCGGCACAGAGCGGAGCGGCACTCGACGCATTGCCCGAGGCAGCTGAAGGCTGATGGCACACTTCATCCTCATCTGCGAGCGACGCGGCCCCGCGGGTGGCGGTCGCAAGACCGGCCGCGACGGCGACGACCGCGAGGCCGCGGCGACGGACCGCGATCGCAGAGCGCGCGAGGCCGGCAACGGCACAAGGGCCGACGAGACAGGCGGCCGGCGAGGCGCGCTCGAGCAGTGCGCTCGCCTCCTGTGGCCGCCGGGCGTCACGCCGGCTCCCACGAAGCTGGTCGACGAGGGCGGCCTTTCGCTCGCCGTGATCAGCCCCAACGAAGGCGTCGCGCTGCACGGCACCAGCCTCTGCCTGGGGACCATCCTGGACACGCCGGGCGAGTGGTGGCGCCCCGGATCGGCGCCGCCCGACGGCAGCTACGCGCTGATCCGCTGCTCCACCGACGAGGTCGAGATCGTCGCCGACATCGCCGCCTCGCGGACGGTCTGGTACTACCACGACGACGACGTCTTTCTGGCCTCGTCGTCGCAGCGCGCGCTGGTGGCCCTGCTGGGCGAGTTCCAGCTCGAACCGACGGCCGTGACCTGGATGGTGGCGGCCGGCTCCCTCGGTCCCCTGCCCTCGTACGACCGGCGGCTGCGCCGCGTGCCGCCCGACGGCACGCTCAGGCTCGACCGCCGCGCCTGGCGACTCGAATCCCGGTCGCACTGGGAGCCCTACGAACCCGAGGAACGCAGCGACGCCGAGCACGTCCGGCGCCTCGCCGAAGCCCTCGTCGAGACCTGCGCCTACATCGCGCCCGACGCCGGGCGCTGGCCGATCCTGCTCTCGGGTGGCTCCGACAGCCGCACCATCCTCATGGGGCTGCTCCAGGCGGGTGCCAAGCCGAGATGCGTCACCTGGGGCCTCGCGGCCTCACTGCAAGACGACCGTACCGACCCCGGCGTCGCCCGCCGCGTCGCCCAGACCGTCGGCGTGCCGCACGAGTTCTTCTCGCTCGACGCGTGCCCCACCGGCGCGACCGAGGCGCTCACGCGCTTCGTGACCCTGTCCGAGGGCCAGCTTCCCGATTTCACGGGCTACATGGACGGCTTCGCGACGTGGGAGACGCTCGTCGCGCAGGGCTGCGTCGGCGTCGTGCGCGGCGACAACCACGGCTGGGGGTACCTGGGCGAGTTCACGTCGGACCTCGACGTGCGCCGGCACTGCGGAGCCGATCTCGTGAGCGACTACGCGCCGGGACACCCGATCCATCGTCTGGGCCTGCCCCCGTCCCCCTTCCCGGAAGTGCTCGAGCGGCAGACGGGAGAGGACCTTCTCGGGTACCGCGACCGCCTGCAGCACTCGTTCTTCATCCCGGCGCATATCTCGCCGCTCAACCAGCCCAAGGCGGCCTATCTCGAGATCGTCAATCCGCTCCAGGCGCGTCGCGTGGCCGACGTCGTGGTCCGCCTGCCTGAGCGACTCCGCCTGCACCCCGGCGTCCTGGCCCTCGTCCTAGGCCCCCACGGCCCGGACGCCATGCCCTTCGCCGACCGCGAAGAGGGCGCGCTGCAGCGGTTCCTCGCTTGCGCGGAGATGCGACACGCCCTGGCCGACGTGCTCCGCTTCGGGACCGCTCGCAGCCTTTTCGACGCAGCGACGCTCGACGGGATCGCTCAGCAGCTCGTGAGCCCGCCACGCGTCGTGGGCAAGGCCCAGGCCAGAAAGGCCCTGCGAGCGATGGTCCCGCAGAAGCTGCGCAAGCTCGCCACCCCCATGACCGGCACGCGTCTCGACGCGAGGATGATGGCCTTCAGGATGGTCCTCGCGGCGCGCGCGGTGGAGGTGTTCGAGGAGGCGAGCCGCGCGGCCCGCGCGTCGGCAAGCTCGGCGCCGCGGGTCGCTTCGGCGGCGAGGTAGGCGCCGGCAACGTCGGCGTTTGCGGAACCGCTCGCCGGCGGAACGCCGGCGGGAAAGCTTGGTAGCGGCGGTAGGACTCGAACCTACGACACGCGGATTATGATTCCGCTGCTCTGACCAGCTGAGCTACGCCGCCACCGGACTTCGAGGCTTCGCATCGGCGACCGCTTGTGCCACAGGACGAGCCTGAACGGGACAGCCTGGTTGCGAAGGCTCCCCATGCTAGCAGACTCCACGGCAGGCCTCAATCTGGCGGCCGTCTCGATCCACCCCGCCTACTAAACCGTGGGACCCGGGGGCCAGCTCACCCTCTTCTCGCTCCAGGTGATGTGCCACTCTGTCCATGGCCCACGCCTATCTTTCAGCCGTCGGTCGGTTTGGTACTACGACAAAAGACGGATATAATGTGCAAGGAATCACAAGCCGTCGCGGCCAACACGAGCCCGACGGCCGACTGCAGGCAGGAGGAGATCATGGGAACCGCCCGGGCCGAGCTCGAGCGTCTCAGTGGCGCAGCGCCCCGCACGGACGACGGCCGCGCCACTGCTGTTCCCGGCGGCCCCGATCTTGGCTTCCTGACCGGCGGCCCCCTGCGTCATCCGCGCGCCGGCCTTCGCAACGCCTTCCCCGCGCACGCCGTACGCGTGCTGCGACCAAAGGTGCCCTGACTGAACCGCAGACCCCCAGCCGCCGGATGCCCCCTTCCGACGGCCTCTCAGGGCGGGCGGAGCCGGCCGGTGCGCCGGCTCCGCCCATAGCCACCGACACCCCGGCAGCGCCCTCGCGGCGCGACCGTGTACACGGCGCATCCCTGAAGCGACGAACGGGCCTGCGGGGCGACAGCGACACCACCCTCACGATCGCGTCGTTCGGCGACGCACAAGGAGTTGAGAGTCATGACCGCACAGACTTCGAAGCGCTTGCCCTGGCTGTTCTTCGTGGGTCCCGACGGCGTGGTGCGCACCGCGCGCGACGCCAACCAGACCGCGACGCTGGCCGCTCTCGAGGGCCACGGACTGGCCGACCGCCTCGTCCGCTAGGTCCGCCGCGGCGCGCGGCGGGCGGCCGGCCCCCGGCCGCCCGCCGCGCGCCCTTCTCGTTGGCCCGCTGGAAGTTGAAAGCGGGTATGGTTTCGAGTACCATGCCTAGGCTCCCGGGGGAGTGCCCGAGTGGTTAAAGGGGGCGGACTGTAAATCCGTTGGCTCAGCCTACCTAGGTTCAAATCCTAGCTCCCCCACCAGCGATGCCCGGTTAGCTCAGTCGGCAGAGCACTTGCATGGTAAGCAAGGGGTCCGCGGTTCAAATCCGCGACCGGGCTCCACCTCTTCCCCGCTCCTCACCGCTCGCTCTAGTAGCCGAGCTCCGCCTCGACCACGCCGATCGACTCGTCGAGCACGCGCACGATCTCGTCGATCTGCTCGGTCGAGATGATGAACGGCGGCGCCACGGCGTGGCAGTGACCGCCGCCCAGCAGGCGCACGAACACGCCGCGTCTGAAAGCCTCGTCGCGTACCTTGGCCGCGGCGCCCACCGTCGGCGGGAACCACTCCTTTGTGCCCTTGTCCTGCACGTACTCGATGCCGGACACCAGGCCGACGCCGCGCACGTCGCCCACGATAGGGTGCGCGAGCAGCGTGCGCAGCCCGGCTTGCATGTAAGCGCCCACCTCACGGCAGCGCTCGACCAGGTGCTCGCGTTCGACGATCTCGAGGTTGGCCAGGCCGGCGGCCGAGCAGAGCGGATGGCCGTTGTAGGTGGCGCCGCTCATGAAGGCCTCGCCGGGACCACCCAGGAAGGCCTCGAAGACGTGGTCGCGGGCGGCCACCGCACCGAGCGGCAGGTAACCCGACGACAGGCCCTTGGCCAGGGTGACCAGGTCGGGCTCGGAGCCGAACTGCTCGAAGCCGAACCAGGTGCCGGAGCGGCCGAAGCCGGTGATCACCTCGTCGTTGATCACGAGCACGTCGTTCGCCTTGCAGGTCTCGCAGACCATGGGCCAGTACTCGGGCGGCGGCGGGATCACGCCGCCGGTGCCGATCATCGTCTCGCCCAGCATGGTGCCCACGTTCTCGGCGCCGTAGAAGGCGATCTCCTGACCGACCGCCTTGGCGCACTCCATGGCGCAGTCCTCGCCGTAGGTCTTGTTCCAGGCACAGCGGTAGCAGTAGGGCGCCCCGATCTTGATGAAGCCGGGCAGCAGGGGCTCGAACTTGTTGCGGTTGACCGGCAGCCCCTGGGCGCTCGTGGCCGTCATCGTGGTGCCGTGGTAGGAGCGGTCGCGGAACAGCACCATGTACTTGGTGCCCTTGCCCCGGTTGCGGTGATACTGGCGGGCCATCTTGACGGCGGTCTCGACCGACTCGCCGCCGCCGAGCGTGAGGAAGACGTGGTCGAGGTCGCCGGGCATGAGGCTCGCCACCTTGGCGGCGAGCCTGATGCTGGGCTCGTTGGCGATCTGGAAGATGTGGTAGATGGCGAGCTTCTCGGCCTGGGCCTGTATCGCCTCGAAGATCTCCTTGCGGCCGTGACCGACGTTCACCGTCCACAGCGAGGCGAAGGCGTCGATGTAGGCCTTGCCCTCGCTGTCGTAGACGAGCGCGCCCTCGGCGCGCTCCATGATGGTCGGCTTGAGGCCCTCCATCTGCGTGAAGGGCGGCCACAGGTGGCCCAGAAAGTCGTCGGCGAGCTTCGCCTGGTCGGTCATCGCGGCTCCTTCCCCGATCGACCGGACCCCCTCGTCCGGCACCACCTGACCGTACTCTCCGGCGAGGCGGCGCTCAAGCGGCGGAGCCACACCCGCTGGGGTGGTGAGGCGGGCGGCAAGGACGGCGGCGCCGGCGCGCAGGGTCGACAGCGACCGGGCGGCGTTGCCGCCGGCCCCGCCGCCCGCTAGGCTTCGACCATGACCGCCGAC
>Ga0187777_10003253_pt1 | contig 10396 bp, 9 predicted proteins | sample 1015_Q2_SP5_10_M_FD_132416 | JGI IMG/M metagenome (GOLD analysis project Ga0187777, IMG submission 132416) | Tropical peat soil microbial communities from peatlands in Department of Meta, Colombia - 1015_Q2_SP5_10_MG | ecosystem: Environmental > Terrestrial > Soil > Wetlands > Peat | place...
ATGACAGCGTCGATAGCATGCTGGAAACCGTGCTTTGGTCAGCGCCTAGCGGTTGCGGCGCGGTGATTTGCCACTGGCCGTTGTTCCTGGCGAGCACAATTTCGGCGGCATCCTTTTTTTTCAACTCGATCTTCGAAATGTCGTCTTGCTTAAGCGAAAGGATTTTAGGTGCGACTTCGGCGGACGCTTCCGTTGTCTCCGGCGATTTGGGGTGACGATTTGACCAATAGAGAGCCGCCAGGAGTGCCAGAAGCACGATCATGGCTGCGATGAGGCCTCGAAGTTTCATTTTTGTGTTCCTGCAGAATGTTTTCGGCGCGGGCAAAAATGCCCGCGTTACACAGTTAGCGGCGCTTCCACCAGACTGAAACTCCGGCCACAACCACGATCAACGGCAACAAGAATTGACTGGTAGTGCGGACAAGATTCAATTGAGCACGCGTCATGGTGACGCGGCGGTCTTCCCTTTCCTTAGGCCGAATCGAAATCAGGTCTTCATCGGAAGACAGCCAATCAACGGTGTTTAACGCCAGGTCGCTGTTTCCGTTGAAGTTGATAAACGAATTGGCCGCCCACGACGAACTGCCGACGACAACAAACCGTCCTTGCGAATCCTGCTTGCTGGTGTTGTACGTTCCGGCGGCCGCAATGGTCATCGGGCCCTTGCGATTCTTGGGATCATTGGGGTCCACCCGCGGCGAACTCAGATTGTTGGTCGCGAGGCTGGTGTCGGATGAATCGAAGAGCTTCTGCACCGAAGTTTTGTCACCGTTTTTGACTTCCATCGAGCGCGAGAGCGGGAAGCCAGTGGCGGATCCCTTCAATCCGCTAACAATGGGCTGCGACTCATAGCGAGTAACCAGGGCGACCTGGGGACCCAGTCCGGCCAGTTGGCCAATCGGATTCAGGTCCAGAATCAAGTTCTTGTCGAGGCTCACACCCCAGGTCTGCAGCAGATTAGTCAGCGCGTCGTTGTCCGCGATGTCGGAGCGGCCGATCTTGAGCGGAGGATCGAGCATCAGCAGCGCCCGGCCACCATTTTCGACATAATTCTTGATCGCGTCCACTTCCGGCTGCTGATAATCACGAGTCGGACCGCCGACTGCCACCACCGTGCAGTCAGTTGGCACTTCGGCTTTTTGCAGCAAGTCGATGGTCTCTGCCTGGTAGTTGTCTTTGCCGAGCAGGTCTTTGAAACGAGAATAGCCATTGCGGTCGGAGTCCTCGATCTGATGTTCGCCGCTACCCTGAACGAAGCAAACCGTCCGCGTGGTGTTTTTCAAGTCGCGGATAATTGCGCCGGTAATTCCCTCCTCGGTCATGCTCTTGGCTTCCTCTTTTCGATCGCCGATCTGAACTACCGCGGTTCCGTAGTTCTTAATTCCGACTTCCCGGGCTTCCTGCGGATTTTTGTCGGGATCGACATATTTCACCTGAATCTTGGGCGAGAGGTTTAAGTATTCGTTGAGCAGATCCTTGGCGTGCTGGAAGCGCGTGCTCTGATCAAAGTACGTAATCGTGGCCGGCTGTTTCAGACCTTTTACGATCTTTGCCGTTTGGTCGGACAGGCTGTAACGCTTGTTGGCGGTCGCGTCGTAAGACTTGTTGTAGCGATCAGCAAGGAAGTTGGCGATCACTACCGCAGTCAAGACGACCAGGATGTACACGGCCGCGTAGGCGGCATATTTTGTCTGTCTGGCTTTCAACAAACCTGAACTCACTTACGACCTCCAGCGCAGAGATTCCATGGAGCGGGAAGTAAAAAACAGCCCCACGAAAATCACTGTCAGATAGAAGATTGCGTCCTTGGTGTCGAGTACGCCTTTGGCGAACGACTCGAAATGAGTAATTACCGACATGTAGGCGAGCACCTTGGCCCATGTGGCAGTTTCATAGCCGCTGACCCACTCAAGAACCCAGAGGAGCAGACAAACCCCAAAAGTAGCGGCGCCGGCGATGATCTGGTTTTTGGTCAGCGTCGAAATGAATGTCCCAATGGCTAACAATCCACCGGCTTGCAGCAAGAGGCCCAGATAACCAATCGCCAGTGGCTTCCAATCAGGGTTTCCATACTTAAATAGAAAAGCAAAGTTCAGGGCCGTGAACAAGAGCATCGTGGCGTAAAGCGTGAGCGCCGCAAGCCACTTGCCAATGATGATTTCTGTATCTCGAATTGGTGAAGTAGCCAGCAGTTCGATGGTGCCCGTGCGCTTCTCCTCGGCGAACAGACGCATGGTGATCATCGGAATGAAAAACAAGCCGATCACACTGGCGTTGGATAACAGAGGCCGAATGACCTCCTCGTTCAGGTTCATTGGGAACATCTGGCCGCGCATTTGCGATTCCATGCCCATCAGCACGAAGTAGCCGAGGGCATTCCAGAAAAAGAAGCCGAAGATCAGGGCAAACATCGTCAGTAGCAGGTAGGCGATCGGAGAGACAAAATAACTGCGCATTTCCTTTCGCCAGATAGTAAATACGTTTCGCATTAATTCGCTCCCTTTGGCCATGGTTGCAGTTTGATAAGGAAGCGAGCCCAACGCACGATTGTTCTGTCGCTCAGAATGCGAGAGTTCGCGCGGCTCGCCCGGATCCTTCGCGGCGCAAAGGAGGCTTGCTCAGGATGACAATCAAGCCGCACCGACGCCTCCCTTTGCCGCATGTTCCACGGGCGCAGCTTCATTTCCAGTGAGTTGCAGGAAGATTTCCTCGAGGCTCATGGCGGCGGGGCGAAGTTCATTCAAGTCCCAACCCGCCTCGACCACGGCGCGCGCCAGATCGCCGCGGATGAAGCCTGTCTGGCCCTCGATTTCGAAGACGTTGCGATTGGCGTGGCTCGTCTTGTATTGCACCCGGCTTATGCCGCGAATTTGCTCCAGCCGCCTCTGGACGACGGACAAATCCAGGCTGCCGTTGCGGCCAGCCACCTCGATCAGCACCGACTCCGCACCACGCGCCCGCGCTTGCAGGTTCTGCACCGAATCCGTCGCGACAAGCCTGCCTTTGTTAATGATAATGACAAGCTGGCAGGTCTGCTCGACTTCCGGCAGGATGTGGGTGCTGAGAATGATGGTGTGATCACCCGCGAGGCTCTTGATCAGATCGCGCGTTTCGTTGATCTGCTTGGGATCAAGGCCTGCCGTGGGCTCGTCGAGGATCAGGACATCCGGGTTGTGAATGATGGCTTGAGCAAGACCGACGCGCTGGCGGTAACCTTTTGACAGCTTGCCGAGGAGCTTGGTTTTTACGTCTGCGATAGCGCACCGGTCGCAAACATAATCGACCCGTTTGTTCAATTCCGCTCCTGAGAGTCCTTTGAGCTTGCCAACAAATTTCAGGTATTCACTCGTTTCCATTTCGGGGTAGAGTGGGGGCGTTTCGGGAAGATAGCCAATGCGCTTCTTAACTTCGAGCGGCTGCTCCAGCACATCGAATCCAGCCACCGTTGCCGTACCGGAACTAGGCGGCAGGAAGCAGGTCAACATACGCATGGTGGTCGTCTTGCCGGCGCCATTTGGTCCGAGGAAGCCCACAATCTGCCCTTTCTGCACCTCGAACGAGACATGGTCTACGGCAGTCGTGCGCGCATACTTCTTCGTTAGCTCTTTTACTGTGATCATAAGATTTTGTTGCAGATAATCAGATGTACAGCCCACATCGTTGAATAAGCTACTTCCTGAATATTTCTGACGTGAATTTCTATGTTAAGAAGTGCGCGGGCGATATGTCAAACGGACGGGCGGTAGAATAGGATTCCGCAGAGGAGAAAGATGAGATACCGCGTTTTTGGCCGTACCGGATTCGAGGTGAGCGACATCGGCTTGGGACTGTGGGGAATGGGGGAATGGACGGATTCTGACGATCGTCAATCGCTCGATTCGCTGCAGCTTGCGATCGATCTTGGGTGCAACTTCTTCGATACTGCTTGGGCCTACGGAAATGGCAAAAGCGATGGCCTCCTGGGTGAAATTATGTCGCGCAATCCCGCCAAGCGCCTCTATGCTGCGTCAAAGATTCCCCCTCTCAATGACAAGTGGCCGGCCTCTGCGAAGGACAAGTACCGGGACGTTTTTCCGGCAAAACACGTTTTCAGGTATGCGGAAATGATCCGCGAAAAGCTGAGGGTGAAGACAATCGATCTCCTGCAATTCCACGTCTGGGACGACAGTTGGACCGAAGAACCGGAATTTCAGGACACGGTCGAGAAGCTGAAGGGTCAACAGCTGATCCGCTTTTTCGGGCTGAGCCTGAATCGGTGGGAACCAGAAAATGGGATCGAGGCTATTCGCGCCGGGTTGGTCGATGCGGTGCAGGTGATCTACAACATCTTCGACCAGTCTCCGGAGGACAAGTTGTTTCGTGTGTGCCGTGAGCTGAATATCGGAGTGATCGCGCGAGTACCGCTCGATGAAGGCAGCCTTGGCGGCAAGCTCACGGTCAAAACCAAATTTCCAGAAAGCGACTGGCGCTCTCGTTATTTTGGGCCGGAAAATCTGAAGAACACGGTCGAGCGGGTGGATAAGCTCAAGCCGCTTGCCCGTGCCGGAATGAGCCTCCCGGAAATGGCCTTACGCTTCACCCTGTCAAGTCCGGTCGTGAGTACTACGATTGTGGGCATGAGAAAACCTGATCACGTGCGCCAAAACATGGGAGTGAGCGATGCTGGGCAACTCGATGCTGCCCTGCTCAAAAGGTTGAAGCCGCACCGCTGGGACCGCAAGCCGCAGCCTTGGTCGGATTAGATCCTCAGGCCAGAGACTCCGTGTAACTAATCTGGCCCTCGGTGGTGATCCGAATGGCCTTGCAGATTTCTTTTGCCATTCTCAGGCCGGCTTCAGTGGCTCGGACGGGCTCGTCTGCCGACATGGCGGTACTGGCGGCCAGGGTAAATAGCAGAGCGTCTTCTTGCTTATCGAAGTAGAGCACCACCTGATTTGCTGCCATGTCTGGAATCCACCTCCGAAAACTAATCGTTTCAGAAATGATAGGCCGAACCGAGCGGTCCAGGATGATAACTCTTTTGGTGCCTCGGCTATCGAAAGTACATTGTCCGTCAGTTTCCACGCGGAAGTGGCACAAGGAAAAGGGTTTGACTGTGGAGGAAGGAGAGCGATTCTGTTGCGGCAACCCGCGCGACCTCGATCACACCAGCCTGTGAGTGGAAGTGCTAAAGTTACAGGTTCATGGCCGCTCCCGACTCCCGCTTTGTTAGAGCCTGCCGGGCCCAGACCGTGGACCGCACGCCGGTGTGGTTCATGCGGCAGGCGGGGCGCTATATGCCCGAGTACAGGGCGGTTCGCAAGGAATACTCGTTGATCGAGATCTGCAAGAAGCCCGAGGTAGCAGCGGAGGTGACGATCACCGCGGCGGAGGTGCTGGGAGTCGACGCAGCTATCATTTTTGCTGATCTGCTGCTGCCACTGGAGGTCATGGGCCTGCCTTTTCACTTCGCGGCGGGGGAAGGGCCTGTCATTCAAAGGCCGGTGCGGACGAAGGAAGATGTGGCGAAACTACACACAGAGGTGGCAGCCGAATTGGGCTATGTCTCTGAAGCTATCGCTCTCGTGTGCAGGCATTTTGGAGCACGTTTGCCGGTCATCGGATTCTGCGGCGCGCCGTTTACCCTAGCCAGCTACATGATTGAAGGCGGCGGCTCGCGCAATTACGTCCATACTAAGAAGATGATGTACTTGTCGCCAACCGTCTGGGACGAGCTTATGCGGAAGCTGGTGCAGGTCACCTCTGAATACGCCGCCGAACAGGTGAAAGCCGGCGCTGATGCCATTCAGGTTTTCGACAGCTGGGTAGGATGCCTGAGCCCGGAGGATTATCGGCGATACGTTCTGCCGCGAACCACCGAACTGGTGAAGAACCTGCAACGCACGGGCGCTCCGGTGATTTATTTCGGAACGGATAGCGCGACTCTGCTGGCTTGCATGCAAGAAACCGGAGCGGAGGTGATCGGCCTCGACTGGCGCATTCCGTTGGACGAAGGCTGGCGCAATTTGGGTTTTAGAGGCGGCGTGCAGGGAAATCTTGATCCGGTTCTGCTGTTTGCCGACTGGAATGAAATTCAATGTAGAGCGCAGGATGTACTGCGGCGCGCAGGGGGACACGCCGGGCACATTTTCAACCTCGGTCACGGTATTCTGCCGGAAACTCCAGTCGAGAATGTAAAGGCGCTGGCAAAATTTGTGCAGGAGCACTAAGCTACATCAACAATGGGGACGCCGAGTACGCGAGCGCATATGAGAAAGATAAAATCGATTGTGTGGTGCGCTGTACAGACGTGCGGTTCTTAGCGATCTCGGCGGTGGCAAAGGAGGTGACTGCCGGACGATGACGGTACTCTCGAAAGCCGCCGTTCTGCTGTTGGCGCATGGCAGTCCCGATGCGGTCGATGAGATTCCAGAGTTTCTCTTGCGCGTTACCGGCGGACGGCCGATTCCGCCGCAAGTCATCGACGAAGTAAAGCATCGTTACGGACTGATCGGGCGATCGCCTTTAACGGAATTGACCTTGAAACAAGCTAAGCTCCTTGAGCAGGAGCTCGGGCTGCCGGTTTATGTAGGGATGCGCAATTGGAGACCCTTGGTCTCCGATACGGTCCAATCGATGATCTCAGACAAGATTGGCAGTGCAATTGTGATTTGTCTGGCACCGCAGAACTCCCGCACCAGCGTGGGCCTTTACCGTTCGAGTTTGGGGAACAACCTTCCGTTCAGCGTCGACTTCATTGATGCCTGGCATGACCATCCGCTGCTGGTAAGGGCTTTCGCCGAGAGGTTGCACAATGGGTGGGAACGTGCCTGTATCGAGAGTGGACACAAAGTGCCTGTTATTTTTACCGCTCATAGTGTTCCTCAGCGCACGATCGCGGAGGGAGATCCGTACGAGGGACAGGCCAAAGAAACCGCATCGCTGGTAGCGCAAGAAGCTGGTCTACATCCGGAACATTGGAGGTTCGCCTTTCAGAGTCAGGGAATGTCGGGTGGGGCCTGGCTCGGTCCGAGCGTTGAAGAAACTATTCTTGCTCTGAAAGCCAATGGCCACCGCGGCGTTTTCATTCAGCCGATCGGATTCCTTTGTGATCACGTGGAAGTGCTCTACGACATCGACATCGGCTTCAAAGACTTTGCCGAGAAGCAGGGTATGCATTTGTGGCGTGCCCAATCGCTGAATGACTCGCCACTTCTGGCCAAAGCTCTCGCGGATGTCGCGCGAGCCCGCCTGGCGAAGTCAGCTATTGCATGAAACGAATTGCCATCATCGGCGGCGGGATGTCCGGATTGGCGGCCGCATTCGCAATCGAAAACGCTCGCCAGAGCGGTGCCACACTGGAATACGTGCTTTACGAATCCAGTTCGCGCCTCGGGGGCGTGCTGGTGACGGAGCGGGTCGATGGATGCCAGCTCGAAGCTGGCGCTGATTCGTTCCTAACCGAGAAACCGTGGGCCACGGATCTTTGTCGGGAGCTCGGCCTCGAAGACCAACTGATCGGCTCGAATGATCGAGACCGCAAAACTTACATTGTGGTCAAAGGAAAACTGGTCGAACTTCCGGACGGACTGATGTTTATGGTGCCGACGAAGATCGTCCCGACTCTTTTGTCCCCGTTGTTTTCTACGCGCACCAAGGTGCGCATGGCACAGGAGTGGTTTCATCCGCCTCGCAAAGCTGACCACGACGAGAGTGTAGCGTCGATGGTCGAACGGCACTACGGTGTCGAGATGGTAGACCGCCTTGCCGATCCCCTGTTGTCTGGAGTCTATGGCGGAGAAGCAAGTCACCTAAGTGTTCGCGCTGTGCTCGCGCGTTTTGCCGAGATGGAAGCTAAATACGGCAGCCTGGGGCGCGCCATGCTGGCGGCGCGCAAGAAGATGCCGACCACCAGGAATGGGGCGCGGCCGCTGTTTACCTCGCTGAGAAACGGGATGCAGCAGATGGTGGATGCAGTGGTCTCGCGCCTCACACCATCCGCTCTACAACTCAATCGCAGCGCGACATCTATTCAACGCGAGCAGCAAGGCTTTACGGTCGCAGCCGGGCAGGCTTCCGACCGGTTCGACGCGGTGATCCTTGCCACGCCGGCACACATGTCTGCGGATTTGATTCGAATCGCTGACAAGCACCTTGCCGCCGAGCTGGCGGCGATCGAATACACATCTTCTATCACCATCAACCTCGGTTATGACGAAAACGTGCGGTCGTCGCTGCCACCCGGATTTGGCTTTTTGGTACCGCGCAGCGAAGGACGTCGGATATTGGCCGCGACGTTCGTACATAACAAATTCCCGCATCGCGCCCCGGCAGATCGCGCTCTGCTGCGCTGCTTCATCGGCGGCACACGGAATGAGGGCCTTCTGCATCTTCCAGATGAGGACATCCTTCGCATTGTTCGGCAAGACCTGCAACAAATCATCGGGGTCAGGGCGGAACCGCTGTTCGCCACGGTTGACCGTTGGAAGCGGGCAATGGCCCAGTATGGCGTTGGCCATTTGGAGCGCCTGCAACGCATCGACAGCTTGCTGGCAGAGATTCCCGGTCTCGCGCTGGCAGGCAACGGATACCGCGGAATTGGCGTGCCCGATTGCATTCGATCCGGTCGCGATGCGGCGACAAGAATGCTCGCGACCCTCGATTTGGCAGAAGCTACAGTTCCAGCCCTTACCGATGTACGGAGCTAAATACTTTACCGACAGCCCATCGCGGCATCTGGCGGCCCTTTGATTTAAAGAACTACAATACTTACCGCTGTAAGATTCCTTGGGGGAACCATGGCGACGGACACAATCGTAAAAGATACGATGGGAACAATGAGCGGCGAGGAGATGGTGGCGCTCGCCAAGAAGCACACGTTGTACGAGTGGTCCGCACAATCGAAGGTCGATCCCATTCCAGTCGCCCGCGCCAAGGGAGTTTACTTCTGGACGCCGGAAGGGAAACGCTTTCTCGATTTCAACAGCCAACTGATGAGTGTCAACATCGGGCACGGCGATGAACGCGTGATCCATGCCATCAGCGAGCAAGCTGGCACGCTGGCTTACGCTAATCCCTTCATGGCTACGGAAGTTCGTGCGCGACTTGGCGCGAAACTAGCCGAAATCACGCCGGGCGACATTGACACGTTTTTCTTCACCAATGGCGGCGCCGAGGCCAACGAAAATGCAATCAAGATTGCGCGCTTCGTAACCGGGCGACAAAAGATATTGGCGCGCTATCGCTCCTACCACGGCGCAACCGCTGGCAGCATGACGCTCACCGGTGATCCCCGGCGCTGGGCGAATGAACCTGGAATGCCCGGCGTGGTGCATGTGCTTGACCCTTACCACGGAATCGCCCGCGGCTGGGAGTCCGCGAGCCAATCGCTTGCAATGCTCGACGAAGTAATCCAGCTCGAGGGACCGCAGACAATTGCCGCGTTCATTCTTGAGCCTGTAACGGGCACAAATGGCGTTCTTGTTCCCCCGGATGGCTATTTGCAGGGCGTACGTGAGCTCTGCACCAAGCACGGCATCCTTATGATCGCCGACGAAGTGATGTCTGGATTTGGGCGAACAGGTAAGTGGTTCGCGGTGAACCACTGGAACGTAGTTCCCGATCTCATGACAATGGCCAAGGGACTGACGAGCAGTTATTTGCCGCTTGGCGCCGTTGGCATGCGGCATTTCGTCGCCCAGTATTTTCAAGAGAAGGTGTTCTATGGCGGATTGACCTACAACAGCCATCCGATGGGATGCGCGGCGGCGCTTGCGACGATCCGCGTGTATGAAGAAGATCACCTCATCGAGAACGCTCGAAACATGGGCGCGGTCATGAAGCAATTGCTGGCTGATCTGGAGGCACGTCATCCCTCGGTTGGCGCGGTCCGCTCGATCGGGCTATTTGGCATCGTGGAACTGGTTCGCAGCAGGCGGACCCGTGAACCGCTCGCACCTTTCAACGGAAGTTCGGAAGAGATGGCAGCTCTCGGCCGTTTCTTCCGCCAGGAGGGTTTCTACACGTTCGTGCGCTGGAACACGTTCTTCACCAACCCTCCACTCTGCATCAACGAGGACCAGTTGCGGGAGGGCTTTGCCATTATCGATCGCGGCCTCGCCATTACGGACAAGGCCGTGCGGGACTAGGGTATTTCGAGTCCGACAGGCTGTAACTACAGAAGGTCCTAGGCGTTTGTTAACGACCGTGAACTAGTTGCTATAATTCACCGGCTTTCCAACTCACAACTAAAGAAAGGGGAGACAATGAAACGCAGGCGTGTGTTATCGGCGTTGGGCATGATTGTGTTCGCAGTATGTTCGGCGCTCGCGCAAGAAAATCCGGGCCGCATAGCGGCCATCGAACTCCAGAAGCCGAAGAACGGGATGGTGCCGCAATACGAGGCTGGAAGGAAGCA
>Ga0187777_10003254_pt1 | contig 10395 bp, 8 predicted proteins | sample 1015_Q2_SP5_10_M_FD_132416 | JGI IMG/M metagenome (GOLD analysis project Ga0187777, IMG submission 132416) | Tropical peat soil microbial communities from peatlands in Department of Meta, Colombia - 1015_Q2_SP5_10_MG | ecosystem: Environmental > Terrestrial > Soil > Wetlands > Peat | place...
GTCAGGAACTTTAGCGAGCAATGCTTGAGGGAGAATGTACATGTACTCCGCCCACCCGCCAAAAAGGTGCGGAGGATCTTTACAACTCAGCGTTGTTCCGTAGCCGACGTCTCTCAAACATGACGTGGTGAAACCGTAGCTCGATCGGCAAATGTAGCATTGGCCGCATGTAACGTCACATATGGGAACGACCCTGTCTCCAACATGCAACTTCCTATCTTCCACTTCGAGCGCTGTCGCTTCCGGACCCAACTCCTCAATTATGCCGACATTTTCATGACCCGGGATTATAGGGAACGTCGTGTCTTGACCTCCAGGATGTTTCGTTTCACCTTTGAACATGTGTTTGTCAGTTCCGCAGATTCCAGACATTTCCATTCTAACTAGTGCAGCATTCGATGGTATTTTCGGATAAGGGAACTCGGTAAGCTGAATCCTTCCGGGTTCCACCATTACTGCTGCTTTGACTCTATTTGGCATGATGCTCAGCAGTAATCGTGGATATCTTTGTCAACTCTAAGCCTTTTGCTGACTCTCCCGACATAAGCATGTCCGAGCGTCGTCGGAGATTGATGAATAATTCTATCTACAATATGACGTCAGCGACTTTGTGAATGGCAGTATCAATATCCTTCAGTTCGGACTCGCCGAGTAGAGGACTAATGTCTAGGTGTACTGCTCGACTCATAAGATTGATCGATTGTGAATATTTGTCTCTTACGCGTTCTACGCCTTTGATTATGTGACCCCAATGGAGGAATACGTGACCGTCAGTTACTGCAGGATCGTACAGTACACCCGGATAGGCGCCGCTTTCCGTTCTAATATTCTCGGCTCTTAATGCGTCTCGGAATTCTCTTGCTTTTTCTGGAGTTTCGACGAAGAATACGAGGCCAACTGCAACTTCACCTTGTGGGTCAGGTTGCTTCCTAAATTTCACGCCACTGATATCGGACATGCCTTTCTTGACTATTGCCTTATTGTTTCTGATTTTTGATACAAGCGCATCCATTTTCTTAAGTTGTACTCGAAGAATCGCTGAAGAGATTTCGTTCTGTCTGTAGTTTACTCCAGGGAATGGTTTTACGGTGAACTTGAAATCTTTCTCAGAGAACGCACGATATGGTGTGCCCACGTCATGGATCATGACCGCGCGTTCATAGGTAGTCGCGTCATTTGTGACTACTGCCCCGCCTTCGCCTGCTGAAATCATCTTATTGAGTTGGAAACTGAAGGAGCCGGCGTCTCCTATCGAGCCCAGCTTCTTGCCGTGATAAGTTCCTCCGCCGCATTGGGCTACATCTTCGAGCAGAAGCACTTGGTACTTTCGTGCAATCTTGGATAATGCGTCGAGGTCGCATGGAACGCCCCTGATATGGACTGCCAGTATTATTTTTGTTCGATTCGTGATTTTGTCTTCGACGTCGGTCGGATCAAGCGTCAGTGATTCGTCAATGTTTGCTAGTACCGGTGTGGCGCCGCTTGCAAAAATCGCATCCGGACAAGCTACCCAGCCGTATGTTGGTAGGATAACTTCGTCTCCGGCTCCTGCACCCAAACCTACCAGCGCGCAGTGTAAGGCTGCGGTTCCGGAAGATACGGCTAGAGCATATTTGACACCAATATACTCTTTGAATTCTTTCTCGAATTTGCCGGTAATGTTCATGAATTTTGGACCGTAGAAGCGATAAAGAGATTGAGATTTGAGAATCTCTAGAACTGCGTTTGTTTCCTCTTCGTCAATATGAGAAGAACCGGGATGCATGACCGGTAGAGGTTCTGTCCTTACGGGTTTACCTCCGTACAATGCCAGCGAGCTTTTGGTGACCATGCGCTATCGAGATCTTTTGCAGAACGAGAACCTCGGTTTAAGGGTAATGGATTACAGTATAAGTTGGTCATACATCATTTTTGAGAATCAGTTTCGTGTGCGTTTGTAAGATTTCAGAAACTCAGCCGTATCTGCTACTGCCCCTTCATTGTTTGGTTTCGAAAGAGTCTCCGCCGATACCCATCCAGTGTACCCTGAATCCTCTAGGATACGCAATAACTCGTCAATCTCTAAATGTCCATGGCCAGGGGGCCAACGATCGCTGTCTGCTATGTGAAAGTGAGCTATTCGCATCACGTTTTTGCGTATAGATTCAGTAATCGACTGCTCTTCGATGTTCATGTGAAAAGTATCCAAGAGAACTCCGGTTGCGTCGAGTTTTTCATTCTCAATAAGTTCGACGACGTCGTTTGCTGTATTCAGCAGATTCGTTTCATACCTGTTAATGGCCTCTATTGCGATACGGATATCATTCACCTTCGCTTCCCTGTCGAATTGCACTAAGCCTTCGCGCAAAAAGTCGTCCGTCGTCCTATCCCGGGGTGAGGGCGACCCCCTTACAAGCCCTATGATAACCACAGCATGCTCGCCAGAGGCGAAATGTATCAGGTTCTTCACTATTGACAAGGCGTTCTTGCGTTTGTCGAAATCGCGGTCTGTGAAGGAGAGTTTTTCTTGTGCATACAACAGCCCCGTCCCGACAGCCGCTAGTTGCAGCCCGGACTCATGTATCGCATTCTTGATCCTGCGAAGTTTATGCTGATCGTCAAAGCTGAGGTTGAGCTCGACCCCATCGAACCCATGTTCCTTCAAGATGTGCAAAGCTTTCGTGAATTCGCCGAAGGATTCCTCCCTCTGAAATAGGCCATCAATATGGTATCCGAGACCACTAGAGACTACAAAGGCATAACGCATATTTTTTCGCGTCGTTTCAGAACATTGGGCTCAGTAATCAATCATACGGCGGCACAATTCTACGTGTGAACTCCAGGCGGTGAATAAGGGCATGCAAACGAACCGCCAAGTCTAAGTCCTAACTGTGCCTGTCAGATCGTGTGCTAGCAACCGTGACTGGGTCCCTACGCAGGTACGATCTGGCAGTGATAGGACACATCGTGCTTGATCACATATCGCGCGGGAGGAAACATTACGATACACAGTTGGGTAGTCCGTGTGTGTATACGAGCCTGGGTGCGCGTGCTCTCAACTCATCAGTTGTTGTAGGAAGCAAAGTTGGACTTGACTTTGGGGAAGAAAGGCTGACGTGGCTTCGCTCTCGCGGAATAGACATAGACCACGTTCGACGCTCTAATTTGTCGACTACATCTTTCAAAATAAACTACGTAGACGGTAACCGATTCATGTGGCTAGCTTCGAAATGTGCGCCGTTGACGCACCGTGACCTTTTTGATCTTCCAACAGCCTCGGCTCTCCATCTTGGCCCAATATTAGACGAACTGTCGCCAAGGCTCGCAACCTTACTCGCTGATCGAAATCCAGTAACATGTCTGGATCCACAAGGATATTTGCGTCGGGTTCTTCGGAACGGGACGATTCGAAAGTCAAAATGGCGAAATCATTCTATTCTGAAACATCTTGACGTGTTGAAGGTGTCTGACGATGAGGCTTCAACACTAATCGGAAGAACAAGGTCATCTCTCAAGTTGCGAACAATCGGCCCTGATATCGTTCTCATTACCAGAGGGAAATTAGGAACAATTGTCTGGTCAAGAGAACATGGGATGTACGATGTCCCAGCGTACAAGACTCATGTGCGAGACCCCACAGGAGCCGGCGACGCTCTTGTTGGAGCATTCCTAGTAACGTGGATTCGTACAGCTGATCTACCTTGGTCGGCAGCTATTGGTTCGGCAGTGGCATCATTTGTAGTGGAAAAAGTTGGCCCTGCGAACTTCGGTGCACTCAAACAAGTTGAAAGACGTGCAAATGCAGTACACGACAGAATCGTCAAAATCCACAGATGAATTCTACGTCCATATCGCGCAAGAAGAGAATTCTCAAATAGCGGACTCATTTTCTCAGTTGAGCCATCGGAGAGCAGAATCAGTTGAGTCTACCCGCGTCCAAATATGAATTCAATCTTCAAGCGTTCTTTCCAGAAAAAATCCTCAGGATGATTACAGATGCAAGAGTAAATGACCCGGGGATAATCGCAAAATCTGCACTGCGCAGAAAGCGTCGACAAAGACTCGTGTCTGACGGTAAACTCGCGATACTCGCCTGTGACCACCCTGCGAGAGGAATAACGAAGTCAGGAAGCGATCCATTGCTGATGGGAAACAGACAGGAATACCTAGGCCGTGCTCTACGGGTAGTTTCGAGCCCTGAGTTCGACGGTGTTATGGGTACGACAGACATAATCGAGGACCTGCTAATTGTAGACCAACTTGTTGTTGAGCACGCGGGTCAAAGCTTCCTTGACAACAAAGTATTGATTGGGTGTATGAATAGAGGTGGCTTAAGCGGCGCCTCCTTTGAGATGGATGATCGGTTCACATCATTCACGGCAGAATCAATCAATCGACTTAGACTGGATGGTGCGAAATTCATGTTCAGGCTTGACATGAAGGACGACAGGTCGCTTCTTACGATTGATGCCTGCGCGAGAGCTATAACGGAACTGAACAAGTATTCCATTCCCGCTTTCCTTGAAGCCTTTAGCGTGGAGCGGACACCTGAGGGCTATAAGATGTTGAGAACTCCAGAGGGCTTGATCAAGTCAATTGGTATTGCGACCGCGCTTGGAGATTCCTCTCGAGGAATCTGGTTAAAGATTCCATACTGCGACGGATTTGATGCAGTTGCTAAAGCAACCACTTGTCCAATCCTGATGCTTGGCGGTGAATCGTTAGGCGACCCCACACCAGTTCTCAGAGAATTTTCCAAGGGGTTGTCGGCCGGAAGTAACGTGAGAGGAGCACTTGTGGGAAGAAACATACTCTTCCCAGGCCTAGAAGATCCCTCAGCTATCGCTAACGCGGTAAGCAGAATAGTCCACCACAACTACAGTGTGGAACAAGCCATTTCACTCATAGCAAGCATCCACGGGAAAGACTTGGATAGGCTTACTGCCGTCCTCAAGTGAGAACTTGCCACAGAATCTCTTAGTGGCCCAATCGGGCGGGCCGACGGCTGTGATTAACAGTAGTGTCTGCGGAATAGTAGAGGAGGCGCAGCAACACGGAAAGATTCGAGACATATACGGCGCGGTAAACGGAATTCTTGGGGTACTGCGTGAAGAACTTGTGGATTTACGTCAAGAAGATCCATCAACCATTAAGAACCTTAGAAGCACACCGTCCGCCGCTTTAGGCTCGTGTAGGTATAAACTGTCCGAGCGCGACTTCAACCGCTTGTTGAAAGTATTCGCCGCTCATGATATTGGCTATTTTCTTTATGCAGGTGGAAATGATTCAATGGACACAGCGCATAAAGTCGCCAAGTTAGCGATTGAAAAAAAATATGAACTAAGGGTTATGGGTGTGCCGAAGACAATTGACAACGATTTGCAGGTAACAGATCATTGCCCTGGCTACGGGAGTGTAGCAAGGTTCAACGCGATAGCCACCAGAGATGCCAACTTGGACACTGAAGCTATCTATACAAGCGACACAATCAAAATCATTGAAACAATGGGCAGAGATACGGGCTGGATAACCGCGAGCACGGCTCTGGCAAAGGAAACTGAAGAGGGTGGCCCACACTTAATCTACCTCCCCGAACGCCCATTCATTGAAGATCAATTCCTCACAGATGTTAAAGATGTCTACGACAAACTCGGACGCGTGGTTCTGTCAGTATGTGAAGGATTGAAGGACGACAAAGGGCAGTTTGTTAAAGCATCAACGAAAGGAATTGACACTGATAAGTTCGGTCACGCTCAGCTAGGCGGGGTCGGTGACTATCTTGTGAACCTGATCTCGGAAAAATTGAGAATTAAAGCGCGTTACGACAAGCCGGGGACCATCCAGAGAGTCTCAATGCAGTGCGCTTCACAAATTGACCTCGAAGAGGCTTATCGGGTCGGCCAAGTTGCGTTATCAATGGCTGTTGAAGGAGAATCTGACAAGATGGTTACACTGATCAGAAAACAGCAAGATCCATACCATTCAGATACGGGACTCGTCGACTTGGATGAAGTCGCTTTGAGAACCAGAAAGGTCTCTGATGAGTTCATCAACAAGAACTCCAATTATGTGACCAAGCAGTTCATAGATTACGCTACGCCGCTAATCGGTGGACCTTTACCGGAATACGCGCGATTAAGAAGGAGAAAACTAGAACGTAAATTGCCACCCTATGTTTAGGCTACCGACGGAAGCTCGTCGAGTATCCTACAATGTCTATGTGACAACCTTAACCGGCTTCTTCGTGGCTGTTGATCTGAACGCTGCCATTCCAATATTCAACGCAGCTTTCCCATCTTCGATGCTCGGCTCCGCCCGCGAGTCTTCCCCAACAGTTCTGACGAAATGAATCTTCTCAGCCAGGTAAGCAGCGCCGAATCTTTGAGCAAAATGTGGCGTCTGAAAATCTCCGAGGTAAGATGTTCCCGGACTAGTTCCACGGGACCTGTAAACTACGACGGGAATTCTTTGGATCGCTCCAATAGTGATCATTCCATCAGTTCCGTATACTTCAGCCCTAACATCATATCCATATCGCGCATTTAGACTCCCGTCGACCACGCCTATGCTCTTGCTAACAAATCTGAGAGTGATCATTGTATTGTCAACAAAATCAGGAATCTTCTTCTTGATCTCAGGGAACACAAGGCATTCCGCCTGTGTAAAGACCGTATCAACTTCACTATCCATGAGCCAGCGTCCCAAGTCGTAGTCATGTGCGTGCATTTCGATCTGTAACCCTCCTCCCCGCTTCGGGTCACATGCCCACGGAGGAGGTGGAAACGGATCTCTGCTCGTCGATTTGAACACCAAAGGTTTTCCTATATCGCCAGCTTCAATGCGTTTCTTTGCGTGAAGGTAAGCCGGATCGAATCGACGCATGAAACCCACCTGGAGTTTAGTTCCAGTCTTCCTCACGGCTTTTTTCAGTCGATCAGCGTCTTGTGTTGTTGTGGCCATCGGTTTCTCGACAAACACATGCAACCCGAGTTCGGCTGCTTCTGTTGAAATCGCGGCATGTGTATCAGTCGAGGTGACGACACAGACTGCATCAAGATCCTTCAACATCAAGAGTTTCCGGTAATTTTGATACCAGGGAACATCAAGTTCCCGGCTCCCTCTGAGCGCAGATGCCTTGTCCACGTCTGAGACAGCCAGTAGTTCCACTCCTGGCACTCTGAATTTCAGATCTTTCGCATGCCACAAACCCATTCTGCCCATTCCGATAACGCCGAACTTCATCCGGCTGGCCATTTCGAATCGTACTCACAACGACTTTCACATAGTGAGTTAAGATGGTTTGCATAGTTAATGAGGAAATTCTCTCATGCCTCGCTTTACGATTGAAATGGGAATGGCGGGCAAATCTTTTCTACTGGAGGATGACATTCGCCAACGATCAAGATGACTCAGAAGCAAGTAGCTGCAGTTCTACACGCTGACTGGAAACCCAGACAAGGTTACAGTCCGACCGATGAAGAAGTGAGGACTCGGAGGGCAACGTACGCAAGCAGAGTCTGGCACAAACCACGAGTTCAGGTCGAGGAAATTGCGATTCCAGAAATCGGATCCAAAGAAGTTCTAGTGAAGTTGAAAGCGTGTGGAATCTGCGGATCAGATCTGCACATGTACGATAGTGACAAGGACGGCTACATACTGTACCCAGGACTTGTGAAGACCCCTGTGGTCTTGGGTCATGAATTGGCCGGGATAATTGAGAAAGTTGGGAACGAAGTCACTGGCGTCAGAGTAGGAGACTACGTCGTCTGTGAAGAAATGTGGTATTGTAACGAATGCGACCCATGTAGAACGGGAAACTTCAACCAATGCGTAAACCTCCAGGAAATGGGATTCACCGACGACGGTGGATGCCAGCAATACATGAAGATACATCAGAAATTCTGCTGGAAAATCAACGACTTCAAGAAGGTATTTCGAACCGAGGATAAGATCTTCGAAGCAGGCTCGCTCATTGAGCCCGCATGTGTAGCTTACAACGGTATGTTCATTCGTGCCGGAGGATTCAAACCAGGTTCATCAGTTGCAGTATGGGGAACAGGCCCCATAGGACTGGGAGCAATCGGGCTAGCAAAGGCTGCCGGGGCCGGAAAAATATTCGCGTTCGAGCCACGCACGAAACGCGCCCAAATCGCGAGGGAGGTGGGCGCAGACGAAGTCTTTGATCCGTTCGAATTGCAGAAATCAGGAAACGAACCTTGGCAGAAAATCAACGAACTCACAGACGGAGAGGGAGTAGACATGCACGTTGAAGCCGCTGGTGATCCGAGCTTCATAATGCCACAGGCCGAGAAATGCATGGCGATCGGTGGAAAAATTGTTGATATAGGAAGAGCAGACAAAGCAGCGCCAGTATTCTTCGAAATGTACCAAGTTCGTGCGCTTCAAGCATATGGGACACAAGGGCACGCTGGCGCCGGCGTCTGGCCTAGCGTCATCAAACTCATGGCATCTGGAAGATTCGACACAACCAAGATTATCACCGGACGATATCCGATCTCGGACGTACCAAAGGCCTTGGAGAAACTGCTGAGCAGGGAAGACGGGAAAGTTACCGTCAAGCCTTGAAAGGGAACTGTCGTCGGCTGAGTCAATTCAGTCGAACCTTGAAGTGTTAATCAGTGCAGCAATCTGAGCTAGGCATTGGAATGATTGGCTACAGCATTGGGAGAGTACACTCCTATGCGTGGCTCAATCTGCCAATTTTCTATCACCCGCTTCCAACGCGCCCGAAACTGATCGCGGTTAGTGGAAGAAATCAGAAGCTGGCGAAGGCTTTTGCTGAAAGATTCGGATACAAGCGGACCTACACAGACTGGCAGTCATTGATTAAGGATCCAGAGGTTGAGGTGGTTGACATTTGCACGCCTCCTTATGTTCATTCCGAGCCAGCCATACTTGCCTGCGAAGCAGGCAAGCCCGTACTTTGTGAAAAACCTCTAGCGAGAACTGCGAGTGAGGCAGAAGGAATGGTACGCGCCGCCGAGAAGGCAGGGGTCATTAATATGACCGGATTCAACTACAGGTTCATTCCCGCAGTTGCCTACGCAAAAAAGCTGATTGAAGAGGGATACATCGGTCGTGTGCTCAACTTCCGAGGGGCGTACCTCAACGTCGAGGTTGGAGATTGGGGTTACATAAATCCAGACTTTCCTTTAGACTGGCATTTTAGAATAGAAACTGCAGGACATGGAGCTCTCAGCGATCTGGGATCGCATATAATTGACATTGCACGATATCTAGTAGGCGAAATTTCGTCAGTGGCAGGTGCTACTGCTACATTCGTCAAAGAACGTCCTCTTCTGGACAAGCCTTTGGTGAAGGGAAAAGTGGAAGTGGAAGATTCGGCAGTAGCGGCTATGAGATTCTCCAACGGAGCCTTGGGAACAATTGAGACGAGCTGGATGGCACCGGGGAGGAAAGATTTCCTTAGGTTTGAAGTTACGGGTAACGAGGGCTCACTCCGATTCAACCTGGAAAGGTTGAACGAATTGGAAATCTGCACACTCAGAGATCAAAACGACGTTCGCGGATTCCGTGATGTTTGGACAACCTCAAAAACTCATCCTATGATGGAAAAGTTCTGGGTCGAACAGGGTGGAGGCTTCGGCTGGGAGCACAGCTTTGTCAATGAATTACATCATTTTACCGACTGCATAGTGAACAACAAATCGTTAACTCCCATAGGAGCAACCTTCTACGATGGTTATCGAAACTGCCTGATTATGGACGCAATAGTCGAATCAGCGAACAATGACCGCTGGGTTAGATTATAGAGTTAATCATCCACTTTTAATAGACGACGGCAATTCTTGCGGAAGAGGCGTTAACTGTATGACGAGTAGCATGTGGATGACCACCGAGAACCCCAACATTGTGTTCGAGAATACTTCTGTCGGAAGATTGAAGAAGGAAATTTGGGACGCTTCCGAGCAGAAAATAGATGAAATTCTCCGTGAATATGGAATTCCTTCTCCACCCGAGATAGGAAAACCGGGAAGTTACATCCAGACCACGGTTCGCCAAAGGTTGGTGGAGAACAGAAGGAAGAACGATATTGTCTTGATTCCGGTGGGTTGCACAGAGAACCATGGACTTCATACCGTCTCGGGTTTGGACACTTTCGTTGTCACGCAGATCTGTGAGGGAGTGCGTCGATACACGGCCAAGAAAGGTGCCCCTGTAAACCTCGCTCTGCCCCCACTCAACTACGGTGCACATCCTTTCCATCATATCGGCATGCCAGGAACTGTAATTCTCTCTGAGACTACGACTCGAGAAATACTGATCGCGGTTATGGCTGGACTTTGGAATGATGGGTTTAGGAAACAAATAATCGTGAACAATCACGGCCAACTTTGGGTCTTGGAGTCTGCTTTGCATGAATTCATGAAGCGA
>Ga0187777_10003255_pt1 | contig 10393 bp, 12 predicted proteins | sample 1015_Q2_SP5_10_M_FD_132416 | JGI IMG/M metagenome (GOLD analysis project Ga0187777, IMG submission 132416) | Tropical peat soil microbial communities from peatlands in Department of Meta, Colombia - 1015_Q2_SP5_10_MG | ecosystem: Environmental > Terrestrial > Soil > Wetlands > Peat | place...
CGTTCGGCCTCACCGGATTCGCGGGCTACTGGTTCCCGAACGCGGGTCTCCAGCGCACGACGACGTCCGACTCGGCGTTCATCACCGGGCTGTTCGTGGTGTTCACACCGTTGATCGAGACGGCGGTGACGCGGCGGCGGCCGTCGCGCAACGTCATCGTCGCCGTTTGCTTCGCGGTCGTCGGGTTGTTCTTCCTCGAAGGCGCGAAGTTCCATCTCAACCTCGGCGACGCGCTCACCCTTGCGTGCGCAGCCCTGTTCGGCGCGTGGATCCTCCTCGGCGGGTTCCTCACCCAACGCTTCGATCCCGTCGCGCTCACATGCGGCCAGCTCGTGGTCTTCTGCCTGCTCGCGATCCCCGTCGTCGCGGTCAACGGGCTGGGTCACGTCACCGGCCGGGTGGTGCTGGCCGCGGTCGTGACCGGCGTGTTCTGCAGCGCGATCGCGTTCACGCTGCAGTTGTGGGGGCAACGCTTCGTCGAGCCGTCGCGCTCGGCCGTCATCCTCCAGTTCGAGCCCGTCGTCGCCGGCATCATCGGCTACTGGGTGGGCGAGCGGCTCGGCGTCACGGGCTACGTCGGCGTCGTGATCATCCTGGCGGGGATCGTGATCGCCGAGTCGAGGGCCTGGCGGAAGGCGCGCGATCCCGCTACTTGACCGAGCGGTCAAGGCCCGTGAGAATCGTTGCGATGACGGACCACACGAAACCCCGCCCTGCCTTCGCGCCCTGGGATCGGCGCGAGCTGCCGGGCCTCTTCTCGGTCGAGGAGTCGGCCCGCCGCGTCGGCAATTACAAGTGGGCCGAGATGCGGCTGTTCGAAGTGCTCGGCGGCTGGGTCGCGACGATCCCCGAGCTCGACGTGAAGATGGTGCTCGGCCGCCACACGTATCACCACGCCTGGCACGCCGAGCTGTGGCACAAGCGGCTGCCCGAGCTGCGCGAGATGAACCCCGACCGGCTCACCCAACCGCCGAACGACGAGTTCGTCACCTTCATGAACGCGATCCGCGAGCCCGAGGCGCCCGAGCTCACGATCGAGAAGCTCACCGGCGTGTACCGCGTGCTCATCCCGCGGTTCATCGCGGTGTACACGTATCACTTGAACGGCACGAGCACGATCACCGACGCGCCGACGATCCGCTCGCTCAAGTTCGCGTTGCAAGACGAGTTCGAGGACTGGCGCGACGGCGAGATGTTGCTCCAGTCGCTCATCGATACGCCTGAGAAAGTCGAACGGGCGAACGCCCGTCAGGCCGAGCTCGAGAAGCTCTACCTGGCGTCGGGCGGGATCGCCGGCCCCGGTAGCCTGGGTGACGACAGCGAAGCGACCGTAGGGGAGCGGAGCGTGGAGTCGACCCATGCTTGACGTGAAATCCCTTGAGGAGGTCAGCGTCTCATGAAGAAGATGCTTCCCGAGTCCGAGTTGGCACGCGACGAACGGTTTGTGCGCACCAAGATCGAAGACCGGCTCTTCGACCCGCGCGGCCCGAAGATCGCGCAGCGCAACACCGGGCCGGCGCGCATGGGCGTCGACCGGCCGGCCGCGGGAGAGCGTTCGCGTTCGTTGATGCACGGCATCTTCGTCGGCGAGATCCAGGCGCTCGAGGGTGCGGGCCGCACCTGTTACGACTTCGACGAGCCCGACGCGCCGTTCGCGCTCAAGCTCGACATGGCCCGCCAGTGTTGGGACGAGTCTCGCCATTGCGAGATCTCCGTCAAGCTCGGCGACCACATGGGTACCGAGATCGGCGAGTACACCGAATCGACGTTTCTCTTCGCCGCCGCGTGCAACCCCGACCCGGTGCTGCGCCTCTGCGGCGTGAACCGCGCGCTCGAAGGCCTCGCCATCGACGTGTTCAACTCGATGAAGACGTTCGGCAACGAGTCGGGCGATCCGATCCTCGAGTTCTGCGAGGACTGGATGCTCGCCGACGAGGTGACGCACGTGAAGATGGGCTCCGACTGGTTGCGCCGTCTCACCGAGAAGGATCCCGAGCGGCGGGAGCGGGCGCTCGAGTTCCAGCGCACGGTCGACGCGATCTTCAACCTCGGCGGCTTCCGCGGCGAGGACGACGAGAACCCGGTGCAGCTCGCCCGGAACTTCCGCCGGCTCGCGGGCTTCACCGAGGAGGAGAACGACTCGCTCGCCGAGCTCGCTCGTGAATCGACCGAACAAGCACGGCAGATGGCCGAGGCCGCGACGGCGACGCTGAACGCTTCCTCGCAGGGTGGTTCATGAGCAAGGTTACGGTCAGGCCCGATCCGTTCACGCTGATCGCGTACGACGCCGGCGAGATCGCCGCGCTCATCGAGGACGCGGCCGCGCTGGTCGACTTCCCGAGCGACGTCGACATCGACCTCGACGTCGACGAGGAGCTGTTCGCGCCGCTGACCGGTCATCTCTCCGACGTGGTCGACGGCCGGGTGAAGCTGTGGATCTCGGGCGGCAACCTCGAGGACAACAAGCTGCCGCGGACGTTCGCGGCGCACCAGGCTCGCGTCGACTTCGTCATCATGTTGTTGCGCGCCAAGGATCGGTTGAGCGACGACTTCGCGGCCGCCCCGCCCGACGGTTCGCTGAGCCGGGGCGAGCGCGCGGCGTGGGACGTGTACGCGGTCGGTCGAGCGTTACGGCTCGGCCTGCCGATGCGACGGCAGAAGCAGCTGTACGACTTCCGCCTCCAGCACGGCTTTACCGACGTTGCCGATGCCGCGTTCGAGCGGCTGTGGGAATCGGAACACACGACGTGGAACGGAATCCGCGAGATCTGCAAGGAGACGGGGGCCGTCGATCGCGACGACTCGAAGATCCCGGTGGATCTCCTCCGCCAGAAGTAACGAGCTTTCTCACCCGCACGAAGCAGCGGCGCAGCGGAGCGGAGCCGCTCGCCGGAGTCCCGAGCGTGAAGCGGCCGGGGTATCCCCGGCCGTAGCGAGGGCGACAAAGAGTTACGCGAGGTCGTGGGCCGAGATGGTGTCGTAGAGGTCGATCGCCGGCTTCGACGCCAGACTGCCGACGGCGGCGCGGGCCATGTCGGCCATCAGCTCGGAGTCGAGGTGGGCCTGCAGCGCCGTGGCCGACTCCCACTTCTCCACCACGAGGAACCGGCCGTCGTGCGTACACGACGCGACCAGATCGACGTTTCGGCACGCGGGCTCGTGGCGCGTCAACACCACATACCGGGAGAGTGTGGCGAGCAGTGCTTCCTCGTCGCCCGGACGGGCGTCGAAGGAGGCAGTCATCATCGCGATCTCGATCGGGTTGTCAAGAGATTCTTTTCCCGGATCGGTCACAACCCGTTAGCCCCTTCGACCCGCTTGACGAGGTGGTTATGGTACAGAGCACAAAGGATGACGCGGGCCGGCGGGGGAGCTACGGAGCGCCATCGGAGATGTTCGGGGTTGCCCGAAAGGGCGGGCGGCGTAGCTATCCGCGAGACGGAAGAGGATTGATCGGTGGCGAAGGATCGAGTCGAGCGCGACGAAGAAGATCTGGTTCGGCTCTACCTCACCGACATCGGCCAGTACCCACTGCTCACCAAGGACGACGAGGTTCGCCTCGCCCAGCAGATCGAGAACGGCAACACCGCTCGGGATCAGCTCGTCAAGGGCAAGGGTCTCACGCCCGCCAAGAAGCGGGAGCTGCGGCGGGCGTCGCGCCACGGTGAGGACGCGCAGCAGACGTTCGTGCAGTCGAACCTGCGGCTCGTCGTCTCGATCGCCAAGAAGTATCAGGCGTCGGGCCTGCCGCTCCTCGACCTCATCCAAGAAGGCAACCTCGGCCTCATGCACGCGGTCGAGAAGTTCGACTGGCGCAAGGGCTTCAAGTTCTCGACGTACGCGACGTGGTGGATCCGCCAGGCGATCACCCGCGGCATCGCGAACACGGGTCGCACGATCCGCCTGCCCGTGCACGCGGGTGACACGCTCGCTCGTTTGCAGAAGGCGCGCTCGCGCCTGGAGCTGAAGCTCGGCCGGCCCGCGACGCTGTCGGAGCTCGCGGCCGAGGTCGAGATGCCCGAGGACAAGGTCACCGAGGCGTTGCGCTTCGCGGCCGAGCCGTTGTCGCTCTCGGAGCCGTTGCGCGAAGACGGCGACGCCGAGCTCGGCGACATCGTCGAGGACCGTTCGGTCGAGTCGCCGTTCGAGGTCGCGGCGACCGCGCTCCTGCCGGCCGAGATCGAAAAGCTCCTGGCTCCGCTCGACGAGCGCGAGCGCCAGATCCTGGCGCTGCGGTTCGGGCTCGACCGGGGCGAGCCGCGCACGCTCGAAGAGGTCGGCGAGTACTTCAACCTCACGCGTGAGCGCATCCGTCAGATCGAGGCCCGGGCGATGTCGAAGCTGCGGCACCCGAGCGCCGACACCGGCGCGCGCGATCTGCTCGCGGTCTGACCATCCGCGCGCGACCCAGCCGAAGCTCGGCGCCCGCGTTCGGGGCCCAGGTCTCGAGGCGCCGACCCGCGTCACCCGTACGGTCTCCTGAGTGCGTTCGTGGGGACGTGCACGAGGGCGGGAGCACCGGATGCGACGACGTCATGGGCCTCGAAGCGGGTTGACCGGCATCCCGGAGTTCGGCCAGACCGTCACGATCCAGCGCTACGACGCGACCACCTTCGCCGGTCCGACGATCCCCTACCACGCCACCGACGAGTACTTCCTCGATCAGGTTGTCTCGACGCCCTCGACGCCCTCGACGCCCTCGACGCCGTACGTCGTGGCGCGGGCGTACGCGCCCGGGCGCGGCCGACCTGGCGCGGGCTCGTTCTCGGTCGCGCAGTAGTCGTCTCGTGGTCACGATTCCGGTCATATCTGGCCGGAAACGTGACCACGGACCAGGATCAAGTCCGTGCAACCTTGGGCGGTCGCTCGGCGTCTGGAAGTCGTGCAGGCGGTCGCTCCGTTGGCAATTCGTGGGGAGGCGCTGCTCGAGCGCCTCTACCGCGCGCATGCTCCCACTGCGCTCCGCTTCGCGATCATGCTCACCGGCGAGCGAGAGCTCTCCGAAGACCTCGTGCAAGAGGCGTTCATCCGGGTCGCCGCCAAGCTCGACTCGCTGCGCGAGCCCGAGGCGTTCGGCGCGTACCTGACGCGAGCGGTTGCCAACCTCGCGAAGTCGCACTTCCGCCACCAGCAGGTCGTGGCGCGCCACGAGCGCAGCGTCGATCTCACGACGCTCGTCGAGAATCCGATCGACGTCGCCGCGAGCGACTCGATGCTCGTCGCGCTGCGGCGCCTCCCGGTGCAACAACGAGCCGCGCTCGTCTTGCGCTACTACAACGATGCCTCGCACGAAGAGATCGCGCGCGTGCTCGACATCCCGGTCGGCACCGTGAAGTCGCAACTGTCGCGCGGGCTGGCGCGTCTGCGCCGGGAGTACCGCGATGCGTGACGTCCTCGAAGAGCGGCTCGCGGCGCGGTTGCGCGACCTCGGCGATCTGACACCGGTCGAGCTCGAACCGCCCGCGGACCTCAACCTGCGGGTGCGCCGGCGCAAGCGCCGGACGCGCGTCGCGACGCGCTGGGTCGGATTGAGCATCGCGGCGGTGACGATCATCGGTGTGACTACCGCGGCGCTATTGCAAGGCGCGGCGCGCCGTCCCGGCGTCGACGTGGCCGTGCACCCGCCGGCTCCGGCGCCGCACGACGCGCTCCCCGAAGGAACCATGCTGTTGGCGGCGAAGGGTCGCGACGTCGTCGCGCTCGACGCGACGGGTTACACGCTGGCGACGATGATCCACGCCCAACGCGGCGCCATTCAATACGTGCAAGTGACGGCCGATCATCGCTGGCTGTGGTACCTCTCCCGCAAGGGAAGTGGCGCGTGCGCCGACGTGGTGCGGGCCGACATCGACGCCCGAACGTCGAAGATCATCACGCGAGCTGCGGGCTTCGCGATCAGCCCGGATGGAAAGCGACTCGCGCTGTTTGGCTCGGGTGACGTCGCGCATGACGAGTGCGTGGCACCGAGCGCGGGTCGTCCGACGCGCGTCGTCGTCGAAGACGTTGCGACTGGTCAGACCTCTTCGCTCGCAGGCGCGACCGATGTGACCGGACTGCAGTGGTCGCCCGATGGTTCGTATCTGATCGCGCTCAGCTGCCACCCGTGGTGCATCCCGCTGCAGCGAATCGACGTGCCGAGCAATCTTCGTTTGCCACTGCTACTCCGCAACCGGTGGTTCGACCCCGCGGCTCGGTCGTCGAGCGCAGCGTTCGGCGCCGACGGTCTGTACGTCTTGCAACCGAGTGCCTCGGGCCAAGCCGTCGCGACGTACGATCCCGGCACTCTCGAGCTTGCCGACATTCGCCTGGCGATCGACGCGCGCTGGCATGTGTCGCAGGTCGCACCTACGGACACCACGACATTCGTCGTCGCGTCATACGGACGGCAGGAACGTCCGGCCCTCTACGAGATCGACGCGTCCCGTCATCTCCGGCTGCTGCGCTCCGCCGATCCCGGCGTGTTGACGCCCGTCTTCCCATTGCCGGCCGCCGGCTGAGACTCGCTCGGGTCGTCATAACGATACGAACGAACGGTGTTGATCGTCGCGGAGGTGGCAGGAATCGAACCCACCGGACGGGGAGTGCCCGTCCCACTCGTTTTGAAGACGAGGGGGGCCACCAGACCCCGTTCACCTCCGGCATCGACGCTACCGGTCAGGGGCGCCGCCAGGCCGCGGGCACCGAGCGCGCGTCGTGACGGGCGCTCGCGTGTGACGGAGCCGGCGCGTCCAGGCCGGATGTCGCGCGGCAACGAGATCGGTGGCATCGCGTTCCCGTTCCACTCCGACGGCTCTGATCTCGTCGGCCTGTTCTGTCTCGATTCGGGCGCGCGTGGGGGCGCGAGCCTCGTCGCCGACGCGGTCGCGATCCACAATGAGCTCGTGCGCACCGAACCCGCGCTCGCGGCGGCGTTGTACGAACCGTTCCCCTACGACCTGCGCGGCGAGCAAGCGCCCGGAACGAAGCCGTGGTACACGATGCCGATCTTCAACCGCTGCGGCGATCGGCTGTTCGTGCGCTACATCCGCCCGTACATCGAGTCGACACGGCGGCACGAAGACGCGCCCCGCCCGAGCGACAAGGCACGCGCCGCCATGGACCGGCTCGACGCGATGTGTGCCGATCCGCAATTCCACGTGTCGATGACGATGGCCGCGGGCGACATGCAGTTCGTCAACAACTATCACGTGCTGCACGCGCGTGACGCGTACGAAGACGATCGGGTGTCGGGCCGGATTCGGCACCTGAAACGACTGTGGCTCGAGACCGACGTGCTTGCCGATGCCGAGAAACCCGAACGGTTCCGGCTCGGCAAGACCGACACGTACTGGTCGAGCAAGGGCCGCACCAAGAGCGAGATCGAGGTCTAGTTCGAGCGAGTTGTGCCGTTCGTCCGACATCAGTCGCGAGTGCCCTGCAACCTTTCGCGGCGGGCCGAAGCTGCCGACAAGGTTAGGAGTCGGTCGAATGCAGGGACGGCCTCATGAGCAGAGCGAACGCGGCCCGGTGTGCCCCATCGCGCCGGCGCGCCTCGGAGCGGGGAGATTCGCTGATCGAGATCATGCTCGCGGTCGCTCTGCTCGGAATCGGATTCGTCGCGATCCTGAATTCGGTCGGCTCGACCATGACCACCTCGACGGGAAGCCGCGTGCGTTCGCACGCCGACGAGTTGCTCGTCCGCTACGCGGAGAACCTGATCGCGGCCCCCTACGAAGCGTGCTCGGGCGGCAGCGGCCCGTACGCGTCGGCCGCGACGTCGGCGATTCCTACGACCGATCTTCCTGACGGCATCACGGTCGGCGCGCCGGGGACCGCTGCGGCACGATCGAACGCGTTCGAGCTGAGCATCTCGTCCGTCGCGTATTGGAACGGCGACGTCTCGCCCGCGACCTTCTCGAGCACCTGCCCGCCGACCGATCGCGGCAGCCAGGAGTTGATGCTGCTCGTGCACGCCGGCGACGGGTCCTTCAACCGAACGATGATGATCGTGAAGCGGGCATCATGAGTCTCGCGTCACTCGCGTCGCGTCGAGCCGGTTCGGCGAACCCGGAGGCGGGGCTCACACTGGTCGAGCTCGTGATCTCGATCGCGATCATGGGAATGATCATCGGCCCCCTCACCGGCGCGGCGATCTTCTTCCTGTCCCAGGGTCAGCGGGGATCGAGCGCGACCTCGGACGACACGTCGGTGCGGGCCGTCGTCTCGACGTTCACGACCGACGTGCAGTCGGCGGAGACGGTGACCGTCCCGGACCCGGCGCCGTGCGGGTCGTCGAATCCTGCGCTCGCGACGCTCACGTGGTCGGACAACAACGGCACGATCTTTCGCGCGTCTTGGTTCGCGGAGACGGTGGCGTCGCAACGGACGCTCGTCCGGCGCCGCTGCACCGGAACCTCGTTGGTCGCGACGGCCCAGGTGGCCGACGTGCAGGGAACGCCGACGGTGACATGTGTTCCGAGCTGCGCGAACGCGGCGACGCTCGAGCTCGCGGGTGTCGTCGCGAACGGCGAGCAGTTCTCGGTGTCAGCGGCGCGGAGGCCGTCGTGAAACCTCGCAAGGAATCCGGTGCCGCGCTGATCCTCGCGCTGATCTTCATCTCCTGCCTCGGCTTCATGGCACTCGCCGGTCTCAACACCGTCGATTCCTCGGTGCGGGACGAATCCGCGAGTCAAACGTTTCGTGCCGATGTCTACGGTGGCGGTGGGGCGATCGACGTCTACATCAACGCGATGCGATCAACGCTCTCGTGGGGTCGCGACGGCGCTTCGTGCGACCCGATGACGATGAGTCTCCCGGACGGCCGCACCGTGACCGTGACGTGTGCACCGGTCACGGGAAGCGGCGCGCTCATCGTCGGCGGGGCCGGCGCGCGGTCGAACCGGATCGTCGATCTCGTCTCGACCATCGGCGGCAGCCAGGTTGCCTCGGCCCGGGCCGAGTTCGGCGACGGCGGCGGGTCCTCGGTCGGCAGTTTCGTCCGAATTCGACATTGGGTGACGGCTTCGTAGCAAGGTCGTGCGAGGCGTCCGTCACTGGGGTCGAAAGAGCCTCACGACTTCCGCGACGCCGCCCGATAACCCGAGGGTCATGGACGGAATTCGCCGGCTTCGCGCGTGGGTGCGGTCTCGCGCAGACGAGGCCGGGTTCTCGCTCATCGAGCTGGTCGTTGCCGTCGGCATCCTGGGTGCGCTCTCGGGGATCGCGGCCGTCGCGTTCACCGGTTTCAACTCGACCGCGACCTCGACGAGTTGTCGCGCCGACCTGACGCGCCTGAAGCGCGCCGAATCCACTTTCTATCTTCAACAGCGGCGCTTCGGGACGCAGAGCGATCTCGTGAATGCCGGCTTGTTGAGCACCGCGTCGACGTTGCATGACATCACCGTCGGATCCGGCACGTACTCCGTCGTCGAGACGGGACGCTGCGTGGGATCCAACACGGCCTACGCGTTGGCGTCGCCGACCGTCGGCACTACCAGCACCGCGGGCGCAACCGTCGCCGTGATGAACGCCGACGGGACGGGACTGGCGGGCGCGGTCGTCTCCTACTCGCAAGGTTCGTGGACCACGATGGGCACGACCGGAACGAACGGTCGCGTCAACGCGCCGCTCGCGGACGGTATCTACGACTTTCGCGTCGTCTTCGACGGCACCACGAACACGCTCACGGGCGTCAACGTGGTGCAGGGGACACTGGTGACCTTCCCGACGGTTCAACTCGCCGTGACGTTGGCGAACGCGTCGGGGCCGCTCGCCGGCGGCAGCGTTTCCGTCAAGAGCGCGGGCGGCAGCGCGTTCGCATTCGGCACGACGAGCGCGGCCGGATCGGTGTCCCACGCGCTGCTCCCCGCGGTCTACGACGTCACGATGACCTATTCGGGACGCTCGTCGACGAAGCCGAGCCAGGCGGTGAGCGCGCCGACGACCGTCGCCTTCGGGATGCACACGCTCACGGTGAAGCTGCTCTCCGCCGCGGGCGCGCCGCTGTCGGGTGGCAACGCCTCCGCAACTCCTCAAGGCGGCAGCGCGTTCAGCGTCGGGACGACGAACGCGTCCGGGATCACGACGTCCGTCCTCTTGGACGGGGCGTACGCGATCTCGATGACCTACAGCCCGAGCTCGTCCGTCCAGAACGTCACCGTCAACGGTGACACGACGGTCACGTTCCAGATGTCAACGGTGACGGAGCAGTTGTTGTCGTCGACGGGTGCGGGGTTGTCGGGTCAGGACGCGGCGGTTTGGGTGCGGGTGGCGGGGTCGTCGTCGTGGTCGTTTTCGGGGTATCCGAATGGGTCGGGTGTGGTGGTGCAGGAGTTGTTGGCCGGGTCGTATGACTTTCAGGCGCGGTGGTTCGGTGTGTACGAGGTGAAGTCGTCGGTGGCGGTGGCGGGGGCGA
>Ga0187777_10003256_pt1 | contig 10392 bp, 8 predicted proteins | sample 1015_Q2_SP5_10_M_FD_132416 | JGI IMG/M metagenome (GOLD analysis project Ga0187777, IMG submission 132416) | Tropical peat soil microbial communities from peatlands in Department of Meta, Colombia - 1015_Q2_SP5_10_MG | ecosystem: Environmental > Terrestrial > Soil > Wetlands > Peat | place...
GGAGTTCGGCTACGCGCTGCTCGACGGTCTCGGGCTCCAGCCGGTGGACGGCTGGGTGCTCCATCATCACGAGCACTGGGACGGCTCCGGCTATCCGAACGGGCTCTCGGGGATCGAGATCCCGCTCGGCGCCCGCATCATCCTCGTCGCCGACGCGTTCGAGGCGATCACGGCCGACCGGCCCTACCGGCGCGCGCAGTCCGAGGATGCGGCCCTCACCGAGCTGCGGAGCGCAGCCGGCAGTCAGTTCGACCCGAATGTGGTCGAGGCCCTGGAGCGCTACCTCGCCGCGAGAAGCAGCGCCGTCCGCGTCGCCGTTCCGGCCTGAGCGATGGCGCTCGTCTTTCCGATCCTCGCCGGACTGATCCTGTCTCTGGTCGTCGGCGGACGGCTCGGTCGCATCGCCGACGTGCGGCTCCGGTCGGCGTGGCTGTTCTACGCAGGGATCGCATTCAACGTCGCCGCGTTCCCGTTCCGAGAGCTCCCGTGGCGCACTCCCGACCGGCTCGCCGTCGCGCTGTGGCTCGTCGCGTACGCGTTCTTCGCCGGAGGCTGCGGCCGGAACCTCCGCACCCCGGGCGTGAAGCTCGTCACGGTCGGCATGGCGTCCAACCTCGCGGCGATCCTCGCGAACGGCGGGCACATGCCAGCCCTGCCGTCGGCGCTGCGCGGCGCAGGGCTCCACTTCCACGTGTCGAGGAACAGCGCGCTCGCCGCCGGACCGCACCTCTCGTGGCTGGTCGACCGCTGGGCTGCGCCGGCCTGGGTCCCGCTCGCGAACGTCTACTCGGTCGGCGACGTGCTGATCTCGGTCGGGGGCTTCGTCTTCGCCTTCGTCGCGTCCGGCGGCTGGGCGCGCCTGCGCTCCGTCGTCCGCGGAGCCGGCGCGGATCCGGTCGAGCCGCCTCTCGCCGAGCTCTAGGGTTCTCCCCAGGACGGTGGGACGCGTGCGCGAGGGCGCGTACGGTGCGGCCGCGCTGGACACGTGGATCGACGACTCGCTCGATGTCCGAATCCGCTGCTCTCGCCACAGGAACGGAGCGCGGGGTCGCGTAGAATCGAGGCGATGCTCGGCGAGGTCCTGACCGCGATCGTCACGCCCTTCGATGCTGATGGTGCTGTCGACTTCGACCGGTTCCGCGACCTGGCGCAGCTGCTGGTCGACAACGGCTCCGACGGGATCGTCGTCGCCGGCACGACCGGCGAGAGCCCGACGCTCTCGGACGACGAGCGGCTCGAGCTCTTCCGTGTCGCAGTCGAAACGCTCGCCGGACGCGCGACCGTCGTGGCCGGCACAGGCACGTACTCGACCTCGCATTCCGTCCATCTGACCCGCGAAGCGCATGCGCTCGGCGTCGACGGCTTCCTCGTCGTCACGCCGTACTACAACAAGCCGCCGCCACGCGGCATCGTCGAGCACGTGAGAGCGATCGCCGCCGAGAGCGACCGTCCGATCATCCTCTACAACATCCCGAGCCGTGTGGTCGTCAACATCGAGCCGGAGACGATCGCGCAGATCGCGGAGATCCCGACGGTGCGGGCGGTCAAGCAGGCGAATCCGGACCTCGACCAGGCGCGGCGGATCGTCGGTGAGACCGATCTCGACCTGTATGCGGGGGACGACAACCTGATCCTCCCGTTCCTCAGGCTCGGCGGCGTCGGCGGCGTCTGCGTCTTCACCCACGTCGTCGGCCCGCAGGTCAAGCAGATGATCCGCGCCTATCGAGACGGCGACGCGGAGACCGCGGAGCGGATCGACGAGGAGCTCGGGCCGGCGTACGAGTTGCTCACCGTCCAGACGAACCCGATCGCGATCAAGGCCGCGCTGAACCTCGTCGGGCAACCGGTCGGCGGGCTTCGGCTTCCGCTGGTCGAGGCGAGCGACGAGGAGCTCGCCCGGATCCGGTCGTGCCTCGAGCGCCTGGGCGTGCTCTCGGGCGCCGCCGCCTGACGCAAGCCTGCTCCGAGCTGTCGCCGGACGCTAGGGCAGCGAGTCCGGGATCAGGCGCGGCCCGGTGATCTGGGACGCAACCTGGGCAAAGATCGCGGCGAGGCTACCCGGCGACGGCTGGTTGTAGAACGTGCTCCCGCTCGAGGCGATCTGCTGGAGAGCCGCGTAGGCCGTGATCGCCGGCGACTCGTCCGGCCCGCTCGGCGACTGTGCCTGGCAGCGGTTCGCGCCGCCGCCCTGAGCGCCGAGCGTGTAGCCGATCGCGTAGACCGTCGTTCCCTGGCCCTTGGCCGAGTTGGCCGAGGTGATGCCCTGGTGGCAGGGCGTCTGGCGGTACGGGGAGTTCACCGGGTAGTAGCTCGGTCCGGTGTTCGCCGCACCGTCCGTGAAGAAGACGATGTAGTGGTTGGTGTTGGCGCGCCCATCCTTGTTCAGCTCGGCCTGCGCCTTGTCGATCGCGTCGGCGTAGGCCGTGGACCCGCCCGCCTGCGTGCAGTCGATGTCGTGGACGATCGTCGAGTTGTGGTCGATCTTGCCGCCGGACTGGTACTGGCTCGTCAGCGGGACGAGCAGCCACGCGGACGACTGCGAGTTGTAGTTGCTCGAGCTCGGCGTCGAGCAGACCGCGCTCGTGCTCGCCGCGGGCGGCAGCTCGACGAGGCCGACGCGGTCGAGCGTCGGGTCGAGCGAGCCGAGGAAGGTCTCCATGCCCTGGCGCGCGTTGTTCAGCTTGCTGCAGCTCGGGTCGTTGTTCCCGTTGAAGTCCTCGCACATCGAGCCCGTGCGGTCGAACACGAGCATGATGTCGGCCGGCCGGTCTCCGCAGGGACCGCAGGCCGTCGCCGTCACGTGGACGGGAATGCTGTTCACGCCGAAGACCTTCAGGAAGTACGTGGGGACCGACGCGCTCTCGGAGACGACGATCGCGTTGGACGGAGCGCAGCCGGCGAACGTCGTGACGCACTTCGTCGAGATCGACTCGCTCACGCCCTGGACGTGGGCCGGCGCGTTCTGAGCGCCCGGCGACGTGCCGTACTGCTGAGCGAGCGTCGTCGCGGCGTTCGGGTCGGGCAGCTGCGAGGCTCCCGCGAGCGCCGCCGCGTCGGCGGAGCCCTGGAGCTGGCGCTGGGAGTAGTACGCATAGCCGAGATCGATCACGAGCCCGATCATCCCGATCATGGCGACCATCGCGATCACAGCCAGGACCACGGCCTGGCCCCGCTCATCACCCGTTCGAGGGTACGAGTCCTGGTGTTCGGCGATCCGGCCGGTCTCTACGGCCATGCGTTTCCCCTTCCCAGCGGTCTTGGCTCCAGCGTGGCCGCAACGCCAGCTGTCTGCATCACATCTTGGGTGGTTTCTCCGAAAGCGCTATCACTAGAACGGAGGAACCGGTGACGCCCGAAACGGGGCGGTTTCGCGCTTCCTCTTAGACTCTCGATATGAGCCAGACGTGCCGAATCGTCGCCCTCGGCGGCCTTGGAGAGGTGGGCAAGAACATGACCCTGATCGAGTCCGAGGACTCGATCCTCATCATCGACGCCGGGCTCGCCTTCCCCAGGGACGAGCATCTCGGAGTCGACCTCGTCCTCCCGGACTTCGCCTACCTCCGCGAGCGCGCCGGGGCCGTGTGCGCGCTCGTCCTGACGCACGGCCACGAGGACCACGTCGGCGGCCTCCCGTACCTCCTGCGAGAGGTGGACGTGCCGGAGCTCTGGGCCACGCGGCTCACCCTCGGGCTCGTGAAGTCGAAGCTCGACGAGCACGGACTCATGCGTGCCGCGGAGCTGCGCGAGGTCCATCCCGACGATCCACCTCGCGAGATCGGCCCATTCCGCGTCTCGTTCGTGCGCATGGCGCACTCGATTCCCGACTCGGTCGCGGTCGTCGTCGAGACGCCCGCGGGCCGGATCGTGCACACGGGCGACTACAAGCTCGACCACACGCCGGTCGACGGTCTGAAGACGGACGTCGGCCGGCTCGCCCAGCTCGGCAACGACGGCGTCGACCTCCTGCTCGGCGACTCGACGAACGCGGAGCGGCCTGGCATGACCCTCTCGGAGCGCGTCGTCGGAGAGGCGTTCCGTCAGATCATCCCGCTGAGACACGGACGGATCCTCGTCTCGTCGTTCGCCTCGAACGTCCACCGGATGCAGCAGGCGATCGACGTAGCCGTCTCCGTCGGGCGGAAGGTGTGCGTGGTCGGCCGCTCGATGCGGAAGAACGTGAACATCGCGCGCAACCTCGGCTACATGGACGTTCCCGAGGGAGTGCTCGTGCGACCGGTCGAGCTCGAAGAGCTCTCTCCGCACGAGCAGATGATCCTCTGCACCGGCTCGCAGGGCGAGCCGCTCTCGGCGCTGACGCGCATCGCCTATCACGACCATCCCGCGATCACTGTCGAGCGCGGCGACACGGTGATCATCTCGGCGAAGCCTGTGCCGGGCAACGAGCTCCGCGTCCACGACGCGATCAACCAGCTCGCCAAGGCCGGTGCCGAAGTCTTGCACCAGGAGATTGCCCCCGTGCACGTCTCCGGGCACGCCTGTGCCGAGGAGATCCGCACGGTGCTGTCGCTCCTGCGGCCGCGCAACGTCATGCCGATCCACGGCGAGTTCCGGATGCTGGCGGCGCACGCGCAGCTCGCGCGTGACGCGGGCGTCCCTGCGGACTCGATCGTGCTCGCCGAGAACGGCGCCGTCGTCGAGCTGACGCAGGGAGGCGGAGCGCGGATCGTGGACGACGTCGAGTCCGGCGTCACGTTCGTCGACGGCCTCGGGGTCGGCGATGTGCACGACGTCGCGCTTCGGGACCGCCGGCGTCTCTCCGAGGACGGCGTGCTGATCATCGTCGCGACGCTCGGGTCGTCGAACGGCGGCGAGATCGGGCCGCCGGAGCTGATCTCCCGCGGCTTCGGCGACGACTCCGGCACGCTGCTCGACGAGCTCCGCGAGGAGGCGGACCGCGTCCTGCGCCACTGCCTCGCGGAAGACGTCTCGGAGATCAAGCTCCTCCAGGAGCACCTGCACGACGAGGTCGGCCAGCTCGTCTACGACCGGACACGCCGCCGGCCGATGATCCTGCCCGTCGTCGTCGAGGTGTGAGTGAGCGCTCTGCGGGCGAGAGAACCGAGCTGGCAGGACGTGATCGAGGACAACGCGGCGAACCGCGTGACGTGCCGGCGCCTCGTCGTCCAGCTCGGAGCATGCGAGGCCGCCGCGCTCGCCTTCTGCCGGTTGCTCGAGCGCTGGGCGCGCGGCGATGCCGCGCCGTCGACAGCGGGCGGACGGCAAGCGGCGCTCCGCCATGCCGCAGACCGCGTCGAGACCGCGCTCGTCGGCCTCGAGCGCCCGCTCGACCAGTACCTGCTGGAGCTCGAGGCGGACCGTGCCGAGGGCCGCTCCTGGTACGGCGGCCCGGGGGCCGGCGAGCTGATCGAGTGGGAGCCCGTGCTGCGACGCGCAGGCGTCGCCGCGTCGCCGATTCGCGTCGCCCAGACGTACCTCGAGCTCGCCGTGTTCGTGCGGGCGCTCCAGGGCCTCGCCGACCTCGCCCGTCTCGACGCCGGCCCGAGCCGCTCCACGCTCTGGGCCGGGCTGTTCGACCTGCGCGAGAACCTCGAGCACGCGGTCGAGGACCTCCGCGCGCTCGCCGCCTAGACGACCGGCCCGAGAGGGCTCGCGCTCGCTTGGGGCGCCGAGGCCCCCGCTATCGTCGTGCGGCGATGGCGAGCGTCTCGAGCGAGCTGCGCATGCCGGCGGTGGGGAGGAGATGGACCACGCTCGCCGCCCGCGCGTTCGGTGTGCTTCCGCCCTTGCTCGGCGCAGCGAGCGTCGGGGGACTCGCGGCGGCGAACGGCGGCTACTTCGCGGGCACATGCGCGTGGGCGTCGCTCGCGCTCATGTGGCTCGTCGTCCTCGCGCTGCTGCTGCGCTCCCAGGTCTACCTCGGCGCGCTCGGACTCGTGTTCGCCGCGTCGCTCACGCTCTTCGTCGGCTGGAGCGCGCTGTCGGTGCTCTGGACGAGCTCGGTGACGTTGACCATGTTCGACGTGCAGAAGCTGCTGGTCTACGTCGGGCTCGTGGCCGCCGCGTTGCTCGTCGTCGAGCGCCGAACGGTGCCGGGGCTGCTCGCAGGCGTGCTTGCCGGGATCGTCGCGGTCTGCGCGTACGCGCTCGCGACCCGGCTCTTCCCGGAGCGGTTCGGCGGCTTCGACCCGGTTTCCGGCTATCGGTTGACGACTCCGGTCGGGTACTGGAACGCACTCGGGATCTTCGCAGGGATCGGCATCGTCTTGGCGGCAGGATTCGCCGCCCGCGCCGTTCGCCCGGCCTGGCGTTCCGCAGCCGCGGCATCGCTGCCGCTGCTGATGGCGACGTTCTTCTTCACGTTCAGCCGCGGCGCCTGGATCGCACTTGCGCTCGGGATCGTCGCCGCATGCGTGCTCGATCCCCGCCGGTTGCAGCTGATCGCCGTGCTTCTCGTGCTCGCACCGTGCTCCGCGCTCAGTGTCGTCGTCGCCGACCGCTCGAGCGCGCTGACGACGACCACCGCGCTGCTCTCCGATGCGTCGCGCGAGGGCCACCGGCTCGCCGTCTGGATCGTCGTCCTGGCGGCGATCTCGGCAGGCATCGGCTACGCCTTCGCACTGCTCGAGACTCGAGTGCGCGTGCCGCACCGCGTCCGCGCGGTGTTCGCCGGCGTGCTCGTGCTCGCCGTCCTCGGCCTCGGCGCTGCGGTCTGGATCCATGAGGGCTCGCCTCGGTCGCTTGCGCGACGCGCATACGACTCGTTCCGCGCGCCACCGCAGGCGACGAACAGCAACCTCGCGGGACGCCTCCTCAGCCTGTCGTCGAACGGCCGGATCGACCTCTGGCGCGTCGCGTGGCACGAGTTCGAGGCCCATCCGGTCGACGGAGCAGGCGCAGGCACCTACCAGCAGGCCTGGTACGCGCACCGGCCGTATGCCTCGCACGCGCTGGACGCGCACGGCCTGTACCAGCAGACCCTGGGCGAGCTCGGCGCGATCGGCTTCGTCCTGCTCCTCGCAGCGTTGGTGGCACCGCTCGTGGCCGCGGTGCGAGCGCGGCGAAACCCGCTCGTGCCGGTCGCCCTGGGCGCCTACGTGGCGTTCCTCGTGCACAACGCCGTCGACTGGGACTGGCAGCTCACCGGAGTCGGGGGAGCCGGCCTGCTCTGCGCCGTCGCCCTCGTCGTCTGCGCGCCCCGCCGCCGTTCCCGGCTCGAGCTCGGGCTGCCCGTGAGGATCGCCGCGGTCACCGCGGCCCTCCTGCTCATGTCCTTCGCGTTCGTCGCCGTGATGGCGAACGTGCCGCTCGGCTCTGCGCAGGCGGCCGCCGACCGGGGCGACTGGGCGGCGAGTGCCGCCGACGCGAGCAAGGCGAGGCGGTGGGCACCCTGGTCCTCGGAGCCGTTGCGGCTGCTGGGCGAGGCGCAGCTCGCCCAGGCGAAGATCGGCGCCGCCCGGAGGAGCTTCAGGACCGCGATCGCAAAGGATCCGCGGAGCTGGGAGCTCCGGGTCGACCTCGCGCTCGCGACCACCGGCGCCGACAAGCGGCGCGCGCTCGCGGCCGCAGAGCGCCTCGATCCCCGCGACGCGACCCTTCGCGAGCTCGTGCACACGCAGCTGATCCGTCGCGGCGTGTAAGGAAATCGACCCGATCGGCGGTAGTACGGGTGTGAGCAGTCCCGCCGCCGAGGATGGAGGGTCGCGATGAAGTGGTTCCGGAAGCAGCGCAGCGGATTCGAGCCGCTCGAGCGACGGCTCAGGAGCAGCCGCCCGGAGCCCGGCCCCGAGTTCCTCCGGAGCATCGCGGCCAAGATCGAGCGGGAGGCGCCTGAGCCTGCCAAGGCGCCGGCGTTCCGGTATCGCGCCGTGGTCGCCGCTGCGATGACGGGCGTGCTGCTCGTCGTCGCGGCGGTCATGGGCGGCCTCAGCTACGCGTCCACCGCGAGCACCCACACCGCGGCCGCGATCTCACACGCGTTCACGTCGGGGGACCCGCACCCGGGCCACCCGGGCGGGAAGGACGACCGAGACGGGAACAACGACAACGGTACGCACGGGACGAACGACCAGGGCTGGAACGACCAGCACGGCTACCCCGGGTACGGCAAGGACAACCCCGCTCACCGCCAGTACATCGAGTTCGAGTTCGTGTGCCTCCGCGTGCCGCCCCGGCACCCGATCATCCACATCACCCTGCGCCTGCCGAAGGTGGCGGCGGATCGCCTCGTCGCCAACGGGCTCGCGACGAAAGGTCCCTGCTAGCGAGTCCCGGCCGGGGTCGCCGTCCGAACCCCGGCGTACCATCCGGGCCTCCGCAGCGCAGCGACCTTTTCGAGGGGTTCGAACGGCACAGGTCAGAGGCACTCCGGCGGTACACGGTCCGGCTCAGCTGAGTATTGTCCAGACGCGCTTGACACGAGTCCGGGCGGGACTGCGTCTTGCGTGCGGGGAGGAAGTCGGTGCGCGGGACTGAAGCAGCCCTCGTGCACTACCTGCGCGTGCTCCGACGCGGCCTCTGGCTCATCGTCTTCGCGGTCGTGCTCGTCACGGGCGCGGCGGTCTACGTCTCCATGCGCGAGCCGAAGGAGTACCAGTCGTCGGCCGACGTGCTCCTCAGCAACCAGAACCTCGCGACCAGCCTCTCGAACGTCCAGCAGCCGAGCTCGGAGGATCCAGCCCGCGTAGCCGCGACCCAGGCCGACGTCGCGGAGACGCCTGCCGTCGCCGGGCGCGCGCTCCAGCTCGCGGGCCTCCCGGGGCGGAGCACGCGGCAGCTCCTCTCGCACTCGTCCGTCTCGACCGGGTCCGAGACCGACATCCTCACGTTCTCCGTGACCGACCCGATCCCGGCGGTCGCCCAGCGCCTCGCCCAGGCGTACGCGACCGCCTACACGCGGTACCGCCGCCAGCTCGACACCGCCGCGATCGCGCAGGCCCTGAAGCAGGTCAACGCCCGCCTCGCACAACTCAAGGTCGCAGGGGGAGACGGCTCCTCCGAATACGCGAACCTGCTCGACAAGCAGCAGCAGCTGAGCACGCTCGAGGTGCTGCAAGGCTCGAACGCGCAGGTCGTCCGCGCAGCAGGCCATGCCGTCCAGACGCAGCCGAAGCCGCTCCGCAACGGCGTCCTCGCCGGCATGCTCGGGCTGCTACTCGGCGTGGGGCTCGCCTTCTTGCGGGACGCGCTGAACACGCGGGTCCGCAACGCCGGCGAGGTGCAGGAGCTGCTCGACCTGCCGCTGCTCGCGCGGATCCCGGAGCCCGCGCGTCGCCTGCGCAACAAGAACCGGCTCGTGATGCTCAGCGAGCCGAACAGCCCTGCGGCGGAGTCGTACCGGATCCTCGCAACCAACCTCGACTTCGCGAACCTCGAGCGGAGCGCGCGCACGATCATGTTCACGAGCGCCCTCCGCGACGAGGGCAAGTCGACGACGGTCGCGAACCTCGCGGTCGCGCTCGCACGAGCCGGACGGCGCGTCATCCTCGTCGACCTCGATCTCCGCGCACCCTCGCTCGCGGGCTTCTTCTACCTCGACGACCGCAGGGGCTTGACGCACGTCGCGCTCGGCAAGCTGGAGCTGGACGACGCGCTCGCGCCGGTTCCGCTCGTCGAGCTCGACGGGAGTGAGCATCGCGCATCGCGCAACGGCTCCGCTCAGGGTGTACTGGAGGTGCTGCCCGTCGGCACGCAGCCGCCGAACCCGGCCGAGTTCGCCGGCTCGCACGCGCTCGCGGCCCTGCTCGCGGAGCTCGAGACCCGCGCGGACATCGTCCTGATCGACGCCGCGCCGATCCTGCACCTGAGCGACCCGATGATGCTCAGCTCGCGCGTCGACGCGCTGATCGTCGTCTCTCGGCTCACGCAGATCCGCCGGCCGGTGCTCGAGGAGCTGCATCGCGTCTTGGAGACGGCCCCGGTGACGAAGCTCGGCGTCGTCGTCACCGGAGCGAGCGAGCGCGAGTCCTACGGCTACGGATACGGGTACGGCTACGGCGACAACCACGAGGTGACGACGGGCGCGGCGAGCCCGTGGCAGCCGGCCGCTTGAGCGTCACCGGCAACAGAACGATGAGCCTGCCGATCGCGGCGGAATCGCTCGCGCCCGACCGGCTTGCGGTGCACGACCGGGGCTGGCTCATGCGTCGGATGCTCCTGGTCGCCGATCTCGTTGCGTTGTCGACCTCGTTCGTCCTCGTCGACCTGATCTACCGCAGCGACGCGGGGCCGCACGACGCGGTCGCGCTCAACCGCGAGTTCCTGCTCTTCTTCCTCTCGCTTCCCTGCTGGATCGTGCTCGCGAAGCTCTACGGCCTCTACGACCTCGACGAGGAACGCGCGGACCACTCGACCGCCGACGAGCTCTTCGGCGTCTTCCACCTCGTCACGGTCGGCGCCTTCGTCTTCTACGCC
>Ga0187777_10003259_pt1 | contig 10391 bp, 9 predicted proteins | sample 1015_Q2_SP5_10_M_FD_132416 | JGI IMG/M metagenome (GOLD analysis project Ga0187777, IMG submission 132416) | Tropical peat soil microbial communities from peatlands in Department of Meta, Colombia - 1015_Q2_SP5_10_MG | ecosystem: Environmental > Terrestrial > Soil > Wetlands > Peat | place...
ATCTCTTCACAGAAACCCTATATCTTGATGAGCACAAAGTTGGTCACTCTCGTTGGAAGATGGGTATTTTACTTATCGGAACCGAGCACCCATTTAACAACGCCCATACCCTGCTCGATGCGCTTTGCTATCATCTAGATCTGAACTACACACTTTCACGTGGTAGCAAGCCATCGCTCATCCCCGGTCGGCAAATGACCATTTCTGTCGAAGACACCATTATCGGGCAATTCGGCGAACTCCATCCCGAAGCCTTAACACGCTGGGAACTCTTCTACCCTGCCAGCTTCATCGAACTAGATCTCGACACCATTGCCGAAATGTGGGTAGGAACAAAACCAGGTGTATAATCAAGAGATCGATTTAGGAAACGGGAGTGCAGAGGGCCGCAGCCCTCTGCCGGGGTGTGGGTTGTCCCCACAAAACATTTTTTATGACTCGACGCCGCAGGCGTCGAGTCATAAAAGAGTAGCCCTCTACTGGCATAATGGCCGCAGCCTCGGCCATACAGTTCGTAGCGCCACCCTTGGCCAGGCCCTCCTGAACCACATCCCGGAGAGCATAGTCGTAGGCATAACAGGCGCATCCAAAGGCTTCGAACTACTGCCTCCCAAAATGGATCTAGTCAAAATTCCATCCTACTTAACCTACGACGATCCTGAAGGAGTACGCACAACCCCGCTACTTTCAATAACAAAGGAGCAATTTCAGCGCATCCGCGAAAACCTGATCTCAACCTTCGTCCAGGACTTTCAACCCCACGCCCTCATAGTTGACTTCCATCCCGAAGGAAAAAATGGCGAATTGATCCCAACAATTCTCAATTCACCAATAACTCACAAAGTGCTTGGCTTACGGGGTATCATCGGTAGTCCTGTCGAAACCAATCGTGACTTTTTCAACCCGCACCTTGTTGCTTTTATTCAAAAGTACTTCTCTGCTATCCATATCTACATTGATCAACAAGTCTACTGCCTGGAAGACCACTACCAAATTCCTGACTCTATAAGCGCCATGTTCAAGTACACAGGCTACGTTACACGCCCAACCATATCTACCAAAGCCGAAGCGCGAGCGTTACTGGAACTGGAGCCAGGTGCCCGCATCATCGTCATCAGTTTCGGCGGGGGACAGGGAACCGAACCCATCTGGCAAGCAATGCTACAAAGCCTCTCCAAAATTCAAAAACATTTCGACTATGCTTTCTTCTCAGCCGGACCCTATCTCGAAGCTGAAGCATATGAACGCTTGCGAACCCAGATTTCACAACATCCTAACTGGACATGGACCAGGCTCCTCAATCCCTTACCCGCCTGGATCAAAGCCAGCGACTTATTCATTAGCTCAGGAGGCTACAACTCCCTGACTGAAATCATTGCCACAGGCGCAAACGCCTTCATCATTCCGCGTCAACTCAACGAACGCGAACAGGAGATACACGCCACAAATTTAGCCAACCTGAGCATCCTTCGTATAGCCAATTTAAATACCATCCTCAGTACTGACATAAGTACATTATTAGAAATGTGCCTCAAAGAACCATATCCTCATAACAATACCAAGAAAATAGCAACCAACGGGGCGTATTATAGTGCCCGGCTAACAGAAGAATTAATATCGTAGGGGCGAGGTTAGTGAAGTGTGGCTGGGTAGGCCTTTATGGTCACCAGCCGTGGATTGCCTTAATCCAATGTATTATCTCTGCACCCCTCACATAATTATCTGGCTCACTTGGCCAGGTAAGCGACTCCTGGTTTGTCATCCAGAGAGTTTCCCCCTTGTCATCGTGAGCGTTTCCCCTTGTGTCATCGTGAGCGAAGCGAAGGATCTCGTCCGCCTGCCCGGCGTAGTTCACTCCTTTCCGCCAACCGAATAATCTCCCCAGCGAACATACGCATAGCCTCGTGAAGTTCCACTGGCTCATGCACAATCAGGGGACGGCGAAGGTTGACCAGGAAATGTGCCATCCAACTGAGATCCTGCGTATAGCAACTCATCACTACACCATCCTGAACCTGCTCCAGCATCGCCATAGTTAGCGGTACTTGACGCTCGGCCTCCTCCAATGTCATCTCTAGCAAAACCTCCACCTTCCAGGTTCCTGGCATGCTAGCAATTGAGCGTCTCAGATATTCCAGGCTGTTGAATCCGGGCGGGCGTGTAAAGGTTTCTTCAAGCAGCTCCGCTTCAACTACCCGATCCAGGCGAAACGTCCGCAGGTCTTGTCGTAGATGACAATAAGCGACTGAATACCAGAGTCCGGCATGGAAGATCAGGCCATAGGGATCTACAGCACGCTCTGTCTCTGCTGCTTGACCCGATTGATAGCGCATCCAGATACGCTTCTCCTGCTGCGTAGCCATACTTACGGTAAGCACTACTGAACTCTCCGGTGATGCGCGATATTGCTCACTTGAAAAACTATCGAGTACAAGCGTCTCCTGCACGGCCTGCACTCGCTCCCTTAGCGTTTCTGGCAGCACGCGATCTATCTTGGCAAGCGCACCTTCGACAGCCGGAGCAGCCATTGTTAACCCCAACCTCTTCGCTGCCAGCAGTCCCAATGTGAGTGCCAACGCTTCCTCCTCACTAAGCATTAACGGGGGCAATTTGAATCCACGCATCAAGCGATAGTTGCCGTAGCGTCCGCGCTCAGCCTCAATGGGGATACCTAAGTCTTGCAGCATTGTGATATACCGGCGCACACTGCGCACATCAACTTCCAGGCGTTCAGCGAGCTTGGGACCGCTCATCTGACGATGCGCTTGCAACAATTCGAGTACTGTTAGGACACGCGTTGTTGGATGGTACATCTCATTTTTCCTTTTGGTCGTAAATTCATCTCTAATGAGGACCAATTCTATCCTCTTACTAGAGTATACTTTAGACAGAAGCAAATCACAAACCAGTACCAAAGAAGGAGAAACTCAATGACACCACATCCTTACATCTATGAAAAGATGGTAGCATCACATCATGCTCAAATCCAGCACGAAATGCAGCAGACTCGAAGGCTGGCTCAGGTGAGCCAGCGGCGAACACTCGTACGGTTTACTGTACGCCGCCTTGGTAGATTATTGATAGTACTGGGTTCTCATATGCAGCGAACAGATCAACGGAATGAAGCTTCCATTCCATCCTCTTGAATGTTGATACTTAAAATCCTTGATAATTACCTGTAAAATGCGCTATGCTGGTTGCGAGAGAGACTTTCAGAGGAGGAACAGGAAAGGAGGCTATCGTGACACAGACTCTCAGAACGCAGCTAGCAGTAGCGCCCGAACAGCTCCGACGCCGTGTCGATCCCACACAACTACCCTTGACTACAGGTGATGTACCACCACTTGAGGGCACGATTGGGCAACCCCGTGCGGTTGACGCAATCGCGTTCGGCCTTGAGATAAACTCGCCTGGCTACAATCTCTTCGTGTCTGGACCAGCCGGTTCGGGCCGCGAGCGTACAGTCCTTGACTACCTTCAAAAGTTCGCGCCGGCTCGACCTGGACCTTCCGACTGGATCTATATTTACAACTTTACCCAGCCGGACCAACCAAACGTTATTCGCATGCCTCAGGGACGGGGACGCAAATTCGCATCTGACATGGATGGCTTTCTTGAAGCAGCTCAGCGGGACATTCCGCGTGCTTTCGAGAGCGAGGACTACGAGCGCCACCGGCGTGAAGCGCTCTCAGAGTTATCTCAGCGGCGTGATGCGCTCATTGACCAGCTCCAGTCCTTCGCGCGAGACAATGGATTTGCTATCGAAGTAACACAGATAGGCATGGTGGCTGTGCCTCTCAGCCATGGCAAGCCGCTCTCCGACGAGGAGTTTCAACACCTGCCCACTAAGCTCCAGCAGGAGTTAGAGCAGCGCAACAAAGAAATCCAGGAGCGCATCTCTGACACTCTCCGCCAGATGCGCCAGATGATGAAGGAGGGGACCGAGCGCGTGCGTCAACTTGATCACGATGTGGCTCTCTTCACCGTCGGTCCCCACCTTGATGAGCTACGTGAGACCTACGCCGGTCAACCAGAAATACTGACTTATCTCAACCAGATCCAGAGTGATCTGCCGGAGCATATCGAAGATTTTCGCAGCGAAGCAAGCGAGGGACAGCAACAGGGCATCCTGGCCCGCCTGCCAGGCCTGCAGCGTGAAGAAGACCTGGGCCGCTACCGTGTCAATGTTTTCGTCGACAACGACGAACTGGTTGGAACTCCCATCATTGTCGAGCGCAATCCGACCTACTATAATCTGATTGGCCGCATTGACTACCGCGCTACTTTCGGCTCCATGGTCACCGACTTCCGCCAGATCAAGCCAGGAGCCCTTCAGAAGGCCAACGGTGGTTTCCTCATCCTTCAGGTGCTCGAGGTCATGCGTGCTCCTTTTGCCTGGGATGCTCTCAAGCGGGCCCTTATCTCCAAAGAAGTGACGATTGAGAACCTGGGAGATCAGTATTCTGCCCTACCCACAGAGAGGTTGCGCCCACAGCCGATTCCCCTTGATGTCAAGGTAATTCTGCTCGGTCCACCAGAGGCCTACTATCTCCTCTACCAGCTTGACTCTGACTTCCAGGAACTATTCAAGGTCAAAGCTGACTTTTCACCGGACATGGACTGGAACGACGAACACCTTTTAAACTATGTAGCTTTCATCAGCCGGCTGGTGCGTGAGGAGGGCTTACGTCACTTCGATCGCTCAGCGGCTGCTGGCGTCATCGAGTACGGTTCGCGGCTGCGCGAAGATCAGCGCAAGCTCTCAAGCAGGCTGAGAGACATTGCCGATGTGGTGAGCGAGGCGAATTACTGGGCAGGTAAGAATGGGCACGACATCGTGCAGGCCGTTGATGTTGACCAGGCTATCGCAAAGCGAAAGTATCGCTCCAACCTCATCCAGGAGAGGCTACAGGAAATGATCGACAACGGCACCATTCTGATTGACACCACTGGTACAAGGGCCGCACAGGTCAATGGCGTTGCCATAATCGATCTCGGAGGATTTGCCTTTGGCAGGCCCTCACGTATCACAGCCCGTATCGCTCCAGGCCGGGGCTCTGTACAAAGCATCGAACGCGAGATCGAGCTATCTGGCCCGATCCACTCGAAAGGGTTCATGATCCTCTCCGGCTTCCTGGCTGGTCAATACAGCCAGCAGCATCCGCTCTCAATCAACGCAACTATCACCTTTGAACAGTCTTACGATGAGGTTGAGGGGGATTCCGCCTCGTCCACTGAGTTATATGCCCTTCTCTCGGCGCTCTCCGGTCTGCCGCTGCATCAGGGTATTGCTGTCACTGGATCAGTCAATCAGCACGGTGAAATTCAAGCAGTTGGTGGAGTCACATCAAAGATCGAGGGCTTCTTCGCCGTTTGCAAAGCGAAAGGTCTAACTGGCGAACAGGGCGTCATCATTCCAGCGTCCAATATACCGAACCTGATGCTCGAAGAGGAAGTGATCGATGCCGTACGCGCAGGTCAGTTTCACATTTGGGCCGTGCGTACTATCGACGAGGGCATAGAACTATTGACTGGCATACCGGCAGGTCAGCGAGGCGCCGATGGGCAATATCCAGACGGCACAGTTCATAAGTTGGTCGAGGATCGGCTAATGGAATATGCTGAACGCCTGCGTGCGTTCACTACAGACCATAAAACTGAGGCTAAACTAGACAATGGTTCGACCGATCCAAAAAAAGCGGGATAACCAATTTATATGAGTATCCTATCCCCTTTACGCCTTGCTCTCACCACCTGTGACGACATCTTCGATGCAGGCGGCGTAGGCACTTCTATCACACGCATCGCCTGCGGCCTCTCCTCGAACTATAACGCCCAGGTCGATATACTCATGTTGAATTCAGATCAACATGCTGCATTTAGCCCGCATGGAAAAAACGGTATCATCAGACAAGAACAACTGCTGGACAATGTCACCGTTTACAAACTTACATCCTGGACAGGTGGATCAAGCGCGGCACAACATTGGGTTGACGTGCATTATGCACTTTTGGAGTTGGCCAGGGAACGTCGATATGATCTCATGCAAGCCTTCTATGCCAGCATCACAGCTTTTCCAACAGTCTATACTGCACGGGAACTAAACATCCCATCCATTGTAAGTATTCGAGGCAACGACATCATTCGCGATGCCTTCCATAGCGAACGCTTCTCTTACCTCAAATGGGCATTAGAAAATGCTACACAATTTACTGCTGTTAGCCAGGAAGGATTGCATAGGGCACGCATCTTGAGCGCCTGTCCGGATAAAGGAAGAGTGATTCTCAACAGTATCCGACCGGAAGATTATTCAGAAGGAACTCAGGAATTAGACATACCTCATCCCATCATTGGTTCGCTCGCGGTATTCAAGAACAAGAAAGGCCTGGAGGTGCTGCTTAGCGCCTTCAGCATGGTCCTGCAACAATACCCCACCACGCATTTACTGCTTGCCGGTTTCATTGTTCCAGGTGAACAAAACAACTTCGAAATCCTTGTAAACAAGTACAATCTCAATGATATGCTTACAGTAACAGGTCGCATACCCAGACATGATGCCTTACGCTACATTCGCGCTATGGATATATTTGCATTCACATCTCTGCACGATGGCTGCCCCAACACCATTCTTGAAGCCATGCTCGCAGGGGTACCCATCGTAGCCACCCGTGTGGGCGCTGTCCCACAACTGATCGAAAATGGAAAACATGGCCTGCTCGTACAACCAGGGTCAGCAACTGAACTATACGAATCCATGATTAATATGTTGGATGATGACACAAAGAAACAAGAGTTTGGAATGCAAGCTCAGCAAAGAGTACTGAGTGAATTTGCTCCACACAGGGAGTTAGATGCCTTCTGGGAAGTTTATCAGAAGTGCATAGACGGAGTCCTTTGCAAGGATAGGTTATGTCCCTAAAATTTCTACTCCCCTTGATCAATAGTCCAAAGTGTCAAAGCTTTCTTCGGATTCGCCCTCGCTATTTCCTGCAACTCAGGTGGAAGAGAACTAATTGGTATAGGCATCCCGTTCAAGAATACATTCGAAAATGGGCTTTTGTCCAGCAACTCCTTGGTCGAAAACTCGCTATCAAAATAAAGCAGCTTAAACATAGCTCGAATAGTTTTCGCCCTCTGCCCTGTTGTGCTTTTTGAAGTTCCAAAGTAGTTACATATATCATCTGGTGATGCATAAGGTTTAGAACTTTTATCAAATAGGAAATTTATGCCGCCTAATGCATAAACAACCCCGGCAGCCCAGATTTCTATCTTCCCTGACAGGAAAGGTACGACCTTTTTGCGTGACATCTTCCGTATTAGCTTCTCGCACAATGCCTTATACTCATCATCAAGATAGCTCTCACAGAATCCATTCGTCAACTGAATGAGTTTTTCTGTAATTTCCTGTAGAGTTGCCTTATCCTGTGTACTTTTAACCATGAAACCCTCCAAAAACAGATCTGCTTATCTGGAGAAGGACAATAACGCTTGATGATGCGCAAGGAGAACAAGCACTCTCTCACAGCATTGTACCATTTTTGCGATGTCCTTCAACCCTTGAGCCATATTGGCATCTGTGTCCCGCCACATCCATTCATTCCTCTTCCCTCACGCAATCGGCCATCCACCATGTTCCTCAATTACCACATCAATCTGCTCCATCAACACAATTGTCTCACTCAAAGCCGCCACAACTCGCTGGTAATGCTGGATATCCTCAAACGGCAAAGTTCTCCCTTTGCGATCCTTCAACCACTTATGGCACACCTGGTAACCCCCAACATGAAAATTCCATACCTCCGGTGGCACCCCCTCAAAATACTACTCCTTATGGATGTAAGTGAGTCGGTATTTTTTGCTGTGTCGCTCCATGAATATGTATACCCACAAGGAGCGGATTGTCTGGCTTTGCTCTATCAGGCTAACTCTTGTTCTGTAAATGCGCGATTGACAGAAATCATTGGTCTGAACTTCTCATATATAGCTTCTCTTTTTACTGAAGAGCTTATATGTGAAATATTATCAGGAATATAAAGGGTGCTTATGACCTCTTCAATCATTGAACCTCCTGACCAGGTGTGTTTTGTCTCGTTACTCTTTGGTAATGAACCCATAGTCTCAACGAGAGAACACAGGTTGCCATATATTCTAACGTTTTATCGCAATGTTTTTCAACAGGTCGTTGAGTACTATCACCAGGTTGGTTCTTGTAAATCACTGTCTAGATACAGTATTTTTTTGATATTTAGGAAATTGGATTGTGATGCTCCGGCGTATTCGTCAGGTATACACCCAGGCGTTCATCCGACTCGAAATCGTAGGCCTAATTGCTAGGCTCCTCTTTTGGCAAATCAAGCGCGGCAAGCTGCATACCCAGCTTGAGATGTGTAACCGCATCAGGAGCGCCGCATGCAACTCGTTTTGGCTCATTGACCGCTGTAACCCCTTGTAGCAACCTCTGAAGCATCGTTTGTAGGGTGGAACGATAGCTATGTTCTTTGGCTATACCAAGTTTGTAATATTTCTCAATTTCTCTGAGGTAGTCATGCAAAATAATCTCATTCTCAGTCATCTCAACCCTTTCCATTTGCTCACTCAGTAAACATATCTCGCAACCGTTGCTTAGATATTAGCTAACTTTACCCCCAAGTGTAATGCCTTGTGGCGAATTTGGCAATAATTTGTGCATTTACCTTGATGCAAGTGATGCAACTGTTACAACTGATAGAAAATATAACTTTAACTCAAACACATTACATGGCCCTCGCTATCTCGTTTATAGTAGGGGCGCACCCTTGCGGTCGCCATAGGGGAGGGGAGGTGGCTAATCAATGGAATCGTGTCACCCTTGCGGTCGCCATCGGGGAGTTGGGAAGGGGTAATGCCCACACAGGCATTAACTTGACGCCGATTGGCCATTCCTTCGTAGAATAATGAACTTCTAAACTGCGTGCATATATAATCTCTGCAACCGCTACAATCGTTACAACTGCAACAACTGCGACAATATTTTGCTCATCACCACAAAGAAATAGCCCTCACTTGATCCTATGCCCATACTTAACTCTATATCCATCCCGCTCATTATTAAAGATCCAGCCCACAACCTCGCCAATGCGAATGTTGTCATAGATATACCCCTCGATAGTAACAGCCGCTGACCCACGACCGCGAATATCCTGCCGGCTTTTCTCCATCTTCTCAAAACGTTCTTGCCACAGAGTCAAATTCTGTGGTCGCAAATCAACCCAGCCCTTTTGTGCCCAGGCATCCACATCCTCTTCTGTAACACGCACACCAGGCTCTATCCTCTCTGGAATGCGAATTCGAGGACCGCGAATGATCTGACGGCCATCTGGTAGCAGAATGGGCAAGCCGAGAGAAATGATCGTTTGGCACATCTGATCAAACTCATCTGACTGGATCAACCCGGCAAGTTCCTCAGAAAGTTCCTCAGGTGTGTGTTTCAGCACCGCTCTCAACGTTTCGTAACGGAGCTTCAGCAACTCTGCCTCCCACAGTAACTTGGAAAGCTCAGGTGGTCCCAAATGCCCCAAAGCCACACTATGTGTACTGGTTTCTGCCTCTAAACGCTCAAGATCAGTCAATGCACGGTGACGTAGATAACCAGCTCGATACGTAGGATTCATTACCGCTCCATCGATCGCAGCTATCACATCTCTTCCCGTATTGCTTCCCTGAATTTCCATAGCCACTTCGTGCGCTATCTCCTCCGGCGTAATGAACTCCATCTGGCCATGGGCTGTGATCGTTTCAAATTCACCTTTGGTAAACAGGCCATTCTCACCGGTGTCAATGATTGGCAATTCAAGCACACCAAGATTGTGGTACATACTTTCGGGCTGATGCAGTTCCAGGTATTCATCAAGCCATTCAATTTTGCTCGTATAGCGACACATAAACGTATCTCGTTTACCATGCTCCGGTATCTTACGGCAGGTGACATCTGCGTAACCAATCAAACCCCCTGGCTTGATCTCCTTCACAATCGGTCCACCTGCTGTGCGAGCCATCAAAAACAAGAGGCCGGTATGCGCAAAGGCAACCGCTGTCTTGGTTAATAACTGGGCAGATGGCTTATCCTCGCTATGAGTATAGGGGATATTCAAACCCATTCCACCGGTGCCCGTCGTGCCGATTTTCAGATACAGGCGTGTACCTACCTCGACCATTGCTTTGTTCAACAATAAGACGTGACGGATCAATTCCGGCAAGGATTGGCTCAGAAGTAGCTCGTAAAGCGCCAGGCTGGTCTGTTCAGTCTTATCGAGTGCGCATCGTAAATCATTCGTTCGAACCGACTCTACCATCTCATTAATCTGTTTCCTGGCCTGGTTCGATGCTGTATACAGGTTTTGATAACTGATAGC
>Ga0187777_10003260_pt1 | contig 10390 bp, 8 predicted proteins | sample 1015_Q2_SP5_10_M_FD_132416 | JGI IMG/M metagenome (GOLD analysis project Ga0187777, IMG submission 132416) | Tropical peat soil microbial communities from peatlands in Department of Meta, Colombia - 1015_Q2_SP5_10_MG | ecosystem: Environmental > Terrestrial > Soil > Wetlands > Peat | place...
CAAACGCCTGGTGCGCAAGGCCATCCAGCACGCGCTGGAGCACGGCCGCAACAAGGTGACGCTGGTCCACAAGGGCAACATCCAGAAGTTCACCGAAGGCGCCTTCCGCGCCTGGGGCTATGAGCTGGCCACCAGCGAGTTCCGCGGCCAGGTGGTCACTGAACGCGAGAGCTGGATCCTCGACAACAAGGACAAGAACCCCAACATCACCATCGAGCAGAACGCCAACCTGGTCGAGCCGGGCCTGGAGTTCGCCGCTCCCGAATTCCGCAACGACATTTACAAGGAAGTGAAGGACTGCCTGGACGCCATCGGCAAGACCCACGGCAACGGGCAGTGGAAGAAGAAGCTGATGGTGAACGACCGCATCGCCGATTCGATCTTCCAGCAGGTGGTGACGCGCGCCGACGAGTACGAAGTGCTGGCCACGCCCAACCTGAACGGCGATTACATCTCCGATGCCTGCGCGGCGCAGATCGGCGGCCTGGGCATCGCCCCCGGCGCCAACATCGGCGACGGCTACGCCATGTTCGAAGCCACCCACGGCACCGCCCCGAAATACGCCGACCTGGACGTCATAAACCCCGGATCGGTGATGCTCTCGGGCGCCATGCTGTTCGAGTTCCTGGGCTGGAAGGAAGCGGCGCAGTTGATCGAGGACGGCATCCGCAAGACCATCGAGCAGAAGAAGGTCACCTACGACTTCCACCGCCTGATGGAGGGCGCCACCAAGGTGAAGTGCAGCGAGTTCGCCACCTACATCATCCAGAACATGCAACCCACGACCGTTTCCACCGCCGCGGACTAGCGGGGAAGCGCAGTTGTTACAGGTGACGGGGCACGCCTTCAGCGTGCAGTAAGAGACAGGTGAAGGGGCACGCCTTGAGGCGTGCCGCAAAGGAGATGTAAAACCTCGGCTTTAGCCGCTGAGGGAGCTTTTCCCGGGGCCTAAAGGCCAGCGCATAGATAGGCCCTTCACGGCACGGCTGAAAGCCGTGCCCCTTCACCTTTGCGAGCTTGGCTGTGGGCCTGCTCAGGCGGAAAGAGTTAGAATCGTGAGCCGCCCTGCCCTTGCCAAGAGGGCAGGGCATTGCGAGGCACTTATGCGGAAGAAAATCAGTATTGTCGGTGGAGGAGGGAATGTGGGCGCCACGTGCGGCCACTGGATGGCGTCCAAGGAACTGGGCGACATCGTGCTGATCGACGTTATCCCCGGCTTGCCCCAGGGCAAGGGCCTGGACCTGCTCGAGGCCATGCCCATCGAGAAGCGCGATTCCTTCGTGCTCGGCACCGAAGACTACAAGGACACCGCCAACTCGGACATCGTCGTCATCACCGCCGGCATCGCGCGCAAACCGGGCATGAGCCGCGATGACCTGCTCAACACCAATTACAAGATCATGCAGGACGTGGTGAGCAAGGTCGTCACGCACTCGCCTAACTGCATCCTCATCATCGTTTCCAACCCGCTGGACGCGATGGCGCAGACGGCCTACAAGCTCAGCGGCTTCTCGCGCAACCGCGTTATCGGCATGGCCGGGGTGCTGGATTCAGCGCGCTTCCGCGCCTTCATCGCCATGGAACTGGGCGTGAGCGTGGAGAACGTCACCGCGTTCGTGCTCGGCGGCCACGGCGACACCATGGTGCCGCTGCCGCGCTACTCCACCGTGGCCGGCGTGCCCGTCACCGAGCTGATGGAGAAGTCGACCATCGAGCGCCTGGTGCAGCGCACGCGCGACGGCGGGGCTGAGATCGTCAAGTACCTGAAGACCGGCAGCGCCTACTACGCGCCCTCGGCCGCCGTGACCGAGATGGTCGAAGCGATCCTCAAGGACAAGAAGAAGATTCTGCCTTGCGCCGCGTATCTCGAAGGCGAGTACGGCATCCACGGTCTGTTCGTCGGCGTGCCCTGCAAGCTGGGCTCCCGCGGTATCGAGGACGTGTGGGAGATTCGCCTCACCGACGAAGAAATGGCCGCCCTGAAGAAGAGCGCCGACTCGGTGAAAGAGCTGGTGGCAGTCGTAGGAGTCTAACTCAAGTAGTTTTAGTTTTGAGTGGTGCCCCACATCTGCCCGCAGTTGGCAGATGTGGGGATTTTCTTTACTACCTACCCACGTCTGCCAAAACCGGGCAGACGTGGGCCACCCAACCAGGCACGCTTCCGGGTGGTGCTCACCACCGGCAACTGATTTCGTCTCTTGCAATGGAGGCAAACATGGACCCGCGCTATCCCATCGGCCCATTTGAATTTGAGGGCGAGCCCAGCCAACAGCAGCTAAGACAATTCATCTCCGACATCGAGCAGACTGCCGCGCACCTGCGCGCGGCCGTTGCCGGGCTCTCCGACAAACAGATCGAGACGCCCTACCGTCCTGGCGGTTGGACCGTACGACAGGTGGCACATCACGTTCCCGAGTCGCACATGAACGCCTACGTGCGCATGAAGCTGGCTCTGACGGAAGACAATCCCACCATCAAGCCCTACGACGAGGCGCGCTGGGCGGAGACGCCGGACGTGCGCAACACGCCCGTCAGTGTTTCTTTAACGCTGCTCGAATCTCTCCATCAGCGCTGGGTCACGCTGCTCAAGGCGCTCGGCCCGGCGGATTTCGCGCGCACCTTTGTCCACCCCGAAAGCGGTCCGTGGACTCTCGGCAAGTATGTTGCGCTCTACTCCTGGCACGGCAAGCATCACGTGGCGCACATCACTGGATTGCGCGAGCGCATGGGATGGACGTAAAAAGAACGAAATGCAGAGACGCAGCATGCTGCGTTTCTACCAACTACGGAGGGTTGTTCAGCAGCAGCCAGTAGAGTCCCACGTCTTGCATCGCCTTGGCGAAGCCGGCGAAACCCACGGGCTTAACGATGTAACTGTTGGCGCCCAGCTCGTAACTGGCCCGAACGTCGCGATGTTCTTTGGATGAAGTCAGGACCACCACCGGGATTATCCGGGTCTGCGGATCACCCTTGATCCGCCGCAGTACCTCCAGGCCGTCAACCTTGGGCAGCTTCAAATCCAGCAGAATCACTCGGGGAGTGTCTTCAATTCGGCGGTTTCCGTGCAGCTTCTGGCAGAAGAGAAAATCCAGCGCTTCTTCGCCGTCCCGCGCGACGTGGACCCGGTTGAGCAGATTGGCTTTCTTGAAGGCGCGCAGCGCCAGTTGGAGGTCTTCTTCGCTGTCCTCAACCATCAGAACTTCGACGCCATGCAATTCGTCCATGGTTAGTTGTCTCCGCCCAGCGTGAAATAAAAAGTGGCGCCCTCATTCACCTTGGCTTCCGCCCACACTTGGCCGCCGTGGCGGTGGACCACCCGCTGCACGATAGCCAGGCCGATGCCCGTCCCCTCAAATTCATCGCCGCGGTGCAACCGCTGAAAGACGCCGAACAGCTTGTCGGCATATTTCATATCGAAGCCGGCGCCGTTGTCGCGGACGTAGTAAATGTCCTTTTTCCCCTCCGTCAGTGAGCCAATCTCGATCCTGGCCTGCTGCGCGTGTCGCGAGTACTTGACCGCATTCGAGAGCAGGTTGGCCCAGACTTGACGCAACAAGGCGGGGTCGCCGTGCGCCGCTGGCAGATTTCCATCCACGATCTGGATTTTTCCTGTGGCGGCTTCGGGCACCACATCCGCCAGCACGCTGCGTACCAGCGACTCCATATTTACAGGTTGCCTGGTTATGGACTGGCGCGTGAGCCGGGAAAACGTCAGCAGATCGTCGATCAAGGCACCCATGCGCTGCGCCCCGCGGCGGATGGTCTCCAGATACTGCCTGGCCTGCTCCGGAAGTTGCGGACCATAATCTTCCAGCACGGCATCGGAAAAACCATCCATCGCGCGCAACGGGGCACGCAGGTCATGGGCCACCGAGTAACTGAACGATTCCAGTTCCTTGTTGGCGGCCTGGAGTTCTGCCGTGCGCTGTTCCACCCGCCGCTCGAGGTCCCGGTTCAACAGCCGGATTTCCTCTTCCGCCCGCTTGCGCTCGGTGATGTCCGCGATCGTGCAAAACGCAATCTGCTTGCCCTGGCTGTCCTGGACGAGCGTTCCCCCGTAACTGAAGACACGCTCCCAGTCGCCATCGATACGCCGGACGCGCAACTCATACTCGCGCAGTCGTTCACCCCGGAGAATGCGCGGAAGCGGCCACTGCTCAAATGGCACCACTGTCCCATCGACGGTCGAGAGTTCGAAAATCTGCTTGAATTCAGGCAGTTGCCGGCGCCAGACCTCGTCGGTGGTAAAGCCATGCATTTCGATGGCGGCAGGATTCCAGTGGACCAACTCGCCCTGCATTTCCGAGATGACTAACCCCTCGGTCATGCCTTCCGTCACCCTCTGTAAACGTTCCTCGCTCTGACGGAGGGCGGCTTCGGCGCGCTTGCGCTCGGTGATGTCGCGCAGGATGGCAGTGAATAGCTTTCGTCCGCCCAGATCGACCTTGGAGATGGAGGCTTCGATGGGGAACTCCTCGCCGTTGGCCCGCACTCCGGAGATCGAACCCAGGTCTTGCATGTGTCGCCGGGTAAGGCCGGTCTGGCCAAAATCACGATGGTGTTGCGCGTGCGCCGCGCGAAAACGCTCGGGGATGAACTGGTCCAGCGGCTGGCCTATGACCTCGGTGGCGCGGCGGCCGAACATCTTCTCGGCGGCGGGATTGAACAGCACGATACGCTGGTGCTCGTCCACGGTAATGATGGCATCCATCGCGGAATTGATGATGCCGGCCAGGCGTGTCTCGCTGTCGTGCAGCGCCTCATTGGTTCGCGCCAGCTCGGCGGTCCGCTGTTGCACCCGCGCTTCCAGCAGGTCGTGCGCCTCTTGGAGTGCGGCATGGGCCCGGCGGCTGCCGACAAAGTCTTGGCTGATCATAAAGAGCGCCACCGCGACGAAGACAAACGCCAGGGCGATGCCAGTGATAATGATCGTTCTGGCTATTGTGCCGGCGCGGCGCGCCCGCGCGTCCCGCTGCTGCAACAGGTTCTGCTCGGTGGCTTCCATTTCGGCCACCACCGCAACAATCCGCTCGTGAAATTGTTCGCCCTTGTGGCTCGCGACAATCTGTTGGGCTGCCGCAAAGCCTTCTCGTCGCCGTACTTCGACTGCGCGTCGAATGAGTTCCAGCCGCTGCGCAATGATGCCCTCCAGCGTGTCCAAGCGGCGTTGCTGAACGGCATTGTCGGAGGTGAGGCTTCGCAGGTTCTGCATCTCGGTATCAACGTCAGCGAGTGCCCTTTGCAAGCGCTGCAGGAACTCCTCGTCGCCGGTGATGATGTATCCGCGGGTGGCCGCCCGAGCGTCGGCAAAGGTGGCGGGAACCAGCCGCAGCGAGGCAATCACCTGGTAGGTGTGATCCACCAGCATTCTGTCCTCATGAAGGCGGACGAGACTGAAGTACGACATGCCGGCGATCACCACCAAAACCGCCAGCGCCAAGGCGAAGCCGACGCGAATTTTCCACTCCGTCCACGCCAGGTTTCGTTCTCCCTGGCTGGGACTCGGCGGCGAGCGGCGCAGCGATTCCATCAGCAGGCAGGTCAAGCTTCCGGCAAGAATCAGGACCAGCCACTCGACGCTATGCAGGCCGCTTTGAATGGAAAACGAGTACTTGGGCGGCAAAAGAAAATAGTTCGCAACAACGGCGATCAACGCCGTGCAGAGCAATCCAGGACCCAGCCCGCCGACATAAGCGCTCAGAATAATCGGAATCAGAAACAGCTCCAGCGCCGGATCGTCGCCGAAGCGAGAGCTCAAACTGAGCCGTAAGAGCATGCTGACCACTGCCAGCACCACGGCCAGCAGATAGCCCAGCCAGGCCGGGACCAGGTTGCGGATGTTCTTTTCAGGGCCCCCCATGCTTGTTCTCAGGCTAACGCTGTGATGAGGTAAGGGGGAGCGGTTCTAAGCGGACAGGGTGAGGCGTTTATCTCGTTTTGGGAAGAGTGTGTCGAAATGGAAGCGGGGCTCAGCGGGCAGATTTGTCTTGAAACGGCGAGCTCTCCGCGAATCAGAAGATCCAGCCGCCGCCAACAACTACGTCGCCGTCGTAGAACACGGCGGCCTGGCCGGGAGTGATGGCGCGCTGCGGCTCATCGAAGGTTGCGACCACCTCGCCCTCACTGCCTGTCTCGATGGTCGCCGGCGCGGGCTGGTGGCGGTTGCGGATCTTGATGGAGACGCGCATGGGCCCGCGCAACGCATCCACAGAAATCCAGTTGACGCTTCGGGCGCGCAGCGTGCGCGAGTAGAGCTCGTCGCCACTGCCAACGACTACCTGCCGCGAATCGCCGCGAATCTCGAGCACATAAAGCGGCGATCCGGTGGCGACGCCCAGCCCCTTGCGCTGTCCGACGGTGAAGTTGTGGATGCCGGCGTGCCTCCCGATCACCTCGCCATCGGTCGTGACCAGTTCGCCGGCAGTGTCAGGCAGACTCTCGCCCTGCTCGGCAGCGTAGGCATCGAGAAACGCCTTGTAGTCGCCGGTGGGGACAAAGCAGATCTCCTGCGAGTCAGGCTTTTCGGCGAGCGCGAGCCCGTACTGCCGCGCTAGCTCGCGGACTTCGGACTTCCGCAACTCGCCCAGCGGGAAGAGCGTGCGGCTGAGCTGCTCCTGCGTCAGCCCGAACAGAAAGTACGTCTGGTCCTTGGCGCGATCGGCGGGGCGCTTGAGCAGCCAGCGTCCGCGCTCCTGGTCGAACTCGACGCGGGCATAGTGTCCCGTGGCCAGGCGCTCAGCGCCGATCTGCCGCGCCGTCACCAGGAACTGGTCGAACTTGATGGAGTTATTACAGAGACTGCACGGGATGGGCGTACGCCCGGCGAGGTACTCGGAGACGAATGGTCGCACCACTTCCTGTTCGAAGCGCTGCTCATAATTGACGACGTAATGAGGGATGCCGAGCCGCTCGGCCACGCGGCGCGCGTCGTACACATCGTCCAGCGAGCAGCAGCGCCCGTGCGCGACCTCCGGCATGCCCGGATGTCCGGCCAGCCGCCGCTGGTTCCAGAGCTGCATGGTCAGGCCGACCACGCGATGTCCCTGAGCACACAACATCGCCGCGACGGTGGAAGAATCCACACCGCCCGACATGGCGACCGCGATGGTCTCCGGTTCAGACACGTTGAGGTACCACGGCGGGTTCAATAGTGGCTCCACTTCTACCAACCGCGAGTACTTCCTCGGGCGTGAAGAAAAGCCAGTAATCATCTCGCTCGTCGGGGTTGTCGATATAGTCGGCAGGAGAAACGATCAGCCGAAAATCTCCGAATATAAATGTTGTCGCAAAATCTCCTGGGTCAACGTGGACGTCTGTCAATGCGGCATTTTCCAGCCGCCTTATCGCGACGGAAATGGCCCGCCGATCCGAGTCCGAATCCACCAGCCGGCGCTGGCCGTGCAGGAGCACCCAGTTCGAAAGATAGATCCATAGGTGCCATTTTCCGTGCGTATGACCATGCGACCTCAATTTGGGACCGAACTCGAAGGTCAAGAAACTACCTACCCCAAGCTTCGGTCTCCAAGGCGACAATCCGAACACCGGCTTAAAGTACTGACGAATATCGGTCGTCGTTTCCATTTTCATCCAAACATTGCCACCCCGATCTCTACGATAGTATCGAAACTATAGCCCATTCCGCTTATCTCACGGTGTAGTCGGTCCCGTTCAAATCGTGTGAGTTTGCGGCCTAGTATGCGCTCAATTTCACGCACGGCTGCACGAAACTGCCGGTTTTGGTCTCGGTTGCTCAACCCGCGGCATACTATTGAACGACCGTCGGCTTGTATAGAGGACTTAGCTCTCTAAGCCTCGCCACCGTCTCCGGCAGGATGGAAAGAGCGTAGTCCACATCTTCTGCCGTGTTCTGCTTGCCTAGGCTGAAGCGCAGGCTGGCGCGGGCGCGCTCGGGAGGCAGGCCCATGGCGGTGAGCACGTGCGAAGGTTCAATGGCGCCGGAAGAGCAGGCCGCGCCAGTTGAGACTGCCAGTCCTTTCAGGTCGAGCGCGATCACCAGCGCCTCGCCTTCGATGTAATCGAAGCACAGATTGGTGGTGGTCGGCACGCGCGGTGCGCCCGCGCCGTTGATGCCAACCGAATCTACAGCTGCCACAATGCTCGCCTCAAGGCGGTCGCGCAGCGCGGCAAAATTTCTATCCTCGCCATTGGCCAGCGATTCGCGCGCGATCTCCGCCGCCTTGCCCAGCCCGACAATCCCCGGCAGGTTCTCAGTGCCGGCGCGGCGCGAGCGCTCGTGGCTGCCGCCGACAAAAAGCGGATCGAGCAGCGTACCGCGGCGCACGTAGAGCGCGCCCGTGCCTTGCGGTGCGTGCATCTTGTGCCCGGAGATGGAGAGCAGGTCGCAGCCGATCTTCTTGACGTCAATCTTCATTTTGCCCGCAGCCTGCACCGCGTCGGTGTGGAAGTACACGTCGGCCTCAGCGGCGATGCGTCCGATCTCCTCGACCGGCTGGAGGACGCCGGTCTCATTGTTGGCCATCATGATGGTGATGAGCCGAGTCGCAGGCCGCAGTGCACGGCGCACGTCCTCCGGATTGACCACCCCGCGCCCGTCCACGGGCACGAACGTGACTTCGCAGCCACGCTCGGCTAGCCGCTTGGCGGAGTTCAGCACCGCGTGGTGCTCGATGGTTGAGGTGATGACGTGATCGCCGGGATGTACCATGCCGAAGATCGCGAGATTGTCACCCTCGGTGCCGCCGCTGGTGAAGACGATCTCCGCAGCCCGGGCGTTAAGCAAGTCCGCCACCGACTGCCGCGCGCGCTCCACCGCCGCCCGCGCCTGCTGTCCAAAGTGGTGGATGGACGATGCGTTGCCGAAGCTCTCGGCAAAGTACGGACGCACAGCCTCCAGCACCTCCGGCAACACGGGGGTGGTGGCATTGTTGTCGAGGTAAACCCGGCGCATAGTCCTATTTTACGCATCTTGTCGACGGCTCGCATCACTCGTGGCCGTGATTGGCGGCCCGCAGGCGTACAATAGTCGGCTTTCGAAACCTCAGAGGAGGAGCCCGATGGATGCTCTCACCCCGATCGGCCCGGCAGTGAACGTCGAGACTGCCAAGAAAGCGGCAGCGGCAGCACTAGCCGAGGCCCGCAAGAACAACTGGCTTATGGCCGTGGCCGTGGTCGAGCCCAACGGTGCCCTGGTCTATTACGAGAAGATGGACAACACGCAACTGGGCAGCGCTCAAGTCTGTATCGACAAGGCGCGTTCCGCGGCGCTGTTCAAACGTCCTACCAAAGCGTTTCAGGATGCGATCGCCAGCGGCGGCGCGGGCCTGCGCATGTTTGCCATAAGAGGCGCGGTGCCGGTTGAAGGCGGTGTTCCTCTGGAGATGCAGGGCAAGCTGGTCGGCGCTATCGGCATCTCCGGTGGACAGAGCGACCAGGACGGACAGTGCGCCACCGCCGGCGCCAATGCTGTTAAGACCTAGGCTACAATGGTCGCCTTTTTCGCGGGCCCACTCGGAATTCGAGTTCCAATTCTTGCCAGAGGAGAATGAAAATGACTGTGCATTCCGCCGTGAAGTTTCTTGTCGTGCTGATGCTGGTTTCGTACGCGGTCTGCGCCTTCGCGCAGGCCCCGGCCGCCGCGTCGGCTGCCCCCAGCATGTATCTAACCCCCATCGGCCCGCCGATCGGCGTAGAAACCGCCAAGAAAGCGGCCGCGGCGGCGCTGGCCGAGGCGCGCAAGAACAACTGGCTGATGGCCGTGGCCGTGGTCAGCCCCGCCGGCGTCCTGATCTACTGCGAGAAAATGGACAACGTGCAGTTGGGCAGCGCTGAGGTGGCCATCGACAAGGCTCGTTCGGCCGCGCTCTATAAGCGTCCAACCAAGGCCTTCCAGGACGCCGTTGCCGGTGGCGGGGCCGGGCTGCGAGTGTTCGCGCTGAAAGGCGCCATGCCGGTTGAGGGTGGCCTGCCGATCATCGTGGACGGCAAGCTCATCGGCGCTATCGGCCTCTCCGGCGACTTGAGCGAGAATGACGGCAAGTGCGCGGCTGCCGGCGTTGCCGCCCTCAAATAGATAGCAACCCTCGGGCAACCAGGAGAGACGCAGCATGCTGGGTCTCTACCAATACATTGCCCGGCAACCGCCTGATCGGTACGATTATTATTTATTACCAAGCGCAGCCTCCAATGACGTTGAACCCCTTGATCCGCGCCAGCGCAGTGGGCCTCTTGTGTCTCTGGGCGGTATCCTTCGGCGCCGCCGACAAACCTGCCAACCTCGACGACTTTGCTCGCTGTCTCGGCAAAAAGGAAGCGGTCATGTACGGCGCCTTCTACTGCGAGCACTGCAAAGAGCAGAAGGACCTTTTCGGCGATTCCGCCCAATACCTGCCCTACGTGGAGTGCGTCGAGA
>Ga0187777_10003261_pt1 | contig 10388 bp, 10 predicted proteins | sample 1015_Q2_SP5_10_M_FD_132416 | JGI IMG/M metagenome (GOLD analysis project Ga0187777, IMG submission 132416) | Tropical peat soil microbial communities from peatlands in Department of Meta, Colombia - 1015_Q2_SP5_10_MG | ecosystem: Environmental > Terrestrial > Soil > Wetlands > Peat | place...
CGAGGAGTTCCTGCGCGGGATGCTGTCGCTGATGTACTCGCAGTGCCGTCGCGCCGTGGCCTTCAACGCCCTCCACCCCCTGTCACCTTCCCATCCCCATTTCGCCGAGCTCAAGGCCTTCTGCGGAGACTTCTACTTTGAGGTCAGCAGCGAGGAACTGCTGGCCCTGTGCCGCACGGTCTGCCCGCACCTGGAGATGAAGGAGGGCAACTCGTACGAGGAGGCTTCCGATCTCTCGTTCAAGCACAACGACTGCACCGTCTTCATGTACAAGGACGAGATGTGGCGCAAGGCATGAGCGGCGCGGCGTCCACGACAACTGGTAGAACCTCCGTGCTACGATCGCCGCCCAACGCCCCAGGAGACGATGATGTCGGCTGGCGGACCGCCGTGGACGCTCCCGCCGATCTCGCCACCGAGCTGGCTGACGACGCCGGCGGGTAGCGGCGCGTCCGGCGACGCGAAGCCGGACAGCGGCACCTTCGCCGTTCCTGCGGAGCTCAAGGCCGGCCTGAAGGACGCCTGGGACGCCTCGTTCCCCCACGGCAAGTCGCAAGAGCACGGCGGCATCCTGGTGCGCAAGGCCGACGGCACGCTGGAGTGGAGAGCGGGCAATGCCGGTACCTCCGGCACGTTCCAGATCAACTACGGCGACCTCAAGAGCGGCGAGACACTGGTGGCCAGCGCCCACACCCACCCCTACGACGCGTCAGAAGGCGGCCACCGCGACGTGCCGTTCAGCGGCGGGGACCTAGCCAACATGGTGACCGGCGCGGAGTCGCAAAAGTTCGTGCAGTCGGGGGACTCCGTGTTCCGGGCGGCGAAGACCGAGGAGTTCGAGAAGCTCGTCAAGGCCAGCAACCCGGACACGCTGAAGACGGAAATGAAGGCGACTTTCAACACCGCCCTTGGCGGCGCCACGGGCAGCTTCCAGGACCGCGTGGAGGCGGGAGTGAAGGCGGTGTGCGAGAAGTATCATCTGGAGTACTTCAAGGGAACCGGGGACAGCTTGACGCGGGTCGACACCTCGAAGTGAGCACAGGGGCTCGCACCGCGCTGCTGGTCGGACTCCTCGCCGGGTCGGGTCCTCTCCCGGCGATGGACGCGCGCAGACTCGAGCCAGGGAGGAGCGGCGTGACCGAGGATCGGCAGGCGACGACGACGGTGGAGGCCAAGGGCCCCGGCCGGTGGCTGGTACGCACCAGCCGCTCGGCGGAGGGCGAGGCCGCCGAAGGGACCGTGCTGCTGCGCAGCGACAGGCCCCCGGGGAGCCCGCCCGCGCACCTGCGGCTGGCGGGGGCGCGCGCATGGCTGGCGCTCGGCCAGCGCTTCCAGTCGCGTTCGCGGTGGCAGGAGGCGATCGCGAGCGCGCGAGCCGGCCTCGCGGAGATCGGCAGCGACTACGCCGGACCCGACGTCGACGACGAGACCGATCTCAAGCTGCTCGCCGCCGAGGACCGGCTCGCCCAGGGCCACGCGTCCGATGCCGCCGCGGTGATGCTGCGGGTGCTCGGCGACCGGCTCTCTCTCTACGCGAGTCTCCACCACCAGGACGTCGTCGAGTAGACCCAGGGTCCCGCGTGGCGGGGGAGCGCATGGCCAGCACTCGGCGTCGCTTCGTGGGGACGGGGGTCCTCGGCGGGATGGCGTCCGCCTTGCAGACGTCGGCTGCGGCGGCAGAGACACAGCGGGCCGGGAAGCCGAACCCTCGCTACGAGAGGCTCGACGAGGTCCTCCGCCAGCCGGTGCTGAAGCGAGGGCTCTTCCCCACGCCGGTGGTGATCGAGACGCTCGAGCTGCTGCGGGACGGCGAGAGCTTCCTTTGCCGGGTGCGCTCGAAGGACGGCGCGGAAGGCCTCTCCGTCGGGCACAGCGGGCTGTCGGTGCTGTACCCGCTGTTCGTGCACCAGCTGCAGCCGTTCTTCCTCGGCCAGGACGCGCGGGAGCTGGATCTGCTCCTGGAGAGGGTCTTCGTCTACGACTTCAACTTCCGCTACGGCGGCATCTCCATCGGCACGCCGCTCGCCACCGTCGAGCTGGCCATCCTCGACATGCTGGGCCGCATCGCCGGCAGGCCGTTCGCCCAGCTGGTCGGCGAGGTCAACCGCCCCGAGGTCAGCGTGTACCAGGCGACCGAGTACCGCGAGAAACCGGTCGAGGAGTCACTCGAGCTCATCCGCCGTGACGTGGCGGAGTACGGCGCCCGCGCGCTCAAGATCAAGGTGGGCGGGCTCATGTTCATGACCACCGACATCCGGGCGGAGGGGCCGAAGGGCCGGACCGAGGCGATCATCCCGCTGGTGCGCCGGACCTTCGGTGACGACATGGCGCTCTATGCCGACGCCAACGGGTTCTACTCGGTCGCGGAGGCGATCCGGGTGGGCCGGCTGCTCGAGGAGTACCGCTACGGCTTCTTCGAGGAGCCGGTCATGTTCGACTGGTACGAGGAGACCCGGCAGGTCGCCGAGGCGCTCACCCTAGAGGTCGCCGGCGGCGAGCAGGAATACAGCCTGCACGGCTTCCGCTGGCTGGTCGCGAACGACGGCCTGCAGATCGTCCAGCCCGACACCTACTACTTCGGCGGCATGATCCGCTCGCTGCGGGTCGCCAGGATGGCCGCGGCGTTCGGCAAGAGCTGCACGCCCCACATGTCCGGCGGCGGCCTCGGCTTCCTCTACATGGCGCACTTCGTCTCCGCCCTCGCCAACGCGACGCCGCACCACGAGTTCAAGGGCCTGCAGACCGGCGTGCCCTTCGCGTGCCGGACCTCGCCGCTCAAGGTCGAAGGCGGGCGGATCAAGGTGCCGACCGGCCCCGGCTTCGGAGTGGAGATCGACCCCGCCTGGGTCGCCAGGCACCGGGTGGTGACGGGGTGAGCGGCTTCGCCGCGCAATTAGGATACGCCCCCGTCGGCAGGCCCCAATAGGACAGGAAACCGGTCCGCCGCTGTCCGAAATCGTGGCACGCGGCGGCGCCAACGTGGCCCATTCCGAATAAGCCGCTCGAGCATCACGGTCTCGCGACGGCACGTTCCTCGCACACCTACCGCCCGGCGCGGGAGGTCAGGACCGTGGCGATGTCGAGGAAGAAGGTGCTGCTCGTGGACGATTCGCCGACCTCGGTGTTCATGGAGCGAATGATCCTGAGGAAGGGCGCCTTCGACGTCGTCGTGGCGGCAGACGGACAGGAAGGCGTCGACAAGGCGGTCGCCGAGCGGCCCGACCTGATCCTGATGGACATGGTCATGCCTCGGATGAGCGGGCTCGAGGCCGTGCGCGAGCTGCGCGCCCGGGCGGAGACCAGGGACATCCCGATCATCATGGTCACCACCCGCGGCGAGGGTGACAACGTCGAGAAGGGCTTCGCCAGCGGCGTCAACGACTACGTGACCAAGCCGATCGACGGCGTGTTGCTGCTGGCGAAGATCCGGGACTGTCTCGGCACCTGAGGTACGAGAGCGTGCAGCGCGGACGCGACCAGGCCGACTACGTCCAGAAGGTCCGCGGGGACAGCCAGCGGCTGAGCGAGAGCCTGCTGCACGAGAACGAGCGCCTGCGGACGCGGCTGGCCGCGGTCGACTCGGAGAAGCTCCGCCTGGAGGACGCCGTCGGGCGCCTCCGTGAGGAGCTGGCGACGTCCGAACAGCGCCACGCCTCGCTCGAGCGACGCCTCCAGGAGGCCGAGGTGGACACCCAGCGCTTCTCCCAGGACTACCTGGAGGTGGAGCAGCAGAACCAGAACCTGGCCAACCTCTACGTCGCCAGCTACCGCCTTCACGGCACCGTCGACCGCGGCGAGTTGATGCGCGCGATCCAGGAGATCGCCTCCAACCTGGTCGGCTCCGAGGAGATGGCGGTCTTCGAGCTGTCGGAGGACGCCCGCGTGCTGTCGCTCGCAACCTCGCTCGGCGTCGACCCCGCGCGGTATCGCGAGCTGCCGGCCGACCGCGGGCTGATCGGGCAGGCCCTGCGCAGCGGAGACGTGTACGTGGCCGACGCCAGCTCCGCATCCCGCGCCGAGGGCGAAGAGAACCTGTCGGCCTGCATCCCCCTGGTGGTCGGTAACCGGCCGCTGGGGGTGATCGCGATCTTCCGCCTGCTCTCGCACAAGCCGCAGATCGAGGACGTCGACCGGGAGCTGTTCGAGCTGCTGGCGGCGCAGGCCTCGGTGGCCCTGTATTGCACTCGCCTGCACGCCCTGCACGGCGCGGAGATCCTCGGTGGCTGAGCGAAAGGTCTACCTCCATCCCGGGCAGGTCTTCGTCTCGCCTGACCCGGCGGAGGTGACCACCGTCCTCGGCTCGTGCGTCGCCGTCTGCGTGTTCGATCGCGTGGGGCGTCGGGGCGGCGCCAACCACTTCCTGCTTCCGCTCTGCGCCGGCGACGGCCAGTCCTCGGCGCGCTTCGGCAACGTGGCGGTGCGCAAGCTCATCGAGCGCATGCTGGCCCTGGGCAGCCTGAAGCAGGACCTCGAGGCCAAGGTGTTCGGCGGGGCCTGCACCGTGGAGGCGCTGCACCGCAGCGACGGCCATCTCGGGACCAAGAACGCCGAGGTGGCGCTGCGGACGCTGCGGCAGGAGGGGGTCCCGGTGGTGGCGGACGACGTCGGCGGGCGGCGCGGGCGCAGGCTCGTCTTCCGCACCGATACCGGCGTCGCCCTGGTGAGGCTGATCTAGGAGGGCCGGTGGACGCCGAGCTCCAGCAAGCCCTGCAGTTGTTCCAGAGCGAGTCCGAGGAAGGCCTGTCGACGGCGGAGCAGGCCCTGATGACCCTGGAGAGCCGGCCGGAGGACGAGGAGAGCGTCGCCACCATCTTCCGCGTCGCCCACACGCTCAAGGGAAACGCCGGCTTCTTCGGCTTCCAGGCACTCAGCGAGTTCGCCCACGCGCTCGAGGACGTCCTCGATCGCCTCCGCAAGCGGGAGCTGCCGGCGACGACACCGCTGGTCACCCTGCTGCTGCGGTCGATCGACGCGCTGCGGCGGATGGTCCCCGAGGCGGTGTGGGGGACGGATGGCGTCGCGCTGAAGCACCAGGCGGTCCTGCAGGAGCTGCTCCGAGCCCGCTCGGCCTCCGCCTTCGACCCGGCGGCGATCGACCTGGGGCCGGCCGGGGCGGCGGACGACGACGCGGTCGCCAGCGAGGAGAGGCGCAGCGGCCGCGGCAGGCGCAGCGCCGACCAGCACGAGGGCACCGTCCGCGTCGAGATCGACACGCTCGACCGGATGATGAACCTCACCGGGGAGGTCTCCGTCGCCCGGGGCCGCCTGGCGCAGCTGCTGGCGGAGGTGCCCGGGCAGGTGGGCGAGGCGATCCTCGAGGCGCACGGCGAGGCAGACCGGCTTTCGCAGGAGCTCCAGGAGCTGGTGCTGAAGGTGCGGATGGTGCCCCTCGGGCCGGTGTTCCGCCAGTACATCCGGACGGTGCGGGACGTGGCCGCGGCCCACCGGCGGCAGGCGCGGCTGGTGATCGAGGGAGAGGACGTGGAGGTCGACACCACGGTCGTCCAGCACATCCACGACCCGCTCACCCACCTGATCCGCAACGCCATCGACCACGGGATCGAGCCCCCCGAGGTCCGCACCGCGAAAGGGAAGGACCCCTGCGGCACGGTCACCCTGCGCGCCTACCGCGACGCCGGCAGCATCGTCATCCAGATCGCCGACGACGGCGCCGGGCTCGACCGGAACGGGATCCTGGCCCGAGCCCGGGCCCTGGGCCGGGTGGTGGAGGGCGAGGTGCTGACGGAGCACGAGATCCAGCGGCTGGTGCTGGAGCCGGGCTTCTCCACGGCCGAGCGGGTTACGGACCTGTCAGGACGGGGAGTGGGGCTCGACGTGGTCCGGCGCAACGTCGAGCACCTGCGCGGCTCGGTGACCATCGACAGCCGGGTGGGCGAAGGCACCACCATCACGGTCAGGCTCCCGCTCACCCTGGCCATCATCGCCGGGTTCGTCGTGGGCGTGGGAGACGAGACCTACGTCATCCCGCTGGACACCGTGGTCGAGTGCCTGGAGCTGCCCGGCGGAGAGTCGCCGCACGAGGACGGTGGCGGCGTGATGAACGTCCGCGGCCGGGCGATGCCCTATGTCCGTCTGCGGGAGGTGTTCGCCCTGCCGGGCGCGCCGCCACGGCGGGAGGCGGTGGTGGTGGTCCGCCACGACGGCGGGCGCGCGGGGCTCGCCGTCGACCAGCTGTGCGGCGAGAGCCAGACGGTCATCAAGCCGCTGGGGCCGCTGTTCCAGGGGCTGCCGGGGATCGCCGGGTCGGCCATCCTCGGGAGCGGCCGGGTGGCCCTCATCCTGGACGTGGAGGCGCTGGTGCGCGGGATCGTGTCGCGCCGCGAGGAGCCGGCGGAGGCTCAGCGGTCCTGACAGGGAGGCAGCGATGGAGGACCCCAAGACGACCGGCGAGCTGGCCCAGTACCTGGGCTTCTGCATCGCCGACGAGGAGTACGCCATCAGCATCCTCCGGGTGAAGGAGATCCTGGAGTACGACACCATCACCCGCGTTCCCGGCACGCCGCCCTGCGTGCGTGGCGTCTTCAACCTGCGCGGCAGCGTGGTTCCGGTGGTGGACCTGGCGCTGAAGTTCGGGCTGCCGGCGAGCCGGATCACCAAGCGCACCTGCATCGTGGTGGTCGAGGTCGACCTCGACAGACGAAGGACGGTGATGGGGGTGATCGCCGACGCCGTGAGCCAGGTGCTCGACCTGGGCAGCGGGGACGTCGAGCCGCCACCCGCCTTCGGCACGCGAGTCCACATGGACCACCTGCTGGGGATGGGCAAGGCGGGAAAGAAGTTCATCCTGCTCCTCGACATCAACCGGGTCCTCTCGGCGAACGAGCTGATGGAAGTCACGAAGCTGCAGCAACTCCCCTCCGGAGTGGTGCCGGCTGCGGCCGGCGGGACGGCGTGAGGAGGCGACCATGAAGACAAGACTGAAGAGCCTTCCGATCTGGGTGCGGGTGACGGCCGTCCTCCTCCTGGTTCTGGCGGTGACGATCGGCGGGACCACCCTGTGGAGCGTCCAGGCGCAGAAGCGCTACGCGCTGCAGCAGGCCGACCAGCTCGGCGGCTCCGCCGCCCAGGTGGCGATGGCGGCGCTGAAGACGATCATGCTGTCAGGAAACCGCGAGTGGAAGAAGAGCTTCCTGGACGAGGTCCACCAGCTGCGAGGGATCGAGTCGATCCGGGTGGTGCCCTCCGAGGCTGTCAGGAAGCAGTTCGGCAACGACGCCGACAGGTCGGCGCCGGACGCCCTGGTGAGGAGCGCGCTAGCCGACGGGCGGTCGTACTCCGGGCTGGAGACGGTGAACGGCAGCGTCAAGTACCGCGCCGCCTTTCCCACGCTGGCCACCGGCGTCTCGAGCGGCAAGGACTGCCTCGCCTGCCACTCGGCCAGGGAAGGCGAGGTCCTGGGCGCGGTGAGCGTGCAGATCGGGCTCGACGAGCTGGCGCGGTCCAGCCGCGACTTCCGTCTGCAGGTGCTGCTGGCGGCGTCGGTGATCGGGATCCCCCTGCTGTTCGTCTCCTATTCCTTCTTCAAGCGCACGGTGAGCCAGCCGCTGGCGGACATGGCCTCGCAGCTGCGGCACGCGGCCGAAGGCGACCTGACCCGGCGGCTGGAGGTCGAGAGCGAGGACGAGTTCGGGCAGATCGGGCACGCCCTCAACCGCATGCTGGAGAGCTTCCACGGGATGATCATCCAGGTGCGCCGGTCGGGCGCACAGACAGCCGAGGTCTCGCGCCAGCTGGCGGCGGGCTCCGAGCAGCTGTCGAGCGGGGCCGGCGAGCAGGCAGCCTCGGTCGAGGAGACCACCTCCAGCCTCGAGCAGATGAGTGCGTCGATCTCCCAGAACGCCGAGAACGCCCGCCAGACCGAGCAGATGGCGCTCAAGGGGGCGAGGGACGCCGAGGAGAGTGGCAGGACGGTGCGCGAGACCACCACCGCCATGAAGGAGATCGCCGAGAAGGTGGAGATCATCGAGGAGATCGCCTACCAGACCAACCTGCTTGCGCTCAACGCCGCCATCGAGGCGGCCCGGGCCGGCGAGCACGGCCGCGGGTTCGCCGTGGTGGCGACCGAGGTGCGCAAGCTCGCCGAGCGAAGCCAGGTGGCGTCGAAGGAGATCAGCGGCCTCGCCGCCTCCAGCGTGCGGGTGGCCGAGCGCTCGGGCCAGCTGCTGGACGAGCTGGTGCCGGCGATCCGCAAGACGGCGGAGCTGGTCCAGGAGGTGGCGGCGGCCTCGAACGAGCAGGCCGCGGGCGTCTCCCAGATCAACAAGGCCATGACCCAGGTGGACCAGGTGGCGCAACGCAACGCCGCCGGGGCGGAGGAGCTGGCGTCTTCGGCCGAGCAGATGGCCTCCCAGGCGGAGGCGGTGCAGCGGCTGATGGGTTTCTTCCGCGTGGACGAGACGGTGGAGGCGCGGCGTCAGCCTGACCTGCTGGCGCCGAGGCCACCCGAGCTGGCGCCGGCGGCGGACAACCTGCCTCACCCGGTGCTGCATCGGACGCAGGCCGGCGGCCGTCCCAACGGGACCCTGCACGCTCCAGCCAGCTCGGATCGCGAGTTCCAGCGGTTCTGAGGCGGCCGTGGTCGCGCTCGCCGCCGCGTTGCCGGATGAGGCCTCGCTGGCGCCGCGGATACGCTCGAAGGAGTTCGCGCTGCTGCGCGATCTCATCCACCGCGAGTCGGGGATTTTCCTCTCCGACACCAAGAAGGCGCTGGTGGTGGCGCGGCTCGCCCGCCGGCTGCGGGAGCTGGGCCTGAAGTCGTTCGGCGCCTACTACCGCCTCCTCGCTGACGGAGACGAGCAGGAGCGGACGCGGATGCTCGACTGCATCTGCACCTACGAGACGCACTTCTTCCGCGAGCCGCGGCAGTTCGAGTTCCTGGAGCAGAGGGTCGTCCCGGAGTGGGCGGCGCGGGCCTCGGCGGGCGGACCCAGGCGGATCCGCGCCTGGAGCGCCGGCTGCTCGACGGGAGAGGAGCCCTATTCGCTGGCCATGGTCCTGCTCGCCCACTTCCCGCCCTCCGCGGGGTGGACGATCGACATCCTGGCCAGCGACCTCTCCAGCCGGGCGCTGGAGCGGGCCCGCGGGGGCTTGTGGACGATCGACAAGGCCTCCGAGGTGCCGCAGCGCTATCTCAAGGCCTTCATGCTGCGGGGACGCGGGTCGCAGGACGGGCTGATGAAGGCGGGGCCGGAGATCCGCTCGCTGCTGCGCTTCCAGCGGGTGAACCTCAGCGAGGAGCGCTTCCCGGTCGCGGGCCCCTTCGATCTCGTCTTCTGCCGCAACGTGCTCATCTACTTCGATCCCGCGTCGAAGGCGCGCGTCGTCGAGCGGCTGCTGGACCAGCTCGCCCCCGGCGGGTACCTGTTCCTGGGGCACGCCGAGAGCCTGACCGGCCTCAGCGACCACGGCCGCAGCGTCGGCCCGACCGTCTACGTCCGGGCGGGCGAGCCGCGCGCTCCGGCCTGACGGCTCCCGCCGCCCGTCGGCGCCCCCGGGGCCTGGCGCGTCCGCCGCCAGGCTCGGCGCCGTCACCACCTCCCGGCCGGGGTGGTTGTTGAGGGCGCTGCGGCCCTCCTCCGCTGCCGCTCGCGGGTCGCCGAGCGCGCGCCCAGCCGCACGCCGCCAGCGCGTCCTCCCAGCCGTCTCGCCCCAGCAGCATCTCGCCGAGCAGAAAGCGCCTTGTGCTCGGTGTGGCCGCCAGACGGACCGCCAGCCGGAACGAGCGCAGCGCCTCCGCCGTCCGGCCGCAGCCCGGCGCGGCCGAGCGCCTGCCCGCGCAGGAACTGCAGCTCGGCCGAGCGCGGGACGAGCACCAGGGCGTCGGCGTAGGCGGCGGCGGCGCCGGACGGCCACACCCAGTCCAGCACCGGGCGAGGGCGACGTGAGCTCTGGCGGCGAAAGGAAGGTCGGAGGTGACCATCCCGCGCCTCGAGGAGCGTGGAGTCTAGCACCGCCGCCGCTGGCCGGCGGTGACCGGGACGTGATCAGAAGTGGGTGACGGTGATCTTGTAGTCGTCCGTGCCGACGATGGCGTTGGCGGCGTCCCAGAAAACCAGGCAGTAGGTGCCCGCGTTCATGGTGCCGGTGATCACCGTCCCCTGGCTGAAGTTCTCCTGAGCGGAGGTGACGTTGCAGCCTGCCGCACCCGGGGTGCCGGTGCCGAGCCCCATGCTGATGGTGCTCTGCGGGACTAGCGAGACCAGCGTGATCTGCACGATGCCGGTGATGTTGACCGTCCACTGGTGGAGGGCCGTGCCGCCCTTGGCCAGCGTCCCCGTGAAAGTGTCGGTGACGAGCTGCGCGCTGACCGGCGTCGGGGTGGGGGTCGCAGTCGGGCTGCTGCCGCTGCCACAGGCGGAAGCGCCGAG
>Ga0187777_10003262_pt1 | contig 10387 bp, 6 predicted proteins | sample 1015_Q2_SP5_10_M_FD_132416 | JGI IMG/M metagenome (GOLD analysis project Ga0187777, IMG submission 132416) | Tropical peat soil microbial communities from peatlands in Department of Meta, Colombia - 1015_Q2_SP5_10_MG | ecosystem: Environmental > Terrestrial > Soil > Wetlands > Peat | place...
GAGCCTCTTCGTCTCTGCTGCGTTAGGCGCTCGAAGGAACTTAAGCTGGCGCTAAAGGCCAAGACGTCGAAACGTGTTCTCATAGGGCGCGCTTCCCGCCGCCCTGGCGAGCAACATGCGATTAGACAACGAACCCGATTTGAACGAGAATTCTCGAACTTGGAGCCGAGCGGTTTTGGGCGTTCCACGTTTCGACGTCTTGACCTTTAGCGCGAGCTTAAGTTTCGCCCTATGAGAACACGTTTCGACGTCTTGGCCTTTAGCGCCAGCTTAAGTTCCTTCGAGCGCCTAACGCAGCAGAGACGAAGAGGCTCAGGTGTGCGAACCATTTGCTTTCCAACCGCTTCATTTGCGCTGCCTCTGCGCAGTGAATATTTTTCAGCTTCTAGCGGAAAAGATTGTATTTTAGGATGCAATAGAGCGCACGAAAGCCGTCCTTCCAATTGATCTTTTTGCCCTGACTATAAGTCCTGCCGTAATAGGAAATGCCAACTTCATAGATGCGACAGCGCGTCTTCGCGATCTTGGCCGTGATCTCAGGCTCGAATCCAAACCCATTTTCCTCGATCACGATGTTCTGGATGAGCTCGCGGCGGAAAGCCTTGTAACCCGTTTCCATGTCGGTCAGATTGAGGTTCGTAAACATATTAGAAATGAGCGTGAGAAAGCCGTTACCCAGACGGTGCCAAAAATAAAGTACGCGATGCGGCTGCGCGCCGACGAAGCGCGATCCGAAAACGACGTCAGCGTCACCGCGCAGGATCGGCTCTGCCAGCGTTGGATATTCGGCGGGCGAGTATTCGCGGTCGGCATCCTGCACGATGATGACGTCACCGGTTGCGACCTTAATACCGCTGCGTAGTGCCGCCCCTTTGCCGCCATTCTTGTCGTGCAGGATGATGCGCGTCACCAATCGCGAGAGCTCGGCGATGAGCAGTTCCCGGGTACCGTCCTTAGAGCAATCGTCGACGACGATGATTTCTTTATCATCATACGGTGCAGACCTGACCGCCTGGATGACTTCAGCAATCGTAGCCTTTTCATTATAGCAAGGAATAATGACAGAAATTTTCATTGCTCGTTCATTGCGAAGGTGTCGTGTTAGTTCGTGTCCCGTTCAATTGAATTTGTGGTACCGTCGTATTGGCGCTTTGCTGGTTCGCACGCAACGAGCCGGGACAGTCTTGGAACCGCGTAGTACGCGAAAAAACAAAGAACTGTCCCGCGGAGACAACGCTGATCCCGGCAAAGGGTCAAAAACATCGTTGACGAGCACCGTGCGATTCGACAACGAAGCCAATTCCAGTGCGGGGCCCCTCGGACTGGAACCGTGTGCCCGCCAGCGTTCCAAATTCAATTCCCAACATCATCATCGGGTTGCACAGATCCATAACTCAATCGGTGCCAGTCTTGGCAATGCGGGTGCGCGACTCTCTGGTGTGAGCTCTGATCGGTGAGCGCGCCGCTTCAGATACTGGAATTGAACGCACAATCGCAAATGCTTGGTTTGCCATGATGCTTGCCAGCGTTCGCACCGCGTTACGGTCCTTTTGCTTGCCGTTCTCGGTCAATGCCTCATAGGGAATCAAGTCCGGGTGCAGCATTAGGCGATCATCGCGAGTTCGCGCAAAGCGCCATCCTCGTTCGATACGGTCGGCCATCCAGCGCCGATGCTCCACTTTGGCCATGAGTTCGATTTCAGCGTCGGTCAGTAGGTCTGATGGAAGGTCCCGCTGCGCCACCATTCTGTAACCTGCAGCGGCGAGCAAGATCGGCGCGTGTTCGACAGAAGAACGATTTGCATTACGCAGGTTTTCTGGCAAATCGTCCCACGCTGCTGTCGCTGCGCTAGCATTCACACCGAGATTTTTTGCCTCGGCAAGGTAGTGAGCATGCAGTGCCATCGCCATCTCATCGCCCTTTCGGTCGAGGATGCGCTCGATCGTCTCGGCGCGTACAAGTCCGCCAATGGCAACTAGCTTCGTTAGATCGCGGTCGGCGACCTGCATGTCGGCGAGGCTGGCGAACAGCCGATCGTCCTTCGATTGATGCACGAAAATGAGCGCCGCCTCTGTGCCCAAGGCATTGCCCGGCCTGCGCAATGCCAATGTGCTGGCGACGGCGTCGGTATCCTCTCGCAACACCACAGCAAGTTGCGGCGGTGGGTAACTCTTGCGCCAGGCTTCGCAGACGTCACGCGAGGGCAAGGCGGCATCGGTGTCGCGCGGCAAGACTGCAATCTCTGCCACCAGATCGAGCTCGGGTTTTGCTTTGCGCCATCGCTCGAGCGCCTCAGCTTCCCGCTGGTCAACAGCGAAGGTCAGGACCGGGCGCTTATCCGGGTTATCCTGACAGGCTACGATGATCTGCGCCACAATTTGCCGCCAATCGCCGTTGAGTCCGATCACCAGAACGTGCGATGCCCCATTTTTATCGGTCTTCATCAGTGCTGGCGCGAAACGGGAAAGCTCAAGACGCACACACTCTCGGCTCGGGCTCAGTCGATGGTACCGCACGCCGTAGCGGCGAGAGAGCTTGTCGAGCGTTGCATCGAGCTCGACCGCAAGCTCCTCTCGATCGATTTTGACGGCAAGAATAAGAGGGGAAAGTCCTGCCGGCCGCTCGTCGAGAGCTGGCAATGCCACCGTAGCAATGTTGAGATTGGCAACATCATCGTCCCCAAGCAAAAACAACGCCGCAGCGCGCGACAGATGGAGGGATTTGATGGTTGCCGCCTGCAACGGATCGCTATCAACAACCGTCAAGCCGATGCTTTCCAGAATGTTGCGTTGCTGGCTGCTGATTTTCGGTATCACTACGACGATCTGACGCCTGCGTGCGGCTAGCGCCGTCAAACCGCTTTCCGTCAGGCCTATCGACCCAGTTTCCAAGGACCCGCAAATCACGATGTGATCCGAAATGCGAGGCAAGAGTGCTAAGCGCGCCGGTCGAGTCACCGACGCAATCAAAACCTGGAATGACGCAAGAACAGCGACGAGGGGTACCGCTAATCGGGCGATCTGCAGGGCCAGAGACGGGCTACCACGCAGGTCCGGGAACTGTAAGGTAATCAGCTGCGCGGTGCGGAAGACATTGTCTAAAACTCCCCAATAGTCCGTCGGTGGCCTCTCGATCATCCAACCCCAGAAGCCGAGCGACAACGCAATTGCCCCGGCGAAGACCTGAATTTTGATGCGATGACGATTGATGAAGTCGGCCACACGCCCGGCGCGTACCGTGAGCAGCAAAATAAAACGATTAAAGCTGGAAGCTGAAAGGCGTTCAGACATGACCAATAGGGTTCCGCATTCATCAACCAACAAGCATGCCGCTGTATTTTGATCGTCGCGAAGATCGCTTCAGGCAACGTCCAGTTGATCTCGCCGTAACACTCACCCTCGCGCCTGATGATATTCGAACCAAACTTTGCCGTTAAGGCGCGAATCTAATGCCCCAAAATCCACCTTTCGTGACCGGCTCACCATATCAATGTGACCCGTTGTTTTCGAATGCCGCAGGAGGCGATCTGTCTGAAAAGCCTGTAATCTTCGGGCCCAGCATCGCGCCATCAAGGCGAGGTGGTCGTTTCACGAATATGTACTATGGCGGTGGAATCGGCATAAAAGCGCCGCCAGCCCGGTAAATGGTCAAGCAGCGCTACGTCCGGATGCGCTGTACCAAGTATGGTCCAGCTGATGTGATATTGCGAAAGCAGGCCTGGCAGTTCCTCGGGTCTGAGATAGCGACGAAGGAAATCATCGCCATAAACATCCACACGACCGTCAATAAAAACGGGAACCGCGGAAAATATCAGAAAGCCGCCGAAATTGAAGTCGTTAAACACCGGCCCCGTGATCTGATGGAGCCGGACCGCGGCGAGGGCAGCGGCTGGAGTAAAACGGGCGGCACCTCGTGGGTTGCCGCGCTGCGCTAACGTAACTGCGCAGGCTAATATTAGCGCGGCCGCGACACCGCTCAGGCGCGCTCCGACCGACGATACCGCGGTAAAAACGCCTTTGAAATAAGACTCAACCAGTTTTTCAGGTTGGTGGGCCAGCTGCCGCCCCAGTGAAGGCGCAAAAAGGAGTGGCGTCACCACGCCGAGAAGCATGGTATGACGCTGATGCAGGAGCGCCAGGTGGAGGAGAACAAGCAACATCACAATGCGTTCAATGGGTATCGTGATGCCCAGCAACAGTGTGCCAAACAGGAGCAGCATGAGCCAGATCTCAAGCGGCTGCGGACGCTGGAAGTTTGGACTCTGCCACTCTGAAATCTGTGATAGCGTAAAGTTCATGCGCGTCATCTGCACGGGGAGGAGGACACCGGCCGCGCCGTTGGGGGTGACAAACGTAGCCGCGAGCGCCAATAGCCCGAATATGCCCCAACCGATGATGACGGTGCGGGCCGCATGGCGATCAGCAACATTGAACAACGCTTCACCGGCAAACAGAGCGGCGAGCACAAGGCCAATGACAAAGCTGCCGTGCAGATTGGCCCACAGCAGCATCAATAACGCGGCAAGCGCGGGCGGCGCCTTATTCGTGGCCCGTGCTTGAACAAGAATAGAAACCCAAGCGACGACAATTGGTAAGGTGAGCACATGCGGGCGCGCGACAAGGCTCGGGAAACACAACCCCCAGGCCGTTAATGTTGCGATGACCGCATAGAGCGGAGCGAGGTACTTAAGCAGGGCACGGGCCAGGAGCGCCATCGCGAGTGCAAAGGCGATTCCGACAACAATAAACAGGCCCGCCCAACCAAGGTGATCATAGACGAAGGCAAAGATGATTTCACTCAGCCATTCGTGCACGACCCAATGGGAGTCCTGCATCGAGTATGAGAAAACATCCGTGTGCGGGACGAATTTCTGGCTAATGATCAGTCGCCCGACCGCGATGTGCAGGTAGACGTCCGGGTCCGCCAACAGCGCGTTGCCACGGGCCAGCGCTGAAGCATAGCTGAGCAGTCCAATACTAAGCGGCAGGGCCGTTGGTGAAACGGCGGGGGAAAGTGAGGCACTGCTTGCCATCTCTGTTCGTCACCTGGAGATAACGAGACGCCAGTGGGCGGTATGCCGCAGTCGGCAGATCAGATTTCCCGGATGTCAAGGAAAGATTGTTGTCGCTTTCGTCGACTTAAACCGCACGGTCAACTTGACAATATCGCCATAGCCCGCTCATATCGCCTATCGGGTCATCGTTGAAGGGGGAGTGCCCTATGAGAAATGCAATTTTCGCGTTGTTAGTCGCGCTGGGTTTGGCGGCAGCATTTGTCGGCTACGCTTCCGTATCGTTTGCCGGTGGCAGCAACGTCAACGGCAACTATATGGACGACCATACGAGCGGCACACGCCCTTAATGGGACGGATTTTTGCTGACAGCCACTCGCCGGTCGAACCTGGCGAGTGGCTTTTGCTTTATCGATTAGCCTGCGCCGAATCGATATCATTAATCTGGTTTCGACAGAAATCGATCACATCCGGCGGCCATGTTGTTCTCGGGCTCCAGGCGAATTTATTCACCTTTACACGAGTGCAATTCGCAAATTGACTGCGCGCTCCTTGCCTATCGCCCTGCGCTTCCAGCACCAGCCCTATTCTTTGATAGTCCATCGCTAGAATTTTTGACCAAGAACCGTTCCATTTGATGCTGTTCAGCTCAAGCGCGATTTTTAACGACTGTTGATATTGTGAAAGCGCGCCGTCCAACTCGCCCTTTTCGCGAAACGCATCGCCGATCTTTAATCGCGCGTTGGACACATCATAACGGGCTCCGCCGTTGTCCTTAGCCAACGGCAACGAATCCTCGGTCAGTGAAAGATATTCCTGAAACTTTTGCAGCGCGGTGTCATAGTCCTTCTGCTTAAGCGACAGATCGCCAATGCGTTGATATGTGGTTTCCAGCAACTGTCGCCATCGCAAGTTGGTAGGCTCTATCTTCAGTAATGTATTGGCCTCTTTTTGCGCAATTTCATATGCAGCCATTGCTTCAGCGTATTTATCCTGGCCCAGCAAAGCGTCACCGAGTCGCTCGCGCGCATTCGCGTGGGCGTTGTGGTAGCCGGTGTTGTCGGAATGTTGTTGCGTCAGCTCTGATGTAATCGCGACCGCGATCTGGAATTGCTTTGCAGCCTCCGACGGTCGATATTGCTGCATCTGCACATCACCGAGTTCCCGATGGGCGGCCGCAACGCTTGCTTGCCAGTCCGGGTTGGCTGAATTCAGTGCGCTGCGCTGGGCGGCGATGGTGAGCATATTGGTGTAGGCGATATTGGCCTCGTCAAGTTGGCCCACGTCGGAGAGCGCATCTCCAATATTTCTGTAATTATCCATTAGATCGTGTTGGAACTCATCGGAGTCAGGTTTCATTTGCACGAGTCTGGCTGCAATATTCTTGGCGGCGCGCGCCTCATCGAGCGCACCGGAGGCCGCATCGCCACTCCAATACAAAACGTCGCTGAGCTGGCTATGCGCAACTTCGCTGAGATGAATCCATTCGTCGTTTGACGGCGCCTTGGCGATGAGCCTTTCAGCAAGGGCGAGTTCCTTGCTCACAAAATCCCGCGCACTCGCAACATTACCTAACATGAGATTCGCGATGCTGAGGACATTAAACAATTTCGCTCTTGCCACAGCCAGGTCATCGGTCTCACCCGACATTTCATTGAGCGATGCTTGCGCCTTCTCTATAAGCTGCTGCAACAATTTGTTGGAAATTGCGCCTTCGTCAAAACTCTTGGTCAGCAGACCCATGCCGCCGGCGGCCTGATCGAGTGCAATTTTGTAATATTTTTCAGCATCAGCGAGGGCTTTCGTTGCGATATTGCGTTGCCAAAATGCGACGCCGGAAAGCATGGCAAGTATTAACGTGGCAGCAATCGAGCCGCCGAGAATAAAGCGACGCAACCTATCACGGCGCGCCTGGTCAGCTTCTTGGCGATCGACGCTGGCTTGAACGAAACTGCGCTCGAGCTGGCTCAGCTGATGGGGGCGTTCGAGCAGCCAGAGCCGCGCGCGGGTTAGCTTTAGACCAGTAAGAAGGGCTTGGCCCTTCAATTCGTCGGCGGCAGTCTCCCACTCTTGTGAATCCTGTTTGAGTTGCTCCTTCCCGATCAAGAATTCTCGTTCACTGTCGAGCCAGTCACGCAATAGCGGCCACTTCCGTAACAGCGCTTCGTGAGCCACTTCTATGTACCGCGCCTTCCCTTCTTGCCGCGTGACAAGCAGTCGAGCTTTATCAAGGCGATTTAGTAGAGGGATCGCCTTCGCCGGAAGATCATCAAGCTGCGCCGGACGGCGTACATATTCGCCGTCCAAATTGACCCGAACCATTGCGGGAATGAAAGCCTCTTTGAGAGCAATGAGATCTTCGGGAGTAGGCTTTGCTGCGCTCAGCACTTCGTCAGCTCGACGTCGCACGATGTGTTCAAGCGGACTGAGCTTCTGGCCTTGAGGCACCGAAGTACTGAACTGTTGAGCCTCGTCGGCGAGCGCGCGATAGTGAGCAAGGCTAAGATGCTTGTGCTGGCCAAAACGGTCGTAAAGTTCACGTAATGCAAACGCGAGCAGCGGCAGGGCATCGTCCGTGGCAGCATCTTTTTTCGCAGCGTCAATGAGCTCGTCGTCCACCAGAAGGCCACCCACCCGGGCTGGGCCCTCAATGATTTGCCGCAGCCGCTCGAGCGGCATCGGCTTTAGCGAAAATTCCTCAAACGAAGCTTTGAGACCATCCGCTTGCTGAAGATGATCCAAGTAATCGGAGCGAAGTGCCATGATGGTAAGAAAGGGCAACTCCGCTTCCCCTATGGCGTTCAGAAGCCCGAATAGTTGCTTGGATTCCTCCTTGTCGGCGGTGCCGAATAATTCTTCGGTCTGATCGATTGAAATCAATACCTGTGCTTCGTTGGCGCCGCTAGCGGCCCGCAGGTCACGTGCAAGATCGGACAATGAACGCGCGGGATCTGGAGCGCAAAGGTGGTCGCGCCAGATCCGCCACTCGCTGGCTTGCCCGAGGCCAAGCGCGATAGCTTGAGCGAGTTCGTCAATCGGATGGATTTGTGGCCGAAACGGTGGCAACACGATCCAGTTGCGCTTATCACGCTTTAGCCGCGGCAGCAGCCCGGCCCGCATCAACGATGACTTGCCCGAGCCCGATGCGCCGAGCAGCGCGAGAAGACGCGCACCGCCTTGAGCCCGTCGCGCATTCAGTCGCTCGATCAGTTTGCGGATATCATCGTCACGGCCGAAATAGACCGCGGCGTCGGTTTCGTCGAATGCCAGCAATCCCGGGAACGGCGCTCGGGTCACGTCCCACGGAAACTCACCTTGGGCATCGAGCGCGATACGCCGAAGTTCACCAGCCAGGCGATCAAGTCCGCCCTCACGGTCTATCGTCAGATCGAGGTTCTGAATGTCTTGGGCAATATAGGTTTCACCCTTCGGTGTTTCGATGAGGGGAAAAATGGCCTTACCGAGTGCCCGCGCCTGGGCAAACTCGACGAAGCACCATTTGCTGTCAAACCAGTTTTTTGTCAGCACCAGGAGAACAGCATCGGAGCGTGCCATCTCCCGATAGAGCTTCTTCTCCCATTCGGTCCCGGGCGCGATGCCGCCGTGCTTGTCGATGTCAAGGAAAGTCTGGTCGAATCCCTGGGCGCGTAGCCAAGCGAGCAAGCGCGTGGCCTGGTGTGCGTCTTGGCTGGAATGGCTGACAAAGATTGATGCCACCCGAAACCCCCACCGTAATCAGCCATTTAGATCCGTTAACGCGCCCCTGCACGCAAAATGCGAACAGGTTTGTGTGACCCTGAGCTGATTTCGGCCGTAATTTTCTGCACCATTCATTACCGAGGGTCGCCCGGCTCGACAAGGGGCATGACTTTACCTTGGATACCAATGACATGGGCGAACTGCCCCCGGGGTTCCTGCGTTTAGGTGCGGAACGCGATTGAACTCTGCTTGCAGTAGCAGCCTCTTACCTCGGTGCATTTAGGTGGGAAGTTTAGCAGTCTTCTAGATGTACTGGCATCGCGGAATTAATACGTCCAGTGGGATCAACGGGTGTTGCCTGCTTATCGGGTGATTCGTCAGTTCGCTATCGAATTGTAACCTCATCGGGGGGATGACATGGATATAGCGCTTGTTCTTCAAGGCGGCGGTGCTCTCGGCGCATACGAATATGGGGCAGTCACGGAACTCGTTCGCAACGGGATAAATCCAAAGATCGTTGCCGGCGTTTCGATTGGCGCAATAAACAGCGCGGCCATCGCAGGCGCCAAGGACGGCGATATCGTTGGGTCACTCACTGAGTTGTGGCGCCGGCTCACCCTCGATCTGCCGAAGTTTTTTCCCGAACAGCTTCTTAAGAACATGGCGTTATTTGGCAATCCTAATTTTTATTTCTTGCGCACGGATTGGTGGCAATATAACGCCTGGACTTCGTTTTGTGATACGCGCCCAATCCATAAAACGCTCGAGCAGGTGATTGATTGGGATCGGTTGAATGACACTAAAACAATTCGCATTGCCGTTACCGCCGTAAACGTTGCAACCGGCACTCAGACGCATTTTTCTAATGCGGAGAGGCGTTTGGATTCGCGCCATATCATCGCAAGCGGAAGTCTTCCCCCGGGCTTCCCGGCAACGCTGATCGATGGTCAGCATTATTGGGATGGCGGTCTGTTTGATAACACGCCGCTTCCACCGCTTTTCGACCTCTTGACCGAAGATGAAACCGAAAATCTGCCAATTATCATGATCGACCTGATCCCAAATGCAGATCACGTGCCAAAGAATCTACACGACGTTCGGAATCGGATGAGCGAGCTTTCCTTTGAAAACCGATTCTGGGACGAATATGGCGGTCACCAAGGACTCGTTGAACACGCTCGCATTCTCAATGAGATCGATAAGCTTGTGCCGGTCAACCATCCGCTTCGCCGCGAACGCGAATATCGGCGCATGATGGAATATTGTGCTTGCAGAAACCTCCACGTGATCACACCTAGTCATCAAACAATGTCGGAGGGTCACGATTTTTCACCAGCGGGCATTTCACACCGCTATCAATCCGGTGTCGCGGCAGTCCGTAGTTTCCTAGAAGGCCAGTTCGGAAAAACTCACTCGTTAAAGTCGGAGCGGCAGAACGTGGCAAAAGCTGCGATGTTAGAGAACGTGTTGAATTAAGCAGGAACTTACCGACGAGAACGCGGAGGCCTGGGGGTGCGGTGAACAAGCGACTACAGAAGAGGAATAGCCGGATTCACGCCAACCACTGGGGAACAGCCAACCAAAGTAATTCGAATCGATGAACTCGATTGACGTGGGGAGTTAGAACTAGCCATAGGAACAGCATTCCGATCGAGAATTACCAAACGACAATTCTCA
>Ga0187777_10003264_pt1 | contig 10379 bp, 8 predicted proteins | sample 1015_Q2_SP5_10_M_FD_132416 | JGI IMG/M metagenome (GOLD analysis project Ga0187777, IMG submission 132416) | Tropical peat soil microbial communities from peatlands in Department of Meta, Colombia - 1015_Q2_SP5_10_MG | ecosystem: Environmental > Terrestrial > Soil > Wetlands > Peat | place...
AGTCGCCGGTGATCTCGCGAATCGGCCGCACGTCGATGTCGGGCAGCTCCATGTCGACGATGAACGCGGTGATGCCCTCGTGCTTGCGACCGCGCGCGATCGCGGTCGGGTCGGTGCGCATGAGGAACAGTCCCCACTTCGCGATCTGCGCCGACGAGATCCAGATCTTCTGACCGTTGACGACGTAGTGCCTCTCGTCATCGGAGAGGATCGCGGTGGTGCGCAGATTCGCGAGGTCGGAGCCGGCCTGCGGCTCGGAGAACCCCTGGCACCAGTGCTCCGACGCGTCGAGGATGCCGGGCAGCTCCATGTCGACGATGAACGCGGTGATCCCGTCGTGCTTCACGCCCCGTGCGATCGCGGTCGGGTCGGTGCGCATGAGGAAGAGACCCCACTTCGCGATCTGCGCGCTGGAGATCCAGATCTTCTGGCCGTTCACCGTGTAGTGCTTGCCGTCTTCGGAAAGGATCGCGGTCGTGCGCAGGTTCGCGAGGTCGGAGCCGGCCTGCGGCTCCGAGAAGCCCTGGCACCAGTGTTCGCTCGCGTCGAGGATGCCGGGCAGCCACCGCGACTTCTGCTCTTCGGTGCCCCACGCGATGATCGACGGACCGATCTGCACGATGCCGTTCGCGTTGAAGATGCCCGGCGCGCGGTAGCGCGTCATCACCTGGGTGTAGATGACTTGCTGTGAGGTGGTTGCGGCGCGCCCGCCCCATTCTTCGGGCCAGAGGATCGCGGCCCAGCGGCCTTCGTTCAGCTTGTGCTGCCACGCCTTGCGCTTGTCCATGACGCCCATGACGCCGCGCGACGGGTTGGAGTCGTCTTCGTTGTCGCTCCACTGCTCGATGAACGGCGGCATCTCCTTGTCGAGAAACGCCTCGAGCTCTTCCTTGAAGGCAAGATCGTCGGCCGACCAACTGAAGTCCATGGCTCTTGTGATCCTCGCGATTTTTCTTTGTCGCCCTCGCTGCTCGGCGGGATACCCGCCTCGCGAACGCTCGGGACTCCGGCGAGCGAGCTCCGCTGCGCTGCGCTCGCCGCTCCGTGTGTTCCGGCCGAGACGCTACTGCCAACCTGACGCTAGTGTCAGCGTGTGGAGTTTGCCTTCTCTGATGAACAAAGCGCACTTCGGGCATCAGTGCGCGCGTTCATGCAGGCCGAGGCGCCCAAGGAATACGTGCGGCGCATGGCCGAGCACGACGACGCCGGCATCACGCCCGAGGTCTGGTCGAAGATCGTCGACCTCGGCTGGACCGCGCTGCTCGTTCCCGAGCGGCTCGGTGGTCTGGGGCTCGGTCTCGTCGACGCGGTCGTCGTGCAAGAGGAGATGGGCCGCGCGGTGTTCCCCGGGCCGTATTTCTCGTCCGCGCTGGTCGCGACGCTGGCCGCCTGCGCACTCGGTCTCGACGAGCACCTCGAGGCGCTGGCCGCGGGGACGCAGCGCGGCTGCGTCGCGTTCGACGAATCGGGCCACGGCGATCCGATCGAGCTGATGCACGTGCGCGCCGCAGGCCGAGGGTCGCGATTCAAGCTCGACGGCATGAAGCCGATGGTCCTCGACGGCCACACCGCCGACTTCGCGCTCGTTCCTGCGCGCACGCGCGACGGCTTGCAGACGTTCCTTGTCGAGAACCCGGGACAGTACGCGCAGCTCGCGCCCACGCTCGACATCACGCGCAAGTTCGCGCGGCTCGAGTTCGATCAGACGCGCGCGACGCTCGTCGGTCCGCCCGGCGACCACGCCGGGATATGGCGGCGCGTCGCCGACGATGTTGCCGTCCTGCTCGCCGCCGAGCTCATCGGCGTCAGCGAGGCCGCGAACGCGCTCGCGCTCGACTACGCGCAGGCGCGGGAGGTGTTCGGCAAGCCGCTGTCGAAGTTCCAGGTCACGCGGCACAAGGCAGTCGACATGCTGCGCGAGATCGAGATCGCGCGCGTCGGCGTGTACTACGCAGCCTGGGCCTCCGGCGTCGACGCGCCCGACCGCGAGATCGCGGCCGCGATGGCGAAGACGCAGACCGCGCACGCCGCGAACTTCGTGACCGCGGAGTGCATCCAGGTCCACGGCGGCGTCGGCTACACGTGGGAGAACGACGCGCACGTGTTCCTGCGGCGTGCGAAGGTCGACGACTTGCTCTTCGGCGCGCAGGACTGGCAACGAGCGCGCGTTGCCGACGAGTACTTCGCGACCCTCTGAGGTTCAGCTGATGAAAGCCGCGGTCTACTACGAGACGGGCGGGCCCGACGTCTTCCGCTACGAGGACGTCCCCGACCCCGACGTCACGCCGGGCAGCGTGCTCATCGCCGTCGAGGCGATCAGCATCGAAGGGGGCGACACGCTGAACCGCGCCGGCGGCGAGATGGCGACCACGCCGCACATCGTCGGCTACCAGTGCGCGGGAACGATCCGCGCGGTCGGGGAGGGCGTGACGGATCGGCGAGCCGGCCAGCGCGTCGTCGCGACGATGTTCTGGGGTTCGCACGCCGAGCTCGTTGCGGTTCCCGCCGTGCTCACGTGGCCGATCCCCGACGGCGCCGACGTCGTGCACTGCGCCTGTGTGCCCGTCGCGTTCGGAACCGCCGACGACTGTCTTTTCGAGTTCGGTCACTTGGCGGCGGGCGAGACGGTGCTGATCCAAGCCGGTGCGGGTGGCGTCGGTGTCGCCGCGATCCAGCTCGCGCACCGCGCCGGTGCAACGGTGATCGCGACCGCGTCAAGTACGGCGCGTCTCGATCCGTTGTTGAAGCTCGGGCTCGATCACGCGGTCGACTATTCGCAGTCCGGTTGGGTCGACGAGGTGCGCAAGCTCACCGGCGGCGCCGGCGTGCAACTGGTTGTCGACTCGGTCGGCGGCAAGGTGCTGCAGGGCAGCGTGGCGTGCCTCGCGTACCGCGGGCGCGCGATCACCGTCGGGCGCGCCGGCCGCGACCAGCAGCCGCTCGATGTCAGCGTGCTCGGGATGGGCAACCAGTCGATCACCGGCGTCTTCCTCGGCGCCGAGATCGTCAGCCCGCGCGCGCAGGCGATGATCCAGCGCCACGTCGACGACGTCGCGTCGGGCGCACTTCAGGTCCTCGTGGACCGTACGTTCCCGCTCGCGGAGGCCGCGGCCGCGCACGCGTTCATCGAGAGCCGCCAAGCCGTCGGCCGCGTGGTGCTGATCCCCTGACTGTCAGGAGAGGTGCGCCTTGACCGCGAAGCGGTCGAGCTGGCCGATGGTCCAGTGCGCGGCGTTCGTGAGCGCGACGCCCGCGAGATGCGTACCGTCGGGCCGCCAGGAACGGTCCTGCCAGCCGTGGGGCGCGCTGTCGACGTAGCCCTGCATGTCGAGCACGTCGCCGTGCTCCTGAGCGGCGAGCTGCCTGACCATCTGGTTCCACACCGCGGTCCTTGCCGCGCTGTTGATCACCCACTTCCAGGACGGGATCGTTGCGCTCCCCGCGAAGGTTTGCGGCGACGTCGCCCACACGAACAGCGCGTGCGGGAACTCGGAGCGGATCGCGGCCGCTTCGCCGACGGTCATGAGCTTCACGTCGGCGCGCGTGATGTCGGTCGTCGGGCCGCGCGGCGCGAGCTGCAGGTCTGCCATCTCGGTCGGCCCGAAGACGGCGAGGATGATGTTCGGCGCGAAGGAACGTTGCGCGACGAGCCGCTGCGCCCAGTGGTGGCACGAGTCCGGTTGCACCGACCACAACGACGGGTGCATCACCATGCTCTGCGCGTACGCGTTCGCCAGCTGGCACCCGGGCACGCCGACGTTCTTGAACACGAGCGCCGGTTTGCCCGACCCTTGCATGCGGCGCAACGTGGCGCCGAGGTTGGCCGCCGTCGAGTCGCCGATCACGAGCACGCGCAGCGGCTTCGGTGCGACGGCCGCGACGACACGGGGCCGCGCGATCGTCGGGACGGGCGCCACCGTCGTAGGAACCGGCCGTTGCACCGTGGTGGTTGTCGTCGGCGTCAGCAGCGATTGCGCGGGGCCGGCCAACGCGACCCCGGCCGCCACGAGCGCGGGTGCCACCGCGAACGCGCGTATCAACCGGCGGGCTCTCGGGGTCGCCGCACGAACGCGCGCCGCGACGAAGCGAGCGATCGCCGCGGTGGCCATGAGCGCGGCCAGCACAACCATGAGGGCAACGCTCATGGACGTACGCGCGAGGTCGAAGACCGCGCCGAGGAAGGCGAGCATGACGCAGGCATAGTAGAAGCGACACACTCATATCGGCCTGTCCACGTCCGTTTCTGAGCGCACCGCGCGCGATCCGGGCTACGGGCGGTGCGAGCTTCCGGCGATGGCCTGCAGGCGGGCGGCCGTCTCGGCCGCGAGCTTCTGCAATGGCGTGCCCTGCAGGTGGGCGCCGTCGGGGCGCCAGTCGCTGTTCCGCCATCCACCAGGCGCGGAGTCCACGAACGCGGCGATGTACAAGCGCGCGCTCTGTGGTGAGCGGGCCAGCTCGTCGACCATCGCGTTCCACACCCCGATGCGTTGCGCGTCGTTGATGACCCACTGCGATTCGGGGATATCGGCATTGGAGACGAAGGTGCGCGGGGCGTCGGCCCACAGGAACACTGCGCGCGGGAACTCGGCGCGCAGCCCCGCGGCCTCGGCGATCGTCGCGGCGCGCACCGCGGCATCGGTGATGTTCAGTGCCGGTCCGCCGCGTTGGAGCTGCACGTCGGCAGCCTCCGTCGGTCCGAACACCGCGAGCACCACATCGGGGTCGAAGACCCGTGCTGCGGCCATCCGCTGCGCCCAGTCGTGGCAGGCGTCGTTCTGGGTGCTCCACTGGTCCGGGTTCGTCATGCTCTGTGCGTAGGCGTTCGCGAGCTGGCAGCCAAGCACGCCGGCGTCGGCGACGAGCAAGCCGCCGTGGGCTTGCGACCACTTCACGAGGGCGCCGCCGAGCCGATCGGCCGTGGAGTCGCCGATCACGAGGACGCGGGGGATGCGGGGGGCCGCGGGCGACGCGCTGTGCGGGGTGGCGAGGACCTTTGCCAGGCCGGGCGATGCCGCGGCCGCGCCGCTCGACGCGAACGGCGTCGCCGACGGCAGGTTGCCGATCACCGCAACCGTCGCGAACGCCGTCGCACCCGAAAGGACCAGCGCGCGCCGCATCGGCGCGCCGAGCGAGCCGAAGCGGATCGGCTGCTCGAAGAACTTCGACGAGAGCCCGGCGACAAGGACCGTGAGCACGAGCGCGCACGTCGCGTCGGCGAAGTGCTGGTGGAAGGGATGGACCGCGAGGAGAAGCGGCCAGTGCACGAGATAGACCCCGTAGCTGACGAGCCCGAGCCACACGAGGCCCGGTAGGCGTGTCAACCAGCGCACGGGGCCGACGTTCAGCACCGCGCCGAGTACGAGCACGCACCACACCAGGCCCATGGCGAGCAGGCCGCCGTGGTACAGCCAGGGCGAGGTCTGGGCCGTCGAGTGCACGGTCCAGGCTGCGATCGCGAGCGCGGGGAACTGCAGTACGGCAACGAGATCCTTGACGCCGCGGCGCGCTTGCTCGACGAGCGCGGTGCGCTCGACCACGACCGCGAGCAACGCACCGAGCGCGATCTCGCCCATGCGCACGTCGGTGCCGTAGTACATGCGGTCGGTGCCCCAGCTCGCGAGGTGCGCGTGCACGCTGATCGCGAGCGCGCCGACCAGGACACCAGTCAACGCCAGCCGCGGATGCCGGCGACGCACGCACAACCAGCACACGAGCGGGAACACCAGGTAGTACTGCTCCTCGATCGCGAGACTCCAGTAGTGCAGGAGCGGCGACGGCGCGCTGAACAGCGCCGCGGAGCTCTGACCGGCGAAGACGGCGTGCCAGTTCGCGCCGTACGCGAGCGCCCACAGGCCGTCGTTCGCGCTGCGGTGCAGGTCGAACACGCCGAGCGCGCTGGCGGCGACGACGAGCACGACCACCGCGACCGCGGCCGGAAGCAGCCGGCGAGCCCGCCGGATCCAGAATCTCCGCAGGTCAACGTGCCCGCCCGTCATCTCGCGCAGGACGAGGCTCGTGATGAGGAAGCCCGAGATCGTGAAGAAGAGGCTGACGCCGAGGAAGCCGCCGCGGAAACCGGGATAGTTCGCGTGGTACGCGAGGACGGCCGCGACCGCGAGCCCCCGGAGCGCGTCCAACCCGTCGACGCGCGCGGCGCGGTGCGTCGGCGCCGAATTCGACGCCGTCGACCTCACCGCGGTTCCCAGCTCCACTTGCGCGCCCCCATAAACGTGACGGACCCCGAACAGTTCCGCACTTCTGCATCATGTGCCGGCGGGCATGGTGGCAGAAGTGACGAACGCGTGCATGGTCGCGGGTCCTTTGGCCCGAGCGTTCTGCTCGAAGAGACGTGCGGACGCGCGGAAAGGTTGCGTGCACGTTCGTCGTGACGGACGCGTTGTCCGCGCGTGACCTTCGTCCCTACCTGCGCAACTGCGCGCGGACGGACGATGAACGCGTGAGAAAGTGGCGTTGGATCGTCGCAGCGCTCGTGCTGTTCGCCGTGATGGGCGGGAGTGCGTTCGTGATCGCGTGGAGGAACTCGGGCTCCCGGCCCGTTTCGTTCGACGAGGCCCGGCGCCGGTACGAGAGCACGTCGTCGACGGTTCTCGCTGCTCCGAGCGCCCTGCGCCCTCCCGCCGGGATCTACGTGTACCGCGGCTCGGGCACCGAGCATCTCGACAAACCGCCCAAGTCGCAGAACCAGGGCCCGGGCATGCCGGCGACGGTCACCTACCGGGCGGATGGCTGCTGGGTCTTCCGTCTCGACTACAGCACCGGGCACTGGCAGAGCTGGACGTATTGCGCCCGCAACGGCGGCCTGGACGAGGTCGGCGGGCAGACGTTCGAGCGGTGGGACTTCGTCGTGTTCTCGGTCGATAGCACGTCGACGTTCACCTGCCCGTCGTCGGTGACGATCCGTTCGGGGATGCTGCCGGGCGACACGTGGACGCAGACCTGCACCGGTACGAGCAGCGCGGTGAAAGGCGAGGTCACGACCAGCGGGCCGATGACGTACCTGGGTACCGAGACGCTGACCATCGGCGGCTCCCGCGTCCCGGCGTACCACTTCAAGCAGCTGCGCACGCTGACGGGCGCGCAGACCGGCACGCAGGAGAACGACGTGTGGTTCGCGAAGAGCAACGGGATGCCGCTGCGCAACGACCACCACAACGTCGTGAAGAGCGACTCGCCGATCGGCCGGGTGACCTACACCGAGACCGGCACGTTCACGCTGCAGTCGCTGAAGCCGCGCTCGTGACCGGCGCTCCTCGCCGAACCGCCTATTGGATCGCGCCCGCCTGGGCGCGCAGGCAGATGTCGTGGACCGCGAACACGTGCTCCTGCGGGACCGGCATCTCGCCCCGCACGATCGCGTTCGGCCACGTCACGGGCGTCGCGGACGCTTCGATCGTCTCGACCTTCTCGGCATCGACGACCCTGACGGTGTTCTCGACCGCGTTCACCTCGAGCGTTCCTTCGGTTCCGACCGCCGTGAACCGCACGTCACCCCACGCGCCGAGGCCTTTGGGCGTGAAGTAGTCGACGCGGGCATAGCCGGTGCGGCCGTCGGGCGCCCGGAGCAGCATCTCGCCCAGCACCTGCACGCCCGGATGATCCTCGTGGGCCCGCACCGTCGCAGCGACGACCTCGGCGGTCGCGGCGCCGGTGAACGCAAGGAATTGGTCGGCCTGGTGCGTGCCGATGTCGACCAGGATCCCGCCGTACCGGTGCGGGTCGAAGAACCAGCCGGGCCGGTGCTTCAGGTTGAGCGTGTGCGGACCGAGCCCGACGGTGTGCACGACGGTGCCGAGGCGACCCGAGCGGGCGATCGCTTCGGCACACAGCATGGCGGGATTGCCCAGCCGCTCGCCGAACACGACGAGCCAGTGTGCGCCCGTGGCTTCGACTGCTTCACGGACGGCCGCGAGCTGCGCGGTGGTGGTGACACCCGGCTTGTCGGCCACGACCGTCTTGCCGGCGCGCAGCGCATCGATCGTGATCTGCGCGCGCGCGTTCGGGATCGCGGCGGTCACCACGATGTCGACGTCGTCGCCGTGCGGGTCGGTGGTGCGCGCGCTCGGGTACTGCGACGCAAGCCACGGACCGATGCCGTCGTCGGTCGCGATCACGGCGCGCACCTCGGCACCGGCGGCGACGAGCTGCTGGGTGAGCTCGACGACGTGGCCGTGATCGGTGCCGACGATCGCGAGCCCGGTCACGCGCGTGCCGTCACTGCGGTTGCAGCGTGTTGAGCTCGCGTGCGTTGTCGCGCATGATCCGTTGGCGGGTCGCGTCGTCGAACTGCTTCAGCTCGACGACGTAGTCGAGCGGCCTCGGCATGCCCTCGATGTGCGGCCAGTCGGAGCCGAAGATCACGCGTTCGGCGCCCATCAGCTCGACGACCTCGTGCACGTCGTCCTCCCAGAACGGGTTCATCCACACGTTCCGGCGGAACGACTCGCCGGGATCGACACCGAAGTAGCCGGGCATCTTGCGGTCGGTCGACGCGAGCTTGTGGAACAGGTCGCGCAGGAACTCCGAGCCGTTCTCGACCGAGGCGACGCGCACGTTCGGGAACCGCTCGAACAACTTGTCGAACGCCAGCGTGATGAGGAAGTCGTAGGCCGCGCGCTCGATGTTGAACGCCTTGATCGACGGCGCCCAGCGGCCGCCGCTGAAGCCGGCCGCGAATCCGTCGACCGCGTAGCCGTTGGTGTTGTAGCCGCTGTCGCCCGCGTGTACGACGACGGTGATCCCCGCCTCGTTGACGCGCGCCCAGAACGCGTCGTTGCGCGGGTCGCTCGCGGGGATGCGCCCGTCGCGCGTGTGCGGAACCGCGGGTCGCATGACAACGTGGCGCGCGCCACGCTCGAGCGCGAGCTCGAGCTCGCGGACGGCCCAGTCGAGGTCGGCGAGCGTGAGGTAGGGCGCCGCGAAGATCCGGTTCCGGTACGCGAAGCCCCAGTCGTCGTCGAGCCAGCGGTTGAACGCGCTGAACAACGTGGTGACCGCCTCGATGTCGCGCTTCAGCAGCTCTTCGTAGAGGACGCCGAGCGTCGGGAACAGCCACACGGCTTCGAGGCCGTGCTCGGCGAGCTTTGCGAGGCGCGCGTCGCGGTCGCGGTACGCGGCGGGAATGGGTTCGCGGTCGCGCAGGAACTCGTGCGGCTGGAGCTGGTTCGGGTTCCCGCGGAAGTAGTCGTGCATCGCGCCGGCCTTGGCCACCGGATCGAAGGTGGGGTTCACGACCGCGTGGCTCACCTGCCCGCCGACGACGTGATATTTCCGGCCTTCGATCTCGCACCACTGCACGCAGCGCGGTTGCATCCTCGGCTCGACGTATCGGGTGAACGCGTCGAGCGCTTCGTAGTAGTGGTTGTCGGCGTCGAACGCCGCGTAGGGAAGCTCGCTCACGCAGCCAGGATACCGAGCGCCGAGACGCGTACCATTGCCCGCGTGCACGATCTCGTGGATCTCGACTGGTCCTTCGTCGAGAAGGGGCGCGCGCAGATGCGCGAGACGGGCGCGTGCGAGATCCCCGATTTCGTGCGGCCGGCGGCGCTCGCAACGTTCGTCGACGACGCGCGCCGCCGCGCCCCCGACGCGTTCCGCAGCCGCGGGCTCGGCACCGTGTATCTCGGCTTTCCCGACGAGTCGTTCCCGGCCGACCACCCACGCCAGTGGCTCGGCAACTACGCCGTCGGCGCCGTTGCGTACGACCTCTTCCCGGCCGATTCTCCGATTCGCCGGCTGTACGAGTGGGACGAGCTGACGCGCTTCGTCGGAGCGATCATGGAGCTCGACGCGATCTACCCGTACGCCGATCCGCTCGGCGCGCTGAATTTGGCCGTCATGGTCGACGGCGACGAGCTGCAGTGGCACTTCGACCAAACCGACTTCGTCGTGTCGCTCGCGCTGCAGGACGCGGACGAGGGCGGCGACTTCGAGGTGGCCCCGTTCATCCGCACCCACCACGACGAGCGCTACGACGACGTCGCGCGCGTCCTCGCCCGCGATCGCGCACCCGTGGTCACGCTCCCGATGACGCCGGGCACGCTGCTCGTCTTCGCGGGGCGCCACTCGTTGCACCGCGTTTCACCGATCCGCGGCACGACACCGCGGCTCGTCGCGCTGCTCGGCTACGACACCGCGCCCGGCACGATGAGCAGCGAGCTCCTCAAGGCCGTGCGGTACGGGCGCACCGAATGACGTTCCAGATCGGCGAAGGGTTCTCGGGCGAGGGCGCGAACGCCGCGCACGTCAACACCATGCTCGGTTCCAAGGACGGCGCAGTCGCCAACGCGTGGACGACCGCGCTGGCCACGCCCCGCGCCGGCCACGTGCCGTTCGTCGTCGTCGTCAAGCCGAACGTGCCG
>Ga0187777_10003268_pt1 | contig 10375 bp, 10 predicted proteins | sample 1015_Q2_SP5_10_M_FD_132416 | JGI IMG/M metagenome (GOLD analysis project Ga0187777, IMG submission 132416) | Tropical peat soil microbial communities from peatlands in Department of Meta, Colombia - 1015_Q2_SP5_10_MG | ecosystem: Environmental > Terrestrial > Soil > Wetlands > Peat | place...
AACAATCCCTTCCATCTTTACCTGAACAAGCCGATCACAAAGCCAGACCTGACCGGCCTGAAGATTCGGATTACACCGGTCTACCGCGATTTCTTTCAGGCGCTTGGCGCCACCGTCGTGCAAACGCCGCCTGGCGAAGTCTATACGTCGCTCGAGCGCGGTGTGGTCGACGGATATGGCTGGCCGATCACCGGCATCTTCGATCTCGGCTGGCACGAGAAGACCAAGTATCGCGTCGATCCTGGATTCTATACCGTCGAGGTCTCGATCCTCGTCAACAAGACCACTTGGGACAAGCTGACCGATGCGCAGAAAGCCGTGTTACGCAAGGCGGGCGAACTTGGAGAAACGGAAGCGGCCGCCGTATTCGACGCGGAGAATGCGAAAGATACGAAACGGCAGGCCGACGCCGGTATTCAGACCATCAAGTTCGATGGCGCGGACGCCGAGGCCTACCGTGCAAAAGCCTACCAGGCCGGCTGGGAGGGTATCATCAAACAGAGCCCCGAACACGGTCCGAAGCTCAGGGAATTCTTCTCCAAGAAATAAGCACCGCGTTTTGTCCGGGTGAGTTCCAGCATGGCGCGACTGTCCGAATTGTATGGGCGCCTGCTGGACGCGCTCGTTGTCGCGGCGTGCGTCCTGCTGCTGCTCATGACCTTTATGATCGGCGCCGATGTCGTGTCGCGCAATCTCGGCGGCGGCGGTGTTTCAGTAAGCAATGAGCTCTCCGAAGACATTCTCTATCTGATGACGCTGCTGGCCGCGCCCTGGTTGCTGCGGCAAGGTCAGCACATCCGTGTCGACATTATCCTGCGCGCCTTGCCCCTTCGTGCGGCTTGGCTGCTGGAATGGCTCGGCGACATCATCGGCCTTTTCTGTTGCCTCTATTTCGTCTGGTACGGCTGTTTCATCACGATCGCGAGTTACAGCGCCGGCTCAATCAGCATCAAGACGTTGGTTACACCCGAATGGTGGACGCTGGCGCCGCTTCCATTTGGGTTCGCATTGCTCGCGCTCGAATTCATTTTCCGTATGCACCGGCTGGCCTCGGCCGAGGTCGGCCTGCGGGAGGACGCCGTCTCGGCGGCCTGAAAGCCTGGCGTCACGGGAGACGATGAGCATGTCTTGGCAAATGGCCTCGTTGTTTCTTCTCGGTGGCTCGACTGCCTTGCTGTTTGCCGGAATGCCGGTCGCGATCTCCTTTATCGCTATCAACCTCATTGGTGCGTTCCTGTTTCTGGGCGGTGATGCCGGCCTGCATCAGGTTGCGCGCAACAGCGTCGCGGCCGTGATCAATTTCTCACTGACGCCGATCCCGCTTTTTATCCTGATGGGCGAAGTACTCTTCCACACCGGTCTTGCGCTGAACGTCATCGACGGCATCGAGCGCCTGATCCGCCAGGTACCGGGCCGCCTCGCCGTCGTCGCTGTCGTCGCAGGAACGATCTTCTCCGCGATATCTGGCTCAACAATCGCGACAACGGCCATGCTCGGCTCGCTGATGCTGCCCGTCATGTTGTCGCGCGGCTACAACCCGGTTCTGGCAACCGGACCGATCATGGCAATCGGTGCGGTCGACATGCTCATCCCGCCTTCCGCGCTGACCGTCCTGCTTGGCAGCCTGTCGGGAATTTCGATCTCCAAGCTGCTGATCGGCGGCGTCGTGCCGGGCTTGATGCTAAGCGTGGCATTTGTCGGCTACATCATTGTACGGGCGCTCATGCGACCGGAACTCGCTCCGGCAACGCCGATTGAAAGCAAGACAGGCTGGGCCCGCTATGAGTTGCTCATTCTTTACGTTCTGCCGCTCGCTTCGATCTTTGTCGTGGTGATTGGCGCGATGTCCGCCGGCATTGCAACGCCAACAGAGTCCGCTGCATTGGGCGCGCTTGCGACCATGGCGCTGGCAGCCGCCTACCGCGCGCTCAGCCTCAAGAATCTCATGCGGGCGTTGCGCGGCACAGTCGCGATCACCGGCATGATCCTTTTCATCATCCTGGGTGCAATCACCTTTTCGCAAATCTTGAGCTTTTCTGGCGCGACCCAAGGCATCGTCAGCGCCATCCTCGGGCAAGGACTGTCGACTCTTGCCATTCTTGCCGGAATGCTGCTGCTGTTGATTTTTTTGGGAATATTTGTCGATCAGGTCAGCATGATGCTCATCACGTTGCCGGTGTTCATGCCGATCGTTCAGCGGCTTGAAATCGACCTGGTCTGGTTCGGTGTACTTTATTTGATTTGCATGCAACTCGGGCTGCTGCTGCCGCCCCATGGGCTCCTCTTGATGACCATGAAAGGCGTTGCACCACCGCAAGTGACGATGGCGCACATCTTCCGGGCGGTCGTCCCATACATCGCAATGAGCATGTTGCTCTTACTGATCGTCATCTCATTTCCGGTAATTGCGACCTGGCTGCCGAATCTCTTGGGATAAGAAACCGAGCTCGGGTTCCAAGGACATACGTTCCAGGTGATAATTTATGTTTGTTTTTGGCCCTTGGCGGTTAGAACTTCATATCCGCTTTCGGGGGTAAAGCGAACATGGCTGCCGCAACGCAAAATGTCCGCTTATGACCAAGCGGGCGTAACTCTGGCTGGGCACCCCTTACCGCCCTATCCCGATCTGCTAGGTTTTGATGGGACCTAGCGTCGTACTGACCTTCGGGGATGATCGCGTGCGCCGGCGAGACTTCATCAAAGTTATTGCTGGGTCGGCAGCCAATTGGCCGTTTGTAACAAATGCCCAGCAGTCGGCCGGGAAAATATTTCGGATCGGCTTCGTCGGCCTGACCACCGCAGACGCTCTCCCCAAACGCCTCGTGGCCCTTCGCGCAGGTCTTCGCGATCTCGGCTATCAAGAGGGGCGGAATGTCATCTTTGAGTACCGTTGGGCGGATGAACACTATGAAAGGCTGCCGGCTCTCTTTGCGGAAATTGTTCGCCTAAACGTCGATGTAATAGTCACCCACGGGACGCCGGGAGCCGTCGCCGCCAAACAGGCTACCAACAAGATCCCCATTGTTGTTGCGGTGGTCGGCGATGCATTAGCGTCTGGTCTGGTGTCCAGTCTGGCGAAGCCGGGCGGAAATGTAACTGGATTGACGTACTTCAATCCGGAACTTGCGGCGAAGCGGCTCGAACTGTTGAAAGAGATCATGCCGACGCTGACGGACGTCGGCGTCCTGTCGAATCCGGCAAACCCCTTTAATGAAACGATTACTCCAACGATGAACCATACCGCCCAGACGCTTAATCTAACGCTTCACCAGTTTGGTGTTCGCAGTCCTGCTGAGCTCGAAGAAACATTTGCGGCAATGGTAGCAAAACGCATCGGCGCGCTTGTGGTTCTCGATGACGGAACGCTTCTCGCGAACGCGTCAGCTGTGGCAAAACTCGCATTGGAGCGGCATCTGCCGGCGAGCGGATGGCTCGATTTTGCGGTAGCCGGCGGCCTTATGGCCTACGGGGTCAACTTTCCAGATATGTTCCGGCGTGCCGCGACGTTCATCGACAAGATTTTAAAGGGTACCAATCCAGCTGACCTGCCAGTCGAGAGGGCGACCAAGTTTGAACTGGTTATCAACCTCAATACCGCCAAATCGCTCGGCCTTACTGTGCCCCCCACGCTGCTCGCTCGCGCCGACGAGGTGATCGAATAAGGCTGCCGATGTCAGATTTTCTTTCGGCCAGAAGGATTGAGGCCGCCACGGTCGGTTAGGCTCCTGAGACCGGATTGTCACGGCAAGCAAGTTTCCTGGGTATCAAAGTAATAATGGTATTTATGTGCCTCCAGACCAGATCTGATTGCATTATTTGAAGGGGAATACGGTTCGATCTTTCAGCAGGGGGCAACACCGTTCGCCGCGAAATGGATTTGGCGGCGAAAGATTATCAATTCAAGGGGAGCGCATGCGCCATATCCTGGTGGTGATTGCTATGGCGTTTATGCTCGCCGGGTGTGCGGGCAGTGGCCGGGTGGACGGCCGAGTCGCGGGCGGCGCATTGATCGGTGGCGGCAGTGGCGCGCTTATCGGTGGTCTGGCCGGCGGGACGACTGGTGCCGTGGTCGCAGGTGGGCTGATTGGCGCCGCAGCGGGCGCAATTATCGCCGACGCTACGAGACCCGGCTGGTGCTACTATTGGCGCAAGCACCGCCGCCACTACGTACGCTGCTGAATGCTCGGGTAACGTTCGGCCTGCGAGCGAGTGTCAGTTCTTTCCGTGGAGACTTGGACATGTCGATCCACGACAAGACGATCACATTTGGATAGCCGGTTTTAGCGCCAGTCGAATGTGAACCAATTTGCGGTTCGAACTAACGGGTGGACCCTCACCAGCCTTGGCGAGAGCTATCCGTATTCTGTCCCGTGTCGTGCAGAATTGTATTTGCTGCTTCATCTGGCACGCCCACTGCTCAGGTGGTCTCATTATAAGAATAGCACACTGCCCCAGGCCGAAAGACTTGCGGTAGTGCGTGTGAATGTCCGCTAACGACCCCAAGCGGCCATCAGCCGCCGCCCTTTAAAGTGTGCTAGTTTGAGCCACTATCCCTTCCGGCGCTCCACCTCTGACAGTGAAGATACGCCAATGAAATCGCTGCCAGCCGTATTCTCAGTGCTTGCTATTCTGGCTGTGGGCGGAATTGTGCGGGCGCAGGACCCGGCCGGTCACGGCCAGGCTCTTGTTGCGGAATTCTGCGGTAGCTGCCACGCGGTTGGAATCAGAGGCAAGAGCAAACATCCGGAGGCGCCGCCGTTTCGAACGCTTGGCCGCACGATCGATCTTGATGAGTTTCCACGCATGCTCGAGCGAGGCATCTCAGGCGGCCATCCCGATATGCCCGAGTTCAAGTTCAGTCACGACGATGCGGTTGCCGTGCGCGCATATTTGCGTGCGATCCAGGAGTAGCGACGAAACTGCTAACGGTCGATCGTGATCTCATCGCCGCGGGTGCGCGAGACGCAAATCATAATGGTGTTCTTGCGCTCGTTCTCGGCGAGCACCAGGTCGCGGTGATCGGCGGTGCCTGCCAGCAATTTCGTACGACAGGTGCCGCAGGTGCCGGTTTCACATGAGCTCGGCACATCAAGGCCGTGGTCGCGCAAAACTTCGAGGATGGTCTTATCGGTTGAAACCTCAAGCACCTTGCCCGAGCGCGCGAGTTTCACCTTGAACGGCCTGTCATCGGGCTTATGCGTCTCCGCCTCGCTGAACGCCTCGAAATGCACCGCGGTGGGCGACCAATGGTCTGTCATGGCGCGCACCGCCTCCATCAGTGGCCGCGGCCCACAGCAATAGAGATGCTCGCGATTTTTCCGCTCGGCGAGGATAGGCCGCAGATCGAGCGAGCGGGACGCGTCCCCCTGGTCATAATGAATGATGACCTTGTCCTTGAATTGCGGCGCACTCAGTTCATCGCGGAACGCGGTCGCTTCAGGTGAGCGTGAACAGTAGAACAGGCGAAAACGTTTTCCCTCCGCCATCACCTGATGGATCATCGCCATGATCGGCGTCACACCGATGCCTCCGGCGATAAACAGAAAATCCTGCGCGCGCGGCGGCAGCCCGAAATCGTTCACCGGCGTAGTCACTGACAGCACGTCGCCGGCTTTAACGTCATCGATCAGGCTGCACGAGCCGCCGCGCCCCTCGCTCTCGCGTTTGACCGCGATCTGGTAACGGTCACGGTCGGCCGGGTTGTTACATAATGAATATTTGCGCAGCAGACCATTTGGCACATGGACGGCGACATGCGCGCCGGCGGAAAATTCTGGTAGTTGTTTTCCAGCAGGATCGCAGAATTCCAGAAGGTAAATACCGTCGGCAATCTGATCGTTACGTATTACACGCAGCGACATCGTCGGCGGCGGAGAAGTTGCGGTCATTGTGTCTCCAAAACGCGCACGAGACACAACAAGTGGCGACTTTATGGCTCCAGGGCAAGGGAATTATAGTTACGTCAGCGCGCGCCGGTGTTCACGCGTTCGATCACACGGGCGCCCGAAGCTGTCAGCGGTGCCGCTCCCATTGTAACCGCCCCATAAGCATCGGCGAGGCCGGCACCGAACATCGCGTCTTTTGGCTTGGACTGAGTCTTCACGCCTGATCCTGCAATTTGTTATGCTCGCCGTCTTCTTGAGGTGAATTTACGGAGGACGCGATGACAGCCCAGCCAATTACGCGCGCCATCGTTTCTGCTGGCGCGGTTGCGGATCCAGCGTAGTGCTCGACGGCTTCAAGCGATCCGAGATCAAGACCAGTGGCGCGCGCATTGTCACCGTTGTCGGCGGCAGTGGGCCGCCCGTGCTGTTGCTGCACGGCAATCCTTTCACGCATTTGTCCTGGCTAAAGGTCGCGCCGACGCTGGCACGCGAGTTTACCGTCGTGTGCACGGACCTGCGCGGCTACGGCGATTCCGAGAAGCCGCCGGGTGGTGAGGATCATTCCGGCTATTCATTTCGCGCGATGGCTCAGGATCAGGTTGAAGTGATGACAGCGCTAGGCTTCGACGAGTTTTTTGCCGCGGGCCATGACCGCGGTGCCCGCGTGCTGCACCGCATGTGTCTCGACCACCCGAAGAAAGTCATGCGTGCGGCGATCCTAGACATCATTCCCCAGTATCACCTGTACAACAACATCAACAAGCAATGGGCGACGTACTCGTGGCACTGGTTCTTCAACATCCAGCCCTATGATCTGCCAGAGCGGATGATGGGCGCCGACCCGGATTGGTTCATCGAAAAGAAACTGGCAAAAACCAAACAAGGCTTGAGCTTTTTCGATAAAGGCGCTCTTGCAGAATACAAGCGCTGCTTTCGCAATCCCGATACCATCCACGCTATTTGCGAGGACTATCGCGCAGCTGCCGGGATCGATTTGGAAATGGACGCCGAGGACTTTACGGCGGGCCGCAAAATCGAATGCCCGGTGCTTCTGCTATGGGGTGCGACCGGCAGCGTTGGCCGCAACAGCAAGCCCGGCCCCGCCGAAATCTGGAAGAACTATGCGAAGAATATTGTCGGGGCCAAGGCGCTTCCTTGCGGACACTATCTGTCCGAAGAGGCGCCGAAAGAAACAACAGAAGCGCTGCACGAGTTTTTCGCCGCGCGGTGATCAGGCGAGCGCGGAGGGCGCAGCGAGAAAATTCTTCAGGGCATACCAGAGCAGGTGCCGGTTCTTGCTATAGCCAGCGCTATGCGCGGTTTGCGGGAGGATGACGAACTGCCGGTCGCCGTTCGGAAGTTGCCGATAGAATTCGAGCAAGTCGTCATTGGTCGAGTTGCCGTCAAATTGGCCGCGCACCATCAGCACCGGTGACAATACCTTTTTGGGATCGACGATCGGCAGATTTGCCGCCATGTCAACATAGGTGCCGCTCGGCACCTGATCACCGAATTTCATTTCCTCCGCGATGATCGCTTCGGCCACGGCTGGATCGTAGCTCGACGAAAATCCATCCCGTGTAAAAATCGAGCGGATCATTGCGGCGTCGCGTTTTCTGCGCGGGCTCGCGCGCAAGGCATCAATCTTGTCTCTTCGACGTTCGATCTCGGCCGCATCGTTCCCCTTATAAGTAAAGGCGCAGAGCATCAACCGGCCGACCCGTTCGGGCTCCGCCTGCGCGTAAGCGGCCGCACGAATAGCACCGGATGATGTGCCGTAGAAATGCAGTTTCTGCTGACCTGTTTCCTGCACAACAACCGGAATTGCGGCTTTTAGATCTTCGACACTGCTGGCGATGTCGGAGCTATTGCCGGAGCTGCCGGAACGGCCATAGCCGTCATGATCAACGGTCCAGACGTCATAGCCTTCCCGCGCGAGCACGTTCATCAGCGAGTATTCGCCTTTGCCGGGCACGGTGAGGTCATAAGAGGAGCGTGCAGAGTTCGACGAGCCGTGTGCAAGGAAAACAACCGACAACGCCGCTTCGCCCGGTTTCGGCGCGCCCACGCGTTTGCGCCACAAGTTGAGCTTTACATTGCCTTTCCTGGCCCAATATTCGGCGCTCCAGATTTCGGCGCTCTCGACGGCCTGCGTGGGTGCTGCCAGGCTGAACAAAAACCCTGCACCAACGCTTAACCCAGCCGCTTTAAGAACGGTACGGCGAGGCAGATCTGGGTTTAATTCGCTCATGGGTAACCTCTCGAATGGCTGCGTCTGCGCAGGTCGGGCCGATGGCCATATTTCGGACATGCTAGCAAATTGCCGGGTACCAGTGCACTCGCCCGGCGCGGCTAGTTCTGCTAGGGGACGGGCAAGGCACGGCCACGAATGGCGTGCAGCGCGCAGCGTCCAAAGCAATATTGACGCCAGCGAACCGGAGGAATGATGGTCAAGTCGCTGCGCGCGGTGGCGCGATTTCTTCAGCATACGATCGGCTGGAATCGCATAGGCATGCTGCTGAGCATTGCGATCATCGGCATCGCGCTGGTGGTGCTGTTCCACATGTTGCGCGACATAGAGCCCGACGAGGTGGTTGCGGCGCTTAAGGCGACCGAGTGGCGCCATATTGCGGCCGCCGCCCTGTTTGTCGCTAGCGGTTATTTCACGCTCACTTTCTATGACCTGTTTGCGCTGCGCACGATAGGCCGCAAGGAAATCCCTTACCGGATTGCAGCGCTCACCGGCTTCACCAGCTATTCGATCGGGCACAATATTGGTGCGACGGTTTTTACCGGGGGCGCCGTGCGCTACCGCATCTATTCCGCTTATGGGCTCGACGCCGTCGAGGTGGCGAAGATCTGCTTCATTGCAGGCCTGACCTTCTGGCTCGGCAATGCCACGGTGCTCGGCCTCGGCGTCACATATCATCCGCAGGCCGCAGGTCCGATCGATCAATTGCCGGCGTGGCTCAACCGCACGGTCGGCATAGCAATGCTGATAGTGCTTATTTCTTACGTGAGCTGGGTGTGGAGCGCGCCACGCGAGATCGGCCAGGGCGAATGGAAGGTTTCCCTGCCGAGCGGACCCTCTACGCTGTTACAGATCTTCATTGGCATCGTTGATCTCGTTTGCTGCTCGCTTGCGATGTACATGCTGCTGCCGGGAGAACCAAATGTCGATTTCGTAACGATCGCGGTGGTGTTCGTGTCGGCGACCCTGCTTGGTTTTGCCAGCCATGCGCCCGGCGGCCTCGGCGTCTTCGACGCGGCGATGCTGGTGGCACTCTGGCAATTCGACAAGGAAGCCCTCTTGGCCGGGCTGCTTCTGTTTCGGTTGCTCTATTACATTGTGCCGTTTGCGATTGCGCTGCTTATCCTCGGTTCGCGCGAAATATGGCTCAATATAAGTGGCACCCGGCACGCCGGCCCGCCAAAAAAAATAACATCAGTGACCGCGCCAATCCGTACTGAAATTGAGGCTGAAAAAACCGACGTCAGCTGATATGGCGATAGACGAGGACCGCCGCGATTTTTCTCCCGTCACCGGTTTGGCGGCCCGATTGCGTGGCGCGTGGCAAGCCCTGTTTGGTCATGCCGCTGCTGCTGCCAGTTCCAGAGCGGAACGCGCCGTTGGTCGTGCGCTTGGGCAACCCCAGGCCTTGCTGATCGAGCAACTGATTGGCGGATTCCCCGGCGCGGCCATCGTACTCGACCGCGAGGGCCGAGTCGTCGCATTTAACGAGATGGCGAGCAGTATAGCGCCGGCTTTGCAGCGCGGCGAACCTGCGCTTATTGCGTTGCGTATGCCGGAGCTGGTCGACGCGATCCGCCGCGCGACCAGGCGACACGAGCCGCAGCGGGTCGAATTTTTTGAGCGCGTGCCACTGGATCGTTGGTTCGAAGCTTTCGTAACGCCGGTGCGACTATCGGCCGGCGACAGTGCAACGGACATCCTGCTGATGACCTTCAACGACCTCACGCCCCTGCGGCGTGTCGAAGAAATGCGCGCCGACTTCATCGCGAATGCAAGCCACGAGTTGCGCACACCGCTCGCCGCGCTGCTCGGCTTTGTCGAGACTTTGCAGGGGCCCGCCAAGGACGACCCAGCCGCCCGCGAAAAATTCCTGTCGATTATGCAGGGGCAGGCCACCCGTATGGCCCGCTTGATCGATGACCTGTTGTCATTGTCCCGCATCGAGCTCAATGCCCATTTACAGCCGAACACCCCGGTGGACCTTGTGCCGATCGTGCGCCAGGTCGTCGATGGCTTGCAGATGCTGGCGCGCGACCGCAGTGTCGAGTTCAACGTGGCCACACCTTCCGACCCGGTGATGGTGTTCGGGGACCGCGACGAGTTGATCCGCGCTCTCGAGAACCTTGTGGAAAATGCGCTGAAATACGGTGCGGCCGGCAAGCGGCTCGACATTTCGCTGGCGCGCGGACAAACACGCGGCGGCACGCCGGAGGTGCGTCTGGCGGTACGCGATTAT
>Ga0187777_10003269_pt1 | contig 10372 bp, 8 predicted proteins | sample 1015_Q2_SP5_10_M_FD_132416 | JGI IMG/M metagenome (GOLD analysis project Ga0187777, IMG submission 132416) | Tropical peat soil microbial communities from peatlands in Department of Meta, Colombia - 1015_Q2_SP5_10_MG | ecosystem: Environmental > Terrestrial > Soil > Wetlands > Peat | place...
ATGGATTGATCCATGGCGTCTACGACAAAGTCCACCTCGTACCGTTCGGCGAGTACTTGCCGTTCCAGCGTTTGCTGGAACGGATCGGACTGGTGCAGCTCACCAAGGTCGTCGGGGGATTCCAATCGGGCGACCGGCGGCGCGCGATGGATGTTCCGCGCGCGCCAAAAATGCTGCCGCTGATCTGCTACGAGGCGATCTTTCCCGGCGCGGCGGTGCCGCCAGGCGAGCGGCCGGGTTGGCTGGTGAACGTCACCAACGACGGCTGGTTCGGCATCAGTTCCGGGCCGTACCAGCATTTCCAGCAGGCGCGTGTCCTCGCCATCGCCGAAGGACTGCCGCTGGTCCGCGCGGCCAATACCGGTATTTCGGCGGTCATCGATCCGGTCGGCCGGGTCGTCAATGCGTTGCCCTTGGGTGCCGAAGGCGTACTCGATGCTCGTCTGCCAGCCCCGATCGCGCCAACGATCTCGTCGCGCTATGGCAACTACATCCTGATTTTGCTCTTGGTTTTTGGCCTCACAATCGTGGCGAGGCGCCGGTTTCGCGGATAAATTGAGCGAAGTTCCAACGCAGACATAAGTTGTCAGAGGCGGAATAAATTGACCCCGCCAGCGATCTACATTGCCAACGACAGAGTAACGCGCCGAAAGCTGGCCAAATCTGAGAAATAATCATCCCGTATATCCCGATTACGGAGAAATTACTGATTGCCTAGGCGGCTTCACTTGTGACACTACGCCTAAAAAATGGGGGCATAGGAGAAGGCTATGGCTAAGAAGGCGCCGAATCCAATCGACAAGCACGTTGGGGCGCGCGTGCGGATGCGGCGGATGATGATGAGCATGAGTCAGGAAAAGCTTGGCGATGCTCTCGGCCTTACCTTCCAGCAAATTCAAAAATACGAAAAAGGCGCCAACCGTATCGGCGCCAGCCGGCTGCAACAAATTGCCCAGATCCTGCAGGTACCGGTCTCGTTTTTCTTCGAGGGCAGCCCGCATGCGCCGGGTCATAGCGGCGGTATGAGCGAGGCCCCCTCGCCCACCTATGTCTCAGATTTTCTCGCCACGTCCGATGGATTGTCGCTGACCAAGGCCTTTATGCGCATCAAGAGCAGCAAGCTGCGCCGACGCATTGTTGACTTGGTCGAGCAGATTGCGGGCATGAATTGATTTCATGGGCAAATCCCACCGTTAACGAGGAATCTGCCCATCGCTGCCCGCATCTTGACCTGCACCGCCGCCGCTGCAAGAACCACCCCAACATAAGATGAGGCGGCGGCGCAGCCGCGCCATGCGAGGAGTTGTAACGGTGGCTCACACCAATTTTCTGTTTACGAGCGAGTCGGTTTCCGAAGGTCACCCGGACAAGGTTTGCGACCAGATCTCAGACGCTGTGCTCGATGCGTTCCTGGAAAACGATATCAAGCTCGGCATTGCCGACGACAGCCTGGTGAACACGCGGCTGGGCTGCGAGACGCTATCGACCACCAACAAGATCGTGATCGCCGGCGAAGGTCGCGGTCAGGCGCCGTTCTTCCAGAAGCATGGCGACAAGGCGGTGGTGAACCGCGAAATGATCGCCGAGATCGCGCGCGACGTGGTCAAGGACATCGGCTACGACCAGGACGGATTTTCCTTTTACGGCGCGGATATCGAGGTGCTGCTGCACGGCCAGTCGCCGGATATCGCCATGGGCGTCAACGCCAGGAAGCGAAAAGGTGGTGGTGAGCAGGAAGGCGCGGGCGATCAGGGCATGATGTTCGGCTTCGCCTGCACCGAGAGCGAGGTCTACGAAAAGGATTCGTTCATGCCCGCCCCGATCTACTTCGCGCACAAAATTCTGAAGGTTCTCTCCGAGAAACGGCGCGGCGGCCAGCTCTTCGATCTGCAACCCGACGCCAAGAGCCAAGTGACCGTCAAATACGTCAACGGCAAGCCGGTCGGCTGCACCAAGGTGGTCGTGTCCACTCAGCACAACGCGCAGAGCCGCAACGGCAAGAAATATACGCCGGGTCTGATCAAGGACATGATCACCGACGCGGTTGAGTCCGCCCTGCCGGATGGCTGGATGCCGAAGAAGCCATCTGACTTTCTGGTCAACCCGACGGGCAATTTCGTGATCGGTGGTCCGGACGGCGATTGCGGATTAACCGGCCGCAAAATCATCGTCGACACCTATGGCGGTTATGCGCCGCACGGCGGCGGCGCCTTCTCCGGCAAGGACCCGACCAAGGTCGACCGTTCGGCAGCTTATGCCGCGCGCTACCTCGCCAAGAACGTGGTGGCCGCCGGCATTGCCGAGCGCTGCACCATCCAGATCGCTTACGCGATCGGCGTCGCCGATCCGATGTCGGTTCTGGTAGACACTCATGGCACCGGCAAGGTGCCTGAGGCCAAGCTCGAGAAGATATTGTCCGAGCTGTTTCCGCTGCGCCCGACCAATATCCGCCGCAGTCTCAAGCTCAACCGCCCGATCTACCGGCGTACCGCGGCATACGGTCATTTCGGCCGCGCTCCCGATAAAGACGGCGGCTTCTCCTGGGAGAAGACGGATCTTGCCGACGCGATCAAGCGCGCGGTGAGATAGGCGGCGTTTCCTTAGCTCTGGAGCAATATTACAATTGTCATCGCCGGGCTTTGTCCCGGCGGTCCCGCTTAGGGCTGTAAAGCAGTGCCAAATGAATCGGGATCACCGGGTCACGCCGCTTCGCGGCGGCCCGGTGATGACAAAAAGAGACCGCCGCGCGCTTTCTTCGGCCGGCGCAAGGGTCACCCGCTGAAGCCGCGGCAGGCAGCGCTATTTGATGCGTTGTTGCCGCGCCTTGCGCTCGATCTTTCGCGCCCTGCGCCGGATGACTTGCAAACACTGTTTGCAACACCGGTTGACGATCTGCGGCTCGAGATCGGTTTTGGCGGCGCCGAGCATCTGATCGCCCAGGCGCAAGCTCATGCAAGCACGGGCTTCATTGGTACCGACGCATTCGTGGACGCCATAGGCAAAGTGCTGGTCGCGATCGACACACACAAGCTTTCAAACATTCGCCTGCACTTTGGCGACGCCAGTGAACTCATCGATTGGCTTCCCGACGCGGCGCTTTCGCGCATCGACCTGCTTTATCCCGATCCATGGCCGAAGCGGCGGCACTGGAAGCGGCGCTTTGTGCAGGACGACAGCCTGAAACGTCTTGCGCGAATCCTAAAAAAGGGCGGCGAACTCCGCTTCGCAACCGACATCGCCGACTATGCCGGCTATGCCCTGGTGCGCGCGCTTCGCTCCAAGGATTATGTGTGGACCGCCGAGTGCGCTGCCGATTGGCGGCAACCCTGGCCGGGCTATGGCGGTACGCGCTATGAAGCCAAGGCCAGACGCGAAGGACGCCGTCCGGCATATTTCATATTCGAGCGTGCGTAATTATTCGCCGGTGCCCTGGCGGACCTGCCAGAAACGCACCACGCGCTGGGCTGTGGTTACAGTTAGCCGCTCAAAGTTTTCGCGCGCGGCATCAAACGTTTGTGGCGCCGGCCGGCCGGCAGGCCGCGTGTTAAGAATCGTCCTCACTGTCGGCCAGCTAAATCCGACGGCGCGTGCCAGGATGAGGACCGGATCGGCGCGTTCCCCGTTCATCAGCCTGTCCACCACCTCGACCGGTACCGCACACAGGGTGGCAAGCGCCGCGATCGTTTCCTCGTATTTTCCGGCAGCGGCAAACCCGACAACGTCTGATTCACTGAGCTTGCGTTCTTTGTGCAAGGCGCGGACCGCGGCGAGCGCCGCCGCATAGTTGCGCGGCGCGGCCTTGGCGGCAACTTCGTCAGTCACCTGCGCCAGGATGCGCTGAATCTCCGCCCGCGTCTCCGGCTTGGCTTTCGACAGTAGCCGCCTCTGCACGATCTCACTCGCCTGCATCAGCAGCTGACGAAACAGCCGCGGCGGAATATCGGTGCGCATGCCCACCTTCTCGGCCAGCATGCCGTCCTGCTCCGCGCGCTTTACCAACGTGGTGAAAGCATTGTTCGACAGGTGCGCGCGTTCATTGTTGGCGATCGAGCGCGCCACCTCACGATCACCGCGCGCGACCAGAATGTCGGCAAGCGCTTCGCTGATCCCTAGGCGTGTCGACACGGCGAGCAGATGCGCCTGACTTTTATTTTCCGCGATGTACATCAGATCGGGATCGCTGAGCCTCGCTTGCTTGAGCACCGGTTCGGCAACATCGATGCTGTCATTCTTGGCGAGCGTGCTGACGACGCCGGCTGGCGCGTTGGGAACCGGGGCAATGCGGCGCGCGAGTTCGGCCAACGCCTTGGCCTCGATCTGTTCGATCAGACAGCCGATGACATCATCGAACAAGGCGATGTGCTCGGCTCTGAAGTTGGAGGCGCCGTCGAGGAATAACGTTGTGATGCGGCGAAGCGTCTCTGCCCGCTTTTCCGCCGAACCATGCTGGACGACATCTTCCAACTCGGGAAGCAGCGAGGCAGAGGCACGCATGCAATACCTACAAAACGCTACGAAGTCGCTGGAACTGGCGGTTTTACCCAAATTTAAGGGCAGATTCTGAAGGAAGGGTTAGTCGGGCAACCCTTGCAATTGCCCGCAAAATCGCTATGTTTCTCGCGTTACTAAGACACCCTCATAACCGAATGGGTTTTGAGAGTGGGTCCCGCGGGGCCCGCTCTTTTTTGTTACCAAATGGCCCTAGGCGACACGTTGCAAGCGAAGGCGGCCACCAGCGCCGCACAAACCGAACCTCGGCTCATCATCGACCCGGGGATACCGGCGCGCGTTGCAGCTGTTGCCGAACCGGTGATCGAGCAACTCGGGTTCCGCTTGGTGAGGGTGCGGGTATCCAGCGCCGAAGGCTGTACCGTGCAGATTATGGCGGAGCGGCCGGACGGCAGCATGACTGTCGAAGATTGCGAGACCGTTTCGCGGTCGCTTTCGCCGGTTCTTGATGTCGCCGATCCGATCGATCGCGCCTACCGGCTGGAGATTTCCTCGCCGGGAATTGACCGGCCCCTGGTGCGCAAGTCGGACTTCGAGCGTTACGCCGGCCATCTCGCAAAGATCGAAACTACGTTGCCGATTCAAGGCCGCAAGCGTTTTCGCGGTCTGCTGATCGGAACCGAAGGGGAAGCAGCGCGTCTGCGCCGCGACGACGCGGCGGAAGGCGAAGAGACCGAAGTGCTGCTTCCGATCGAGGAAATGAGTGAAGCCAGGCTCGTGCTTACCGACGAGCTGGTGACCGAAGCTTTACGACGAGAAAAGTCCGCCAAGCGCAAAGCGCGCGAGGCGCGGAAGAAAGAACGACGCGAACAGAGACAATCACGGCATCGGCCGCAGAGGCCCGCCGTCAAAGGAGGAGAATGAGCTATGGCTGTCAGCGCCAACAGGCTCGAACTTTTGCAGATCGCCGACGCAGTCGCCCGTGAAAAGGCGATCGACCGCGGCATCGTCATAACAGCGATGGAGGACGCCATCGCCAAGGCGGCACGCTCGCGCTATGGCGCCGAAACCGATGTGCACGCCGAAATCGAGCCCAAAACGGGCGACCTGCGCCTGACCCGCCACATGCTGGTCGTCGAGAGCGTCGAAAACCCGTCCAACCAGATCACGCTGGAAGAAGCGCGCAAGCGCCATCCCGCTGCCCAGGTCGGCGACACGATTGCGGATCCGCTGCCCCCGCTTGAATACGGCCGCATCGCCGCCCAGTCGGCCAAACAAGTGATCGTGCAGAAAGTGCGCGAAGCCGAGCGCGACCGGCAACATGCTGAGTACAAGGACCGCATCGGCGATATCGTCAACGGTATCGTCAAGCGCGTCGAATACGGCAACGTCGTGGTCGATCTCGGCCGCGGCGAAGCGATCGTGCGCCGCGACGAATTGCTACCGCGGGAGGTTTTCCGCAACGGCGACCGCATCCGCGCCTACATCTACGACGTGCGACGTGAACCGCGCGGCCCGCAGATTTTCCTGTCGCGCACGCATCCGCAGTTCACCGCCAAGCTGTTTGCGCAGGAAGTGCCGGAAATCTACGACGGCATCGTCGAGGTCAAGGCGGTTGCCCGCGATCCGGGATCGCGCGCCAAGATCGCAGTGATTTCCCGCGATTCTTCGGTGGATCCCGTGGGTGCCTGCGTCGGTATGCGCGGCTCGCGCGTGCAGGCGGTGGTGAACGAACTGCAAGGCGAGAAGATCGATATTATTCCTTGGTCGCCTGACATCGCGACTTTCGTCGTGAACGCGCTGGCGCCCGCGGAAGTCGCCAAGGTCGTGCTCGATGAAGACAAGGAGCGGATCGAGGTGGTGGTGCCGGACCAGCAACTGTCGCTGGCGATCGGCCGCCGCGGCCAGAACGTCCGGCTCGCTTCGCAGCTGACCGGCTGGGACATCGACATTCTGACCGAGCAGGAAGAATCCGAACGCCGCCAGACCGAGTTCGAGAACCGCACCAAGGTCTTTGTCGAAGCGCTTAATCTCGACGAAGTGGTGGGGCAATTGCTCGCCTCGGAAGGTTTCGGCTCGATCGAGGAGCTTGCGCTGGTGGATGAAAAAGAAATTGCCGGCATCGAGGGTTTCGACGCAGACACTGCGCGCGAACTTCAGGAGCGCGCAAAGGAATACCTTGCCGCGCAAGAAGCCGAACTCGATACCAAGCGCAAGGAGCTCGGCGTCGAGGACGCGCTCAAGGATATACCCGGCATCACCACCAAAATGCTGGTTGTCCTGGGTGAGAACGGCGTGAAAACGGTGGAGGACTTTGCCGGTTGCGCGACTGACGACCTCACCGGCTGGACCGAACGCAAGGACGGCGAGTCCAAGCATGAGCCGGGCTTCCTCGACGGCTTCGACATTTCGCGCGAGGAAGCCGAACACATGATCATGCAGGCGCGTCTGAAAGCCGGCTGGGTGACGGAGGCCGAGCTTGCACCACCCGCACCGGAACCGGCGGCCGAAGAAGCGCCGCAAGCACAAGCCTAAGGGAGAACTGCACCGGTGATGCTGGCACTTGCGCAAGATAATGAACTCGATCGCGGGGCGGCGAGCGTCGCCCCGGGAACCGAGCGCACTTGCGCGCTGACGCGCGAACTCAAACCGGTGGCCGAGCTGGTCCGCTTCGTGGTGGGACCGGCGGGCGAGGCGGTACCCGATGTGAAACGCAAGCTGCCTGGACGCGGCATCTGGCTCACCGCAACCAGCGCCGCGATCGAAGATGCAATCAAACACAACGTCTTCGCCCGCGGCTTCAAGCGGGACGTCAGCGTTGCCGGCGATCTGGCCGCGCAGACCGAACGCCTGCTCGAACGGTCGGCTCTCGACGCGTTGGCGATTGCCGCCAAAGCCGGCGCAGTGGTCAGCGGTTTTTCCAAGGTCGAGGCGGTAATCGGCCGGGACAATATTCTTGCTTTGATCCACGCCGCCGAAGCCGCGGACGACGGCAAGCGCAAGCTGGCTGCCGCCCGGCGGCGCGATACGGGCAGAGAATTGAGCGAAACCTTGGTGATCGAAGCGTTTACCGGTGCCCAATTGGATTTGGCACTGAACCGCCCAAATGTGGTACATGCAGCCCTGCTTGCCGGCCCCGGAAGCGCGACTTTTCTCTCGCGCGTTGCACGTTTGACGCGTTTTCGGACCGGACATTCGCCCGAAGGACAGAAGTAACGGAATGAGCGAGACAAAGAACCCAGGCGAGAAAAAACTCAGCGTCTCCGGAAAGACGCTGACGCTCAAACCACGCACCGAGTCGGGCGTGGTGCGCCAGAGCTTCAGTCACGGCCGCAGCAAGCAGGTCGTCGTCGAGAAGGTTAAGCGCCGCATGGTCGGCGGACCGGGCGAAGCGAAAGCTGAAGCCGCGCCGGTCGAGACCAAGAAGGCGCCCGCCACGGGCAAGGCGAAGGCGCCCGCCGCAAGCGGAGCGGCTGCTCTGAAACAGGCGGAAGCCACCCCTAAACTGAAACCATCCGGCGTCGTGCTGCGCACGCTCACCGATGAGGAGCGCAATGCTCGTGCGCATGCGCTCGCCGATTCACGCGTACGCGAGGCGGAAGAACGCAAAATCGCCGAGGAAGAAGCCCGCCGCCGCGCCAGCCGCGAACAAGTCGATCGTACCGAGCGGGAGGCCGCGGACGTACGCAAGCGTGACGAGGAAGAACGCCGCAAGCACGACGAAGAAACCAAACGCAAGGCCGGCGAAGTCGCCAAAAAGCGTTTTGGCGCGGAAGACCTTTCGCGTACCGGCCCAGGGCGACTCGCGCTCGAAGCCGACGATGATGAAGCGCCGCGTTCACGACGTGGCGCCGGCCGGCCGGCCGCCGCTCCGCGCCCGGCTCCCCGCACCGGCGGAGAAAAGCAACGCGGACGCCTGACGGTCATCAACGCGCTGAGCGCCGGCGAAGTTCGCGAGCGTTCGGTGGCTTCGTTCCGCCGCCGCACTCAGCGGCTCAAGAACGTTGCTTCCGCGGAACCTAAGGAAAAACTGGTGCGTGAGGTGACGATCCCGGAAGCGATCAGCATCCAAGACCTGGCAAACCGCATGTCGGAAAGAGGCGTCGATGTGATCCGCCTGCTGATGAAGCAAGGCCAGATGGCAACAATCAACGACATGATCGACGCCGATACGGCCCAACTGATCGCGGAAGAAATGGGTCATAGCGTGCGCCGCGTCGCGGAAGCCGACGTCGAAGAGGGTTTGTTTGACGTAGCCGACGATCCAGCGCAGCTCGAGCCGCGGGCGCCGGTCGTCACCGTGATGGGTCACGTGGACCACGGCAAGACGTCATTGCTCGATGCGATCCGTTCTAGCGATGTCGCGGCGGGCGAAGCCGGCGGCATCACGCAACATATCGGCGCCTATCAAGTGATGGCGCCGTCCGGCGCAAGAATCACCTTCATCGATACGCCTGGCCACGCCGCCTTCACAGCGATGCGCGCGCGCGGCGCAAAAGTTACCGATATCGTCGTCCTTGTTGTCGCGGCGGACGACGGCGTCATGCCGCAAACGGTGGAAGCGATCCACCACGCCAAGGCGGCAAAGGTGCCGATTATCGTGGCCATCAATAAAATTGACAAACCCGACGCCAAGCCGGAACGCGTGCGCACCGATCTGCTGCAGCATGAAATTCAGGTCGAATCCATGGGTGGCGAAGTGGTTGACGTGGAAGTCTCAGCCACGAAGAAAATGAATATCGACAAATTGCTCGAAATGATCGGCTTGCAGGCGGAAATTCTCGACCTCAAGGCCAATCCGGAACGCGCAGCCGAAGGCACGGTGATTGAAGCCAAACTCGACCGTGGCCGCGGTCCCGTCGCAACCGTGCTGATCCAGCGCGGAACGCTGCATCCTGGCGACATTGTCGTCGCCGGAGCGGAATGGGGCCGCGTGCGCGCGTTGGTTTCGGATACGGGTGAGCCTGTGCAGAGCGCGGGCCCCTCGACTCCCGTCGAAGTACTCGGTTTCTCGGGCACGCCGGATGCAGGCGACCGGCTGGCGGTTGTCGACACCGAAGCACGCGCCCGCGAAGTCACCGATTACCGCGCGCGGCAAAAGCGCGAAAAAATGGCGGCGCGCGCGACCGGCATGCGCGGTTCGCTCGAGCAGATGATGGCGCAGGCCAAGACCTCGGGCCGCAAGGAATTTCCGCTGGTAATCAAGGCGGACGTGCAGGGTTCGGTCGAAGCTATTATCGGCGCACTCGACAAGCTCGCAACCGATGAAGTGGCGGCGCGAGTGCTGCATTCCGCCGTGGGCGGCATTTCGGAATCTGACGTCACTCTTGCCGAGGCCTCCGGCGTTCCGATCATCGCTTTCAATGTGCGTGCCAACAAGGAAGCGCGCGAAGCGGCCGAACGCGCCGGCATCGAGATCCGCTACTACAACATCATCTACGACCTGGTGGATGACGTTAAGAAGGCGATGTCGGGCCTGCTCGCGCCGACCTTGCGCGAAAGCATGCTGGGCAACGCGCAAATCCTCGAAATCTTCAATATTTCAAAGATCGGCAAGATCGCCGGCTGCAAGGTCACCGATGGCACCGTCGAGCGCGGCGCCAATGTGCGGCTGATCCGTGACAACGTAGTGATCCACGAAGGAAAATTATCGCAGCTGAAACGCTTCAAGGATGACGTGCGCGAAGTGGGCGCCGGCATGGAATGCGGCATGGCCTTCGAGAACTACCAGGACATGCGGCAAGGCGACGTGATCGAATGTTACCGGGTGGAGCAGATTCAACGCTCGCTGTGAGTCCAATTCTCTGGCGCGCGCGAAAAAATCCACTCAAACACCAACACCGTCATGCCCCGCGAAAGCGGGGCATCCAGTAACCCGCGGCGGCGGTGATTACTGGATCGTCCGCCTTCGCGGACGATGACA
>Ga0187777_10003270_pt1 | contig 10368 bp, 8 predicted proteins | sample 1015_Q2_SP5_10_M_FD_132416 | JGI IMG/M metagenome (GOLD analysis project Ga0187777, IMG submission 132416) | Tropical peat soil microbial communities from peatlands in Department of Meta, Colombia - 1015_Q2_SP5_10_MG | ecosystem: Environmental > Terrestrial > Soil > Wetlands > Peat | place...
CCGGCGATCCGCAGCGCAATTTCCGTTTCTTCGACAACCGGCAAAAATATTTGTTGTTCGTCAACACGTGCAGCGAGAAATGGGAGGTCGCGAACCGCGTCTCCGAAGAACTTGCGCATATCTATCCGCGGCCGCCGGCGGTGCGCGTCTTCGACGCCGGCGTCGGCGACGGCTCCGTCCTGGTGCGCGTCATGCGGGCGATGCACGACCAGTTTCCGCATATGCCGTTCTATACCGTCGGCAAGGAGATCAGCCTCGAAGACGTGCGGCTGACGCTGCAAAAGATGTCCGACCGGTTTTTCGAGCATCCCGCGACGGTCGTGGTGCTAACGAACCTCGCTTATGCGGACGCGCCGTGGCTCGCCGTCAAATCGCTCAACGCGGCATCGAGCCTCGTCTGCCACGAGCTGCCGCTGATCGGCAATTCGGCGCATGCCTTTGAAAAACAGATCATCAGCCTCGAACCCTTCCTTGCGGAAAACTGGAAGGCCAATGTCAGCGCGCGCACCGGCAATCCGATCTATGAGCGGCCCGTGGTGCTCGTGATTTATCGCGAGGATCACCGTTTCCTGCTCGACCCGATTATTCCCAAGCCGGGCGGCACGTCGGCCAATTACGACCTGGTGATCGCCTCGCAGCCCTATCGCGCGCGCGCCTCGCTCGAATTCAAGGCCAAGCGGGTGATCGGACCGCTCGCCCGCGCGCTCGGTCCCGGCGGGCGGCTCATCGCCATGCAGTCGCACGGCCACGATCCCGGCATGGAAATCATCCAGAAAATCTGGCCCGGCGACAATCCGTTCGTCCACGACCGGCATCAGATCCTCAAGGCGGTCAAACAGGAGCTAGGCGCCGCCGGGCGCGATCTCAATTTCAACGCCTATGCCGACAATCGCGCGCTGTTCCGCTACGTCATGCACACGCTGCCGTCGGAGATTTCCGAATCGATCGGCACATCGACGCTGTTCGCCGCCTGGAACGCAGCCATCTATGTGGCCCAGGTGGAGGATGACCGGCTCGCCGACATCGGCGACCGTTATATCGATGCGACCCGCTCGGTGCTGCGCGAGCGCGGCGGGCTATGGTTCTTCGACGAATCCTATGTGATCTCGCGGCGGCGGCAGTGATTTTCATACTCCCCCGCGCTGCGGGGGAGGATTAAACTCAGCCTATGCTGTTCGTCGTTCACGCTCTCGACAAGAAAGACATTTTGCCGACGCGCGCCAAGCATTACCGCGCACACCGCATCCATCTCGACCGGGCCGAGGAGCATGCCGTCGATGTCGTGACCGCGGGCACGCTCGTCGGCGATGACGGCGAAACGCCGGTCGGCAGTATTTTCGTCATCGACGCCGCCGACCGCGCCGCCGTCGATGCGTTTACGCGCAGCGACCCCTATCACGTCAACGGCGTCTGGGAACGTGTCGCCGTTCACCGCTACAACAAAAAGCGCGGTACGCCGATCCTAAGCCGGCGGTAATCGCGCGCCGGCGTGCCGGTTTCCTACAGAGGAGGCTCGACGCCGCCCTCCTTTTTGCAGGCAATGCCGGCCTCCTCCAAATCGAGTTCTCGTTCGATGCGCCGGCGCGCTTCGTCGGTGATCCGGCCCTCTTGCAAGAGCCGGTAAATGAATTCGCGTTCCAGCGCGATCAAGTCCGACCGCACATTCGCCGCCGCCGCAGCGGCATCGAATGCGTTCAGGCCGGCATCGGCATTCGGCAACCGTCCGGCCCGATAATCGTGGCGGGCGCGCAAGGTCGCCAAAACCTCGGGAGAAATTTTGTCGTGGGCGGCGAGTTCTTCGAGCCGCGTTTGCGCGAGCTTCAAGGCCTCGGTCCGCGCGGCAAGCTCGGCTTTCCGCTCGCGGTCGCGCTCGTCCGCGGCGTGGCGTCCAAGCCCAAGCCGGCGAACGACACTCGGCAGCATGAGGCCTTGGCCGACCAGCGTCACGACAATCACGCCGAAGGTGATGAATAAAATCGGGTCGCGATAGGGGAACGGCGCGCCGGAATTGGTGGTCAAAGGTATCGCCAACGCTGCTGCGAGCGAGACGACCCCGCGCACGCCCACGAAGGCGAGAAAGAAGATCCACTGCCAGGGCGGAATCGGGTCGCGGCGGGCGACCGCCGCGCTCAACCAGCGCGGCAGATAGGCCGCCGGATAGACCCAGACGAACCGCGCCACGACAAGCACGACGACGGTCAGCAGCACGCCCAGTATCGGCTGATACAGCGGCACGATGTCCGGCCGGTCGAGAATCGTGCGGATTTGCAAACCCGTGACCAAAAAGATCAAGCTTTCAAGCAAATAAACGAGCAGGTCCCAGAAAAAGATGCCTTGCAGTCGCGTCGCGGCGGGAATGAGCAACGGCCCGTTCCAGCTGACATAGAGGCCGGTCGCCACCGTCGCTAAGACGCCCGACCCTCCCAAATGCGCGGGTACCAAGAAGGCCGCGTACGGCGTCATCAAAGACAACGTGATCTCGACGCGAGGATCGCGTGCCCACCGCCGCAAACGCAGACTGAACCAGCCCACCGCGATGCCATAGGCGATTTCGCCGATCACGATCAGGACAAAGGTTCCGGCCGCCTCGCCGAACGAAAATAGGCCCGTGCCCACCGCGGCGACGGCGAAACGGTAGATAATCAACGCCGTGGCGTCGTTGGCGACGCCTTCGCCGTCAAGCACGACGATGATGCGGCGTGGGATGCCGAGTCGCCGCACGATCGCCAGCGGCGCGACGATATCGGGCGGCGCCACGATGGCGCCGAGCACGAAGGCGACGCCGATCGGCATGCCAAGGAGCCAATGCGCCGCCGCCGCCACCGCGCAGGCGCTGAAGACGACGCAGCCCAAGGCCAGGAGCGCGATCGGCCGCAAGTTGAATCGGAACTCCCGCCAGCTCATGGCGACGCCCGCCGAATAAATCAGCGGCGGCAGGATTCCAAGCAGCACGAGTTCCGGGGCGAGCGTGATCCTCGGCAGTCCGGGGATCAGCGCCAGCCCGATGCCGGCGACGACGAGAAGAATCGACGGAGCGGTATTGGTGCGCCGCGCGGCGATGGCCACGACGATCATGACCGCCAGCAGCAATAACAAAGTCTGAATAGTCGCTTCCATGATGTCGCGCTATTGCCAAAGACAGATCGGCGCTGGTGCGTCGGCGGTTCGATTGACACGCGAGTCCAGCCGAAACCCCATTATTGTTTTATCTGCAAGTGAAATTCGTCGACGACTTTAGTGTAGCGGCCGAGTTCGTCCGCCATTAATTTGGTATAGGCTGCCGTGCCGTTTTCGGCCATGTGGATGCCGAGCGTCTTCAGCCGCTCCGCTATGTCCGGCTCGCGCAGCACTTTGGCGACCGCCGCTTGCAGCTTGGCGACGATCGCGGGCGGTGTGCCGGCCGCCGACTGCAAGCCCAGCACGGTTGCAACATCGAAACCCTTATAGCCGAGCTCGTCGCAGGTCGGAACGTCGGGCAGCGATTCGTCGCGCTGCAAGACGCTGACGCAGAGCGCGCGTAATTTTCCGGTCTTGATCAGGGAAACGACGTTGGGAATGCCGGACCAGCCGGAATCCACTTCGCCGGTCAAAAGCGCATTCACCAGGCCGGTGCCGCCGCGATAGGGCACATGAAGGAGCGTAATGCCGGCCGCTTGTTCGAAGAGGATCATCGTCATCTGATGGATCGAGCCGGTGCCCGCCGAGCCGAAGCTCAATGCGCCGGGCTTCGATTTGGCAAGCGTGACGAACTCGGCAAGCGTATTGGCCGGAACGTCCGGTTTGACGACCAGGACGGTCGGCAATCGCGCCAGCGCGGTTATCGGCGTGAAATCCTTCAGCGTGTAACCGGTGTCCGGGTTCATCGCGATGCTGATGCCGAGCGAGCCGGAATCGTTCAGTCCGAGGGTATAGCCGTCGGGCGGCGCGGCCGCCGTCTGCTTCGCGGCGATCACCCCGCCGACGCCGGGCACGTCTTCGACGACGAAGGCGGTGTTGAAGATTTCGCCGAGCTGGGCGGCGAGAAGCCGCGCCAGCACATCGGGATTGCCGCCGGCCGCCGAAGCGGCGATGAGACGGACCGGATGCGTCGGGTAGTCTGCGTCGTCCGCCGATGCAGACACCGACAAGAAAGACAGCGCCATCGCCGCAGCGCCTAAAATTCGACCGGCCGATATTGGCGTCATTTGTCTCCTCGAAGGCTGTTTATGTCTCGCCCCAAATGTCGCGCGCCAGTTCGCAGATCAATTCGAGTTTGCGGTCCTGCGCCTCGGCCGTCACCGGATTGCCGGTTTCGACGCTGGCGAAGCCGCATTGCGGACTGACGGCAAGGCGATCCAAGGGCACGAATTTAGCCGCGTCGTCGAGCCTGCGCTTGAGCGTGTCCTTGTCCTCGAGCTCCGCGACTTTCGTCGAGACAAGACCCAGCACCACCGATTTGTGCTTCGGCACGAAGCGCAGCGGAGTGAAATTGCCGGCGCGCGGGCTGTCGTATTCGAGGAAATAAAACGGCACGGCGAGTGCGTTGAATAGGCGGTCCGCGACTTCGTCGTAGCTGCCCTCGGCATGCCAATAGCCGCCGCGATTGCCACGGCAAAGGTGGATGCCGATATGCATATCCTCGGGCGCGGCGGCAAGAACCCGGTTGGTCACGGCGATGTATTTGTCGATCAGCGCGCTCCAATCGTCGCCGCGCGCGGCGAGCGCGGCCTTGACGTCGGGGTCGCCGAATTTGGCGAACGCGGTTTCGTCGATCTGAACGTAACGGCAGCCCGCCGCGGCAAGCGAGTGAAGTTCGCGCGTAAACGCGTCCACAATGTCCGACCAGAAGTCGTCTAGGTCCTTGTACGCGCTCGCCGTTACCGCGGCATCGCCGCCGCGGAAGTGCAGCGCGCAAGGTCCGGGGATCGTGATCTTCGGCCAGCGATCCGAATGGGCTTTGAGGAAGCTGGCGTCGCCGCCATTGATCGGATGCGTCCAGCGCACGCGGCTGCCGATAACCGCAAGCGGCTGGGCGCCGCGTCCGGATTCGCTGTTGGCGCCGAGCGCATTGGCGCCGCCGATCGTGTCGATGCGTAAATCGCCGAGCTCGCCGTAAAAGAAGCTGTGATAGGAGCGGCGGCGGAATTCGCCGTCGGTGACGAATTTGAAGCCGATCCGCTCCTGCATGCGGATGACGCCGCGAATGGCTTCATCTTCCGCGGCCGCGAGCTCGGCTTTGTCGATCTCGCCTCTGCCGAAACGGGCGCGTGCTTGCATCAATTCCGCCGGCCGCAGCAGGCTGCCGATATGCTCGGCGCGAAACGGCGGCGAGACTGCGATCGCGCTTGACGAGGCGTTGACGCGAACATCCACGGCGTGACGCTTCCTCTCTCGCTATCGCGGCTTTTCCCTCAAGCCCATGCGCTGCAGCCGGCTTAAAACTTCGTCGCAAAAGAACGGCAGCTCGTCGATGTAATTGACGAGCGAAACGGCGATGCCGGTGAGCCCGGCTTTGCTCAGATCGGCGATTTGCGCGGCGACATGATCGGGATCGCCGACGATCGGCAGCCCGCCCATGCCTTGGGCGTATTGGCTGCGCTGGGTGAGAAACTCCTGCATCGGTACGGTCTGCGGCGAAATATTCTTCAAGGCCAGGATGCCGTCGACCGCCGACCAGTCGGCGCATTCGACGATGCAATGATGAAAATACTCCTCGGCCTGTTTCTTCGTCGGCCGGCAGGTGACGACGCCGACGGTGTAGCAGCCGATTTCGCGGCCATGGGCGCGCGCGGCATCGTTGGCCCGCCGCACGCGCTGCGCGCTTTCCTCGAGCGAGGTGCGCGACGCTTGCAAAAAAAACGCATCGCAGTTCTTCACCGCGAAGGCCTGCCCGGTCGCCGAGGCGCCGGCATTCATGATCACCGGGCGCGTGCCGCCATAGGGCTTCGGCTTGCCGCGAATGCCTTTCATCTCGAGATATTTGCCGTGAAAATCGAAATCCTCGCGGTCGGACCAGATCATCTTGATGACGTCGATCCATTCCTGCGCATAGTCGTAGCGGTCCTCGTGCGCGCGCTGGGCGACGCCAAACATGTCGAACTCGCCCTCGTTCCAGCCGACGACGATGTTGAGGCCGAAGCGGCCTTCGCCGATGTGATCGGCGGTGACCATTTCCTTCGCCGCGACGACGGGATTGAAGATCGGCGCGTGCACGGTACCGAATACGGTGATGCGCTTGGTGGCAGCAAGAAGTCCGGTCGCCCAGGTGATCGTCTCGAGCGTCGTGCCCTGGTAATCGGTCGTCCCGCCATAGCCTTTCCAGCGTCCGATCGGCAGCAGAAAATCGATGCCGGCGTCATCCGCCATCAGCGCCAACCGCTTGTTATCCGGCCAGCTGCCGGACCAGCGTTCCGGCACGAGCGTCACCGCGCGGCCGGAGGAGCAATTGGCGCCGAACAATCCGATCTGCAACGTGTTGTCGCCGTGCATCGCGCGGCGCGAATCCAGGGAAGGCGAAGGAGCGTGCACGGTTTTTGGCCTCTCGCTGACGCGCCGTTCCTTATACCCGAAAAATTTACGCAGGGCGCGCGCGGGCGCTCCGGCTTGAGCATGCAGCAAAAGGCAATTGACTTGAACGCCGCGATGCCTGTCAATCGCGAAAGCCGATTGAGGAGGGGTTTATGAGAAAAGCCTGCCTGTTCGCCGCTGCGTCCGCCGCCTTTATCCTCGCCGCGGCGGCTGTAGCCGACGCCGCCGACAGCGTGAAAATCGGCGTCATTTATCCGCTGACGGGCAATGCCGCGAGCGCCGGCCAGTCGGCGAAAGACGCCGTGACGCTGGGTGCCGAGATCGTCAACAACGCGCATCCCGAGCTCAAATCGCTACCGCTCAGCGCGACGGCGGGGCTACCCAATCTAGGCGGCGCCAAGATCGAGCTCGACGAGGCCGACCACCAGGGCAATCCCCAGGTCGGCCAGCAGCAGACACTGCGCTTGATCACGCAGGACCACGTCGTGGCGATGCTCGGCTCCTATCACTCCTCTGTGTCGCTGGTGGCGACCGCGGTCGCCGAGCGGCAAGGCATTCCGTTTCTCGTGGCGGATTCGGTCGCCGAGAACATCACCGGGCGCGGCTTCAAATGGACTTTCCGCACCACTCCGATCGCTCCCGATTTCGGCAGGGCTTATGCGGGGTTCCTCACCGACCTGAAAAAATCGGGCACGAAAGTCGGCAACATCGCCATCGTTAACGAGAACACGGATTACGGCACTTCGGTCGCCGCCAGCATCATGCGGGCGGCAAAGGCCGCCGACATCGCGGTGGCGGCGCAAATCCCGTACAACGCCAATAGTTCCGACGTCTCGGCGCAGGTCATCCAGCTCAAGACACTCCAGCCGGACGTCATCATTTTCATCAGCTATACGGCCGACACCATCCTTTACTTCAAGACGATGAAGAATCTCGACTATCTGCCGCCGATCATCATCGGCGACGATGCCGGCTTCTCCGATCCGAGCTTCATCCCCAATGTCGGCGATCTCGCCCAGGGCGCGATCAACCGCAGCGCTTTCGACATCGGCAAGCCGGGCAGCAACAGCTACATCGTCGATCAGATGTTCAAGGCCAAATACGGCCGCGATCTCGACGACACCAGCGCGCGATGGATGCAGGGCTTCTTCGTCCTTGCCGACGCGATCAATCGCGCCGGCTCGGCTGAGCCCGAGAAAATCCAGGCCGCATTGCAAGCGACCGACCTCAAGCCGGATCAGCTCATCATGGGCTATAACGGCGTCAAGTTCGACGCCACCGGCCAGAACACGCTGGCATCGACCTTTCTAATCCAGCTTCAAGGCAAGCAATACGTTTCGGTGTGGCCGACTAACCTCGCCACCGGCAAACTCGAATTGCCGATGAAAGGTTGGCGCTGACAAAGAGGACGCAGGGCGGACGACGGAGGACAGACGATTCGTCCCTCCGTTACATCCGGTATTTGCGCCGGAGCGCCGACAACGCCGCTAGACTCAGCAACGCCGTCGCGATCATGTAATAGCTCGGCGCGAGCTTCGAGCCAGTCATATCGATGAGCGATTGGGCGAAGAACGGCGCGAAGCCGCCGAAGATCGGCACCGAAATGTTATAGCTCAGCGACATGCCGGAGACGCGCGTCTTGACCGGAAAGATCTTTGCCATCAATGACGGCAGCGCGCCGCTGTAGAACGATTTCAACAGGCCGATCCAGCAGACCACCGCTATCAGCACCGCCAGCGAGGCGTGAGCACCAACCAGCGCGAATGCCGGTAGGACGTCAGCACGAACAGAAGCGCCGCGCCGATCATGACCCGGGATGCCGACAAAGGGCACGACGAGCGTTTGCAGCGCGGCGGCAACAACCGCCGCAATGAAGCCAGCCGATTGCGGCAGATGGAGCTCGCGGATCGCATAGGTCGGCATGTAGACCAGCATGTATTGCCAACTGGTCGAGGCAATCACGGCGCCGCTGGTCAGGATGAGCCGATCCCACTGATGCGTGAAGAGTTCGCGCAGAGGCGCCTGCGCGCTCCCAGCCTTGATGAAATCCGGAGTCTCGCCCAATCCGTTGCGGATGTAATAGCCGACTGGGCCGATCAATAGTCCGAAGCCGAACGGGATGCGCCAGCCCCACGCCTGCAGGTCGGCGGCGGACATGCTGGTCGTCAGTAGCACGCCGAATCCCGTCGCGATCAGCGCCGCCAATCCCTGGCTTGACCATTGCCAGCTCGCGAAAAATCCGGCCCGGTCGGGGCGATGTTCGACGAGAAGGCGGTCGAGCTCGCGAACTCGCCGCCGACCGAAAAGCCCTGCAGAAGCCGCGCGGCAATGACGAGCACAGGGGCGAGAAGGCCAACCGACGCATAGCTCGGCATGATCGTCATCAGGCCGGTTCCGATCGTCATCAACAGGATCGAGAGCGTCAGCGCCTCTTTGCGGCCCTTGCGATCGCCGTAAGCGCCAAGAAAAATCGCGCCGACCGGGCGCGCTAAAAACGTAATGCCGAAGGTGCCGAAGGTAACCAGGATCGAAACGGTTTCGCTCGCCGCGGGAAAGAACACTTTCGAGATGATCACGGCGAAATAGCCGTAAACCAGGATTTCGTAGAATTCGAGCGCATTGCCGATCGACGAAGCAATGATCAGCCGCGTGGCCGCGCCGGCGCCACGCATATCGGCCGCCGCAGGCGAAGTTGCATCCACGGTTGCGTCCATGTTCCTTTTGTATCCGTCCCCGGCGCCAATTCCCGCCGGCTGCGCGACCGATATCGCGACCCTAACGATGGTCGTAGCGTAAAACAAATCGCTTGAGCGAAATCCACGCATCTGTTGGATGATGGAACGGGGCGGGGTTTTCCCGATAAGATCGTGTGATGCCGAACATTGATATTTTTTCGCCGTTCAAGCTTGGTCCCTTGTCGCTGCCCAACCGTATCGTCATGGCGCCGATGACGCGCAATCGCGCCGGGCCCGGCAACGTGCCTGGTCCGCTCAACGCCACCTATTACGCGCAGCGCGCCAGCGCCGGCCTTATCGTCAGCGAGGCAACACAAGTCTCGCCACAGGGCGTCGGTTATCCCGCGACGCCCGGAATTCACAGCGACGCGCAAATCGCGGGCTGGAAGGGCGTCACCGAGGCAGTACACGCAGCCGGCGGACGGATTTTCCTGCAGCTTTGGCATGTCGGGCGCATTTCGCATCCGGCGCTGCAGCCCGATGGCGCGCTACCGGTGGCGCCGTCGGCGATCGCTCCCGCGGGCCAGGCAATGACCTATGACGGCATGAAACCGTTTGTCACGCCCCGCGCGCTCGAAACCTCCGAGATCGCCGGCATCGTCGAGGACTACCGGCGCGGCGCCCGCAATGCCCGCGTGGCCGGGTTCGACGGCGTCGAGCTGCACGGCGCTAATGGCTATCTCATCGACCAGTTTTTGCGCGATGGTGCCAATCGGCGCACCGATCGATACGGCGGTAGTGCCGCCAATCGCGCGCGCTTTCTCATCGAAGTGACCGAGGCGGTTGCCGGCGAATGGGGCGCCGATCGGGTCGGCGTGCGGCTGTCGCCCACCAATCCGTTCAATGACATGGCCGACAGCGATCCCGCCGCCACCTTTGCCGCAGCCGTCGGCGCGCTCAACCGCTTCGGACTTGCTTATCTGCACATCATCGAACCGGCGGCGGGCGATCCGGTCCCCGCCGGAGAAATGCCGGACATCGCTTTCTTTCGCAGGCTCTGGCACGGTGCGCTGATGGGCAACAAAGGTTACGATCTCGCGCGCGCCAATGCGGTCATTCATGAGGGATTGGCGGACCTGATCTCGTTCGCCGCTTTGTTTCTGGCCAATCCCGATCTGCCGGCGCG
>Ga0187777_10003271_pt1 | contig 10366 bp, 10 predicted proteins | sample 1015_Q2_SP5_10_M_FD_132416 | JGI IMG/M metagenome (GOLD analysis project Ga0187777, IMG submission 132416) | Tropical peat soil microbial communities from peatlands in Department of Meta, Colombia - 1015_Q2_SP5_10_MG | ecosystem: Environmental > Terrestrial > Soil > Wetlands > Peat | place...
CTGGCTTCAATCCGAAATGCGCGATGATATCGCGCGCTACCGGATGCCAGCGGCCATCGTCACGGTAGCCGCCGTAACCGTATTCGCGCGGGCCATCCCAATACATTTCGCCATACTGCTTAGCGATCGCGATGACCGTGGGGTCCTTCGCTTCGGCGCGCTTCTGAATGTTACGCTTGGTCCTGGGCAGCGAGCGTAGAAGATGAGTCTGCGGCATCAACCGAACTCCTGCGCCTGCGCTCGTGCAAGGCCCGCGTCCAGTTTCGTATACTCAAAGCCGGGAAAAGCAGCATAGGTTGCCGCCGGATCGAATGGGCGATAGCCGTTGTGCGGCATTGGTCCTCGACGCGGCGAGCCCTTGATCACGACCTTGCGCGGCGACAGAGCGACGACACATTCGGCCAGCATCTTGAAGCTGCTGGCGTTCCCGGTTGCTACATTGAGGATGCCAGATGAACGGTGTTCGAGAACCAGTCGAACGATTTGAGCCAGATCGTCAACGTCAACATGATCGCGCTGCTCTTCTCCATCGCCGAACAGAACGATGTCCTCGCCGCGGTTAGCCTGCCGCCGGAATTTGTTCGGCCCATAGCCGTTGTGCGGATCGTGCGCGCCATAAATCAAGGTTGGCCGCAAGATAGCCAGCGGAACTGATCCGGCGGCGGCGATGAGCATTTGTTCACGTGCAAGATGCATCGCGCCGTGCATACTGCCAGGTGCTGCCGGTGAAGATTCTGTGAGGGGCACTGGTAGATCGGCGTAGACGGCGTCAGAGCTGATGTAGACAAGATGTGCGACCGGTCGCCGGCTCAGTGCATCGCAAACCGACGCCATCATGCGGATATTGTCCAGCATGTTGCCGTAGGTCTTGCATGGCGCAATGGCAGAAACGATGACCAGCGCATCGTCCGGCCGCAGCAATGAGGATAACCTCTCGCCTACTTTGTCCGTGAGGAGATCGAGTTCTTCGCGGCCAAAACCGACAAGTTGCGCAGTGCCCAGCTTACGGATGATGGCGCTGCCAACAAATCCGCGAGACCCGAGAACAACAGTGCGGTTTGGCAAAGCAGGTGTCTTATTGTTGTGACGCAACATGTTCGTTTAATCACGCAGCCGGCGCGCGCGGCGGCATGCCGAGCGTGTAGTAGGTAAAGCCTTCGGCCGCACAGGCGCGGCCGTCGAGCACACGATAGGGATCAAGGACCGTTTTTCCCTTCATCGCACGGGCGAGGTCGGCGGGCTTGAGATCGCGGTATTGCGGCCAAGGTGTCGCTATCACCAACACGTCAGCGTCTTTCGCTGCGGCGAGCGGGTCGGCGGCAGCCTTTGTCCACTGTGCGACTGTCGCCGGTACCACTGGGTCGTGAACCTTGACGGTCTTGCCGCGCAAGTGCTCGAGCAACGCGAGCGACGGGGAATTCTTGATGGAGTGTGTATTTTCCTTGTACGCAAGACCAAGCACGGCGATCGTTACATCAGGGTTGGCGCCAAGTACCTCTGCCTCCAGCGTTTTCCAGGTCCACTCCTTGCGGTAAGCCGAATTCGCAAGCCAGGCCCGTGGCACTCCGACATCAGTGTTCTCAGCTTCGCCAATTCTGATAATCGCACGCAGATCGCGCTCCAGATTGCCGCCAGCGATGCCCAGTCCAGGAGTGAGGTAGGCGCTTTGACCGATGCGCTTATCGAGCTTCAGCGCCGGTGCAATGTCGGACCAATCAGCTCCCACGTGCTCGCAGACTTCGGCGAGGGTGTTGGCGACGGAAATCGAAGCCACCAAACAGAAATTGATGCTGATCTTGGCGAGCTCGGCGCTCTCGTAGGCCATCGGCAAAATCGGGCAGCCGAAAGATCCAAGGTAGGCTTGCAGCGATTGGTGTAGTGGCTTGCGCGGATCGGCAGTGCCCACGATGAACCGTTCGGGCTTGATGGCGCGTTCTACCGCGCGCCCAAACACCAGCGTTTCGACCTGATAGCAAACTCGGTCAGCGGGAAGGCGCAAAGCGCGGGTAAAGCCTGGCGGAACTTGCGAAAGAATAACGAGCAGCCCCTTTGCGTGGAGGTGCGGCCAGATGTGCGCGACCATTGTCTTAACCGAAGTCAGATCGCTTTGCCCCTGGTCGTCGGTCGGAACATCGACGGCGACGTAAACCACATCGCACTGACCGAGCGCGGCCGCATCAGCATAGAACGTCAAGTTCGATTTGTGCCGCGCGATCAATTCAGCAAGATCGGGCTCGCTGATTGGAAGATCGCCTTGCTTCAGCCGCACGACCAGCGCCGCGTCCTGATCGAACGCAACTGTACCAAAACCGAGAGCGGCTGACGCACTCGCGGAAACCAGGCCAAGATGCGTCATGCCAGCGTAGCCGATGACGGGCTTGCTCATGCGCCGATTGCCGCCTGCGCTTCCGCGCCGAGGGCGCGCAAAGTGCGGTTAAGCCAGATGTCATTGGAAAGATCGGTCGGGCGCCGTTCCGCGCACAAGACCTTGAAGTGCTCGTATTCCAGCGCCCAGGTCGGATCATCTTGGACCAGCGTGACAGTCTGCTCCGGCGGCCGTCCGCTCGGCAGGATCCTCAAGCGATGCGTAAACTCGGATGGTCCCCATTTGCAAAGTGAACTTATATGCGCGCTGCCATGCTCGGCAAAAACGTCGCATGTGAAATGATTGCGCCAGTTCAGTAACGTCATTTCGAATTCGAGACGTGGCATACTGCGTTTACTGGCGAACACCACGTGATCCGGACTGCGGTTTTCGAAGCGATCGGCCGAAACGATTGAGAACTGATCGCCGATTTCGCCGAACCAAAACCGCGCCGTATCGAGCACATGTGAACCAAGGTCGTCGAGAACACCGGCGCCTTGGTCGCGCCATTCGGAATCGCGTACCAACCGTGCTGTTCCGTTCCCGTAGAACATACGGCAACGATAGATCTTGCCCAGCACGCCTGACGCTATGAGGTCACGCATGCTGACGAAATGTGGCTCGAAGCGGTGATTGTAAGCAACATAAATCACGACATTTTTCTCGCGTGCGCGTTGCTCAAGCTTTTTCAACGTTGTCTCATCTGCGGCGACCAGCGGTTTTTCCACAAGCGCATGCTTACCGTGGTCAATGAGGTATTCGATAAGCTCGACCTTCGCTGCGTCGGGCACGCAGAGCAATGCACTGTCATAAGAGTCGACAGCGACGTTCCGAATATCGGGAAAATTGGCCTGCCTGTTCTTGGTATCGACGGAGCCGACGAAATCGGCGTCGGCAAAACGTTGCCTCTTGTGACCCTGCACGCCAAGGCCGACGACGATTGTTCGCATAAGAGGCTTCGGACTAGTCAAATTTCGCTGCACGCTCGACGGTGTCGATTTTCTGGTGCACATCGTCGATGCGAATTGGAATATTGCCGTCCACTTCGCATTCGCAGGCCGCAGCCATGATGCCGATGATAGTGGCAATAGTGTCTGACTTGGTCGCCAGCATGCACAGCGTCGAGTAGGCGAGCAGAGCGTCGCCGGCGCCGACGCCATCGACGAGGCGGTCGACGAAACTGTCGAGCACAAAAAATGAATCGAGCGCCTGATGGTCGCCGTGCCTGCAGGTGAGCACGCCTTTGTCGCCAAGCTTGAGGATCAGTGTTTTGCACTTGGCAGCATCGTAGAGCGAGGCCGCCAGGGGCCGGATGCCGGAATCCTGATCGCCCAGCGCGAACCGCGCTTCGCGCTCGTTGGGCGTGATGAGGTCGAAACCCCGGAAATCGGTGATATTGCCCCAGCGGCTCGCAACTTGGCTGTCGGCGACCGTATATATGCCCTCAGGAATTGAATCGATGAGCGTCGGGATCGTCCGGCGGTTGTAGATGCCGTGGCGGAAATCGCTGAATACCAATGCTTCAGCCTTGGTCGTCGCGATCGCCTTTGCCATCGCCAGAACGATGTCGTCGGAAATCGACCGATTATCAAGAGTGTCGACTTTGAGCAGACGGTAGCCGCCGGCAACGATCGCGTTCTTGTTCGTGGTCGGGCGGGTTTTATCGATAACGGCCTTACATTCGACGCCGGCCTTGCTTAGCCCCTCAAGCACGAAATCCTTAAGACTGTCCTCACCCACGACCGTTGAGAATGTCACATCGGCGCCGGCGGCCCGCAGATGTTTGGCAACAATACCGGCGCCGCCGATGTAATCGACTCGTTTTTCGAAGAGCACACTCATGGTTGGCGTCTTGGTTTGACCGCCGATCATGCTGGTATATGTCAACGTGTCGACAATCGTATCGCCAACGACGTGGACGCGGCGTCCGCCCAGTGAATCGAGGGCACGACGCAGCATGTCGAAGTCAATTCCAGCGCCCTCCATGAGCGTCACGAGCTTTTCGACACGCAGGGTTGGCGGGGCCGCCTCAATGAGCTGGCTCGAGGAAAACACAAAGTCGCCGGGCGTGAATATGATTTCGCCGCCATAGGAATGAATGACATCAAGCTCTTCCTGGGTCTTCAGCGGCAGGCCACTCGATTGGTATTCGTAGCCTTTGGCGAAGATATCGGGCTTGATGAGTGCCAAATTCTTCAGCGGTGTCGCTTCGCTGTCGATCAGCACATAATCGACAACTTCGAACGCCGCGAGATTAATCGCTCTCAGATCTTGTGGTACGTGCGGCCTGTATTTTCCCTTTGAAATATGGACATCCGCAGTCAGGCTGGCGATTAGGACATCAGCCTTGCTTTTGGCGTAAATCAGGTGACGCAAATGGCCAGGATGGACGACATCAAAGACGCCGTGGCACATAATGACCTTTTTCTGGCGTGGCCGGTCGCCGATCAGACGTGCGATTTGGTCGGCGGTTTTAATTTTGTGCCCGTAGAGCTTGCCAAGTGATTCCATGGGTCACGCCCTCCCGCCGAGATATTCGAACCAGGTCTTGGTCGCTTGCGCGATCGTTTGCGGATCCCACAGCGGCGCATCACTCCATAAATCGATTTTGTCCATCATGCGCTGAACGCCTTCTTCGAACGAGACCATTGGCTTCCAGCCAAGTTCGTTTTTGATTTTCGTGATGTCCGCCCAGGTACAGTCGGGCTCACCCGGACGTTTCGGGATGTAGACTACCGGGCCACCAATCAAAGCGACCAGCGTGTTCACACTCTGAGGATTGCCGGCGCCGAGATTCCAGATTTGTCCGGTACGATCGGTTTCTGCGGCACGCAAGAAGGCTTCGGCGACATCAGTGACATAAAGGAAGTCGCGGCGCTGAGTTCCGTCGCCGATCACGGTGAAAGGTTTTCCGGCGAGCTTCTGCTTGAAAAATACCCCAAACACAGCTCCATAGGCTCCCGTCGTGCGGACGCGCGGACCGTAGGCGTTAAATATGCGGATCGAGTTCACCGGAAGCTTGTAGACATGTCGCCAATGCATTGCGGCAAGTTCGCCCTCGTACTTGCTAAGCGCGTAGGGGTGCTCGCAGGCGATCGGATGGTCTTCGCGCGTCGGAACGTCGGCGAGTCCATAGCACGAAGATGAAGCGGCATAGACGAATTTCTTGATCCTGGCGGCACGCGCGCATTCAAGGACTCGGACGGTACCCTGGACATTGACGTCCATATAATCGATCGGCCGCTCAATCGACGGAACAATGTCGCCAATCCCGGCAAAATGAAACACGTAGTCTGCGTTGCGAAACAGCGGATCGTCGGGATGCAGGGAGCGAATATCCTTGTGCTCAATGGAGAGCCGCGGCTCGCGGCCGTGATGCGCAAGGTTGGCTTCGCGGCCGCCAACCAGATTGTCGATCACGCGAACCTGATGGCCGTGGGCCAACAGCAGATCAACCATGTGGCTGCCGATAAATCCGGCGCCACCGGTCACGACTGAAAGACGCGACGTCATGCGGCTTTGAGATTCTTCATCCGGCGGACATTGTAATAAATGTCATCGGTCATCGAATCGCGCAGTTTACCTTCCTTGAACGCGCGGCAGAGATCGCGCACAGCCTCCTCGATTGTGTGCTTGGGCTTGAAGCCGAGTACGCGGCGGATCTTGTCAGAATTGATGTGATAGGAACGGTTGTCATTACTCGGGGTAGTTTCAATAGGAATATTGCCCTTGTTGGGGAATTCCGCTTCGACCACGCGCTTGACCAGTAGTGCAATATCGCGGATCGACATGTTCTGATAGCCGACATTGAAGATCTGGTTGGCGATCTTCTCGTTTGGCGCTTCCAAGAACAGCTCGACCGCATCACAATAGTCGGCGATATGGAGATTGGGGCGCAACTGATCACCGCCGAACACGGTGATTTTGTTGTTGTTGACCGCGTGATTGGTCAGGATATTCACGCTCAGATCAAGCCTTTGGCGCGGCGCATAGCCACACACTGTCGCCGGCCTGAAGATGACGCCGACAAAGCTTCTATCGGCATGCTTGAGCAGTAGCGGCTCGCACATCCCTTTGTACTTATTGTAGAGCGTAAGCGGTACAAGCGGGTGATCCTCGGTGACGTTTGGTTTGTCCGAGACGCCGTAAACGGAACTTGATGACGCATAGATAAACCGCTTGATGCCGGCTTTCTTGGCAGCGAGCACCATTGGCTCAAAGGCGTCGAGATTGACCGAGGTAGAGAGCTTCTCATCGAGCTCGAAGCTGGCGTCATTGGAGATGCAGGCCAGATTGACGAAAGCATCATGTCCTCTAATCGCTGCAGCCAGTGCGCCCTGATCGCGAATATCGCCGTGGACAATACGCAAGTTGGGACTTTCCTTCGGCAGGAAATCGTCGCCGTAGTAGCTGATGTCGTAGCTCGTCACCTTGTGGCCACGCTGTAAGAGGCGCGGCACGAGTAACGAACCAACGTACCCAGCCCCGCCGGTTACGAACACGTTTGAAAATTTTGTCGTCAAGTGATTCTCCAATATTAGACTGGAACAAAACCGCGAAGGGTTGAGCTTGCAGGATGGCTAGGAAGCAGCCTTGAGCGGAGAGGTCGCAATGTTATATCCGGCCGCTGTCGCGTCTCGGTGAAACATCTTGACCGTGTCGAGCGAGTATTCGTCGAGATCCTTGCCGACAAGCGAGAGCTTAGCGAGGACATCATGGCTGACCGTAATGATATGACAGCCGATTTCATCCGCCTGGAAAATGTTGAGCAATTCACGGGGGCTTGCCCACAGCAGCTCGGCCTTGGGCTTCGATCCAAGGTGCTTGAGGCATTTCTGCATGACCGGAACGGGATCGCGGCCGGTGTCCGCAATGCGTCCGGCGAAGACGGACACGATTGCCGGCACGCTGGCGCTAAGGCATTCAGCTACGCGCGAGACCTGCTGTTCAGTCATAATCGCAGTCACGTTGACGATCACGCCGGCATCGCTGAGCGCGCGGATAACGGGTCCCGTAAACGCGCCTTTGGTAGTCGTCACCGGAATTTTCGTATTGACGTTCGCCCCCCAGGATGCGATCGCGCGCCCTTGCGCGATCATTCCGTCAAAATCATCGGCGAAGACCTCGAACGAAATTGGTCGATCCGGAATGGCCTCGACAAGTCGACGGGCAAATTTCTCGTAATTGTCGACGCCGGCCTTGCGCATCAAAGTCGGATTAGTCGTGAAGCCTTTAACCAACGGGTTCTTGTAAAGAGCCAGGATGCCGTCCAGATCGGCGCCGTCGGCGAATATCTTCACATGTTTGACGATGTTCATTGTTCCCTCGCTAGTCAGACCGCGGCTGTGGATGATTGGCGGGATATTTGATCGGCGTCTTGATTTGCCGCATCGGATTGAAGTTTTTCCAGCGGCACTTCCGTGTTCATACGCGCATACATCTCGAGTACATCGACGGTTGGCCCGTCGGCCAGAACCCGTCCATGATCGAGCAAGATTACGCGATTGCACATCTGACGAATAAGATCATCTGAGTGGGAAGCAAGCACCATAATGCTCGATCGTTCGATCATCGCTTCAACGCGCTTGGCAGCCCGCGTTGCGAAACGCGCATCGCCCGCGCCCAGCCCCTCATCCAGCAGAAGAATTTCAGGGTCAATGGCTGTCGCAATTGCGAAGCCAAGACGAACCAGCATGCCACTTGAATAAGTACGCGCTGGCAGGGCGAGGTACTCATTGAGCTCGGTGAATGCCGCGATTTCCGGAATTTTGCGCTCAATCTCATCCGTCGACATGCCGAGCAATAGTGCACACGTCACGATGTTGTCGTATCCCGAATCATCCAGATCCAAACCAGGGGATACATCGAATAACGGAGAAACGTGACCATCGACCATTATGGAGCCAAGACTTGGCTCGTAAATTCCGGCCAGCACGCGCAGCAAGGTCGATTTGCCGGCACCGTTATGCCCGATAAGTCCAAGCTGATCACCGTGGTTGATTGTCAGAGAGACGTCATCGAGTGCGCGCACGACCACACGATTGACAGTGTCGCTTGGCCGACGCAAGACGCCGCCGACGACTCGCCCGAATAAAGCATTGCGGAAACTTATCTGGCTTCCGTAAATCGGAAAATCTGCAGTCACGTTCTTAAGAATGATCTCGGCCATGGAATAGATTTTCCTAAAGCCAATAAGGGATTCGGTGCCGAAACGTGGTCATGACCCGGATCAACAGTGTCCAGCCAGCAGCTGTGATTGCAAGCACCACGATCCATTGCAAAGGAGCTGGCGCTATGCCGAGCATCGGGTCGCGGACTATCGAGACTAAATGATAGAGGGGATTGAGATCAGCAAGTAAGACCATGCGGCCCTTCAGTTGCTCAGGTGTCCAAAGAATTGGTGTCAAGAACATTGAAATCTGTAGAAGACTTCCGACCAATTGTGGGACGTCGCGGTAGCGGGTGCAGACGGCTCCCAACAGCCCAGCAATCCAAAGCGCGTTGGCGCAGAACAAAGCAAAGCCTGGAATAAAAAGCAGCGTGGCCCACGTAATTGACGTGCCGCTATAGATGCAAACAAGGACGTAAATTATGATGTTGTGGCAGAACACGATAACGTTGCGCCATACGGTGGTGCAGGCAAGAAGCGTATAAGAAATCCGCAATTGCTTGATGAGTCTCTCTTGGCTGATGAGACAAAGCGCGCCATCCGTGCAAATTGCTGAAAACAAGTTCCAGCACACCATTCCGGCCGTCAGATATGGCAGGTAGATTTTTGGGTCCTGGCCCCACAAATTTGTCCAGACGAGACCCAGCGTCAGAACGAAAAGCGCAAGGCTCGCTGTGGTCCAGAACGGTCCAAAAACGGTCCGCCTGTAGCGCCGCTTGGTATCGCGCCAACCGAGGCGCGACCAAATACCGATCGCTTTAATTCCGGCAACTACATCGATCAGCGCGATGCTATATCGTGATCGCTGAGCGCTGTATTGCGGAATGCTAAGTGCTATTACGCGCTGCTGCATCGGTGAATTCGCATCTTTTGGTAATTGAAGTTCCCACGCTACCGCAGTTCGGGTGACTCAACGGCCACTCGATCATTCAAATCTGTGCTCAGGCCTGCTCAGGCCGCTACAACGAGCTCTTCATCTAAAAGAACTCGCACTTTACGGCCGAGCATGTTGAGCAAAATAACGACGCGATCGCGGTCACTCACGCCTTCGACGAGGCCCAGACAATCGGCGAAGACGCCGTCGCTGACGCGCACTTTATCATGAGGCGCAAATTTCGGTCGGCGCTCCAGTTGAATAAAGCCTTGCGCGTTCTCGCGGCTTTTTAGATTTTCGATGATCGCCTGATCCAATGGAGCGGGGACGTCACCGTTACACACTAACCGCACGACTCCTATGGTCGAGTGAATCGATCGCCATCGATGGATCGAAGAATTGAAACGCACGAACAGATACGATGGGTAAAGTGCAGCGGCGGCTGTTTCGGTACGGCGCGCATGCCGGCGTCGCTTTAGATAACGCGGCAAATATGTTTCGAAGCCCTGTCTGGCGAGATGCATCTGGGCTTTGCTTTCGGCGTGCAGATGGACCTGAACAACATGCCAGGTCGAGTCCACTGAGAGTGATTTGGCCACGACAGTCATATTCGCTTCTCGCCGGGCACGCGCCGCGGCGGCAGAATCAAGTTTGGCGTGAAGACGTGATCCCGGCCAAAGAAGGTGCTCGCCTTTTTGCTCAGCTCGGCGGCGCGATTCAAGTCCGTGATCAACACTGCATCGCAGGTTCCAGCGATAGCTTCGAAAGAGGAAGCAACCGGAACGCCGATGAATTTCTTTGAGGTTGCTCGCTCGTCGACGATTGCGACAACTGTCACGCCGGTGTCGAGTGCGCAAATCATCGCGATTTCCGCGACATCCGAAATGCCGGCGAGGGCAACGCGCGACATGGCGCGTTCGCGCACCGCATTAAAAAGAACACCGCACTCGGCTTTCGC
>Ga0187777_10003272_pt1 | contig 10365 bp, 8 predicted proteins | sample 1015_Q2_SP5_10_M_FD_132416 | JGI IMG/M metagenome (GOLD analysis project Ga0187777, IMG submission 132416) | Tropical peat soil microbial communities from peatlands in Department of Meta, Colombia - 1015_Q2_SP5_10_MG | ecosystem: Environmental > Terrestrial > Soil > Wetlands > Peat | place...
CCGGACGGTCCTTCTCGTGCTCGACAACATGGAGCAGGTCACCGGGGCGGCGCCATTCCTGGGGGACCTCCTGCGGGCCGCCCCGGGGCTGACGTGCATCGTGACCTCGCGCGCTGCGCTGCGCGTCTACGGCGAGCAGGAGTTCCCGGTGCCGACCCTGAGCGTGCCCGACCCGGCCCACCTGCCACCCCTGGAAGCCCTGGCCCAGGTCGAAGGCGTGGCCCTCTTCATGGAACGGGCCAGGACGGCCCGGCCCGACTTCCGCCTGACCGAGGCGAACGCCCCGGCGGTGGCCCGACTCGTGGCCGCCCTGGACGGCCTGCCGCTGGCCATCGAGCTGGCCGCCGCCCGCATCAAGGTCCTGACGCCTGAGGGCATCCTGGAGCGGCTGGCCGGCCGACTCGACCTGCTCGGTGGCGGCGCCCGGGACCTCCCGGCGCGCCAGCAGACGTTGCGCGGCGCGATCGCCTGGAGCTATGACCTCCTGGACCCCGCCATCCAACGCCTCTTCGCCACAATCGCCGTGTTCGTGGGCGGCTTCGAGCTGGAGGCCGCCGAGGCGGTCTGCGGCCCAGGGGCCGCGGGAGGTGCCTCACTCGACGTGCTCGACGGCCTGTCCAGCCTGGTCGACCAGAGCCTCCTGCGCCAGGACGCGCAGCACACCCACCCACGCTTCGTCATGCTGGAGACCATCCGCTCCTTCGCCCTGGAGCGCCTGGAGGCGGACGGGCTGGCCTCGGCGGTCCGGCGCCGGCACGCCGAGTACTTCGCCGACTTCGCCGCGACAGCGATGCCGCACCTCACGGCCAGGGATCGGACGGCCTGGCTGGATCGGGTCCAGGACGATCACGACAACCTGCGCGCCGCCATCACGTTCGCCGTGGAGACCGGTGATGCGCACCTGGGGATGCGCCTGGTCTACGCCCTGTGGCGCTTCTGGCAGAGCCGGGCGCACCTGCAGGAAGGCGCGGAGCGGACCGCGACGGTCCTGGCCATCCCGACCGACGAAGTCCGCACGGAGCTGCGCGCCCGGGCCCTTGAGGCCGGTGGCGGCATCGCCTACTGGCACGGCGACCTGCAGGCTGGCGCCCGCTACTACGACGAGGCCCTGGAGATCGCCCGCGAGATCGGCGACCCGCACCTCATCGCCGACTCGCTCTACAACGCGGCCATGGTGCGCAACGTGCTGGAGGTCAACTCCAAGGACATCGTGGAGCAGAGCATGGCCATGCTCTCCGAGGCCATCCGGCTCTATGGCGAGACCGGCGACCAGCTGGGCGCGGCACGCGCCATGTGGGGCCTGGGGACGGCGCAGTACTTCAGCGCCGAGTGGCCGTTGGCGCTCGACACCTTCAGGGCAGCCGAAGAGGCCCTGAGCACCGGAGACGACGATTTCATGCACGGCTGGGTGCTCCACATGCTGGGCACCACGGAGATCCGCCTCGGCCTGCTCGACCCGGCGCTCGAGCATATCCGCGGCGCCCTGGTCAACATGCAGGCGGCCGGCGAGACGACCGGGCTGGTGCTGGTGCTGGATGACTTCGCCGACTACGCCGCGGCGACCGGCGACCTCGAGCGCAGCCTGCGCCTCATCGGGGCCGGCCGGGCTTTGGAGGATGCGACCGGTACAGGCCTGGCCGCAGCGACCGAACTGGTCATGCGGCGTGAGCGCTACCGCGAGACGCTTCGGGCGGAGGATGCCGACCGTCTCCTCGCGGAGGGCCGGGCGATGAGCCTGGACGAGGCCGTCCGATACGCCCTGCAGGCGGTGCCCCGGACGAACTGACTCAGGCCTCGGCGAGCACCGTGCGGGCGGTACGCGCGGCGAGCTGCATCGCGCTGACCATGGGATTGACGCTCGAGGCGGTCGGAAAGAGCGACGTGTCGGCCACGTAGCAGCCGCCGACCAGCCCGCCCGCCGTGTCGGCACGCACGCGACCGCGCGGATCCGACGCGGTCGTCCGTGGGTCACGGCCGGCGCGTGCGGTGCCCATCTGGTGGGCGGAGAAGAGCGAGCCTCGGTTGGGCCGGAAGTCGAAGACCGCCAGGCGCTCCAGGAAGGCCCGGAAGGCGCGCTCGTCGGCCCCGTCACGGAGCCAGGCGGGCGGGGTGCCGACCGCCAGGAGCTCGGTACCGCCCCCGGCGCGCGCCAGGCGGGCCATCTCGACGAGGGCGCGCCGGCAGGTCATGGCGTCCTGCGCTGCGAGGCGGTAGTCGATCAGCGGCACGCCGCGCCGGCTCAGCCGAACGCGCCCGTGGCCGCGATCCGCGGTGATACCGATGAGGGGAGCCTGGTGGCCGATGTCCGCCAGCAGCGCGTCACTGGCGGCCCGCCCTTCCCACGGGTAGGCAAGCGCGATGAGGCCCGGATGGGCGGGCGCCGACTCGATGAGGAAGCCGCCGTGCGCCGGGCCGACGCCGTCGGCCGAGGCCGGCCCCGGCTCCCCGAACTCCATCGACCGCGCCGCCTGCAGGACGCCCCGCCACATCAGCACCGGCTCCGTCAGGCGGGCACTCAGGACCGGCACCGGGTGCAACCGCAGATAGTCGCCGATGGCCGGATGGGCCAGTCCGCTGCGAGCCAGGATGGCCGGGGTGCGCAGCGCCCCGGCGGCGACCACGACCTGCGGCGCGCGAGCCGTGAAGGGGCGCTGGGTGCCATCCGGCCGCCTGATGTGCCCGCCGACCCCCACCGCCGTGGTGCCCTCCAGGAGCACGCGCTCGACGGGCGCGTCGACCAGGATGCGGGCGCCTGCCGCCGCGGCAGCGGCGAGGTGCAGCCGCGGCCCGGAGCGCTTGGCGGCTCGCGGGCAGCCGAAGCCGCACGCGCCGCAGTCGCCACAGGCCCAGGCGTCGCGCTCCGTGGTGGCGGCCTCCCAGCCCAGGGCCCGGGCGCCGTCCAGGATCAGCTGGTCCTTGGGCGGCGTGTTGACCGGGGCGACGAAGCCGAGCTCATCGCGCAGGCGGGCCAGATCGGCGTCCCCTTCCGCACCGTCCAGGCCGTCCAGCCCGAACTCGACGGCCCAGTGGTGGCGGAGGCGGTCGGGCAGCGGGATGGAGGTCATCCAGTTGACCACCGTGCCGCCACCCAGCGTGCCGCCGGCCAGGATGGCGATGGACAGGTCGGTCGTGGCCACCAGCCCGTGGTCCAGGTAGAGACGGTCGAAGCCGTCGAGCTCGTTGGGCGAGAGGTCGGGCTCGGACACGAACGAACCGGCTTCGATGACCAGGACGGCCCGCCCGGCTTCGGCCAGCCTCGCCGCAGCCACCCCGCCACCGGCGCCGCTGCCCACGACCACGACATCCGCCTCGAGCCGCAACGGCTCGTCGCCACCATCGTCGGCCAGGGGCGTGACGGCCGGCCCATCCGAGGTCACCGGCTCCCGCACGAGCTGGTAGCCCACGATCGGCCATGTCGGGTTGCTGCCGTCGGCCCCGGCGTCGGCATAGGCGAAGAACGCGCCCAGCCGCTTGAAGGCCTGGAACGCCGTGCGGCGCAGGCCGATGGGGCTGAGCGCCCAGCGGCGCAGGATGGCCTCGCGCGCGGTTGGATCGGCCGACCGGAACGACCGCGCGACACCGGCCGTGAGCGCATTGACCACGGCCCGGTCCAGGGCCCGCAGGGTCAGGCGCAGCTGCAGCAGCGCGGCCGGGTCGGTGACCTGTGACAGGACGGCGGCGGCCAGGTTCGCCTGCCGCGGCGCGTCACCCGGGGCAACGGTCGCGAAGATGGCCGCCAGCGTGGCCAGCTCGGCGGCGGACCAGCCGGGCGGCGGCGGGGCGGGCCGCACCACGAGGGGCACGCGACCGCTCAGGCCGGCTGGAACCCGGGGGCGGGCGGCTGGGGGCAGCGGAGCGGGCGGTCCTCGCGGTAGCCCAGGAGGTAGTCGGCCTGGATCAGCGTGTGGAGCTGGCTGGTGCCTTCATAGATGACGGCCGCCTTGGCGTTGCGCAGGTAGCGCTCCACGGGGTACTCGGTCGAGTAGCCGTACGCGCCGTGCACCTGGATGGCGTCGAGGGCGGATTGCACGGCGTGCTCGGTGCAGAACCACTTGGCGAGGCTGGTCTCACGGGTGTTGCGCAGGCCGCGGTTCTTGAGCCACGCGGCCTGGAGGCACAGCAGGCGGCCCGCCTCGACGCCCCGGCCCATCTGGGCGATGAGCTGCTTGACCAGCTGGTGCCGCCCGATCTCCTGCCCGAACGTCGAGCGCTCGTGGGCGTACCTGACGCTCGACTCCAGGCAGGCCCGCGCCAGGCCCACCGCCCCGGTGGCGACGGTGTAGCGGCCCTGGTCGATGGCGCTCATGGCGACGATGAAGCCCTCCCCTTCCTCGCCGACCCGGTTGGCCGCCGGCACGCGCACGCCGTCGAAGAAGAGCGTGCCGGTGTTGCCGGCGCGGATGCCCAGCTTGCCCTCCAGCGTCCCGGTGCTCAGGCCGGCCATGCCTCGCTCGACGATGAAGGCCGTGATGGCCCGGTGGCCCTGCGACCGGTCGAGCGTGGCGAAGGTCAGGAAGTGGTCGGCCACGTCGGCCAGGCTGATCCAGATCTTGCTGCCGTTGAGGATGTACTCGTCGCCGTCGCGTCGAGCGGTCGTGGCCAGGCTGGCCGCATCCGTGCCGACCCCCGGTTCGGTCAGGGCGAACGTGGCGAACCGTTCGCCCCGCGCCTGGGGGACCAGGAAGCGCTGCTTCTGGTCCTCCGTGCCCCACTGCAGCAGCGTCAGGCTATTGAGCCCGACGTGGACGCTCATGATCACGCGGAAGGCGCTGTCGACCCGTTCCAGCTCCTCGCAGATGAGCCCCAGGCTGACGTAGTCCATGCCCGAGCCGCCATAGGCCTCGGGGATCGGCGCGCCGAGGAGGCCAAGCTCGCCCATGTGACGGAACGTCGGCAGGTCGACGTGATGGGCCTCGTCCCACTCGCGGATGTGAGGCGCGATCTCGCCCTCCGCGAATGATCGCGCCGCGTCCTGGACCAGGCGGTTCTCCTGGGTCAGCTCAAGATCCACGTGTCCATTCTGGCAGCGTGGCGCCGGCGGATCGCGCCTGTGGTGCGCCGGATACGCGGACGCCGTCGGGAGGAGGGCCCCGGCGGCGTCAGCGTTGAGGAGCGTGCAGGGTCAGGGGGCGGGTCGGGTGATCGCTACCTGTTGCGGGCGAGGAAGGCGAGCACGTCGTCGTAGCGAAAGCGTCGGTCACCCCGCTTGCAGACGCGGTAGAAGGGCAGCTCGCCGCGGTCGCCGAGGCGCTTGACCGTGTTGACGTGGAGGTGCAGCAGCTCGGCCACCTCGCTGGCCGTCATCATCGGGCCGATCTCCTGAACCGCCATGGAAGCCATCTGCTCGTCATCCCTCGCGCTATGGTGTGGCGATCCGCTGCGACCTGCTGCCCAGCCGCATCCGCGACCGGATGGGTGCGGTGTGGTGAGCAGGACTACCGGGGCGAATGCTGACGTTCCGCGAGGAACGCGCCAAGCCGTACTTTGGTCCGGGCGTCATGAGGAGGAAGCGCGTGGCGCGACACAGCCGCCTGGAGGTGCTGTCGGCGGCCCTCGAACAACGGGTCCTGCCCATCTTCAACACCGCCGACCCGGCCACGGCCATCGCGGTGGTGGAGGCCTGTGCGCAGGCCGGCGCGCGGGTCGTCGAGTACACCAACCGGGGCCCGGGCGCGTACGAGGTCTTCCGCGCGCTGGCGGCCCACGTGGCGACCGCTCGTCCGGACGTCATGCTGGGGGTCGGCACGATCCTGGACGGCCCGACGGCGGCCCTCTTCATCGCCGCCGACAGCGACTTCATCGTGGCCCCCACGCTCTCGGGGGAGGTCGCCGCGATCTGTAACCGGCGGGCCGTGCCCTACCTGCCCGGTTGCTTCACGCCGACCGAGGTGTCGGAGGCCCAGGCCCTGGGCTGCGAGCTGATCAAGCTCTTCCCGCAGGCGGCGGTCGATGGGCCGGCCTGGCTGGAGTCCGTGCTGCGCCCCATGCCCTGGTCCCGTCTCGTGCCGACGGGATGCCCGTCGGACGCGGAGACCCTCCGGCGCTGGTTCGCCGCCGGCGCCGCCGCTGTCGGCGTGGGGCCCGACATCTTCACCGCCGCACGGCTTGGCGGCCGGGATGTGGCGGGCATGGCTGCTGCGCTCGGTACGGCCATCAAGACGGCACGGGACCTTTGACCCGCTCCATATGATTGAGGGGACCGCCAGCGAGGCCCGTCCGTCCCGGCCGAATTGGGACTTTCGGCCCTGAGGGGTACGGGCGACAAGCCCCAGTCTGACGGCGACGGGACAAGGCGGACGGCTCCCAGCCGGACGACCCGCAAGGCAACGAAGGAAGGTGTCGCATGCTCGCTCGTTACCGGAGCTTGGCAGTGCCACTGGCCGTGGTGGCGGCCGTGGTGCTGTTCTACATGGTCAACCCGTGGTTCTTCCCGGCCGCGGGCTCGACCGAACGGGGCATCGCCTCGGTCGCGTTCTGGGTCCTCATGATCGTCGTGCTGGTGCTGCTCTTCACCGACCGCAACGCGCCCGAGGCGCAGACGGTCGAGGTGGAGGGGCCGGCCTTCACGCGATACCTCTTCAGCAACACGCGGGCCGGCCTGATCTGGCTGCCCATCCGCCTCTTCCTGGGCTTCGAGTGGGCGACGGCCGGCTATGAGAAGCTGGTCGGCACCGGCTGGACCGACGGCGGCGCGTCCCTGCTGGGCTACTGGAAGGGCGCCGTGGCGATCCCCACGACGGGCCATGCGGCGATCACGTTCGAGTGGTACCGCAGCTTCCTGCAGCTCCTCATCGACAACGGCGCGCAGAGCTGGTTCGGCTGGCTCATCGCCCTCGGCGAGCTGGCGGTCGGGATCGGCCTGATCCTGGGTGTCCTGACTGGCATCGCCGCGTTCTTCGGCGTGACGATGAACATGTCGTACCTCCTGGCGGGCTCGACGTCCGTCAACCCCGTCATGTTCGCCCTCAGCGTCGGCCTGATGCTCGCGTGGAAGGTGGCCGGTTACTACGGCGTCGACCGCTACCTGCTGCCGCGACTGGGTGTCCCGTGGGGCGCCCGCATCCCCGGCGCGCACCAGACGACGACGCGCGTGACGACTCCCGCCTAGTCGCCACCCGTCGAGCTCTCGAGCGGCCGTCGCCTCGTGCGACGGCCGCTTCTTCTTGCCCTGCGGGGTCAGATCCCCACACGACGCAGCCTCGGCCGCGCGACGTCGATCAGCAGCCGGTCCGCGGCCTCCCGGACGACCGGGTGGACGGTCGAAAGCGGTTCGACGGAGATCACCCGGCGCAGGACGGCCGCGAGACGCTCCTCGAAGACCGTGACGTTGGTCCACGAGGCCTCCAGCGTCGACCACCACGACAGGCCGGTGGCGCCGCCCAGGAACAGGTCCAGGGCCAGCTGCTGGGTCGTGGCCCGGTCGCCCGTGGCGACGCGAGAGGGCCGGATCCCCCTTGCCGCCAGGACCTGCGGGTCGTCCAGGTCGATGAGCTCCGGCCAGCGGGTGTCGTCGATCTCGGCCAGGGCGTCGACCCGGCCATCCGGGCGGGTGAAGACACCCTCCACCAGCCGTTGGCCGCGGAAGCCCTGGATGCGTTCGGCGACCGCCGAGATCGGCTCGCGCGCCAGGTACAGCGCCGTGTAGTGGTCGGGGTGATCATGCCGCCCCCCGCCCTGGAAGTGGCGCGGGACGGCGAACGGATCCGCCGGTGGACCCGGCGCGTGGGCGAAGACGCGGTATAGCATGGCGGGCTGCGAGTCGCCTGCCGCTCGCTAGGCGAACGTGCCCGCCTCCTCGGCATCGATGGCGGCCAGGACCTCCGCCAGGCGGCCGCGGGCGAGCAGGTCGATGGGCCGCCGGTCTCCCAGGTGTGCGTTCGTACCTTCCAGCCAGAGCCGCGCCGTCGCCGCGTCGTACAGCCGCAGCAGGCGCGCCATGGCCAACTCCGTCGCCTCCACCTTGCGAAGGTTGGCCGGGTCGGGCTCCTGACCGCGATCCAGCCATCTGGTCACCTGGCTGCGGTCGACCTGGAGGGCCCGGGCGACCGCGGCGCGACCGCCGAAGTCATCCACCAGGGCCTCGATCCGCCGCGCCGCCTGGACCGGCATGGGACACCTCCGTCTAGGGGGTGTCGATCCTAGCGCAACGATCATCGTTGCGCCATTACCTCAGTCGACGAGCGCGGCGACGACCTTGCGCAGGAACCAGCGGCCGGTGCCACGGGCGGCGACGTTCAACAGGGCGACGTCGAGGACGGCCCCCAGGCGGCCCCCTGGCGGTGCGTAGTGGCCGTCCAGGACGACCTGGTGTTCCGTCACGGTGAGCGTCCCGGCGAACACGGGGAACAAGGGCTTGAAGGTGGCGGCGTGCCACTCGATCGGGACGTGCCAGGCGGCGCCGTCGTGGGCTGGGTCACCGAGCCCGACGATGGCCGACTTGCGGAACAGGAGCGGACCCATATCCCCGACGGGCAGGTCCAGGTCACACGCGTATTCGCGCGTGGAGTCCGGCGCTTCCTGCGTCCGCTCCCCCAGCCATGCCGCCTCGGCGCTGCCCAGGAGGTCCTGGATCCGTGTCATGTCCGGGCGCGCGGGCAGGGAGAGATGGAGACGGGCGATCCCGTCGACCCGCCGCCCGCCATCGGGCGGTCCTTCGCCGGCCGGATGCTCGTGGCGGAGTAAGTGCCCCCCATCCTCTGGGCGATCGTCGCTCAGGTCGTACGTGGCGCGCGCCATGTCGGCATGGTGACGGCCATGTCCTGTGCGGGGATGGGCCCAACGTCCCGTCCGATGGGGCCGCCCGGCCCCCCTCGTCGGCCGGAAGACTCTATGGCGCGCGCGGATCAGGTGCCAGTCTGCCGGCGTGAGCGCTTCAGGGCCCATCGGTCGGCTGCGGCCCGGCGCGGCCCGGAACCTGTCGGCGATCGCGGACGCGGCCTTCCTGCCCGCCGTCGTCGCCCTCCTGGGCGGAGGGGTGGTGGCGCATCTGGTCGGCGGTGGCGGGGCTGGCGACCTCGCCTGGCTCATGGCCACCGGGCTCGCCGCGGCAGTCCTTGCCGTGGCCATCGGCCGTGACCTGCTGGCTGGCCGGGTGGGCGTGGACGTCATCGCCCTGCTGGCGATGGCCGGGTCGATCGGCCTGGGCGAGTACCTGGCCGGTGCCGTGATCGCCGTGATGTCCGCCTCCGGTCGCGCCCTCGAGACGTTCGCCCGCGGCCGGGCCGAGCGGGAACTGGCCGGCCTGGTGTCCCGCGCGCCGACCGTCGCCCATCGCTACGAGGAGGCAGGCATCCGGGCCCGGCCGGTCGTGGCGATCCAACGGGACGACCGCCTGTTGATCCGACCGGGGGAGGTCGTGCCGGTCGATGGGGTCGTGCTGGACGTCGCCGCCACCCTGGATGAGTCCGCCCTGACGGGGGAGTCGCGCCTGGTGGTCCGCGCCTTCGGCGATCCGGTGGCCAGCGGCACGATCAACGCCGGGGCGGCGTTCGACCTGCGGGCCACGGCCACCGCGGACGCGAGCACGTACGCCGGGATCGTGCGCCTGGTGCGGGAGGCACAGGGCTCGCGGGCACCGCTGGTCCGCCTCGCCGACCGCTACGCGCTGGCCTTCCTGCCCCTGACCCTGGGCCTGGCCGGCATCGCGTGGCTCGCCTCCGGCGATGCGGTGCGCGCCCTCGCGGTCCTGGTCGTCGCCACCCCCTGTCCGCTGATCATCGCCGCGCCGATCGCCCTGGTGGCTGGCGTCTCGCATGCTGCGCGGCGCGGGATCGTGGTCAAGGGCGGCGGCCCGCTCGAGACCCTGGCCGGGGTGCGCACCCTGCTGATGGACAAGACCGGCACCCTCACCGCCGGGAGTCCCCGGCTTGAGCGGGTGGAGGTGGGTCCGGCCGGCCACCCCGAACTCGTGCTGGGCCTGGCCGCCTCCCTGGAGCAGGCCTCCCCGCATGTGCTCGCCGCGGCGATCGTGCACGCCGCACATGACCGGGGCATCCCGCTCGAGCCGCCCAAGGGCGTCACCGAAGCCTTCGGCGACGGGGTGAGCGGGACCGTGGGTGGGCACGCGGTCACGGTCGGTGGCGCCGACCTGGCGACGGCAGGCATCACCGTCCCGCGCTGGGCCCGCGAGGCGCAGCGCCAGATCGAACTCGCCAGTTCGAGTGCGGCCTACGTGCGGGTGGACGACCAGCTGGCCGGCATCCTCGTGCTCGTCGACCCCATCCGTCCGGAGGCGCCGCGCGCGCTGCGCCTGGCCCGCGGCGCGGGCGTCCGCCGCATCGTGCTCCTGAGCGGCGACGATCCAAGCGTCGCCAGCGCCGTGGGCACGGCCTTGAACATCGACAGCATCCTTGCCGAACGGACCCC
>Ga0187777_10003273_pt1 | contig 10365 bp, 10 predicted proteins | sample 1015_Q2_SP5_10_M_FD_132416 | JGI IMG/M metagenome (GOLD analysis project Ga0187777, IMG submission 132416) | Tropical peat soil microbial communities from peatlands in Department of Meta, Colombia - 1015_Q2_SP5_10_MG | ecosystem: Environmental > Terrestrial > Soil > Wetlands > Peat | place...
GCGGTCAAAGCCCTTCGTCTCACGAGGACTGCTGCTGATACCGATTACGGTCATGTGGAGCGTCTTGCAGATCGGCGCGAGATACTCCGCGATGAGGCCGACGCCGAGAATACCGACAGCTTTTCCGGCGAGCAGAGCTGCCGGCCAGCGCTCCCATTGGCCCTTTGCTTGCGCGATGCTGGCGCGCGGCAGATTGCGCGCAAGCGACAGCAGATAGGCGATGGTTGCCTCCGATACCGGCGCGCCGTGGATACCGCGGACATTGGTGACCAAGACTTCCTTGTTGAGGGAAGGCAGGTCGATGATGTTGTCGACACCGGTGCCGAGCGCCTGAATCCATCTCAATTTAAGCGCGTCGCGCACCACGTGATCCGCCATCGGTGGCGAAAAACACAGCAAGACGTCTGTATTGGCAATGTAGGGGCCGACGTCGTTATGGTGGCCGACCACGTTGATGGTCAGTTGCGGGAAGCGTTCCAGCAGCATCGCCTTGTAACGGGCGCGCATGGCTTCCTGGACTTCGGTGAGAATAAGGACGTTAGGCATGTGAGGGTGCAGGTATAGTATCAAAAGTATGCGCAGCAAATATCCGCGCCGGGGTGACCCGCATGGCGGGTCTGCGTTAAGCTTGCGCCGTTGCCTGCGCACGGTTGACGTTTGCCTTGCGCCATCCCTATAGAGCCTCGTTGGTCCGGCAGAGTGGTGGAGTGATATGAAGAAGGTCTATTCCGACGCAAAAGCCGCGCTTTCAGGGCTGCTCAAGGACGGCATGCTGATCTGCGCCGGTGGTTTCGGTCTGTGCGGCATCCCCGAGACGCTGATCAAGGCGATCCGCGATTCCGGCGTCAAGAACCTCACTATTGTGTCAAACAACGCGGGCGTCGATGGCGCCGGCCTTGGCCTGCTGCTGGAGACGCGGCAGGTAAAGAAAATGATTTCGTCCTATGTAGGCGAGAACAAATTGTTCGCGCAGCAATATCTCGCCGGTGAGCTCGAAATTGAATTCAATCCGCAGGGTACTCTAGCTGAACGCATCCGCGCCGGCGGCGCCGGCATACCTGCCTTTTTCACTCGCACCGGGGCCGGCACCGACATTGCCAAAGGCAAGGAAGAACGCGAGTTCGACGGAAACCGCTACATCATGGAGCGCGGCATCGTCGCCGATCTATCGATTGTGCACGCCTGGATGGCAGATACCGAAGGCAATCTCGTCTATCGAAAAACGGCGCGCAATTTCAACCCAATGATGGCGACGGCTGGCAAGGTCACCGTGGCTGAAGTCGAGCACCTCGTGCAACCGGGCGACATCAATCCCGACCACATCATTACGCCGGGCGTTTACGTCAAACGCATCGTGCACATACCGAACGCGGTCAAGCACATTGAGCAGCGCACGGTGCGCAAGCGCGAAGCCGCACCGGCCGGAACCGGAGAAGAGGTCTAACTATGCCATGGACCCGCGATCAAATGGCCGAGCGCGCGGCCAAGGAGTTGCGCGACGGTTTTTACGTCAATCTGGGCATCGGCATCCCGACGCTGGTGTCGAACTACATTCCGGACGGCATGACCGTGCAGCTGCAAAGCGAGAATGGCATGCTGGGTTTCGGACCTTTCCCTTACGAAGGCGAAGAAGATCCGGATCTGATCAACGCTGGCAAGCAGACGGTCACTGAATTGCCGACCACGAGTTTCTTCTCGTCAGCGGATTCGTTCGCTATGATCCGCGGCGGCCATATTGATCTTTCCATTCTTGGCGCCATGCAAGTGGCGGAGAACGGTGATCTCGCCAACTGGATGATTCCTGGCAAGATGGTGAAGGGGATGGGCGGCGCCATGGATTTGGTCGCCGGCGTCAAAAAGGTCGTGGTGGTCATGGAACACACCGCGAAAGACGAGCTCAAGCTGCTTCACAAATGCAAATTGCCGCTCACCGGTGCCGGCGTGGTGGACATGGTCATCACCGATCTCGGCGTGTTCACCATCGACAAGAAGCGCGGCGGCATGACGCTCATCGAACTCGCGCCTGGCGTCACGGTCGATGAGATCACCAAGAAGACTGAGGCAAGCTTCAAGGTCGATCCGAAATTGAAGCACTAGCCAATTCTGTCACGGCGTGGATCGACCCTCGCCATGATGACGTCGGCGCGCCTTGTCGGGATCAATTGATTTTCCTGCAAGACAGGGTACAGGATCGATCAGAATGAGAGTAAAGGGGGACGCATGCTCTCGGAGACCGACCGTAAGAAAGCCGCTGACATTTTGATAGCGGCGCAGAAGGAGCGCAAACAGGCGACCCAGTTGCATATCACTTTCCCGAACATCACCATCGAGGACTCCTACGCGATCTCGACCGAGGTTGCACAACGCAAGATCAAGGCGGGCGCCAAGCTGATAGGCCACAAGGTCGGTTTGACCTCAAAGGCGATGCAACGCTCCTCGATGATCGACGAGCCGGACTATGGCTATCTCCTCGACGACCAGTTGATTGCCGACGGCGCGCGAGTAAAGCACGCCGACTATTGCAAGCCGCGTGTAGAAGTCGAGCTTGCTTTCATCATGGGAAAAAGGCTGCAAGGTCCTGGTGTCGGGCTGACTGATGTTCTGCAGGCGACAGAGTACGTCGTGCCTGCAATTGAGATTGTGGATGCGCGTATTCAAGATCAGCGCAAGATCGTTGATACCGTCGCCGACAATGGCGCGGCAGCCGGCATTGCGATGGGTGGCCGGCCGGTCGGCCCGATGGATGTCGACCTGCGCTGGGTCGGCGGCATCATGTACCGCAATGCTGAGATCGAAGAGACGGGTCTGGCGGCTGGCGTGCTTGGTCATCCCGCGCTCGGCGTCGCCTGGCTCGCCAATAAAATCGGCCCGCACGGGCACGCGCTTGAGCCCGGACACATTGTGCTCGCCGGCTCGTTTACGCGGGTAGTGTTTGCGCAAAAAGGCGACACGCTCCATGCCGATTTTGGCTCGCTTGGCGGACTGGCCATTCAATTTGTGTGAGTGACGCTATGCCAGAAATGCAACGCAATGCTTTCAAGCACGCGCTCGCTGCCGGTAAGCTGCAGATCGGCCTATGGTCCAGCTTGTGCAGCAATATTGCAGCTGAAATTATTTCGGACAGTGGATTCGACTGGATCCTGCTCGATACGGAGCATTCTCCCAACGAGATCCCGGACCTGGTGACGCAATTGCAGGCAGTGCAGCGTGGCACGGCAACACCGATCATTCGCCCGGCCTGGAATGATGCTGTGCTGGCCAAGCGGGCACTCGATATCGGTGTGCAAACGCTCCTGTTTCCTTACGTACAGAATGTTGAGGAAGCCAAACGCGCCGTCGCTTCGACGCGATATCCGCCGCAAGGCATTCGCGGCGTTTCGGTTGCGGCGCGTGCCAGCCGCTATGGCCGTGTCCCCGGTTATCTGACCAAGGCCAACGATGAGATTTGCGTACTTGTGCAGGTCGAAACCCGAACCGCGCTGGACCAGCTCGAAGCGATTGCCAAGGTCGAAGGTGTCGACGGAGTGTTTATTGGTCCCTCCGATCTCGCAGCTTCACTCGGCCACCTCGGCAATCCGCAACATGCGGATGTGCAGAAGGCGATGCAGGAGGCGGTCAAGCGGCTGAAGGCGCTTGGCAAGCCGGCCGGGATTCTGACCGGAAACGAGGAAGAGGCCCGCCGCTATATCGATTGGGGCTATCTGTTTGTGGCGGTCGGGGCCGATGTCGGCTTGCTTGCCCGCAATGCCGACGCGCTTGCCAAGAAGTTCAAGGCATAAATCTTTGCGCTAGATCAAAGCGACGTCCGGTTGCCCGGTAAATAGTTCCGCCGGCAGCAACAGAGGACGAGCATGTCGGTGCAATCGGAGCCAATTCACGATATCGCACATCTTGGCAGCGTGGAGTTGTTCACGCCGAAGCGTGACAAGAGCCTTTGGTATTTTCGCGACCTTCTCGGCATGGAACCGGTTCATGAAGCTGGCCAATCCGTCTACCTGCGCGGCTACGGTGACTATGCGACCAGCACTTTGAAGCTGACCGCGGCGGGCAATGCCGGCGTAGGCTGCATCTCATGGCGGGCTACAAGCCCGCAGGCACTGGAGCGCCGGGCGAAAGCGCTTGCCGACGTCAATCTCGGGATCGGTTGGACCAACGGCGATTTTGGACGCGGCCGCTCGTTTCGTTTCCGTGATCCAGACGGGCATGTGATGGAAATTTACTACGAGGAGCAGAAATTCGTTGCGCCGGCGCCGTTGCATTCGACCCTGAAAAATCTGCCGCAGAAGTACACCGGCCGCGGTGTATGCGTCCGCCGCGTCGACCATCTGGCGCTGCTTGCGAGCGACGTCGAGGCCAATCGCAAATTCGCGCAGGAACTGCTCGGCTTCCAGCTGCGCGAGCAAGTCCGCTACGACAAAGGCAAGACCGAGATCGGCTCCTGGATGAGTCCGACCGCAATCCATCATCAGCTTGCGTACGTTGTCGATGTGAAGGGCGCGCATGGGCGCCTGCATCACTTCTCGCTCTGGGTTGACAATCGCGACGATGTCATGCGCGCCGCTGACATTCTCATTGAGAACGGCATCTTCATCGAGGCCGGTCCGTCTAAACACAATAATTCGCAGGGTTTTTATCTCTACACTTACGAACCCGGCGGCAATCGCGTGGAGATCTATTCCGGCAGTTTCCTGGTGGTGGCGCCCGATTGGGAGCCTGTTACGTGGAACGAGGAGGAACGCGGCACCGGCGTGTATTGGGGTGCGACGCTGCCGGAGAGCTTCATCCAGTACGCCACACCGAATGTCGAAGGAGACAGCAGAGGTAAAGTGCCGGAATTTCCCGTCTTCTTTTGAGGATCGCCAATGTCATTACCTCCCCGGATCGATCTCAACGCGGTGCGCGAGCGAATTGGACCTTACGCGGACACAGCAGTTTCTTATGAGGATCGCACCGACATCTATCATGAGCTGATCGGCTTCGTGCCGCCACGCATTGAGGCACGCATGGCTGTGACTGGCGCGCTCGACCCCACGCTGCTCGACTTGCAGGAAAAGATGCGCGAGCATGCGATGTATCCGAAGTGCTTCGACGTGAAGACCGCACAGTTGATGCTGTTCGGCATGTTGCTCATGGACATGAGCGATGCGGCGCAACTGCACGCGATTGCCGCGCGGCGTGCCGGCGCGAGTTGGGAGGAGATGCAGGCGGTGGTGAGCCTGTGCTTCCTGTTCCGCGGGCTGCCGGCTGCCAATCGCGGCGCTGAAATTCTGGCCAATGCCGCCAAGCGCGAAACTAACGTCGGAGCGGACTGAGACTAAGCCTTGCTCCGCCTTTAGCTACGCCCAAGTCTAGCACCGCAGATCTAATACAATCAGTCACTTAGCCGCGCCACCGGACCTTTAGTAGGCCTTGCCGCCTGCCGCGAAAACCTGTCAAGAATGCGCGGGAAGGGGCCGCCGCGCATGAGTGAAGAGTTGATCCTCGAAACCGAGGATCTGACCAAGGAGTTTGCCGGCTTTGTCGCCGTCAATGGCGTGCAACTGCGCGTCAGGCGCGGGACTATCCATGCGCTGATCGGTCCAAATGGCGCCGGCAAAACCACCTGCTTCAATTTGCTCACTAAGTTCCTGAGCCCGACGCGGGGCCGCATCTTGTTCAAAGGGCAGGATATCACGGCGGTGCAACCCGCAGACGTCGCCCGGCTTGGCCTTGTGCGTTCTTTCCAGATCTCCGCAGTTTTCCCGCACATGACCGTGCTCGAGAACGTGCGGATTGCACTGCAACGCGCTCGTGGCGGATCGTTCGATTTCTGGCGTTCGACGTCGGTGCTCAGCAATCTCAACGAGCGGGCGATGGAGTTGATTGCCGACGTCGGTCTGTCCTCCGTCGCCGATTGGACGGCCGTTGAACTGCCCTATGGACGTAAGCGTGCGCTGGAGATCGCCACGACGCTGGCACTCGATCCGGAAATGCTATTGCTCGATGAGCCTACGGCGGGCATGGGTCATGAGGATATCGATCGCGTCGCTCAGCTGATCAAGCGCGTGTCGACAAACCGCACTGTCCTGATGGTCGAGCACAATCTCCCGGTCGTTGCGGATCTCTCGGACCACATCACCGTGCTGACACGCGGGCGCATCCTGGCAGAGGGTGACTACGATACGGTTTCAAGCAATCCAGATGTGCGGGAGGCCTATATGGGAGTGGGCCATGCTTGACGCGCCCAACGCCTTGCTCACCGTCAAGGACCTGCAGGCTTGGTATGGCGAATCGCACATTTTGCACGGCGCGTCATTCGACGTGCACGAGGGCGAGGTGGTCACGCTGCTGGGGCGCAACGGAGCCGGCAAGACCACGACGCTAAAATCGATCATGGGCATTGTCGGCCATCGCACTGGCTCTGTGCGTTTTCAAGGTCAGGAATTGATTGCCCGGAACTCAGACCAGATCGCCCGCGCCGGCATTGCCCTCTGCCCGGAAGAGCGCGGCGTGTTTGCAAGCCTCAATGTTGAGGAAAACCTGCTACTACCACCCGTCGTCAAGGCTGGCGGGCTTGCACTTGACCGAATTTTCGACCTCTTCCCCAATCTCAAGGAGCGGCTCGGCTCAAGTCAGGGGACCAAACTCTCTGGCGGTGAACAGCAGATGCTGGCGATTGGCCGCATATTGCGCACGGGCGCGCGCCTATTGCTGCTCGATGAGCCGACCGAAGGGCTTGCCCCCGTTATTATTCAGCAGATCGGCAAGACTATCCGCGCGCTGAAAGAGCAGGGGTTTACCATTCTGTTGGTGGAACAGAATTTCCGTTTCGCCTCGACCGTTGCGGACCGCTACTACGTCATGGAACATGGCCGTATCATCGACCAGTTTGCCAATACGGAACTGGACGCGAATGTCGAGAAGCTGCACGATTACCTCGGTGTCTAAAAAGAGAAGAGAATTATCTTATCGGGGGCCAAAGGAACCAGGGAGGTTATGTCAATGAAAACAATGTTGGGTCTGGCGGCGCTTGCCGTCATGTTGGCCTGCGGCACTGCAAGTGCCCAACAGATCAATGTGAAGATCGGCGTGCTCACCGATATGTCGAGTCTTTATGCGGATGCCACCGGTCCCGGGTCGGTCCTCGCCGCAAAGATGGCAGCCGCAGACTTCATGAAGGACCATCCCAATGTGAAAGTTGAGGTAATATCCGGCGATCACCAGAACAAAGCCGACATAGGCTCCCAGATAGCCAACCAGTGGTACGACGTCGACCACGTTGACATGATTGCCGACGTGCCGAACTCCGGCGTGGCGCTCGCGATTAGTCAGATCACGCGCGACAAGAACAAGGTATTTGTTGCGTCCGGCCCGGCCAGTTCCGATCTTACTGGCCCGAAATGCAGCCCCAACACTGTGCACTGGACCTACGACACCTGGATGCTGGCGAACGGAACAGGCAAGGCGGTGGTCAAGACCGGCGGCGACACCTGGTTCTTCCTGACCTCTGATTACGCCTTCGGTCATGCGCTCGAGCGCGACACCATCGCGGTGGTTGAGAAAAATGGCGGCAAGGTGCTCGGCAAGGTGCGTCATCCGATCAACACCAACGACTTCTCGTCGTTCTTGCTGCAGGCGCAGTCGTCGAAGGCCAAGGTCATCGGACTGGCCAATGCCGGCGGCGACACCATCAACTCGATCAAGCAAGCGTCAGAATTCGGCGTCGTGAAGGGCGGGCAAAGCCTCGCCGGTCTTCTGGTGTTCGCGACCGACGTCAATGCACTCGGCCTGGAAACCGCTCAGGGTCTTGTTTTGACCGAAACCTTCTACTGGGATCTCAATGACACCACCCGCGCGTGGACTAAACGCTGGATCGCCGAGCGCAACGCGCCGGGCAAATATCCGGCGATGAATCAGGCTGGCGTCTACGCTGGCACGTTGCACTATCTCAAGGCGGTGACCGCGCTTAAGAGCGCTGCCGACGGCAAGGCGGTGGTCGCCAAGATGAAAGAGATGCCGACCGATGATCCGCTGTACGGCAAGGGAACTATACGTGCCGACGGACGCAAGCTGCACCCGGCCTATCTGTTCGAAGTAAAGAAGCCGTCGGAATCGAAGTACCCCGGCGACTTCTACAAGCTCCGCGCCACTATTCCGGCAAATGAAGCCTTCCGCCCACTCAATGAGGGAAACTGCCCACTGGTGAGCGGCTAAGTTTTTCGAATTCGATCGACTAAAACAAGAAGGAGGATGCATTTATGAGAAAAACTTTGGGACTAGCGGCACTGGCCGCGGTTCTCGCCTGCGGAGGGGCTAGCGCCCAGCAGGTAAACGTAAAGGTCGGCGTTCTCAGTGACATGTCGAGCCTCTACTCCGACATTGGCGGACCGGGTTCGGTCGCGGCCGCCAAATTAGCAATCGCCGACTTCACCAAGGATCATCCCGATGTAAAAGTCGAGTTGATCAGCGGCGATCACCAGAACAAGCCGGACATCGGCTCGCAGATTGCCAACCAATGGTATGACGTCGACAAGGTCGATCTGATCATCGATACGCCGAATTCCGGTGTGGCGCTGGCGGTGAGCCAAATTACAACCACCAAGAACAAGCTGTTTATTGTCTCCGGTGCGGCAGCCTCGGATCTCACCGGACCCAAGTGCAACGCCAACACGATTCACTGGACCTACGACACCTGGATGCTAGCCAACGGCACCGGCAACGCGCTGGTCAAGACCGGCGGGGATACCTGGTTCTTCCTCACGGCAGACTATGCCTTCGGACACGCGCTTGAACGCGATACGATGGCTGCAGTTGAAAAGGCCGGCGGCAAAGTTCTCGGAAAGGTCCGCCATCCACTCAACACAAATGACTTCTCGTCGTTTCTCCTGCAGGCGCAGTCGTCGAAGGCAAAGATCATCGGCCTCGCCAACGCCGGCGGCGACACAATCAACTCGATCAAGCAGGGCGCGGAATTCGGCATCGTCAAGGGCGGGCAAAAGTTCGCTGGCCTGCTTGTGTTTGCCAGCGACGTCAACGCGCTGGGCTTGCAGACGGCGCAGGGTCTGACCCTGACGGAAACCTGGTATTGGGACATGAACGACGCCAACCGTGCCTGGACCAAGCGTTGGCAAGCGGAACGTGGCGCCCCGGGCAAGTTCCCAACCATGGTTCAGGCGGGCGTGTATTCGGGTCTCACGCACTATCTCAAGGCGGTCGCGGCCTTGAAGAGCGCTGCTGACGGCAAGGCGGTAACTGCGCAAATGAAGCAGATGCCGACCGATGATCCGCTGTTCGGCAAAGGCACTGTCCGTGCAGATGGTCGCAAGGTACATCCGGCCTATCTGCTCGAGGTGAAGGCGCCGTCGGAATCCAAATATCCCGGCGACTTTTACAATGTCCGCGCCACCATTCCGGCAGACGAGGCGTTCCGTCCCCTCAAGGAAGGCAACTGCCCGTTGGTCAGCGGCTGAATCGAGATTAAGAGAGGCGGACCATTCGTCCGCCTCTCAATCTCGCGGTGACCGGCATGGTTGAAATCTTCGGCATCCCGTCGACAGCGTTGTTTGGTCAGCTGCTGATCGGCTTGATCAATGGCTCGTTCTACGCGCTGTTGAGTCTTGGGCTCGCCGTAATCTTCGGCATGCTGAATATCATCAATTTCAGTCACGGCGCCCAGTACATGATGGGTGCCTTTGCGGCCTATCTCATCCTGCAATATACGGGCCTCGGCTACTGGCCAGCATTGATCATCGCGCCCATCATGGTGGGCATTACTGGCATCATCGTCGAGCGTCTGTTCCTGCAATGGCTATATAAGCTCGATCATCTCTATGGGCTGCTCCTCACCTTCGGATTGGCGCTGATATTCGAAGGTGTTACACGCAATTATTTCGGTTCAGCGGGCCTGCCCTATACCGTTCCGGAATCTCTGCAGGGCGGCCGCAACCTCGGCTTCATGTTCCTGCCGAACTACCGCGCCTGGGTCATTGCCGCTTCGCTCGGTGTCTGTATCGCCACCTGGTTCGTGATTGAGCGCACGCGGCTTGGCGCCTACCTGCGCGCCGCCACTGAAAACCCGACACTGGTTCGTGCCTTCGGCATCAATGTGCCCCGCATGATCACGCTCACTTATGGTTTCGGCGTTGCGCTTGCCGCATTTGCCGGCGTGATGGCTGCGCCGATCTATAACGTTTCGCCCCAGATGGGCTCGGAACTGATCATCGTGGTTTTTGCGGTGGTCGTGATCGGCGGTATGGGCTCAATTCTGGGCGCGATCATTACTGGTTTTGGTCTTGGCGTGATCGAGGGCCTGACCAAGGTCTTTTTCCCGGAAGCGTCGAACACAGTGATTTTCGTGATTATGGCGATCGCGCTGCTGGTGCGCCC
>Ga0187777_10003274_pt1 | contig 10364 bp, 9 predicted proteins | sample 1015_Q2_SP5_10_M_FD_132416 | JGI IMG/M metagenome (GOLD analysis project Ga0187777, IMG submission 132416) | Tropical peat soil microbial communities from peatlands in Department of Meta, Colombia - 1015_Q2_SP5_10_MG | ecosystem: Environmental > Terrestrial > Soil > Wetlands > Peat | place...
AAGCATCCCGATGTCGACCAATGCGTGGCGATCGGTCCGCCGGTCATGATGCGTGGCTGCGCGGAGGCGACGCGCCCACACAAGATCAAAACGATCGTGAGCATGAATCCGGTGATGGTCGACGGAACGGGGATGTGCGGCGGGTGCCGGGTCAAGGTAGGTGGAGAAGTTAGATTCGCCTGCGTGGACGGCCCGGACTTCGATGGCCACTTGGTCGATTTCGACGACCTGGTGACGAGGCTACGGCGCTTTGCCGCGGAGGAGAAGGTCGCGCGCGAGCGCTGGTCGGAAAGCTGCCGCATGAAAGCCGAGCCCAACCTGGGCACGCTCGCGGCGCAGGCGTCCGACCCCGATGCGGACAGCGTGTCGAGCGAGCTGCTCGAAATGCCCGATCCCTTCGATGAGGCCCGAGGAGGTTAGGTGACGAAGAAGCGTACTATCCGGACCATTCCCCAACAGCGAACACCGGTGCGCGAACAGGAACCCGCGCAACGCGTCAAGAATTTTGCTGAAGTATCCTGCGGTTACGCACAGGAGGAAGCGCTGGTCGAAGCCGAGCGATGCCTGCTCTGCCCGGACCAGCCGTGCGTGCGCGGCTGCCCGGTGGGTATCGACATCCCCGGTTTCATCGAGAAGATCGGGCAGAAGGACTTCCGTGCCGCCTACGATACGATCGCGGCGACCAATCTGCTGCCCGCGGTGTGCGGGCGCGTCTGCCCGCAGGAAAGCCAGTGTGAAGGCGTGTGCACGGTCGGTCAGACGCTGGAACCGGTGGCCATCGGCCGGCTCGAGCGCTTCGTCGGTGATCGCGCCATCGCCGAAGGCTGGACCAACCTGCCCTATATCGAGCGCAACGACTTCAAGGTCGGCATCGTCGGATGCGGTCCGGCGGGGATGGCCTGCGCCGCGGACATGGCCAAGGCCGGCTGCGAGGTTACCGTCTACGAAGCATTCCACCAGGCAGGCGGCGTGCTCAAGTACGGCATCCCCGACTTCCGTCTCCCCAACCCGGTGATCGACGCCGAGATCCAAAACCTCAGCAAGCTCGGCGTCAAATTCGAATGCAACACTCTGGTTGGGCGCCTGTTTACCATCGAGCAGATGCTCGACGAAATGGGATTCCACGCGGTCTTCATCGGCACCGGGGCAGGCTATCCGGCGATGCTGGGTATTCCCGGCGACTCGCTCAACGGCGTGCTGTCCGCCAACGAGTTGTTGACACGCTGCAACCTGATGCGCGCTAAAGACTTCCCGAATTACGACACGCCGCTACCACTCGGTGAGCGCGTGGCCGTTGTCGGCGCCGGCAATACGGCGATGGACGCGATGCGAGTGTGCCTCCGCCTGGGTGCGCAGAAGGTTTATTGCGTCTATCGCCGCAGTCGCGCCGAGTGCCCTGCACGAAGCGAAGAAGTCCACCATGCCGAAGAGGAAGGAGTCGACTTTCGCTGGCTCACCAATCCGGTCGAAATTCTCGACGACGGCAAAGGAGGAGTGCGCGGCATGCGCTGCGTGCGCATGGAACTGGGCGAACCCGACGAATCGGGACGACGGCGCCCCGTGGCCATCTCCGGCAGCGAGCACGAACTCGACGTCGATCTGGTCGTGTTTGCAATCGGAACAAACGCCAACCCGATCATGGGCCAAACCTCGAAACTTCGCCTAAACAAGCGCGGCTACATCGACACGGACTCGGAATTGGCCACCTCCGTGGCCGGCGTGTTTGCCGGCGGCGACATCGTGACCGGTGCTGCCACGGTAATCGAGGCGATGGGCGCAGGCCGCAAGGCAGCGCGCAGCATAAAAGCCTACCTCGGTCTACGCGACGCTGACACGCCTTATCTCGGCGAGGGCGCCGGCGGCGCCGGCCGATGCTTCGGCATCGACGTCAGAGAACGAAATTTCGTGCGCATCCGCGTGGCCTAGCGAGCCGACGCCTACGCCTTACACCGACCACGAGCCAGGGCCATGACCGAAGTTAGCGTTGAAAAGACCTTCGCGGAGCAACCGCGCCTGGCCCCGGAGGCGCCGCGGAGGAAGCGCGCCACGGAGCTACCCCAGCATGTCGTCGAAGTAATCAGCGATTCGGGCGAGGGGGCCCAACGTTGCGGCCAAGCGCTCGGTGCCATCGCCGCGCGCATGGGCAATGGCGTGTGGACTGTCGAAATCATCCCCGCGGAGATCCGTCCGCCTGCGCGCAGCGTCGCCGGGGCGAGCGGCAACCGCATCCGGCTCGGATCACGCCAGGTAACCAACGGTGGCGATGAGACCGACTTGGTGGTGGCGTTCAACGAGCAAGTGCTCCTCGGCCGGGTCCGCGCCGGTGAGCTCAAGCCCGGCTGCATCATCCTTCTGGAGTGCATGTGGCGCGACGATGCCGATCCGAAGATCGCCGACTCGTACACAGAAACCTATGAATGGCTCGTCGCCTCCGGCTACAACGTCTACGAGGTGCCGATGGAGCGCGAGTGTCGCGCCATCGTCGCCGACGCGCGGCGCGGGAAGAATATGTTCGCTCTGGGCATGCTGTGCAACCTTTATAGCCTGGAGTTGCAGCTCGCGCGCGAACAGATCGCGCTCACCTTCGGCAAGAAGGCCGCGGGGGTGGTCAAGACCAACGTGGCGCTCTTGGAGGCCGGTTACGCCTGGGCGGAAGCGAACCTCGATTTCAAGTACTCGATCCCCGCGGTCCAGGCGGCCGAGGCGCAGATCGTAGTCAACGGCAACACGGCTCTCGCACTCGGCGTACTTGCCTCGGGCATGGAAATCTGCGCCATGTATCCCATCACGCCGGCCACATCGGCGTCGCACTACCTGTCCGACGTTTTCGAGAAAGTCGGAGGCGTCGTGCACCAGGCCGAAGACGAGATCGCGGCCTGCGCCTTCGCCATCGGCGCCTCCTACGCCGGCAAGTGCACGGTCACGATCACGTCCGGCCCGGGCTACTCGCTGAAGCAGGAGGCTATCGGGCTCGCCGTGATGGCGGAGATCCCCCTGGTCGTGGTCAACGTCCAGCGCGGAGGACCGTCGACCGGGCAGCCGACGAAAGCCGAGCAAGGCGACCTTTTGACGGCGATGTTCGGTAGCCACGGCGACGCGCCGAAGGTCGTGCTCGCGGCCGCGACGATCGAGGATTGTTTCTACTCGATCATCACTGCGCGCAAAATCGCCGAGATGTTCAACATGGTCGTGGTCGTGCTCTCTGACGCGAATCTCGCGACCTCGTACACGCCGTTTCCACGGCCCCAGTTCAGCGACGCTTGGGTCGCCCCGCCGCTCGACCAGAGCCCAGTGCCGCCCGGCGCCAAGCCGTATGACTGGGACGCGGCCACCGGCCTCGCGCGCCGCTTCATTCCGGGCCAAGCCAATGGCATGCACACCGTGACGGGGCTTGCGCACGACCGCCTCAGCCATGTCGCTTACGACTCCGAGAGCAACGAGCAGGGCCTGCGCGCGCGCAGCCTCAAGCTCGCTGCGCTGGCCAAGACGCTTCAGGCCCCGCCACTGTTCGGGGACCAGGAAGGTGACCTGCTGCTCATTGGCTGGGGCAGCACCAAGGGGACGATCGAGGAAGCCGTCGAGCGGGTACGTGGCGAAGGGGCCAAGGTCGCATCGATGCACCTGCGGTTTCTGCAGCCGTTGCCGCCAGGCATCAAGGAGACGATGAGCCGCTTTTCCAAGGTCCTGACCATCGAAGGCAACTGGAGCGACAGCCCCGAAGAGGAGATCGTCGATGAGACTAACCGCCGGTATTCGGCGTTGGCCACGCTGCTGCGCGCACGCTATCTCGTCGACGTTGACTGCTGGAGCCAGGTGCACGGGGCGCCGATCAAGCCCGGGATTCTGTGCCAGGTTATTCGCGACAAGATTGCAACATTGAGGCGATAACGATGACGACCACCGCCACCGAATGCATGATCAGGCTCTACGAAGAGCGCCACGAACTCGAGGATTATCAGAGCGGTGTGCCACGCTGGTGTAGCGGCTGCGGCGACAACGCGATTCTTGCCGCCGTCCAGCGCCTCTGCCGCGACGAGCAGTTGCGTCCCGAGAAGACCGTTTTCGTGTCAGGAATCGGCTGCTCGAGCCGGTTCCCCCACTACATGAAGACCTACGGCTTCCACGGTATCCACGGCCGCGCGCTGCCGATCGCGGAAGGGGTGCGGATGGCGCGCCCGGATCTCAACGTGTTCGTCAACACGGGCGATGGTGACTGCTGCAGCATTGGTACCGCACACTGGATCCATGCAATCCGCTACAACATGAACATGACGGTGTTCCTGCACGACAACCAGATCTACGGTCTGACCAAGATGCAGGCTTCGCCCACATCACCGAAAGGCCTGAAGACCAACACCACTCCCCGTGGCGCCTACCTCGATGCGCTCAATCCGCTGACCGTAACGCTCGGCGTGCAGAACGTGTCGTTCGTCGCCCAGTGCGTCGACTGGATCCCAGAGATCTTATACGACATCGTCAAGGCGGCGTTTCACCACAAGGGATTCTCCTTCGTGCGCATCGTTCAGCGCTGCCCTGAGTGGTTGCCGACGCTGCTCGAGCCGTGGCTGCACGACCCCATGAACGTCAAGTTGCTGCAGCACGAGCGGGGCCTGGAGATTTCTCCGAGCCTCGCCAAGGTGTACAAGAACCAGGAGCGGCACGATCCGACCGACATCGAACGGGCGCGCAACGTCGCATCGAGCATCGATCCCATTCCGGTCGGTATCCTGTACCAGAACCCGGATGTTCCCTGTTATGAGGATCTGCTCGCAAGCGGCGAATCGCGCAGCACGGCGCGTCTCAAGGCCGGGCTTGAAGCTGAATTCGACAAGTTCACCGTATGGCCGAAGGACGGCGAGCTTCGCCACACGGCGTGAGCTTCCGAACATGCTGATGGAAGCCGAACTGCAGTCGCAAGTCGCGTTTCATCTGACCGGCCAACGGCCCGCTGCGGGCCTCGAGGCCGTCGATCCGCTCGTACTGCGGCCCGCGTTGCTTGCGCGCTACCGCGATCTCACCGCGCTGCGTTACGATTTTCCGCTGCTGCTGGTCGAGCGAGGCCCGGAGGAAGACCGCGTGCAGGCCCTTTCCGGTCTCATAGATCGGCTGCTGCAGGACATCGCCCGCGGCGAGGACGCCGAACGGGTGACCCGGCACGTGCTGCGTCTGGAGCGCCAACTCCGCAGCTTGCTGGCCGAAGGCGCCAAAGGATCGCTCTTGTCGCTCTGGGACCTGGCCGCGAAGCGCCTCGGCGTGCACGATGACGAATCGCTGCGCGACAGCCTCGGGCGCGCCCGCGGCGCGCTCAAGGTCGACGGTGCACTGGTCGATTGCGATGCTGCACTGCCCGCCGATCTGCTCGCGCATGCATGGCGCGGCGTGCAGGAGGCGAAGGCAGTGCGGTTTCGCGACACCGCCACCAGCCTGATCCAGAAGCTTTCCGACATCCTCCGCGCGGACTTCATGCGCTCGGATGCGGGGCGGAGTGCGGAAAGCCTCAAGGCGTCGATCGGCGATTTTCACGCCGACCTGTTTGACTTTGGCGCGATGTCGCGCCTTCTCCCCAAGGCCAAGCCGGAAACAGCGCTGCCGGAAAGCCGCCGGACGCGCATCCGTGCCCTGCTATCGGTCCTCACCTCCCAGCGATTCTATGCCGCTGTGGCAAGTGCAGGCGAAGCCGAGACTGCGTATTCGTTCGTGTACCGAAGCTGCGGCGATGCATTGGCTGCGTATCGTGAGCGACTCGAAGAGATGACGACTGTCGCCCGAGCCCTCGTGGTGGCGGAACTCGAGATCGCCGGCGAATTTCGCGAGGCGAGGCACGCCGCGTTTTTCGAGACCTATGGAGCCGATGGGCTCGACCCGGCGGACAAAGCGCTGTTCCCCGACTATCTCGTATGCATCCATGCGCGGCAACTCGACGCGGCCGAAACCGCAACGCTGGGAGAGATCCTTTCCGCCGACCTGCCAATGAAGGTTCTCGTCCAGTCAGACGATATCCTGGACGAACTGCCGCTCACCGGTGGACATCTCGGATTCGGCCTGAAGAGCCGCCAGCTCGTACACATGGCCATCGGGCTGGGCGACGTCTACGTGCTGCAATCGACAAGCTCCAACCTGTTTCAATTCCGCGGGCAGTTGCGCCGTGGCTTGGCCTACCCAGGGCCGGGGTTAATCAGCGTGTTCTCCGGCGCGACCGGAACGACCGGCGACCTGCCAGCCTATCTGTGCGCGGCAGCGGCGATGGACTCGCGCGCGTTCCCGGCTTTCACCTATGACCCGTCGGCCGGCTCGAATTGGGCGTCGCGCTTCGATCTGCAGGCCAATCCCGATGTCGATCAGGACTGGCCGGTGCGCGGCTTCGCCTACGAAGACGAGGCGCACCAGAGGATCGCGCAGGATCTTGCCTTTACACCGATCGATTTCGTGGCCTGCGATCGGCGTTACGGACGGCACCTGGGGCGCGTCGAGCGTGCCAGGTGGGCGCCGAACATGGTCCCAGCAGGAGATTGTCTTGCCCGGGATGGCACGGCAGCGCCGGAAAGCGTTCCGTACCTATTCATGGTCGGGCGTGACGACACGTTGCACCGGGTCATCGTCGACGAGAACCTGATGCGCGAAGCTCGCCGCTGTCGCGAAATGTGGCACAGCCTGCAGGAACTTGGTGGCATCCACAACTCGCATGCCGAGCGCCTGCTCGCCCGTGAGCGCGAGACGCGTGACGAGCGCGTACCGCGCGCGGCAGACGCCGCAGGCGCGGCGCCGGGTGAGGCGAACGTGGTCATTGTGCCGGCGGCGCCGGAAGCGGGTCCGGAGCCAGAAGCCGAAGCGGCCGCCGATGAAGCGTATATTGAAACCCCACGCTGCACGAGTTGCAACGAGTGCACCGGCATCAACAACAAAATGTTCGCGTACAACGAGAACAAGCAGGCGTATATCGCCGATATCACGGCCGGCACCTACGCGCAGCTGGTCGAGGCGGCCGAAAGTTGCCAGGTGTCGATCATCCATCCGGGGAAGCCGCGCGACCCAAACGAGTCGAACCTGGCCGAGCTCATGGAGCGTGCTGCAGCGTTTCAGTAGGGAGGTAGCCATGTCCGACTCCATCGCACTCTGGCACGCGGAGCACGTCAATTTTGCGAAGCTACTCGACCTTCTGGAGGGTCAGCTCGACCTCCTCCACAAAGGCGAGTCGCCCGACTACGAGTTGATGTTGGACATCATGCTCTACATGACGCATTACCCGGACGTGCTGCATCATCCCAAAGAAGATCTGGCGTTTGCAAGGATCAGGCAACGCGCCGCCGACAGCGGTCGCATCATCGACGAGCTAACGGAGCAGCACGCGCTACTGAAGGAAAGCGGAGACGCCCTGGTTCATGCCCTCGACGATATCGTCAACGGCTCGATCACGCCGCGGGAGCACGTCGAGGAGCCCGCCCGGGCCTATGTCGCGGACTTCCGCCGCCATATGCACACGGAGGAGACGGCGATCCTTCCGCTCGTGGCCACGCTGCTGCGCGCCAGTGACTGGGTCGCCATTGATGCCGCGATACGCCACATGGACGACCCGCTGTTTGCCAAGAATGGGGAGGAACGTTATGCGGCGCTGCGTCGGCAGATCGCGCGCGAAGCGCGCGCTCGCGGCGACCTCGTTTAGGGCCTTGCCCTGGGCGGTAAAGATCGCGCCGTTGGCCTCAAGCAAGTCGCTCGCGCCTGCTCATCGGAAAGGAACTCCACCGGCACAGCCAGGCACGGTACGCGCTACCACGCCGGTCTGGCGTGACTTTTCGTTCCATTGTTCCCCGACGGCGTATTCGGTCGCGGCAACGCCGCGCACGCGGGCCAGCGGATCATGGATGTCGACGCCACGGGGTTCCGCGGGGCGACCCTGGTCGGGGCGGTGGTGGGGGCACTCCTTTCCACAGCGGTGGTGGTGCTGAACGTCGTGTACCGCAGGCGCGGCCGCGAAGTGAAGGACATGCGGACCGAGCATCTCAAGAGCGACGCGTGAACGCGACGGCGTACAGGCTGGGTTGACGAGACTCCGATTGACCAGGCGGTGGACGACTCGAAGGTTCGGACGTGCGTGAACTTCTCGGGTCGCGAGCCAGAAGCGACGATGCCGTTCCAGGCCGCAGGAGCCGGGGTCCGCACCCAGCCTTCAACCGGACGCCCACACGTCATCAATCTTCGGTCTGCTCAGAGTAGGACTTCCCCCGGTTTCCCGGAGACTTATCTATCTGGGATTGGGCAACTATATCTGGGGATTGGCAAACCCTTGTGGTTGAAGGGTAGCTACTTGGTGGTGATGGGCTGTTGGTTGGGAATCTATCACCCGTTCGAGACTTGGTGGTCTGGGTCGCGCCAGCTGCCCCGGGCAGGTCTTTGGCCTGCCCCTTTCGCCTGCACAGAAGGGCGCGTAGAGGCTCACGGGTCAAGGGTTGGCCGAAGGCCATCGCGAAGCGACGCGCAGCGCCCTTGACGCGTGAGGGGCGCGCCCGTAGGCCGGCGCGACCCAGACCACCCCCTAGCCAGCCACGGCGGGGGCGCTTCACGCCGAGCGCGATAACGACCGTGCGGAGACATCGCCAGCGCCTTGGGTGGCGCGCCAGGCGTCTTCGTACTCGTCGGGTGAGCGTCCATTGAGTCCGGCTTGGATGCGGCGCGGGTTGTACCAGCCGTCGATGTAGCGGAACAACGCCCTCTGAGCCTGTGCTCGGGTAGCGAACGTGGTTGCCGGCCAGTAGATCAGCTCGATCTTGAGGGTCGACCACAGGTTTTCCGATAGGGCATTGTCGAAGCTGTCCCCGACGCTGCCGGTGGATGGGGCGATGCCGGCGTCGAGCAGGCGCTGGGTAAACCGCAGCGACGTATATTGGCAGCCCTTGTCGCTGTGGTGGATCAGCTGCCCGTCGCGCACATCGCGAGACAAGATCGCGTAGTCGAGCGCGGAGATTACCAGCTCGGTGGTCGCACATGGGCCGGAGTCCCAGCCGACGACCTTGTTGGAGAACGCGTCTCGCACGCTGGCCAGCCACAACACCCCCTCAAGCGTGAGGATGCGCGTCAGGTCGGCGACCCACTTCCGGTTCGGCCTGGTGGCGGCGAAGTCGCGCCCGAGCAGATCCGGTGCCGCCGTATGGTTGGGGTTCTGCCGGGTGGACCCGTGCTTCCAGCCCTTGCGCAAGTATGCGCCCTGACGGCCGTTGGTGCGCATGATCCGCTCCACCCGCTTACGACCGACCTTCACGCCACGCCGACGCAGCTCCAGCCACACCCGCGGTGAGCCGTAGGTGGCGGCGAAGGGGTGCTCGCCGCGGATCGTGTCGATCAACCCCAACAGCTCGGCGTCCTCGCGGGCCCGCTTCGAGGGCTCCGTGCGTGCCCTACGCCAGCCGTAGTAGGTCGACGGCGCGATGCCCAGGACCCGCAGTACGAGATCGACCGAGAAGTCATGAGCATCAACGAAATTCATGACAGTCTCCGGGTCGGGCCGATCTCCTGGGCGAAATACGCGCTCGCCGCCCGCAACACCTCGTTGACTCGGCGCAGTTCCTTGTTCTCCGCACGCAGCCGGCGGTTCTCCTCCAGCATCTCCGTCGTGGGCCGATCGTCGCGCTCGCCCCGGTCGGCCTCATCCTGGCGGATCCAGTTCCGCAAGGCCTCCGGGTGGACGCCCAGCTGCCGCGCCAGCTGCGCGATCACCGGCTTGGGATCGGACTCCCGATACAACCGCACCGCGCGCTCACGCAGCTCGACCGGGTACTTCCTCGTTGCTGCCACTGCAAACTTCCTTCCTCCAGGCTTGCAACGTCAAACCTGGTTCGGAAGTCTCCGGAAAAGCGGGGGAACCACACACCTCAATGCCGGGATTCAGCACAGCGACACACCCGGAGCACCAGGGTCCAGGCAGGAAACACAGCAGACAGAACAGCCAGACAGCCGAGGAACTCACCGACTGTTGGTTACCCTACAAGCTGGAAGGTTCCATCAGGCAGCTCGACCACCCCGTTGAGTCCACCGTTGCGCCAGGTTGCGACGAGCGCGCAAGCCGCGATCGCCGCATAGACGACGCAGAGCACTTTCCCTGCCTTCGTGGGAGCCATCAGATATCCGATCCAGTGAGCCAGTCCACCTGGTCGGCGATGATCTGCGCTGGATGGTCGCCGTAGAACGGCTGGAAGTGATCAACGTCGTAGCGTTTCAGCACGGCGCGCGGCGCCCGTTGCGCGAGCTGGTCGATGGCCCGGGCCGACACCGTGATGTCGCGCTGGCCAGCCTGAATAAGTACCGGGCACTTTAGCTTTCGCGCGTGGACAACGGGACGATAGAACCACAAAGCGAACGCCGCACCGGAGCGT
>Ga0187777_10003275_pt1 | contig 10358 bp, 8 predicted proteins | sample 1015_Q2_SP5_10_M_FD_132416 | JGI IMG/M metagenome (GOLD analysis project Ga0187777, IMG submission 132416) | Tropical peat soil microbial communities from peatlands in Department of Meta, Colombia - 1015_Q2_SP5_10_MG | ecosystem: Environmental > Terrestrial > Soil > Wetlands > Peat | place...
ACCACGACCACGACGCCTTCTTCCGCGGGAATGTCGGCGGAGACGCGCACCTCGTGCGAGAGCCCGCAGGCCTGGGTTACGGAGGCGAGCTTATCGACGAGCACGCTGCGCATCACGCCTTCCATCTCACCGCTCCTTGTGAACCTGTGGCGCACTCGAGGGCGCACGCTCGCCCGCGCGGCTGTGGAACACCCCCGGGAGCGAGACGATCCGCGAGAACCCGAGCGCATCCGCCGCGGTCCACTCCCCCGCTGCCTCGCCGTAGACGCCCCGCGACGCCGCCATGAGCGAGAACGGCGACTCCACCCCTTCGATGAAGGGGGCACCCTCGCGTAAGAGCACGTGCACCTCGCCCGTCACGCGCTGCTGCGAGGAGAGGAGTAGCGCCTCGATATCGCGGCAGACCGGATCGAGAAGCTGTCCTTCGTGCACGAGATCGCCGTAGGTCGCCGCGACGAGCTCCTTGAGGCGCTGCTGCCTCCCGGTGAGCACGAGTTTCTCGAGTTCGCGGTGCGCATTGAGCAGCACCTCGGCGGCCGGAGCCTCGAAGGCGACGCGGCCCTTGGTGCCGATGATGGTGTCGCCGAGATGAATGCCGCGGCCGATGCCGAAGGGCGCGGCGAGGCTCTCGAGTGCCTCGATGATCTCGACGGGAGTGCGCGCGGTGCCATCGAGTGCCACCGGCCGCCCCTGGGAGAAGGAGATGACGTGGCGCTCGGGGGTGCGGTGCTCGCTAAAGGCGCCGCGCGTGAGGATCCAGGCATCCTCCGGGATGCTGCCCGCCGAGGTGAGCGTCTCGCGCCCCCCGATGGTGACGCCCCAGAGGCCGCGATTGACCGAGTAGCTAGCGCCGCTCGGGGGCACGGGGAGGGAGCGCTTCTTGAGGTACTCGAGCTCCTCCTCGCGTTTGAAGGCCCGATCGCGCACCGGGGCGAGCACGGTGAGTTCGGGAGCGAGCGTGCGCAGCGCGACCTCGAAACGCACCTGGTCGTTACCTGCGGCCGTGCAGCCGTGTGCGACGGTGTTGGTGCCAAGCTGCCGCGCCATGCGCGCGATGGTTTGTGCCTGCATGACGCGCTCGGCGCCGACGCAAAGCGGATAGAGCTGTCCGCGCCGCACGTTGCCCATGATGAGAAAGCGCAGCACCTGCTCGAAGTACTCGGCGCGCGCGTCGATCTGGTGGTGTTCGAGTGCGCCGAGTGCGCGCGAGCGCGCGGCGAGGGTACGCGCGGCGGGGGCATCGATTCCACCGGTGTCGACCGTGACCGTGATCACCGTTCGCCGCTCGGTCTCGGCGAGCCAGGGGACAAGGAAGGAGGTATCGAGTCCTCCGGAGTAGGCGAGGACGATGGGCGTTGTGCCCGGCGGTGCGGTGGTGTTTGCCATGGCTAAACCCGAAACAGCGCCCGCAGGCGCGCGACGAGCGCCTCCTGCGCGCGCGCACTGGCGGTGGCGATGAAAATCGTGTCGTCCCCCGAGATCGTGCCGGCGACCTCGGGCCACTCGGCCTTGTCGATCGCGACGGCGACGCTCTGCGCGGCGCCGATCGTGGTGCGCAGCACCGTGATCGCGGGACCCGCGCGGCGCAGGGCGCGCACGAACTGCGCGAGCGTGCCGAAGTCGCCATTCAGGCGCGCCGCCTCCTCGTTCGGCGGCACGTAACGTCCGCTCGCCTTGAGTACCCCGAGATCGCGCAGGTCGCGGCTGATGGAGGATTGCGTGGCGTCGTGGCCCTCCTTCTTGAGGAGGCGCACGAGCTCGTACTGGCGGCGCACGGTGCCATCGCGCAGCAGGCGCAGGATGGCGCTACGGCGCTCGAGCTGCTGCGCATCGCTTACCACGGCGGTGTTCCTTCGGGCATAAAAATGCACGTATTGTGCATTTTAATGCACGAACGTCAAGCGCGGCGCGCTACTTGGGCTCGATCGCGTACACCAGGTCCGCCCCGTACGCCTGGCCCATCTCGATCCTGACCGTCCAGTGATCGCCGAGCGTGTAGCGTGCCTTGAAGGTGTTGAGCTGCTGGGTGAGGGAGATGCCGTAGCTCACGTAGAGGCGCGGCGAGAGATAGCGCCCGAGCACGAGCGAGGATTCATTGCCGATGTCGGACTCGAGGCTCACGTCCTCGACGCCGACGTGCGAGCCGAGCTGCTGTGCGAGTATCGCCCCGCCCTGTGCGAGGGCGGCGCTGCCGGCGCCCCCGCCCGGACCCGCGCTGCTGCGTTGCGCCGATTCGAGCGAACCCCCGGCCAGGATCAGGGAGACGATCTGCGACTGCGGCAGCGGCGGGTCGGAGAAGAACGAGATGCGCGGCCGCAGCAGCGTGCCGCGCACGTTGACCCCGGCGGTGACATCGGGGAATGTCTTGATGGCGCGCAGGTCGATACCCGGATCGTCGATCGGGCCGCCGGTGAAGATGAGCCGCCCGCGCTGGATGTCGAGCTTGCGCGCGTAGGCGGTGTACTTGCCTTCCGCCACCGAGAGCTCGCCCGTGCCGCGGGTGAGCGCATCGTAGCCGCTCTTGATGGTGAGGCTCCCGATGAGCCGCGCGGTCAAACCGAGACTATCGAAGTTCACCTGGTCCCCGAGCACGAGGGTGATCGTGCTCGTCACCTCGAAACGCTTGGTGCTCGCTTCCTCCTCCTGGCCGACGATCACCTCGTCCGCGGAGGTGCGCACCGCGCTCGTGATGTCCTTCGGCTGGATCTTGGCGTAGGGGAGCGTGACCTTCCCCGACACATCGATCTTCTTTCCCTCGACCGTGAAGTCAAGATCGGGCGAGGCGTCGATCTGCGCTTCGGGAACGTCCGCGACGCGCAGATTGGTGCCCTGCAGGTGGAACTTCCCGTACGGCTCGAGCTCGCGCCATTCGAGATGGCCGGTCACGGCGACGTTGCCGTTGCCCGCGCGGGCGCTGCCCGTGAAATCGACTCCGGCATCGCTCAGGCGCGCCTCGACCGCAAGCTGCCGCAGCGCGAGATTGATCTGGTAGACGTCGATCTCGCCATCACTCACCTTGATCAGCCCCGCAAGCACCGGCGCCCCGAGCGTGCCGCTCACCTCGACATCCGCCTTGAGGTGCCCCTGGGCACGGTCGATATCGGGCACGTACAGTGAGACGAGGCTCGCCTCGCCCGTGTCCATGTGCAGCTCGCCCGTGAGCGGCATGTCGAGCCAGGCGGGCGTCGTGCGCGCGAGTGCGAGATTCCCGCGCAGCGTTCCGATGCCGCCCTCCCCGATGAGCGCCGACGCCGTGACCTCATCAGGTGTGGCCGTGAGGTTCAGCGTGCCCGAGCCGATCTTCGTGTGCTCGACTTTGCGGCTCGCGGTTTTGTGAAGGAGTTCAGCGTCGGCGAGCTCGGCGCGCACGGTTCCCTGAACGGGCCGCTCGGCACCGCCCGACATATGCGCGAGGAGACTGATCGTGCCGCGGTAGTCGACCGCGGGCGTCATCCCCGCGGTGAGCGTCTCGAGCGGTACCTCATTCACCATGAGCGTGCCGCTCCAGAGTGCTTCAGTCCAGTCGCCGTCGGCGCAGGCGCTGCCCGGGGAGCCACTCAGGCACAGCCATTCGATGCGCGCGTGATCGAGCGCCGCACTGAACTCGACGGGGCGCTCGAGCGAGAGGTGGAGTGATTCGCTGCCATTGACGTTGAGCGCGCTCAGAACGCCCGCGAAGAGCCCGCGGGCGTAACTGCCCTTCGCGTGCGCATCCACCGCAAGACCGGTGGCCGCGGCGTTGAAGTGCACGTTGTACGCGGCGGGCGGACCGCGCAGCGTGAAGATCGCGCTCTCGAGGGTACGCTTGCCGTGGCTCACCCCGTGCACCTGGAGGTCGATCTTGGAGACTCTCTCGGGATCGCCCGGGTCGAAGTCCGCATCGAGGTCGATCGTCTCGACCTTGATGCCCTGATAGTCGATCCCCGAACCGTGCGCGGTGGCGACGATCTCCGGATCTTCGAAGGTGCCCGCGATGGTGCCGCCCGCCTTAAGCCGGCCGCGGCTGCCCGGGGAAAGAACGTTGAGATCGGCGGCGGAGAACGCGAAGCGCAGATCCATGCGTTCGTTCAGCCGCCCATCGAGCGTCAGCGTCGCGCTCCCGAGTGCGACGCGCACGCCGCTGAAGCCCCAGGTGTTTCCCGAATGGGTGAGCGTGCCGCCGCCACTCGCCGGTACCCCGCGCAGCGTGCCGCTCAGGTCGCTGAAGCTCGCCCGCAGATCGCCTTTCGATTCGAAGCCGCGTCCGGAGAGCGCGAGCGTGACGTTCAGCTTTCCCGGAAGGTCGGCCCGCAGCGCCGCCGGATTGATGCCCGTCACCCGTCCGGCGACCGACCAGGTTTTCTCGGGTGCCCAGGCAAGAAACCCGCTGAGGTGCGCGTGCCCGTTGAAGAGATCCACCTCCGCAGGGTCGAAACTGAAGCGGTCCTTGTCGAGGGTACCGGTGACATCGAGCGGCATCACCGGCAGCTCGGCCGTCGTCGCGCTGCCGGTGAAGTGCACCTGGTAGGGAAGGATTCCCGCGAGTGTGAAAGCGCCCGCGGGACTACGGAAGGCGACCTCGCGACCAACGAGCGGCCAGCGCAACTCGCTCCAGCTGCCGGTGAGATCAAGCCGTGGGCCGTGCGGGACGACGCCGACCGTTCCGCTCGCGGTAGCGCGCGTCCCCGAGGCGAGATGCCGCGCCTCGGCGTTCTTTAAGCTGAGCACATTGTCGGCGTAAAGACCGGAGAACTCGGTATCGAACGGCCCGGCATGCAGTCCCGTCGGGTTCAACTGGCCACGGGCATTGAAGCCATCAATGTTGCCCGAGACGCTGAGGTGGCCGCGAATGCTGCCGAGCGGCCCGGCGAGGCCCCAGGCGGCGAGATCAAAATCCTCGATGAGCGTCTGCCCCACAAGGTGCCAGTGGCTCGTGAGATCGAGCGCCTTGCCGGTGAACTCGGCGCGAAAGGGGCTGGTCGCCTGGGCAACGACGTTGAGATCATCGAGATCGCCGCGGGCGGTGCCGCTCACGCGCCAGCGTGGTTCGCCGGGCGGCGACCACTCGAGACGGCCGTTGGCCTCGATCCCGAGCGGATCGTGAGCGCGCAGCAGGCCGATGCCACTCACCTGAGTTTCCCCGAGCCGGCCCTCGGCCTCGAAGAAGCGGATCGTCTTGTAGCGGATCACCGCCGAGCCCTGCAAATTCGCCGCGCGCAGCCGAAAGCCGTTGTAGGCGACGAGCGTGGCGGTCACCACCTGGGCCTCATCGACGCGGATCATCAGCCAGCGCGGCAGGAACACGGGCGGCTCGTGGGAGGTCGCGGGCTTGGTGCGGCGCTTGGGCTCGATGAGGGCGCTGCGCACCGAGCCGTCGAGGACGTGGATGGTCTGCAGCACGAGCGGTGCGAGCGCAACTCGCCCCACGATGCCTTCGAATTTCAGGTGCACGAGCGGGTGATCGATTTCCACCCGATCGACCGCGAGTCCGCCGGCGATCGTGCCGCGGATGCCGACGATCTCGAGCCGCGTGTCGGCGAGCTGGTGCGGAATGTGTTTCACGAGAAACTGCAGCCCCGGCTCCGTGAACACCACCGACCAGATGAGCGCCCCCGGCACGACGATGAGCGTGAGGACGAGGAGTGTGGCGAGGATGAGCAGCAGGCGGCGCATGGGTGTGGAGGGTGCTCTAGAGTTTCGGCGAGAAGTTGATCTGCAGCCGCGGTCCCGCGGACACCGAGAGCGGCTCCGCGAGATCCACCCCGAGCGTGAGCACCGGCAGCCGCACCCGCAAGCCGATGCCCGCCGAATATTGCAGCTGCGCGGGGAGGGAATTGAAGGCGTTGCCGAAGTCGAAGAAGGTCGCGATGCCGAGGTTCTTCGGCAGGTCGCGGATCACCTCCACGGTGCCGGTAATGACATCCTTGCCGCCCACCTTGATGTACGCCGTCGGTTCGCAGTTTGCGCCGCTTGTGCCCGTGGCACACACCGGCTGGGTCGGGGAGAGCGAATTGTAGGCAAAGCCACGGACGCTGTTGATACCGCCCGCAAAGAAACGCAGCACCGTCGGCATCGCATCGAAGTTCTGCACGATCGTCGCGCCCGCCTCCCCGCGCAGGAGCAGGTGCCACTTCGGGACGATCGGAAATACCCGCTCGGACTGCAGGTGCAGCTGGAGAAAGTCCGCACCCGCGCCGAGGGCCTGGGTCGAGCCTTTGATCGTAACGTAGAGCGGGCGCTCAAAGAGCGGCTCGCCGAGGTAGCCCACCGGGACCCGTGCAATGTCGACCTCCGGGACAAGCAGGGAGTCGGACATGGTGCCGTTGAGGTCCGTGCCCGAGGTGTGCATCGCGGTCACGAGTCCGACGTACTGCCAGTGGGTCGTCACCTTGGTGATGCTCGGTCCGAGCGACTGGGTCGAGGTGTCCACATCGCCGAGCGTTTCCTGCTCGATGCGCGCGAAGGCCGTGAAATTCTCAACCGCCGGATCACCGATCGGCACGATGTAGCGCACCTGCACCGCGTAGCGCTGCACCTGTGAGGCTTGCAGCTCGGCCGTGAAGCGGTGACCGTACTGGTTGATATGCCGATCCTCGAACCCGAGCGTGCCGCGGATGCCGGTATCGGTCGAGTAGCCCGCGGCGAAGGAGTAGCGGTGGCGGCGGCTCGGGTCGGCGTGGATCGTCACCGGAATTGTGAGCGCGTTGCGGTCGGGGGTGCCCGGCAGCACTTCGAGATTGCTGAAGTACTGTGAATCATCGAGCGCGAACTGGGTGCGCAGCACCTGCGTCAGGTCATACGGGTCGCCCTGGTGGTAGCGCACGTAGCTGCGCACGAGGGAGTCCTTGACCACCGACTGCTCGATCGTCGTCGTCCCGAAGCGGTAGCGCGCGCCGGTGTCGAGCTCGAGCGCAATCGTCGCACGGTAGTTCGGCGGATCGACGAGCAGCTCGTTTTTCACCAAGCGCGCGTCGAAATAGCCGTAGGTCGCCGCGGTGCGTTGCAGATCGCTCTTGATGGATTCGTAGTCGGCGTGGTTCAGCCGATCGCCGGCCTTGAGCGGGAGGTTGGTGAGGATGCGCTGGAAGAGCGGATCGCTCTCCCCGGGCCCCTCCACGCGGACGCTGATGCTCTCGATGAGGATGGGCTTGCCGGGATTGATGTCCACGGTGACGCGCCAGTCGCCTTTGCCCTGCGCGCTCACGTCTGACTGCACCTGCGGTTCGTAGTACCCGAAGGGACGCAGCGCCGCCTGCACCTCGCGTTCGACACGGTTGTGGAGCCGCTCGACGGTGTCGGCGTTGAGTTCCGCTGCACTTTTGCGGTAGCGCGAGAAGCTCAGGTACGCGAGCACGTTGTTACGCAGCTCCTCATCGACGCCCCGCACCTCGATCGTGACGTGCTGCGCATAGGCGCACGGGCAGAGCAGGAGGCAGAGGGCCATCACCGCCGCCGCACTGCGCCTTTGTCGCGGGCGGAGCCGCGGCCGGTGACTGCGCTGCGTCATTCTCAGAGGCTGATATGAGAAAAATGCCGGAATTCTAAAGCGTTACGGACGCGGCCGCCGCCGCAAATAGAGTCGCGGAGGCGGGGCTGGGTTCCGCAGAGAGGCTTACGGCCACTCAAGGGGCGCGAGGTCGAACTGCGTTTCCCCAGTTTTTTCCCCGCGTTCATCGAAGCGCCGCTCGGCAAGATAGAGGCCCCCTTCGGCATCCGCGAGCAGCACCGTCGAGCAGCGCGTCCCGTACTCGGGATGGAGGACGAACGGGGAGGACAGCACCCGCTCCCACGCCCGCGATACTCCGGTGTTCGGGAGGAGCCCATCGTCTGCGACTCGGGTGGGGTCACGAAGGAGCGCAAAGAGCGCGGCGGGGGTCGCGCTTGGGTCCTTGAGCCACTCCTCGAAGGCACCGCGTGCGCGCTGCACCTTTGGCCAGGGGGTGTCGAGGAACTCGTTCGAAAGCGCATACACCCCGGGGGCGAGCGCGCGCGCGAAGGGGCTGGCGCGGTTCGAGCCGTACCAGAGCGCCTCGCGATCGGCGAGCAACAGGTTGAATCCCGAGTAATGGCGCGCCTCGCTCTCGAGCGCTGCAAAGAACTCCGGGGGCGACTCGGATCCGCCGAGGTAGCTTGGGATCAGCCCGCCGCGCGAGGGCGCGCCGGGGCGCGGGGGCTGCAGCTCGCGGAAATTGGTGACGACGCCGAAGCGGCGTGCCCGGTCGATGGCGAGCCAGGTGCCGCCGGCGCGCAGATCGCGCCCGCCCAGGATCTGCGCGGGCGGCGGCCACTCGGCGAGGGCGGCGGCGGGACGCTCGTGGAATTCGTCGCGGTTCGCGGCCACCACGAGGCGGTAACGCGGGTGCGCGCGCCACGCGAGCACGAGGAGACACATGCGCCTACGTGCGCCCTTTCAGCCAGGTCTCGATCAGCCGCCAGGAGATCGATTGCGTGGGAGGCGCGAGGATCTCGCCCGATTCAACTTGCGCGCGCGTCACCCAGCGGGCGTCTTCGAGTTCGCCGCCCACGCGCACGGGGCTACCAGGGGCCGCGCGTGCCTGAAAGCCGAGCATCACGGAGGAAGGAAAGGGCCAGGGTTGCGAGGAGTCGTAACGTACGGCGTGAACCTCGACGCCCGTTTCCTCACGCACCTCGCGCGCTACCGCATCCTCGAGGCTCTCCCCGGGCTCGACGAAACCTGCGATGGTCGAATAGCGCCGCGCGGGCCAGCTCGCCTGCCGCCCAAGGAGCGCCCGCTCGCCATCGCTCACGAGCACGATGATCGCCGGATCGATACGCGGGAAGAACTCGCTCGCGCAATCGGGGTTCGAACAGACAAGGGAGTGGCCCGCATTGTCCGGCTGGGTGGGCGCTCCGCAGACGCCGCAGTAACGTTGCCGGGCGCGCCAGATCCCAAGCGCGCGTGCATAAGCGAGAAGTCCCGCTTCCTCGCCCGCGAGCTGCGGCGCGAGCGGCCGCAGTTCCTCGAACCGCGTGCCGAGGGGTAGCTCGGGCTCCCCCGCCGGCACCTCGATCAGCACGCAGCGTGCGGCGCGAAACCAGCCGAGCAGCACCTGCTGCGCGGGGTCCGCCGCGCGCACGAGTGGCGCATCGTTCGCCAGGAACGCGATGCGCGGCTGCGCATCGGTGTGCAGGAGGTGGCGCGTGCCCTGGCCAATGAGATAAAGCGTGCCGGGGTCGGTACGCGCCGCGGCCAGCCACTCGAGGTCCTCGCGTGTCTCGGCGCGGCGGTCGATGTAGGGACCTGCAAAGAAGTTCGGCCGCTCGTGATCCATGGACGCTCGGTGTGAGGGCACGGCCGCGGATTCTAGCAGCGAGATCGGGAACGCCCGTGCAGCGGCTGACGCCGCTTTTGGGTTGAAGGCTCGGCGTTAGCCGCCCGCCCGGGCGCACCGCGCGAGATGCTGCTCTAGGCCATCGAGGCACTCGATCCAGCCTTGTTCGTGGCGGTCGCGTTTGACGGCATCGCTGATGCGCTCGTGCGCGACGATCACCTCGGTCCCCGCCGCGTGCCGCGTAAAAGTCACCGTGACCTGCTCGGGCAGTTCAGCGCCTGGCTCGAGCCGCCACGTGTACATGAGTTTGCGGGGCCGCTCGATGGCCGCGAACTCCCCGCTGATCCAGAGCGTCGCCCCATCGGGAAACTGATTGGCGATCCGATAACGGCCCCCGACCCGCAGGTCGACCTCGGCGCTCGTGCAGGTCACCGATCTCGGACCCCACCACCGCAGCAGCTCCTCCGGCCGGCTCCAGGCGTCGAAGCATTGCTCGGGCGTGGCCCGGATGAGCCGGCGCACGAGGAGCGTGAGTGTCGCGGGCTTCCCTCCCGGCTCAGTGCTTTTCGACATAGCGTGCCAGCGCGTCGAGATGCTCGTCCCAGAAGCGGCGGTAGAAACTCAGCCAATCCTCCGCCGATCGCAGCGGCAGCGCATCGAGCGTGCACCGATGCATGCGGCCATCGACCGTGCGCTTCACGAGCCCCGCCCCCTCGAGCACCCTGATGTGCCTCGAGAGCGCCGGCAGCGACATCGCAAAGGGTCGGGCGAGCTCGGTGATGATCGCGGGCCGGCGCGTCAGCCGCGCCAGCAGCGCGCGCCGCGTGCGATCGCTCAAGGCGTGAAAGAGGGCATCGAGGCGTTCCTCGGTCGTGGCGCGTGCGCGCGAGCTGCTTGACGTCCTGTTCATTCTGCGTATATTAAACAATATTGTTTAATATAACATCAACCGAGGGGAGCCACGCACATGGATGCCAGGAAGTTTTTGCGCTGCGGCGTTGCCTTGGGCCTCACCGCAGTGCTCTTCGTCCGAAGTGCGGGCGAACCAACGCACGCCGCTGAGCCCGGCGCAACGAACGCCGCTAC
>Ga0187777_10003276_pt1 | contig 10356 bp, 9 predicted proteins | sample 1015_Q2_SP5_10_M_FD_132416 | JGI IMG/M metagenome (GOLD analysis project Ga0187777, IMG submission 132416) | Tropical peat soil microbial communities from peatlands in Department of Meta, Colombia - 1015_Q2_SP5_10_MG | ecosystem: Environmental > Terrestrial > Soil > Wetlands > Peat | place...
GCTCCGACCTTTCTTCTCGGCGATGCGGCTGGATGCTTTCTGCGCGCCGTCCATGCGCTCGAGGACATCAGATGGCCGCCATCGTCAAGCACGGCGATGAGCACAGCCCAACCGTTCTTCTCCGCTTCCGCGTGCGCAGCGGCGGCGACGCGCTTTGCATCGTCCAGAGACCGCTTCGCCCAGCCCTATTCGCCTGCACGCGTGAGAGCGTCAGGAAGGGTGAGAAAGAAGATTCTTGTGGATTTGCCCGTCCTTTATGACCAGTTTGATATTCGCCGGGCTCTGCAGGAGGCGGACATCGCTATGCGGCTCTCCCGCGACAACCAGCAGGTCGGCCAGATAACCCTTCTTCACCTCGCCTGTCTGACCCTGCAGCATCATGGCCGCGGCGCCCGTGCGCGTAGCCGCCACCAACGCCTCCGAATCGCTATAGCCGAAAAAGCACACGAAGTGCTCGAGATCCCGGGCGTTGGTCCCGTGCGGCATCCAGGGAAATCCATAGTCCCCGCCCACGAGGACGCGGACTCCGCGCTTGCGCAGCGCGGGAAACACCTTCCGCGCACACTCGAACTGAGCGACGACGCCGTTGTTCTTCGCCTTCTCGTAGGTGATACCCCATTGCTCCGCTTCGCAGATCGTGTTGTGCAGCAGTCCCACCGCCGGTGCCACGAAGATCCTGTCACGCGCCGCCTCAAGGAGATCGAGGCATTCGTCGTCGGCGTATTCGCAGTGGTACAGAATGTCGACTCCATGCCTGAGCGCGCTCTTTATCGAGGCCGCCGCCCGGGCGTGCGCGGCAATGCGCTTGCCGTGCGCATGCGCAGTCCGTGCCGCGGCACCCACCTCCTCTTCGCGCATGACGGTGTGCTCCGGGCGCGAACCAGGAATGGTCTGGTTTCCGGAGATGTTCAGCTTGAGCGTGTCCACGCCCTCTCGCAGCAGGCCGCGGCAGGCGCGCAGCATCTCGTCCTCGCCGTCCACCACCAGCGCGACCGACTCCCGGTAGATGTGGAGGCGGCGCTCGTCACCCAGGTTCCCGGTGTTGGTGAGCTCCGGGCTGGCGGCCAGCAATCGCGGCCCTGGGGTGTGCCCCGCATTGATCTCGTCCCGCAGCACAACATCGAGGCGCGGTTTCGCTGATCCACCGCTCACGCACGAGGTGAAGCCTGCCTCCAGCACGATGCGTGCGTGCCGTCTGGTCTGCAGCATGTGCTCCTCGGGCGGGACATCGCCGGTTTCGGCCATGTCGGCCCTGTGCAGAAACGACAGGTGCGCGTGCCCATCTACCAAGCCTGGGATAATCGTGTGCCCCGTAGCGTCGATGCGCTGTGCAGCGCGTAACTCACGCGGGGCTTGCGTCCATAGCTCCGCAATCCGGTTCCCCGAGACGAGCACATCGGCGGGAAAAGCCTGTCCTCCGCTTCCGTCCCAGACGGCCCCCCCTTGCAGTAGAACAGTATCCATAAATATCTATATGACAGGTTAGCAGAGTCTCCGCGACGAGCGTTGAGCTGCGAACCGGCATAGTCACTTTCCGTGGACAGCGTACGGTATCTGCCGAGGCGAGCACCCGTTGAGCCGATCGTCGCATTCATCCGACGAACCCTTGTTTGCTGTAGGCCACAGGCGAGTTAGTGGGCGAAGACTCCGTCCTCGGACCCACATCGCGCAGCAAAAAAAGCGCGAACCAGCAATCAGTTGAAGGTCATCGTCGCGACGATCGTATCGTTATAGGTCCCTGCAGCGGGCACTGCAGCAAGGGCGGGAATGGCGCCGGCGACAGTATAGTTTGCGGTGCCGACCGGCCCAAAGATTACGATCAGCGTGAACGTTCCGCTCGCGGTTACGGTGCCCCCCGTTCCGTCGCCCCACACGTTTGTGTTGAGGGCAGCTGGCACCGTCCCCAGGTAGAGATTGTAGGGCAGCGTGTCCGACGGCAAGCTTAGATTCGTGAGGCGTCGCTGCGCGTAAGTCCCGCTGGCGCCTGTGGACAGCGTGGCGGTGTAGTTGACGGTCTCGAAGATGCCCGCCGTAAGAGTACAACTCACCGTCATGGTTGACGACGAGTTGACCTGCGCACCGGAGTAGGTCCCGAAGTTCAGTGTTCCTACACTGATCGTACAGGTGTGTGCGGCATGCGCGGTAGGTGCAACGCAGAGCGTTAGACCAACGAACAGCATCAGCCGTTGTAACAGACGTCGGGAGGTTATCTGCATCGCTCGCGCAATCAATGCTCGGCCTCCTTCAGCTTGCAGACCAGCGGCCCGACTTCTGCCACGACCGGCGCTTTAGGATCGACCTCGACCGTGACGGTGCAACGGCGACCGTTGTAGCTCACCTCGACCTCGTGCTTGCCTTGGAAGTCGGTCAGGAAGACTTCCCCATCGAACGCAACAGGGAAGCGTTCATCACGGCCCGCAACGACGACCTCAGCCCCTTCCGGCACCGGCGTACCGTCAGGCTGCATCAGACGTACGAGGGCGTTGTTCTCGCGGCGCGACTCGAAGCGCGCTACCACGCCGGTGCGCGCCAAGGTGATCACCAATTGATCCACGCCCGACAAGCTGTAGTCGAACGGTATCGTCAAAGGATCGATAGAAATCTTGACCGGCACGTTGGCTGGTATACGAGGTACTAGAAGCGTTCCATCGTCGCCAGTGCGGCCCACCTCGACATTCTCCTGCATGACCCGTACACCGGGGATATCGGACACCCTGACCAGGGCAAAGCTGCTGTCGATCGGCGCAGCCGCGAACACCTTGGTGTCCAAAACACCAACGCCGCCCGCCACTGTCGCGCGCAGGCCGACAGTGGAATTGGCAACTGACCCCTCGAGAGAATAGCGCCCATACAGGCCCTGATAAGAGATCCCGGCAGCGCCCTGATCGTCGGTCTGCGCGTGAACGTAGTAACCGTACCCCGGGCCCACTTGCAGCGGCCGTTGGACATCCAACGCACCGACCGTAGTGCGCTGTCCGTTGCTCTGGGTGTTGAGCGCGCTCGCGGTGCCGCTGACTCCTGTGCCCAGCGGAACAGTAAACAGCGCCTGCACTTGGGTTTGATCGGTCAAACCAGTCGTCCTGCTGAGGACCAGCGTGAATGCGCCCCATGTCCCAAGTTGCTTGGTATACGTCACGGCATACAGATCGAGGGCTCCCATCGGCGGCGCTGTCGAGGTGTTGACCGGAGCGACATTGCGAAAACGTTGATCGGTCCACAAGAACGCCATTGTCCCGGCTTGCCCAGGGAGCTGAACGTTGAGGTTTGCAGAGATCGATCGCGCCGTCTGGACACCTCCGTCGCCTACTTCGCGATAGTCGGGGCTCGCCCATGTCCCACGCACTCCGAAGCTTATCGTTGGCGTCTGCCGATCGAAGCCCAGGAGCGCGCGTCCCCCGTTCCCTAACGAGCTGTCGCTGCCGGCAACCCCAGCCTGTAACGTTCCTAGCACCCCGAGCACGGTCGCTGCTCCTACTCCTGCGCCACGCACATCGCTCGAGCCTTCAGCCCGCCCCTCCAGCGTGAGCTTATCGGTCAACCCGTAGCGGTACACGCCGGAGGCCAGGGGATCTCGATAGTCGAAATTTTCGAGTCCGTAGTTGAAGCGGACAGCGCCCGCGCTGAACGAGAACTCGCTCAGCCCCGAGCGCAGCAACTGAGTCGTGGTGTAATAAGGCTGGGTGATGACCTGCTGCTGGCCCAATGCATTGGTGACGACGAGCTGTAGCTCACCAGCGCCGTTCACTACCGGTACGTTGGTGATCGAAAACGGACCGGGGGGCACGTTCTGGCTGCCCAAGCGCACATTGTTGGCGTAAAGTTCAGCCGCTGTCGGAATGGCCGCAACTCCAGAGACGGTGAGCAGCGGGTAGGTGATGAAACCGGGTTGCAGGGAAAAGTTGGAGCTGTATTGCACGCCACCAAAACGCACGGCATTGCCCCACCATCCAGGCGCGGTGATCGCGTCGCCGACGATCAGTGTACGCAGGCGCGCTGGGTCGTCCCAGCGCCAGGCTGCATCGAGCACCACCACATCCGGTTGCGCTGAACCCGGTGTAGTGACCGGATTGACCAGGGTGGTCACACCAACGCTGCCGTACGGCCCGAACGCGACGGCTTCAAACAGGCCCGATACGCTCGCGGACGATTCATTCAGCCCCCCGTAACTGTTAGTAGTGTTTCCGTAGATGGTGTAGTTCAGAAACCCGCCAAAGTCTGGCGTCCGCGCCATAATTGGAGGTAGAAGCCCATAGCTGAGCGTCGACCTCGGTAATCGGTTAGGATCCACGTGCAGCTCGAGGCGCTGATCCTCCTCTGATATGGACCAGGTCACGCCGCGCAGCGCGCTGAGCTGGGCCATCGTGCGACCATCGAACTCCTGCATTGGTGCATCGTCGTAGCGGATGCGCAGGCGGTCCAAAGTATCTCGGTCGACCCATAGTCTGCCGCCTGGCCCACGCACGACATAGGCCACCCCGTCCGGCGCACTACCGTTCAGCACCACCGAGAGAACGCTGATTCCCTGCGACACCTGCCCTGCATCGGCAGACACGGGTATGAGACGCCCGTCTGCCAGGGTCTGTGCGAACGCCCCGTTGTTTACCAGAAGCGTGACGGCGGTCAAAGCCGCTGGACTAACGCGCCGCAGGCGGTAGGGTGAAGTCAATGGGCTCCCCATTGCCCGTGCCCTGCAGCGCGCGCACCCGTATCGGATCGTCGGTCGGCCTGGCGCTGAGTTCGACTAGACGGAACGCGCCTGGCAACACGACGATGACGCCCGCCTCTGCGAGCGTGCGCTCTTTTTGCGTCACCTTGAGTTCGCTCAGTCGCAGGTTGCCGTTGCCTTCATTGCCGATGCGCAGGCTCTTCACGCCCTCACTACCTGCGATCGACCAAGTCGGCGTTGGCGCTGCCTTGCCAGCCAGGGGTGCAACGTATACTGGGATGTCCATCCTTAGCGCGATGTGGAACGTGAAGCCAGGTGTGGCCTCGGCGCGACCGGTGGGAACCTCGGCAAAGATGAGCCGGAACGATTGCTCGACGCGTGGCGCCGGTGCCGCGCGCAAGGCAACCCGTACTAGCTGACGGCCTTGCGGCTTGACCGTGAAGATGGGCGGGTTGACGATCAGGGCGCGTGTTTCTTCGTTGGCGTCCTTGCCGTCGACCTGCCGCCAGCCGCGTGTTTGTACCTGGATCGTGACCGGCGCGTCTCCGGGGTTGCTGACCTCGACCACCGCGGTGCGCGATGCGGGGCCGAGTTCTACGCGCATGGGACTCAGCCCAAAGGTCGCGGCGAGGGCTGGAGATGCCCCACACACCAGAGCAGTGGCGATAAAGGCAGCGCCTAGAAGATGGTTCTTCGTGGTTATCATGGATCTGCGCCTTGAGCTATTTCGCGGGTGCAGAAACGACTGCTGCCGCACGCGGCGGCAGCAGAGTTGGAGTGGCGTTGCCGTTAGGCGAAGGTGACGGTGATCTGAACGGTATCAGTGTAGGCACCCGCCTCCGGGTATTGAGCAGCGGGAATCGAGGCGCAGATGTTGATCGGCTTGGGACCTCCGCTCGCCGCAAATAACGAGGTCGCGACGATTGTGTTGGTGGCGTTCCATTCGGGTCCCGCGCCAGCCGCTGGGCAGGTGTTGAAGGTGGCGCCCGTCGGCACATCGATTAGATAGTTCAGGAAATCGGTGCCGTCAGTCATTCGCTTCTGCGTACCCGAAGCGTTGGAGCCGTTGTTGAGCGCCACGGCGCTCACGGTCGCCTTATGGTTGCACGTCAGGATGATCGTATTTGCCGTGTTGGTCGCGGCGGCGCCGGCACTGATGGCGCCAAAGGCGACCGTGGGGGCAGACACCGTGCAGGAGTTGTTTATGGTCGCGGTAACCTGGAACGTCGTCGTAGTAGTCGCGGCAAACGGCATGCTGGGCATCCACAGCGTGAGCGCTCCGGAGAGCGCAGCCGCAACGATCCGGCGGGACAAGGGACATCTCATGGCCAAAGGCTCCTTATGGGTTGCTACCAAAAAACAGCGGCTTACAGATCCTCTTGTCCCGCAGCAATTTCGGTGCCAAGGACTTGCCACTGGATTCGCGCCTGAGAGGGAGCAAAACAAATTCCTCAGCCGCTGACCAGCGGTCGCGTTTCACCGATGAGCGGTCGGAAGATTTGCGTGTTGTGTGGAGGCGGCCTGGGCGCTGCGCTAGTGGCCTGCCTTGTTGATTCAGCTGACGGCACACGGCACCACAGAGGCCGTTTCGCGACGCGCCAAAGCTTGCATTTAGCTTGCACGATTCCGACGACGACGCGGAATGTTGTGCTACCGTTTCGTCGTGGATGCGGCGGGACGAGGTCGTACCTACAGCTGGAGAAGGCGCACTGGGCGGTGTGGCTGACCACATGATCCTCATACAAAACGCGGTCGTTCTCACGCCGTCGTTCGAGGCGAAGCCACTCGACGTGCTCGTCGATGAAGGTACGATTGCGGATGTCGTGCCGCGTGGCACGGTAAAGGGGGAAGGCATGGAGCGCGTCGATGGCACCGGGCGCGCACTGATGCCGGGGCTCGTCAACGGCCACAACCACGCGCAGACCAATCTCGCTAAGGGACGCTTCGACCGCTACAACCTCGAGACTTACCTCAATCTGCAGCCGGGCGTAAATGGGCACCGCACGGTCGAGGACAAGCACCTATCGGCTCTGATCGGCGCAGCCGAGATGGCGCGCAAGGGCTGCACCGCCGGCTACGACATGTTCGCCGAGTTCCCGCTGCCCACGGTCGAGGGTGTCGAGGCTGTGGTACGCGCGTACGCGGAAGCCGGGGTGCGCGGCGTGATCGCGCCGATGCTTGCCGACAAGACGTTCTACGAAGCCATCCCGGGTCTCGCCGACGCGCTGCCCGAGGCGCTGCGCGGCCGGGCTCTGACGGCGAAGTATTCGCGGCATGAGGTATCGATCGCCGCGTGCAGAAGGGTCCTTCAAAGCTGGAGATCCGACACTGTCAGGCCAGCGCTCGGCCCGACCATCCCACACCATTGCTCGGACGCATTTCTCACTGCCTGCAGCGATCTGGCGAAAGAGCACGGCCTCGGCGTGCAGATGCATGTGGCCGAATCGAGGATGCAGTCGGTCGTCGGCAGGAAGGTCTATGGCAAAAGCCTCGTCGCGCATCTTCACGAACTTAAGCTGCTGAACGACAGGTTCTGCGTCGCGCACGGCGTCTGGCTCGACGACGACGATCGCAGGCGCCTGGCAGACGCCGGCTGCTCGATCTCGCACAATCCCGGCAGCAACCTCAAGCTCGGCTCTGGGATCGCGGACATGCGCGCGATGCTCGACGCTGGAGTCAATGTCGCGGTAGGCACGGACGGCACCGCGTCTTCCGACAATCTCAACCTCTTTGAGGCGATGCGGCTCGCCTCCTATGTTTCGCGCGTGCGCGGCAACCCGCCCGAGCGCTGGGTGAGCGCGAGAGAGGCGCTGCGCGCCGCCACCGAAGGAGGTGCGAAAGCGCTCGGCATCGACAGGCTAGGGCGCATCGAAAAGGCGTGGAAGGCGGATCTCGTCCTGCTCGATCTTTCAGCGCTGCACTACATCCCGCTCAACGACCTTGCCAGCCAGATCGTGTTCGGCGAGGATGGCACCGGCGTCGAGAGCGTCATGGTAGGCGGGCGATGGATCGTACGCGAGCGCAGACTGCTCACCGTCGACGTCCCGGCGCTCCGGCGCAAGGCGGACGAAGCGGTGGAGCGTTTGCGCGCAGCGAACGCCGAGGCGCTTGCATTGGCAGAAAAGCTGCACCCCTACGTCGGCCACTTCTGCTCTGGGCTGGCGTCAATGCCTTGAGCGCATGACAACCGGTGCGGTCCTCCTGAGGATATCGATCGTGTGACGGTCGGATTGCCCAGAGTAGACAAGTCATCATCCGGTCGCTAGAGACCACAACCTCGATTCCGCTGCTCGAACGACCCGAGACATGATGCGACTGTCACTGCTCGCCACAAGCCTGCTCGCGGCGGTGGTATGCCCGGCTCCGCTGGCGTCCGAGGAAGGCAATCAAGCGAGAGTGCCAGAGCTACCGCTGTTGCGGACCAGAGTGAAGGAATTCTGGCGGGCGGTGGGCGCCCACGATGTCGTGACGCATTACGAGATGACGACGCCGACGGTGCGCAAGCGGGTGCCCCTCGAAGCATTCAAAAAGACATGGAGTTGGGAGGATCAGCCGCAATTTCCTGTCCAAAGCATCGCAGCGGATCTATTGAGCGTGTGCAACTGCGTTGAGCTTCGACTCCTGCGTTGCACCGTTGCGCTGGACCTCGCCATCGACCAAGCCGGCGAACCGTCCAGGAACGAGCGCATCTTACAGATGTGGGAATTTGCCGACGGCCAGTGGTATGAAGCGTACTCCGGCGCCCCGATCGAGCGGCGCTGTCCTCGGCAGCATTGAGGCCAATCGGGCGCAACCGGCCTGAGTCGGGTCAGCCGATGTGAATCCGCACCAGCGCGAGGATCATCGGAACCGCGACGGCGGCACCGAGCGCACTGATCCACCCAGCCAAATGGCTAGCGGTCTGCTCGGGCACACCATGGTTCAACAAGACAGTGCGCAGGCCACAACCGGCGTGCGTGATCACCGACCACACACCCAGCGCGTAGTGTGGAAGCAGGCGCACGCTCCAAGGGTCTCCCAACAGGCCGGCTTTTCCGCCGGACGCAAACCAGAAGTCGGTTTCAATTCCGGCGCTCAAGCGCGCGTAGATGAATACCGAGTTCATGTGACCGAGGATATAGATGCCGAGGTAGGCACCGGTCATGGTCTGCAGCGTTTCAAAAAACCCGGCTGGGCGACTGAGCCGTGCACGCAACAGCAGTGCGCCGCTGATCACCATAAACAGCATGAGCGCCACCCCAAGCGGCTCGACCACACCGCTGCGGTACCACTTGCGCAGGACTCCCATGACCGCGATGTGTGTATCCGCGCTCAAGAATCCAGTTAGATGATTGAACAGGTGCAACGAGACGAACCCAACGATGATGATTACGGCTCCCGCGCCGTGGATCGGCCGCAGCCATGATGGTGCGTGCGCAGTGGCGTGCGCCGGTGTTGGGTTTGACGCACCCACGAAAACGGCGGCTATGACGGCGATCCATATCACGGGCCAGATCACCTGATCACCCTTGGGAAACCCGGCGAGATACACCACGACGCCAAGAAAAGTGAACAGGGGCGGACAGGCAAAGGCGAGATGAGCGAAGGCGCGGGCGCGCGTCTCTCCATTCGTCGGTCGTTGGGCAGCCCCAAGACCCGAAGCCACCGCCAACGCCAGCATGGGAACCGCGAATGTGATCACCAAAGACACCACCAGCGCAACGCCACCGAGCACGGCCGCAGAGTCAGTGACCGCAGAAAGCAAGTGGGCGCTCCGGTAAACGCCTGCTAGCAGCACCGGATAAATCAGTGCCGCGACCGCAGGCAATGCCATCGACCAGCGGCGGGCCGCCCAGTTGGACAAGCCAGCGGCGCGAAGCATTCTGGTCTCCTCTCGCAAGCTCTGCGCTATCTCACGCGCGACAACGGGGCGCTCGGCTTGAGCGCATGAGCGCCGTCACCAAGCAGAGTGAGCGCGAAGCACGCGAGTGCCCAGAACACCGGGTATTCATAGCCGCCGCCCTTGTTCGAGAACAGCCAGCCGTTCGCGCTGTGACCAAGGTAAGCTGCGACGAGTAGATGCACGCCGAGAAAGAGCGCAACCCACCGGGCGTAGACCCCGAAGATAAGCGCTAACCCACCGATGGTCTCATACAGCATAACGATCCACGCAAACCAGTCGGGGAGTCCCAGGCTGCCAAAGTACTGGCCGACCCCTCCCATGGTGAAGACGAAGACCTTGAGATAGAGGCCGTGCAACAGGAACAGAACGCCCATACTCACCCGCAGCAACAATGCCCCATGTGGTGCCGTCTTGCTGTCGATCATATGTCATCTCCATTCACCGATGAAACGCTGTCCTGCCTTCGCTGAGCTGGATTCCCAGTCTACGACATGACGGGCCTCGCGAGGACTACAGCATATGCTTCGACGCGAGCGTTCATACTTGCGCCAGGGTTACGGTCCGCCGAAACCGCGCCAGGGCTGCGACAAAGAACACCAGTCCCATGCCAGCGACCGCGGCAAAGTCCGGCCACACGGCGCTCAACCCGGCGCCGCGATACAGGATGGCCATGGACATGCTCACGAAATGTGTCGTGGGCGAAAACTGCATCGCGTTCTGCAGCCAAGGGGGCATGCTGTCGAGCGGGGTCTGCCCGCCCGAAAGGATGTTCAGCATCAGGAAAACCGGAGTCGCGAGCAGGCCGAAC
>Ga0187777_10003277_pt1 | contig 10354 bp, 8 predicted proteins | sample 1015_Q2_SP5_10_M_FD_132416 | JGI IMG/M metagenome (GOLD analysis project Ga0187777, IMG submission 132416) | Tropical peat soil microbial communities from peatlands in Department of Meta, Colombia - 1015_Q2_SP5_10_MG | ecosystem: Environmental > Terrestrial > Soil > Wetlands > Peat | place...
AACGAGCGGGCCCGGTTTGAGGCAGAGGCGGGCAAAACCTATTACTTCAAATGGACCTCCGGACCCATGGCAACTGGAATCAAGGTGACGCCTGTAGATCCCGAGAAGGGAGCCAAAGAGGTAAGCAAACTCCATCTCTCCAAGCCCGTTGACGAAAAGGAAGAGGCGAAACCAGAAACGAAAGACACCGACAAACCGCCGGCAAATTGACATCGTTTCTGGCTAAGCGAGAGCTCTCGGTCAACGTGTGTGACCTGACGTGATTGCGCTGATAGCGTTGGTCTGCGGCGGACGCGAATGACACCCCTAACCGGGGAGATCTCCGGGGGCGCGACCGGCGTTTTGAGTGTCAACGCCTGTTCTCAAACGATTGCCAGTGCCGTGCGATACTTGCGAGATATTCGAGGACACATATCGTTATGGCAGACTGGTTCGCGCGCCCTGTCCTACATGTTTCCGACGTCGATGCTTCGCTCCGATTTTACGTTGATCGGCTCGGCTTCACTTGCCCCTGGCGCTACGATGAGGATGGCGTCGTTGCACAAGTGGAGCGCCAAGGCTGCGCTCTTATCCTAGCCGACACATGGCCCGAGAAGATTGGTAAGGGGCTGATGTTCATTTCTCTTAATGTTGAACCGGAGGCGCAGATCGCTGCGCTGGATGCTCTTCGCGTGGAATTTGAGGCTCGGGGCGTTCCGGTTAAGGAGGGTTCGTGGGGTTATCGGCTCCTGGTCGTCGACGATCCCGATGGCAATCAGCTCTTCTTCAATTATCCGAACGAGATTGCACCAGCCAATATTCCTGAACATGAAGCGTAACCTCCCAGCGGCTCTCGCTCCTCGCCGTTGTCAGATGAGTGATAACGCCTGTTAACAACACCTGCGACTCAGTGAATCAGAAATCTGTTTCAGTCACGTTCGCTGGTGACGAGAGTTATACGTGTTCGAAGGCCGTTTAGAGCTATACTCAGTCTGGTTTCGTCTCGCGACTTCGCTGGTCGAGGGGGGCTTGCTCCAGCGTAGTCGGTTGGGAGTCGGGGAGGTAGTATGTCCGTGAAAGCCCTTCGCTGTTCTTACTTTCTGCTGCTTACTGTTCTTGCATTTTCTAGTCTCAGCCTTGGCCAGTCCCCGCAAAGCAGATATTTGGCATATTCGACGTATAGTCCTCAGCCGGGCGTCAGTCTATATTCTGCGGTTAATTCCGCAGGTGTGTTGTGTGTCGCGAATAGCAGCTTCTCGACACCGACGGAGTTCCAATATCCATCCGGTCTTGTCGAGATCTACCAGCTTCGTGCTGACGGCTCGTTGGTCTTCGACAAGAGCATAACAATATTTACCAACATCGCGAACGCTGTATCGCTGAGCGCTATTTCCGGTGTCGATAACGCTGGAAACTGTTATCTGGCAACTTCGAGTGTGCCTCAGGGCCCCGTCCCAATGACGCTTCAGAAGTATGACTCAACCGGAAACCTGGTCTTCTCCGTAAATTACGCTGGGAGTGGAACTCAGGTTCCATCCGGGATGGCCATCGACACTTCGGGAAATATCTGGCTGTCTGGCTCGACCCAATCTAACGATTTGCAACTCGTCAATCCGATTCAATCGACGCTGAAGGGATCACAAAACGCCTTCATCGCAGAATTCAACTCCAGTGGAACTCTGATTTTTTCTACATATTTCGGAGGCACCGGGCGGGATAGCGCTGGTGGGTTGGCTCTCGATGGCAGCGGCAATGCCTACATTGCCGGCACGACCTCTTCAACCGACTTTCCCACGCTGAATCCTTTAGAGCCGTCCTTAACCTCAAATTCCAGCGCCTTCTTAAGTAAGATCGACAGCGCTGGTCATCTTGCCTACTCAACGTATTTGGGGACGACAGTCGGTTCGGACGCAAGCGGAGTCGCAGTGGATGGTTCCGGAAATATATTCGTGAGTGGCCCGGAGCTTGCGAAACTGAATGCCACTGGATCATCGGTACTCTACTCAGTTATCGCCGACGCCGGGCCGGTCGCCGTCGACGGCCAAGGCAATGCTTACACTGAGGTATGCCCATTCTTCGGAATGCCCCCGCCCACGTGCCCATACTCTCTGCTCAATCCCATTCAGTCCGACGCAAGCCAGGGGCTTGCTGGGTTCGATCCCAGCGGAGCCCTCATCTTTTACACTCGCTTTGGAGCTTCACTAGGCCCGGCAGACTTTTTTGGTGTCTCCTCATTGGGCGTAGATTCTGCCGGAAGCTTGTATGCCGTCTCAGGGGGAACAGCGCCAGTTCCTTTGCTGAATGCAGTCAACGGTACTTATCCAGGTGAAGGCTTCGTAGCCAGAATTGCGCTAGGAACAGGCGCGTCGTTCAGTATGCCTACTACCGTCGACTTCTCCTCTCTTGACGTGCCCGTGGGGTCAAAGGCCGGCGTTATCGTCGGCATCTACAACACAGGGACTACCAATATCGCGATTTCTGGGATGAGCATTTCAGGCGACTACTCTCTGACAGAAAACAGCTGTTCCGCGAGCTTAGCATCAGGCACTGGTTGCTCATTTGTTGTTCAGTTTACCCCCACCGCGGCCGGAACGCGCACAGGCGCCTTAACTATTACGGATAATTCTCCCGGAAGTCCACATGTCATCAATCTTACCGGTACGGTCGCGGTCCCCGTCGCGAGCGTGAGTCCATCTTCGCTTACGTTCAGTTCACAGGCGGTTGGCACCACAAGTAGCGCTCAGCTCGTCACACTGACCAACTCCGGCACCGCGACCATGAACATAAGCCGGCTTGCAACGAGCGGTGATTTTGGACAGACCAATACCTGCGGTGCTTCGCTTCCCAACGGCGCGAACTGCACGATTACCGTGACCTTCACACCGACTGCCGCTGGCACGCGCACGGGCACGCTGACCATCACTGACAACGCCGCTGGCAGCCCGCAGACGGTCAGCCTCTCGGGAACGGGAGGATCATCATCCTTGGCCCTTGGCGTGGCGCCAGGTAGCTCTGGTTCCGCTACCGTTTCTGCCGGCCAGACTGCCACCTATAAGCTCACAATCGGCGGCCAGGGGATGAGCGGCACAGCCAGTTTGACGTGCACCGGCGCGCCCACAGGAGCAAGTTGCTCCGTTCCAGCCAGCGTGAACGTGAGTGGAACCACTGCAGCCACATTTAACGTGAGTGTGACGACGACGCCCAGAAGTTCTGGACTGCTCATTCCGCCGGGCATGAACCCGAACTGGATGTGGGCGACTAGTTTGTTTGCCCTAGTCTTGCTTCCGGCAGGATCATCCCGCAAACGCTCGCGCCTGCGCGGTTCATGGCGCACCTTGCCGTTCCTGATGCTGTTGCTGGTGTGCGCGTGCGGAGGCGGCAGTGGAACTCCAACGCAGACGGGCACGCCGGCTGGAACCTACAGCTTGACGGTAACGGCCAACGTGGGCTCTACAACTCAGTCCACCGTCCTCAGTTTGAAAGTTCAGTAAGCTCATCATCCGGAGATTCGCGCGACCGTTCATGCGCGAATCTCCGGTCTGATTCCCGACTAACCCTCATGCCTGATCTCGCCTTTCAGGTCTCTAACCTTGCTCGCCGGATTTTTTATTGGGGGCAATGGCGTCTGGCTGTCGCCCCTGTAATCGATAGCGAAGACGGCCTTCCGCGCGGCAATCACTTCTCCGTGATTGAGCCACCCAGCGGGTTTTCCTACGCTGATCCTTTTCTTTTTATTCATGCAGCCAGAACTTACTTATTCTTTGAAATCTATTCACGGCGAGAAAAAGGTGTAATCGCCTATTGCGAACTCTTGGAAGATGGTACTCACACCTCACCGCGAGTTGTGCTTCGCGCGTCCTACCATCTCTCATATCCCTTTGTTTTTGAGTGGGACGGCAACATTTATCTTCTCCCTGAAACCCAGGAAAATGGGACCATTGAGTTGTATCGGGCAAACGATTTTCCCAATAGTTGGAATCTGCATGCAGTGCTAATGCGGAACATCAAATACTTTGATCCGACGCTGTACTTTGACGGCCGGAAATGGTGGCTCTTCGCGGGTTCTCAAACCAATCCTACTGAAGAGGTGTCCGAGTTACATTTGTTCGTGTCCGAATCTCCATTCGGACCTTGGAAAAAGCACCCTCGAAATCCGGTGGTTGTGGGTAAGCACTGCGCTCGCCCGGCTGGACGCTTGTTTCGTCTCGGTCAGCACTTGCTCCGCCCAGGCCAGGATTCCTCACGTTTATACGGCGAGGCCATCTCGTTGAACCGGGTGGAGGTTCTCACCGAGACCGATTACCGCGAAGTTCCCTATCTTCGCCTGGGAGGGAGCGCATTGCCAGACAGCTGTCGGACACATAGCATTGATCTCAACGAACAATATCGTGTCCAGGACGGCTTACGGTACGTTCCGCGCTTCAGTTTGAAAACAATGCTGCGCCACGCAAGTTCATCTCCCAACGTTGTCACCGAGCTGCAATGAAACTTAACGACGCTCTGGCCACTATCAAAGGACAAAACCAGACAGGGTCCGCCAAGGTTCATTTTCTGGTCTGCGGCTGTCAACCTTTGCATCTCGCAACGTTTCTTCATGCATACCTGCTGCAGAGGTTTCCGGACAATCGCATTGAGATTCTGACAGGCCTGTACGGCGATTTTTTTGGCAATTTGAGCAAGGCTGCAGATTCCTCTGCAGCCGCAACCGCAGTGATTTTCGAATGGAATGACTTGGATCCCCGGCTAGGATTGCGTAGCAGTGGCGGGTGGTCCAAGCAATCGCAAGAAGATATTTTAGTAACTTGTCGCGAGCGTTTTTCCCGGCTTGTGACCGCGGTGCAACCCTTGGCCTCTCGCATGCCAGTAGTCATAGCCAAGCCCGGGCTTCCTATCCCTCCTATCGGACATACAACTCGCACCCAGGCAAGTTGGTTCGAACTGCAACTCGAGGAACAACTAACTTCAGTGCTGGTGCAGCTTTCCGACATTTCGGGTGTGCGCATCATTCAGCATTCTCAACTTCAGGAACTCAACGCAGGAGTTTCCGCCCTGGACGCAAAAATGGAGCTTGTGGCTGGCTTTCCCTACACCGTGCCGTATGCCAGCATCGTTGCTCGTACCTGGGTTGAGGTCCTGTATCCACTGCCCCCTAAGAAAGGCCTTATTACGGATCTTGACGACACCCTATGGGCTGGCATCGTGGGCGAGGTCGGCATCGAGGGCATCAGCTGGGATCAGCAGCATCATGCTCAGTTACACGGCTTGTACCAGCAAATGCTGGGTAACCTGGCTGACTGTGGCGTCCTCATCGGCGCCTGCTCTAAGAATGAGCTCACAGTAGTGCAATCTGCCCTGAAGCGAAAAGATCTCTTTCTCAACAGCGAGAATCTCTTTCCGGTGTGCGCCGGGTGGGGTGAGAAGTCGAAATCCGTGGGCGAAATTCTGCGTGCTTGGAATATCGGCGCACAAGACGTCGTTTTCGTCGATGATGACCCCATGGAACTGAGTGAGGTCCAGCGCAGCTTCCCCGAGACCACCTGCTTGCTATTCCCAAAAAATGATCCCGGTAAGCTCTGGAACTTGTTGGGTGAATTGCGTGATCTTTTCGGCAAACCGGCGATTACCGCCGAAGACCAGCTTCGCAGGTCCAGCCTTCGCGCAGCAACCCAAATTCGGCTCAACGAACACCAGGCTGACTCGTCCGAGTTCCTTCGCACCCTGCACGGTATCGTGACTTTCGACTATCGCAAAAACTCCTCCGATAGCCGGCCCTTGGAATTGATCAACAAGACGAATCAGTTCAATCTCAATGGACGACGCATGACGGAAGGGGAATGGCGGGCCGCTCTCGATGAACGAGACAGTTTCGTTGTTGTGGTTTCGTATGAAGACAAATTCGGGCCACTCGGTCGAATCGCAACGTTGATTGGCGCGCGATCTGGACCGTCAGCATTCATAACTCACTGGGTCATGAGTTGCCGGGCATTCTCTCGGCGCCTCGAATATCACACCTTGGAGTGCTTGTTCCGTCATCTGGATGTTGAGGAAGTCGAATTTCGTTTCCAGGCCACAGACAGGAATCAACCCTTGCAGGACTTCTTTCAGCACTTCGGCGTTCACCTCAACGGCTCACCGACCTGCCGCATCTTACGGTCCCAATTTCTTTCGAGGGCTGAGCTTCTGCCTCACCAATGCCACATCTTGAATGAAAACCACTAGCCAGCGAATCGCCCAGTGCTTTTCTAATGTGTTTCCCAACCTGAGCCTGGATGAAATTCCGAGAGCCAGCACCGCTTCAGTTGCTGCTTGGGATTCGGTCGCCCACATCACTCTGCTGTCTGCAATTGCGGAGGAATTTCAATTCGAGTTCTCGCCCGAGGATTTCGAACAATTGATCTCCTTCCCGCTGATCGCTGACTACGTCGAGCAGCACATCAACCATGGTTGAACCAAAACAATGGAGCGCAACCGAACTCAGACTGGGTCTCCAGGCGGACTTCGAGCGCGATATAACTGTCGAGGATGTTGCCTCATTTGCCAAACTCTCCGGGGACCTCAACCCCTTGCACATCGATGAGTCCTACGCCGCAAGGACCAACTATTCGAAACGGATCGTCCATGGCGCATTCCAGGTGGCACTGGCCTCTGCCATGGCAGGCATGTATCTTCCAGGCCGTGATGTCGTTATTGCCTCGCTCCAGTCCCGCTTTCCCGCTCCGCTGTACTATCCGTCGCGAGTCCGGGTACAAGGAGAGATCACCTCTTGGATTCCTCATTCCACGGGCGGAACGCTTCGGGTCCGAATCATCGAAGTGTCGCATTTGGTACAGACGGCAGAAATCAACATTGCATTCTCGCTGCATGAAAAGCGGCTGCAACGATCCGATGCGGTTGAGGCGCCTGTAACCGGGCGCAACCAAAAACCGCTCGTCCTAGTTACCGGAGCCCGCGGCGGCATCGGGCGACATCTGGTGCAGAAGCTTAGCGATTCCTATCATGTACTCGCCATCTACAGGTCGGCGGATACGGGCGTACCGCAAAATGTGGAATCGGTCATTGCGGATCTGACGGCCCCCGATTGGGAACAAACTGTGGATCGGGAACTTGGCGGGCGTAAGATCTACGGGCTTGTACACGCGGCTTGGCCCGGAGCACCGCAAGGAAGTCTTCTTGATCTGGAACCAGAAGTAATCGCTGGGCAGGTGGAATTCGGTAGCTTGACAACCATTCGCCTGGGGCGTTTCCTCAAACACCGCGCGGAAACGTCAGCGCGTTTTATTGCCTTGGCAACGACCTATGCAAACATTGAACCGATTTTGAAATTGTCAGCTTATTGCTTAGGAAAGGCGATTCTGGAATACACGGTTCGTCTGCTTGCGCCTGAAATGGCACGCAACAACATTACGGCAAATTCAATCTCGCCTTCTTTTGTCGCAGCTGGCCTCAACCAAGCCGCAAGTAATCGCCTGATCCTCACCGAAACCGCCAAAGTGCCTTTGGGAAGGCTGTGCACACCGCAGGATGTATCAGCGGCTGTGGAGTTTCTTCTTTCGCCAAACGCTTCCTTTTTGAGCGGTCAGTCGTTGCCGTTGACTGGTGGGCGTTTGTGATCGAGCGCAGCGCCAACTCTTGATCCGTCACATACCATCATGCAGGTAGGCATAGTCTCCGTCCGCCATTTGATAACGGACTGCATCAGGTATATTGCCGCTGCGCAGCCATAGCCAGAGTGGAATCTGTCCGCAACGTGGAAAACCGGCCCATCGCAGTGCTCGCATCTCAACGTCCGTGTTCGCTACGGCCACAAGTTCCGCAATGTTGGGGCGGGTTTTAGCTTCTTCGATTGTCAGCGCGAACAAATTGTGCCAATTATCCTCCTGATCCGGCATTACCCACGCATCCGCAATTCTGCATTGTCTCCCAGCCATCATCAGGACAAAATATCCGCATGTCACGTCTTCTCGTGCTACAGCGTAAAGTGAAGCTGGCGCACTCGGACATCGCAGCAGATGCATCAAGGCGGAACTACTCCGCATAAACCGCGCTATCTGTCCCGTAGCTTCACAATTCGCCAATACGCAGCTAATCAGTTCGGGAGACGATATCGGTCGAGCGCGCCATTCGGGTGGCACCGTTTTAAGCGATCCGCGAAGCGCGCTCAGTGTGAGACTCCGGGCAAAGCGTGCCGCCCCTTTCCAGGAATGCCATGAGTCCGGCAATCGCGCCAGTGGATGCAAAGGAAGTATGAAGCGCACAGCCGTCCCCAGCGGCCGAAAACCTAAAGCTGGGAGTATCTTCTGTGACGTCGGGCTACCACCAGGAACGAAGACGCCATCCACCATCTGTCCTACCCGTTTAAGCAAAGCGATACCGGCACCAGTGGAATCGCTCCGTGCCGCCCAGTCGATCAGGTGAACCAGCCGCAGGCATTGGCCTGACCAGGTCAACGTCAGCGGTATCACTGCACCATGGGCTAGGATATTGCTATCCCGTTCCATCACAAAACCCCGGCTGCCGGGCCACTCCGACCATTCTTGCCAATATTTCCAATCCATTTGTTGGGCATTTAACCCGGGATGATCGGGTCCAAGATCAAAGACCGCCTTCATCAGGATGGAAATCGCTTCAGCGTCCCCAGGAGTAGTTGGTCGAAAATGAGAGGGCATCAGCGGGCAATCGGAACACACTCGAATCGCCGACACGATTCAAGCTAAACTTGGCGATTGACTCTGAAATCATAGGCAAGCACGGCACTCCTGGCAAGCGGTAGTAGTTTTTGTCCGAAATACGACCTAAATTTGCTGACGATGTCCCGCTAAGGTTACTGGGGCCACGAGGAAAGGTCAGCTAGAATCGAGCTAATACCATGAATTGCACAGTAACTGAACATCTAGGAACATACCTCAAGGCGTCCGTCGTTCCCATTCTCTTGGTTTTTTGTTTTAGCAGTGCGGTCGCTCTACCCACCCCAGAACCCACGGAAAGTCGAAACGTCAAATCCTTTGGGGCAGTCTGTAACGGCGTTCATGACGACACTTCGGATTTTCGGACTGCTCTTGTAGCAACCGCCGCTAAGAACGATGCCACTGCGCCGATCAAACTTGTGATCCCAAACGGCTGTGTCTCAGGCCCTCTCGATCTCGGGTCCAATCAGTGGATCGAATTTGAAGAGGGAGCGGTGTTACACGCGCTCAAGGGTGGATTCCCAGGCAAAGGGGACGTGTTTCTAGGCATTCGAGCCAAGCACAACGTGACCATCCAAGGCCATCACGCAACACTGGCGATGAATCGCGATGAATATACGGATGGGGAGTGGCGTGCTGGCGTGCTCATCTTGCAGTCGAAAGATGTGCAGATTAACGATCTGAAAGTCGTCGGTGCCGGGGGCGATGGTTTCACCGTGACTGGTCCTCCATCACCGGAGAATGTGAGCCTGATCGGCGTGGCAACTGAGGGCTGCGTACGAAATGGAATATCGCTGATCTCTGGCAGCAATGTAGTCATTCGGGATGCCATCCTGAAGGGTTCCTTCCCTAATGGGCGGGGTGCTGGTACCAATGGCCCGTGGGCAGGCATTGATGTTGAACCGAATGGCAAGCCTGGGGAGTCTCTCGAAAATATCTCGATTGAAAACGTGACCACCAACAGCAATGGAGGTGCAGGTCTGCAATTTACCTTGCATGAACTGCCTCACGTTTCTATACACGTGTCAAACCTGCATTCCGAGCGGGACGGAGTCCACAACCACGGAGTTGGGCTTTACTATGGAGGCATCCTCTTTCAATCCGCGGTAATGCCTCGGTCTCCAACTCAAGGGCAGATCCTTATCGAAGGCACGACGATCGACTCGTCAGAAGGCTCGGGCATCCTCTGGCGTGGCTGGTCCGCCAACCAGGCCAAAACCGTATTGCGAAACACCACCATCAGAAACCCAGGCGCACAGACTGGAAACATCAACCGTTGTGGCCTGTACTTTAACGCCAATGACCATTCCTTTGGCATGAAGTATGAGCCCGGCACTCACCTGAATGTGGAGGTGGACGGGTTGGTGGTCAGAGATGAAAACAGGCGCCTCATTCGGGCGGTGTGGCTTGAAGGGGACCAATCTCATCCCGTGCAAGCCCACTTGAACAACGTTCGAGAGGAAGGTAACCCGAGAGCGCGGGTGCAACTCAAGGAAAGGTAAGTACCAACCTGGCCGGCTTTTGGCGTCGCAAATCAGCCTGGTCGAACACTAAGAATCCGTTTTGGCACTAGTCCCTTTAGTAACGTAAATATTTGTATTTCTGTTCACGGATCACAAGGAAATACTTCACTCTGTGCTACGATTTTGGGTGTTCTGTCATCGACCGTGACGGACATCTCGATAGCACGT
>Ga0187777_10003280_pt1 | contig 10345 bp, 12 predicted proteins | sample 1015_Q2_SP5_10_M_FD_132416 | JGI IMG/M metagenome (GOLD analysis project Ga0187777, IMG submission 132416) | Tropical peat soil microbial communities from peatlands in Department of Meta, Colombia - 1015_Q2_SP5_10_MG | ecosystem: Environmental > Terrestrial > Soil > Wetlands > Peat | place...
ACTCCAATTTCGCCCTGGCCTGGAATGGCAAGGGCAATACGCTATATAACTTACGCAACTTCCACGAGGCACTGGCCGCTTATGAACAAGCTCTTAAACTGAATCCACGCCTGAGGACTGCCTGGCATAACAAATCGCTGGTGCTCAATCAACTTGGCCGCTATCAAGACGCGTTAGATGCGGCAAACGAAGCTATTCGCCTGAGACCTGATGATCCTGACAACTGGTTACGTAAAGCCGAATCTTTGAAGAAACTTCGCAGGCGTGATGAAGCCCGATCAGCGGAGATGCAGGCTGCGAAATTACGCGGATTAGCGTAACATATAGATATCATTCGACTTATTCTCTCCTACATTAGTTATCATTTTTCCATTGCTTTTCGACGATAAGGCGCGATCTTCTATGCCAGGTGCAGTTCGTTCATGACAAGGAAGATGTCTGGCTCGTGCTCGAGCCGATACTGGAAATCAACGAAGACCTGCTTCAGTTGTGCGACTGGCGTGTCCTCGTAATCGGCAGGAAGCGGAGATGTGACAATGAAAAACTGGTGCAGCAGGTATTTGACGACCTCTTGCACAAGTTCCTCTTTGGTGGAAAAGTAGTAGTCCAGGGTTGCTATATTTACTCCTACCCGAACGGCTACCTCACGCACTCGCAAACCCTCGAAGCCTCTTTCTGCCAGGATAAGATAGGCAGCGAGAATTAAGTCATGGCGACGCTTCTCGCCGCGTGATTGAATATGGGATGTGCTCTCCTGTTGAGCATAGCCTCAAATAAGCTCTACCTGAGGAAGAGGCGTTGCTTGAGGAGGGTTATGTTAGCACTGCCCTATCTGACAAGCGCTGGACCAACTCGAGAGCGCGCTCGTCCTTGCCATCGGGAGAGAGGTCATACCACTGCATCATCTCCTGCCGGGTGCGCTTGGCCCAGGCTTGCATCGTGAGCAGATACTCCAGGAATAAATCATTGGCCAGCACTCGCACATACACCTGCTCTTGAAAAGGCGCCCGCCCTTCCAGGTACTCTTGCATAATGCTGTGAAGAAAGCGCAGCATTTCTTCTGCCTCCGCTTGCACCTGTTCCAGTGTTGCCAATAACTGCTCTTTTGTCCCAAGAGGGGCCACGAACAGGCGGAGAGTAGCCTCGCACTCCATCGAAAAACGGGCGACGGGAGTGGCTAGCCAGGCTCGTAAAGCCTCTAGTCCCTGCGGTGTAATCGCGTAAACAGTGCGCTGCCGCTTCCCGACATTGCTGCGCTCCGGTTGAGCATAGCCCAGATCGGCCAGGTGCTTGATCTCACGATAGATGCCGCTCTGCGCGCGCGGCCACATGTACTGAAAATACCGCACTTTTTGCTCGGCCAGCTCATAGGCAGACCACGGTTTGAGGGCGAGCTGGCAGAGAATCGCATACGATGTCGTCGTTAATGGTTCCATAGACTTGACTTCCTCTCGACAATACTCTATAATGGAGTATATTCAATACTCCATTATAGAGTATTCTTAGGGACCTGTCCACTCACAGGAGTGGATGCTTCACTTGAAATATGTGCTTTTCGTGTCCCCTGGAGCAACTGCTGCAAAATAATGTCGTGAACGTATTATGTGGGAGGATCACGCTCATGAAACCACTTGATGATGTGTTAGCCTGGTGTTCGGGACATATTCCCCATGTGACCTCACGATCTCATCTGTTCCTCTATCGTCTGACGGGAAAGCGCTTTGGCAGCCGACTGCCGGGGTATTGCATCTTGTGGCTGACCACTACCGGGCGCAAGACCGGCAAACAGAGAACAAAGCCGTTATTGTACATCACCGACGGGAGCGACTATGTGATACTTGCCTCCAATGATGGAGCCGATACTCCTCCCCAGTGGTATCTTAATCTGCTTCACCAGTCACCGGCAACGATTGAGGTGAACAGGAGCAAGATACCGGTGATCGCAAGGACTGCTGACGCGCCTGAGCGCGCACGGCTGTGGCCGGTCGCCCTGAAAACCTATCCGCTCTACGAGGTCGTTGCGCGTCGCACCCAGCGGGAGATACCGGTAGTCATCCTTCGTCACGTGGCATCACAGTAGGCCTGGAGTTGGTGTCGAGCGACCATTCCATGCTCATTTTGCCGTAACGCCTCTTTGCGGTGCTTGAATGCTTTTTCAAATACACCGGCCAGATGCAGTTGATTGGAGAATTGCTCGATACTACTGTGCTCTACCTTTCTTTCTTTATAGAGTTTTCACCGCCGAAAAGTGTGATGGGGCGGATCCCTTCATACAAGCGTTGTTCTGGTGTCCGACACCATTGTTGGAGCAGATGATAGTTGTCCGTTCGCTCCCTGCGTTCTCGCTTGGCATTTGGCATACACACAACTCCAAGATGAAGGCATGGGAGACGAGACGGGGCATCCCCTTTGCCAACTCGATGATCTTGCAGACATACTTCGGGAAAAGTTCGATCATGACAATGATCTGCTCAGAACAGAGGAAGATTTTCTCTCCACCCTGGTGCATAGGCACCGGTCAACCTCACTGCCAGAATGTTAAAACCATCCGTGGCGAGGTTTGTAATAGGGCATAGAATAACCTGAACAACCCTTCCTAGCCTGACTTCTCGTTCGCGTGATATAATGGCATACACTGTTTCCACTTGAAGGGTTTATTGCGAGCGAGAGGCCTTGTAGGTATGTTTCGTAAAATTATGATTGCTAACCGTGGCGAAATTGCGTTGCGGATCATTCGGGCATGTCGTGAGATGGGTATAGGCAGCATCATTGCCCATTCGGAAGCTGATCGTGATTCTTTACCTGTACAGCTTGCAGACGAACATATCTGTATTGGACCAGGAGCTAGCGGCAAGAGTTACTTAAATATTCCAAATATCATCAGCGCGGCACTGATAACGAATGTTGATGCCATTCATCCAGGGTATGGTTTTCTGGCAGAAAATACGAGCTTCGCTGAAATCTGTGCAGATGCCAATATTACATTCATTGGACCCACTGCATCTGTTTTGTCTATCATGGGTGACAAGGTAGTCGCTCGTGAAACAATGGCCGAGGTGGGCCTGCCAATGCTCCCAGGTACCCCCGTACTGCGCACACTGGCTGAGGGGTTAGAAGCCACCAGAAAGATTGGATTCCCATTGATGCTCAAAGCAGTCGCAGGTGGGGGAGGACGTGGTATTCGACTGGTGAAACGCGCAGACGAGTTCGAGCGCGTATTTACTACCGCTCAGAATGAGGTGCGCGAGGCTTTCCGGGATGACGGACTGTATCTCGAACGCTACCTGGAGCATGCCCGGCATATCGAGGTCCAGGTATTGGTAGACAATTTTGGACATGGCGTACACCTGGGCGAGCGCAATTGCTCATGCCAACGGCGGCATCAGAAGGTGCTTGAAGAATCACCAAGCCCACTTTTGCCTCACGAATTGCGCAAACAAATTGGTACGAAAGCCATTTATGCAGTCGAACAAATAGGATACCGCAATGCCGGCACACTTGAATTTTTAGTAGACGAACAGAACTGCTATTATTTTATGGAGATGAATACCCGTTTGCAGGTTGAACATCCGGTGACAGAGATGATCACGAATACCGATCTTGTCAGAGAACAGATTCGTATCGCGGCTGGTTTGCCTTTACAGCTCGAGCAAGACAACATTCAGTTTCGTGGACATGCTATCGAGTGCCGTATCACAGCGGAAGATTCAGATAACGATTTCCGGCCTCAAACGGGCGTAGTTGAGAAATTTTTACCTCCTGGAGGTCCTGGAGTACGTGTCGATAGCCACCTTTATGCTGGCTATGCAGTACCGCCGCATTACGACTCATTACTGGCCAAGCTCATCGTGTGGGCAGAAACACGCGAAGCAGCCATTGCTCGTATGCAGCGAGCGCTTGACGAGTTTGTGATCGAGGGCATAGTAACAACTATTCCTTTTCACCAACGGTTGCTCAGGCACGAGGGATTTATACGTGGGGAGACGCATACTCGTTTCCTACAAGAAGAAGCCGTAGCTTTAGGAATATAGAGGAATTGGAGGAATGAATATGAGTCGCGTAGTTGTAACAGGGATGGGATTGGTTACCTCGGTAGGTAACGATGTTGCATCCACCTGGGAAGCTCTCTGCCAGGGCAAGTCCGGTGCTTCGGAGATCGAGGGATACGATACAAGTCGACATCGCGTGCATTTTGCCGCTCAAGTGAAAAATTTTGATCCTTCATTATATATGGATCGCAAGGAAATACGCCGCAACGACGAATATGAGCATATGGCAATTGGCGCTTCAAAGCAGGCAATAGCGCAGGCGAAGCTCAAGATAACAGAAGATAACGCCGGCGACATCGGTGTATATATAGGCAGCGGCATCGGTGGACTTTTGACTTTAGACGATCAGTTTACGACACTACACACCAAAGGTCCAGACCGTATCAGTCCATTCTTTATCAGCATGATGATCATCGATGGAGCGGCAGGAGTGGTATCGATCATGACTGGCGCAAAAGGGCCAAACTGGGCCGCTGTTTCCGCTTGCGCTACAAGTGGCAACACTATAGGCGAAGCCTGGGAGACAATTCGCAGGGGCGACGCTGTTGCGATGATCGCGGGCGGATCCGAGAAGGCAGTGGCAGCTATTTCTATGGCAGCCTTCGATAATATGCACGCCCTTTCGCGCAATAACGATGATCCAAAAGGCGCCAGCCGCCCATTTGATGCCACCCGCGATGGTTTTGTAATGGGCGAAGGAGCAGGCATTTTACTGCTCGAAGACCTGGAATATGCCAAATCAAGGGGAGCGACGATTTTTGCTGAACTGGTGGGCTATGGTTCAACAGGAGACGCCTATCATGTGACAGAACCTGCTCCTGGCGGAACAGGCCTTGTGCGAGCAATGCGTCGTGCTCTGCACAAGGCAGGTTTACGTCCTGACGAGATAGACTATATTAACGCCCATGGCACCTCGACACCGTACAACGATCGAACGGAGACTCAGGCAATCAAGACCTGCTTTGGAGAACATGCTTATAAAGTGGCAATCAGTTCTACCAAGTCAATGATTGGGCATACATTGGGAGCAGCCGGGGCAGTGGAGGCTGTCATATCGATCATGACAATCCTGACCGGCATCATACCACCTACGATCAACCTTCACCATCCTGATCCTGATTGTGATCTCGACTATGTGCCTAACGTAGCACGAGAGGCGACGGTGAATGTAGCTCTGTCTAACGCAATGGGTTTTGGTGGGCATAACACCAGCCTGATTTTCAAACGATACGAAGAGTAAGGGTAAGTAGAGTAGTAACGACATGGATATCGAAGAGCATGAGACACCCTGGATCAAACGTATCGAAGAGTTGATACAAGTGCTAGAAGGCAGCACTATCGGCGAGCTAGAATTGACCGAAGCAGGCACAGAAATCATTATTCGTCGACGACCAGACATGATGATGGTCCCGGTGCCGGCCCAGCAAGTGAGCTTAACTCGCCCGGGTGCGCACATTACTCCCGGCAGTAGGAGTCAAGAAGAACAAAAAGATGACATCCAACCCATCCTCGCATCCTTAACAGGTGTTTATTATATTGGGCCCTCGCCAACCTCCCCCCCATTTGTTCACCCTGGCGATATCGTGCATGTTGGCCAGGTGGTCGCACTGATCGAGGCTATGAAGGTCTTCAACGAAATCCAGTCAGAAGTGGCTGGCCGTGTGGTTGAGATTGTTGCGATCAATGGAGAAGTGGTGCATAAGGGAGATGTGTTAATTCAAGTCGGGCCGTATAATACCTGATAGTGTACAAAGTACACAAATTAGCTACATGTACTACAGACACTATCACTCTTGCCCGATACTTGCATCGCGTGCTATACTTTCTGCAGAAAGAAATTTTTGTCTACCCATGGTTGTCGTGACGCACCGGATGAGGTTTTAGACGATTCACGTGAACGTCGCTTCTGGTGAAAGCGCATACTGTTGGGCAAAGGAGGTGAGGGACATGGACGCTGGTCCCAGTCATAGTAGACGTGTCATTTTTGCGTGTCTGCTGCCGGGATTGTTCTTCTCCTCATCGAGTATGGTGGCTGGAAAGAGATCAAGCTTCTATCTAGCCTGGACGTAAATCACCTCTCGTGTGCTTCCACACTCTTACTCGATGAGTATACAATGTAATCGAGTAAGGGCTTTCCCACCTACCAGCAAGTCCTACCTGGGTTTCTGTAAAGGAACCTCTAACAAGCGGTCCCCCTGCGAACAACGTGCATTGTGTATAGAATGTATCTCTGGATATTCAGAAGCTGCATTTCTACATTTTTGCGTACATTACCTTATTACGCTTATCGCTTTGTCATGTGAATTACGCGGGTGGATGCTTTTCCTACTTATCCACAGGCCTGTGGATAAGTGTACAGGTTTTCATACCTCAATGGAAAGGTGGTGATTCCAATGATTTTTTTAAGCACACTCTTACGCCAGCATGTATATGATATAGAGGGGCACAAGGTTGGTGTCCTGCGAGATGTTTGTGTCTCGCTCAATGAGACGTTTCCGTTCGTAACTGCTCTTGTGATAACTACATCTACTCTCCCAGGCAAAAATGACATCGTTGTGCAATGGTCTCAGGTGGATAATATAGAAGAGCCAAAAATATTCCTCACAGTGAAACAGCAACACCTTGCCTCATATGAGCCTCATTCCGATGAATTATTACTTAAACGCGATCTGTTGGACAAGCAAATTGTCGATACCCAGGGTTTTCGCGTCGTCAAAGCCAACGATCTGAAGCTGGCGCAAATTAAAGGAACGGCACGTTTGATTGGCGTTGACATCAGCGGTAGTGGTTTATTGCGACGCCTGGGGATACTCGCGCCATTCGAGCTAGTGAGTCGAGTACTGCCTTTTCAGTTCTCTGAGCGTATCATTACCTGGAATTATGTAGAGCCAATCGAGGTAGTGAAAGTTGGCACGACTCAATTAGCGTTGGCAGGCGCAGGTGCAGGTACTGCCGGTATCGTGCCACAGGTACAATTAAGTATCAGCCACAACAAACTATCAGACTTGCATCCCGCTGATATTGCAGACATTTTGGAGCAGCTCGACATTGAGGAAGCTGGAGCTGTGCTTGATCGCCTGGACACAGAGGCGGCAGCCGACATTTTAAACGAAGTAGAGGCTCCATTACAATTCGAGCTAATGACCGAACTTGATCCAGAGAAAGCGTCTGACCTGTTGGAAAAACTGGCTCCTGATGACGCAGCCGATATTTTGGCAGAACTTCCACATGACAAGGCCGAAAGGCTGCTCAGCCTGATGCCAACCGACGAGTCACGGCCTATACGTGAATTACTGCGCTATGCACCTGAGACAGCTGGTGGGATCATGACCACCGAGGTGCTCTCACTATCACAGAAGCTCACTGTGGAAGAGGCACTTGTTTACATGCGTCAAAACTCAGCTCACCTTGAGATGATCTATTATCTCTTCATAGTAGATGAAGAAAAACACCTGGTCGGAGTCGTTTCTCTGCGTGAACTTGTGGTAGCAGAACCAACAACACGATTGAAAGATATGATGGATGATGATGTGATCAAGGTCAAGACTGATACTGACCAGGAAGAAGTGGCGCGCATCATCGCCAAATATGACCTGCTGGGTGTGCCTGTGGTAGACGAGGAGAATCACCTGGTGGGATTAATCACAGTCGATGATGTTATTGATGTCATGCATGAAGAGCAAGCTGAAGATTTTTCCGAAATAGCTGGCGCAAGCGTGGAGGAGTTCGAAGAGGAAGAGCATTTTTCAATACGTGCCATCTTGAGCCGGGCAACGTGGTTAGGCGTAAATCTTGTAGCAGGCTTTATACTCGCCCTGGTGCTCTACCAGGTATTTGGGAACGCACTTATCATCAACTCGTCGCATATACAAACATCGGGTTTCATGGCCGGATTACGCTCTCCCTTAGCGCTTAACGGAATGATTTGTTTTATCCCTATGCTGATGCTTACGAGTGGCAGTGTGAGTTCGCAAGCACTTGGCGTAGCTGGATGGCAACTGCGAACCGCCCATGGCAATGACTTCTGGCGCGGCATGTTTCGTGAAATACGCATTGGCACAGTTGGCGGCGTACTGGCAACAATTATCGTGGGTTTGCTAGCGTGGCTGCTCTTCCATTCCTGGTTGCTGGGCATTGCCATTGGCCTGGGTCTTGGTTTTAGTCTCCTGTTAGCCACCATCTGCGGGCTTGTCCTTCCCACACTTTTCCAGCGATTAAGGATGCGTGGTAGTCTGCTGAGCGCTCCACTTATTGACCCGACAATCGCAGTGATCAGTTTGAGCTTTTTCCTGCTCGTTGCGCTCTGGTTGATTGATGTGTTGCATGTGTGAAATCAACCTTGTTTGTTATTGTGTTACATGATACACTACTACAGAACTAAACCAGGCTTTTCTGAAACGTCCCGGTGTTTTACACGTATCAATAACAGGAGGGGCGCAGATAACTACATCACCCGAACGTGAGAATGCGCCAATTGTTTGTGGGAAAACAAATACTCATCATTGATGACCAGAATCAATTGCTTTCTTTGATGCGTCGCATCCTGGAAGACGAACAGTACCAGGTTCATATTCTGCAAAATGGGAAAGATGCTTACTCACAGATGAAAGCGTTGCTACCGGATTTGTTGATTCTTGACCTGAAGCTCGGTGAAATCTCCGGACAGGATATATTAAAGCAATTGAAAGAGGATCCTATAACAGCCGAAATTCCTGTCATTGTTTACACAGCAGCAGTGCTGGAGGCTGAAGATGTTGCCAAAGAGATTGAGGATGATCCTATACTTTACCAGAAGGTGAATCTTATCAGGAAACCGTTTGATTTGGACGATCTCCTGGCTCTTGTAGGGCATGTTGTCAACGAGCCTGTACACTGATAATCAATCCGTTGACGCGATGCCTGACCGGACATTTTCCGGTTATTTTTATGTACCACTGGTCGGACACGAATATCTGAAGGCATTTAGAAAGGATGCAGGTGTTATTATGAAGGTTATTTTGGTTTTCCTGGCCGGATTTGCTCTGGGTGTAGCCGCAGGGTTGATCCTTGCGCCACAGTCAGGCGAGGCTACGCGCACTCAACTTAGCGAACAGGGTATCATGTTGCGAGACCAATCTTCGGGTTTCGCTGACGAAATTCGAGCTCGGGCTACGAATGCATTGGCACAGGGTCGCGATATGTACGCTCGCACCAGGGACGAGTTGTCAGAGACCTACAACAAAGCTAAAACGGGCGAATAACCCCTAATCCCCTCCCCAGGGCGGCCGCAAGGGTACGCCTACTATATACGAATGTACTTGAGAGAGTAAAGTAGGTGTTTACCCCTGATTGTGCCATTGATTTGAAGATCAAATTTCGTATTGCTTTAAGAGCTTATCGACCATGTTTCCAATTTCATGCCAGATGTGATGCTGGTAATCCAGCATGATTGCCTGGCGTTGATCGAATTCCTGGTTTGAAGGGTCTTTCTTCGCGTTTTCCTCAAATTGTTTGGAAAGAGCCAGTGTTTTATCTCCGCGGCCATGCAGATACGTGGCCAATTTTTCTAAATCCTGTAGCAAAGACGTCATTTTTTCATCGCTAGTAGGCATAGTAGAAATCCCCTGTTTTCGTTTCCGAAGGTAGAATGCGCAATGCATCAGCGTAACGATTGAAGAAATTGAAAAGGCCTATTACAGAAGCCAATTCAACAATTTCACCATCGTCAAAATGTGCCTGCAGTTCATCCCATAATGCTTCATCGACATCACGACCGCTGGTCGTCATAATTTCGGCAAAACGCAATGCCGCAAGTTCACGAGTAGTGAAGAGATGACGATGTGTATCGATATGATACAGAGCATCCAGCAATTCTTCAGTTACACCCAGCTGCCTTGCCAAGGCAGTATGAGCGGCCATTCAATAATAGCAATAATTGACCTGGGAGACACGGACCGCGAGCAATTCTTTCAACTGAGGCTCAACGGTTCCAGTACGCATCACAGCTTCAAGCAACTGCATGCTATGCTGCATGATTTCTGGCCTGTGCGCCATGGTGCGAAAGAGGGTTGACATAGTGCTAAAAGAGATTTTTTCCCCGGCAGGCAAATGTATATTCTCGTCAGGTGGTATGCGTGACATCTGCTGATCTCCTCAAGTTTTTTTGCTCAATGTTCCATCGTTATTCTACTGGACTGGGGGTTAAGGTGCAAGGGAGAGTAGGCCGATAAATCGGCGGTGAGCACGATAAATCGGCTCCTACGAACTGTTGGTCACTATGTTACATTTCATAAACGGCAATAGAGCTGCCTTCACGA
>Ga0187777_10003281_pt1 | contig 10344 bp, 9 predicted proteins | sample 1015_Q2_SP5_10_M_FD_132416 | JGI IMG/M metagenome (GOLD analysis project Ga0187777, IMG submission 132416) | Tropical peat soil microbial communities from peatlands in Department of Meta, Colombia - 1015_Q2_SP5_10_MG | ecosystem: Environmental > Terrestrial > Soil > Wetlands > Peat | place...
CCGCGTGTTCGGCGTGCCGGCCGCTCGGCTGGCCGAGGCGCAGAGCCCCAACGCTCCGGGGGTCTACAGCTACCTCTTCACCTGGGAGTCGCCGGTCCTGGGCGGCGCGCTCGGCGCTTGCCACGGACTGGATGTTCCCTTTGTCTTCGGCACGGCGACGCTCCCAGGATTGCGTGCCTTCGTGGGAGAGGGTCCGGAGGTCGCACAGCTCTGTGCGCGCATGCAAGGGGCTTGGATCTCCTTTGCCTGGGGAGGAACGCCCGCGCACGAAACGCTGCCCGACTGGCCGCGCTATGACCCGGCCCTTCGGGCGACCCTCCTGCTCGGCAGCGAGTGCAGCCTGGTCAAAGCGCCGGGCGACGAGGCGCTCGAGTTCTGGGACGGGCTCTTGTGAGCCGACCCTAGCCGTGGGCCGGCAGGGCCACGGTGAAGAGGCTCCCCCTCCCTCCCGACTCGACATGAATGGTCCCGCGATGCTGGCTCACGATCCGGTGGGAGATCGCAAGGCCAAGCCCGGTGCCCTGGCCGGACTGCTTGGTGGTAAAAAACGGATCGAAGATCCTCGGCATGGCTTCGGGTGCGATTCCACTCCCGGTATCGCGCACGCGCAGCAACACCCGGTCCCCTTCGAGCGCGGTCGAGACCACGACTTCGTTCTCCGAGGGCGCACCCTCTTCAATCGCGTGGAGCGCGTTCAAGGTGAGGTTCAACACCACCTGCCCCAGCAGGTCGGCGTCGCCGATGACCGGCGGGACGGGCGTGAGTTCAGCGCGAAGCTGGGCGCGAAAGCGCGCCTCCTGCCGCAGGATCGGGAAAATCTGTCGCACCACGCGGCAGAGGTCCACGGGCTCGATGCGTCCCTCGCTCTGGCGCGTCACCTGGAGCAGGTTGGACACAATATCTCGGACGCGGGTGGTTCCTTCACGGCATTCCGCCATGATTTCGTCCACGTCGCTGCCTTCCTCAGGTTTGTTCCATAGCTCTGCAAGCCGGTTCAGGTTCGAAGTCACGAACGCCATGGGGTTGTTGATCTCGTGCGCGATCCCCGCCGCGAGCGTGCCGATCGCCGCCATCTTCTCACCCTGGGCCAGCTGAAGGTCCTTCTGTCGCAGCTCGGCTGTGCGCTCCTCGACGAGCTCGTGGAGATTCGCGGCCAGGTGCTCGGCGTCATCCATCGATTGAACGAGGCGCCCCACCAGCACGCCGGAAATGACGATCACGACGCCGAGATAACCGAAGGGAAGGAGGTACGGCGCGTCGTAGAGCCTCGACACCACGGCCCAGTCGTTGAGCCCCACAGCCAACCAGAGGGCGAGCGTCGCGAGGACTGGCTTCACACGAACGTCGGGTCGTGAGCGATTCCGGAGATAGAGGGCGATCACGTAGACGAAGAAGCCGACCATGCATGTGAGGGCGATGCCGCCGAAGATGCTGATTTCCGACTCGGTGAACTCCCGGCTGTAGCGTCCCGCGTGGTGAACGATCGGAATCCCGCTGAAAAACCACGGTGTGAACAGCGCGAAGGCGGCGTACAGCAGTGCGAAGATCGCGGCCATGTGGACGAGCAGGGGGCGTTCGAGCTTCAGATAGGCCAGGCTGAATCTCGTGAAGCTCACCATCACTCCTGCGAAGGATGCGATCTGAAGGCCCTGGTGGAAGGCCCCTTCGCTCGCGGTTCGCGTGCCATAGAAGGCGGGTCCGCTCAAGGCGAAGCACGCGACGGCGGACGCCATCGCAGCAAACCAAAGGTGCTCGTGGGCGCTCCGGCGCATGAAGAAGATCGAGCCGTGGAAGAGGGCGGTGTAGAGCGCGACGATCGTGGTAGCGAGGCCCGCCAGCGTGGCGAAATCCATTGGCTTTCTTATCGCGTACCCGCCCTCCTGCTTGAACCACGCGGCCGCCCGAGCGTCCTCGCGAAACCCCTGGAGCCGTCGCGTTATGATGCAGGCGATGTCGCTGCTCGCGCTCGCCTTCGGTACCGCTGCGGCCTACGCGATGAGCCGGATCTTCCTCGGCTATCCGCGGATCTCCTCTCGGCCCGCCGCGCTCTCCCGGCCGGAGCTCGCAGTGGTCGCTGCGGCGGCAGAGACTCTGTTCCCTCCGGGAGGTGCGATCGCCGTCTCCGGTCGTGAGGCGGGAATTCCCAGCTATGTGGATCGGTATGTGGCCGCGGTGCCGCCGCGTCTGCGCAGGCTGATGCGAATGCTCTTCTTCCTGGTCGAGCACGCGACCGTGTTCTTTCCTGCGCCGGGAGGGCTGCGGGGCGGCGGGATGCGGCGCTTCTCGAGCCTTTCGCCCGAGCAGAGGGTCGCCGCGCTCGCAGGCTGGGAGCGAAGCTCGCTGTTCCCCCGGCGCCTCGTGTTCACGAGCCTGAGAGCCATCCTCACCATGGGCTACATGGCGTCGCCCGCAGTCCTCCGAGCCCTCGGTTTGGCACCCCGGGAGATCGCGACGCCGGTGTGCGAGGCGGACCTTCTGTACCCGCGCATCGGCGCTTTGCCCTCCAGCATCGCACTCCGCGTCACAGACCTGACGCGTCCGAGGGACGGGACGCCGCTCGGGCCGGTGGGTCCGCTGCGCGCCGACTACGCGGAGGAGGTCCGGCCGTGAGGCCCCCGGGCGAAGTCCGCGTTTTTGCGCAATACGGTGAAGACGTTCACGAGCAAGCCGACGTCGTCGTTGTGGGCTCGGGTCCCGGCGGTGCACTGGTGGCCAAGGAGCTCGCCGAGGCGGGCAAAGAGGTCGTGCTGCTGGAGGAGGGGCCGCCCGTCACCCCGCAGGACTATGCGTGGGACGGGGCACGCTCCATGACCCGAACCCTTCGCGAGGGGGGACTGCGTGCCACACGCGGCTACGTCATGCCCACGATGCAAGCCATCTGTTTGGGGGGTGGCTCGCTCGTGAACTCCGCCATCTGCGTGCGCGCACCGGAGTTTGCACTCGAGCGCTGGTGCACGCAGTTCGAGCTTCCCCACACGTCGCTCGGGCACCTCAACACACACTACGAAGCGGTCGAGAAGTTCCTCGGGATCGCGCCCACCCCTGAAAATGTCCAAGGGGCGCGCAATCTCCTGTTCAAGCGAGGCTGCGATGCGCTCGGCTACTCGAGCGAGCCCATCCCCCGCAATGTACGCGGCTGTCGAGGCAGCGGGGAATGCTTCACGGGCTGCAGGAGCCGCGCGAAGCAGAGCATGGACATCTCGTACGTACCCGCGGCCCTCCGCGCCGGGGCGCGTGTCCTGACGAGCGTGCAGATCCAGCAGGTGATCTCGGAGGGTCCAAAGGTCCGTGCGGTGGTGGGGCGGGTGGTGGCTCCCTTCACGGGGCGACCGAGCTACCGCGTCGAGGTGCGTGCGAAGCTGATCGTGCTCTCGGCCGGCTGCATGGCGACCCCAGTTCTGCTTCAGCGCAGCGGGAATCTCGCGAACTCCTCGGGTCAGGTGGGCGAGAACCTGCAGTTCCATCCCGGTGTCGCGATCCAGGGAGTCTTCCCCGAGCGCACCGACCCGCAGTTCGGCGCAACCCAGGGCTACCAGTCTCTTCATTTCCTGCGCGAGGGGTTCAAGCTGGAGACGCTCTGGGCACCGCCGGGCGTGCTGGCGGTGCGCACACCGGGATTCGGCCTGGATCTGAAACGCCGCCTGGCGGAGATTCCGTGCTCCGCGACCTGGGATGCCATTTCAAGTTGCCACTTCTCCTTGGGGACCGTGCGTGCACGCCGCAGCGGGCTCGATCCGGCACTGCTCTGGCATCTCGATGAGCGGGACGTGCCGATCCTCCAGCGCGCGCTCTGGGTGCTGGCGGAGATCTTCTTCGCGGCCGGCGCCCGCAAGATCCTGCCCGGGGTCCATGGCGTGGCGGAGGAGATCCACTCCTTGAGCGAGGCCGAGCCCTTGCGTGCAAAGAGGCTTCGCCCGAAGGACCTGGTGTGCGGCGGAAATCACGTATTCAGCACCGCCCGCATGCACGGAGACCCGCGGCGGGGCGTGGTGGACGAATATGGGAAATGCCACGATCTCGAGAACCTCTGGATTGCCGACACCAGTGTGTTTCCCCAAAGCCCCTCCGTGAACCCGATGCTCACCTGCATGGCGCTCGCCCACCGCACCGCGCATGCCATCGCCGAGCGGGTGTAGGGATCCGGGATGGGGGAAGCGCAGGAAGATCCGTCGGACACGCCCTGGCGCAATCCCGAACCCGGGCGCTTGATCGGCCGGGGGCACCCGATCGGCGATCTGCTCGACGCCCACGAGTGGCGGGTGCTCGAGGAGCGCAACGGGTATCTGCTTCTCGACTGCGCGCTCCCCAAGAAGCTGCGCAACTTCCGGGGCTCCCTGTTCGGTGGCTTTACGCCCGTCTATGTCGACCTCGTTGCGCTGCACACGTTCCGGGCGGGGAGGGCACGAGGCGCGCCGCGCCATCGCCTGGTCACCGTCAACATGCGCACCGACTATTTCGAACCCGTCGTGTCCGAGCGCTTCCGGATCGAGAGCGAGGTGGTCCATCGGCGCGGCCGTACCTGTCTCGTTCAGACCCGATTCTTCGATGCCCACGGGACGCTGCTGGTGTTTGCCCTCACCACGTTGCGAGAGCTGGCCTAAGGAGCCGAGGCCTCCGGCGGCCCTACACCTCTCCCCGTGTCCAGCCGATAGGCCGGGGGCCCCCGTCGAGGAGCCCCTGTATGCGCGTTCTCGCGATCTTGGTGACGGGCATCACGATCGGGCTGCCGCTCGCGGCCGCTGCCGCGACGCCAAACCCGAACCTGTCCCCGCCTTCCGTCGAAGGAACCGCCATGACCGCAGACCGCAATGGTCAAATGCACGTAGGGGAGTGCAGACGGATCGCCAAGCAGATCATTCACTTCGAAAACGTAAAGGCGATGGCGGAAGAACGAAATGACGGGCCGTGGACGGCGGGCACCCAGGCCCACATCGCGCAGCTCGAGGGTCGGTGGAATGAGCTCTGCTACAACGGCGTGGACCAGTGGCAGGTGGCCTTCAACAAACTCGTGAAGGTCGCAGCCGAGGCGGCGATCCGATACTTCACATGGAGCGGCTTCTAGCCGCCCGAGTTCGCGCCCACCTCAAGCCGCAAGAGCCGTACGTCGAAGCGCTACAGAGATCGGCCCACCGAGCGCCAAGGCTCGCGCCGGAAACACCACCCTCGGCGTCTCGATCGGTCGTCGGGGGAGGTACAGGGTCGCCGATGCACCCGTATGTCTTGATCCCCCTTGGTGCGAGCCTCGTTGCTGCGCTCGCGGCGAGCATGATCTGGACGCCAGACCCGAGTCAGAAGGCGAATCGCCTGGCCGCGACACTGGTCGTGGGAACCCTCTGGTGGGCGGTGTGCGAGGTGCTCTGGAACACCTGCCAGAGCGCGGGCGCCGCACTCTGGCTCGTCCGCGTCTCCGCCTTGGGCTGGGTTTGGATCGGTCCTCTGGCCTTGCACCTCTTGCTCGAGATCACGGGAATCGATTCACCCCGCTTTGGGCGCTGGCTCCCGAAGCTCTACGCCGCGGCCGCGGCCTTCCTTTTGATCGACCTGTGTACTCCGTGGATCCACCCCGGGGTTTTGCGCACGAGCTGGGGCTGGGCCTACCAGCTCGGGCCTGCCTATCTGGGCTTCTACGTCTTCACGGTGTCGGGGTTGGGAGCTGCAGTCGTCCTCGGCGTCCGCTCGTACCGCAGCGTCTTGTCGCCCGGCGAACGCGGCCAGGCCCGCGCGATTGCCTTGGCCATCATGGTGCCGTTCGTGGTCGCCTCATTGACCGACGGGCTGCTTCCTCTTTTGCGCATCCAGCTTCCGCGGCTTGGCACGGCCTCCTTTGCGTTCCTCGGCATCACCATCGCGTGGAGCTTTCAGCATTTTGGCTACTCGTTTCCTGCGCCCGGTGCGTTTGCTCGCGAGATCCTGGAAGCGCTGCCCGACGGGGTCGCGCTGCTGCGGCTCGACGGCAGGGTGCGCACCGTGAACGAAGGCTTCGCGCGGCTCGCCGGAGTGCACGCCGAACGACTGCCCGGCGAGCCACTTTCCCGGCTGCTCACGGGCGTACCGGCGGAGTTCTTCCGGGAGTGCGACGAGCAACCCTGCGAACTCGAGTCCGCGCGCGGCCACCGCATCCCGGTGTCGATCTCGTCCTCGTTCCTGCGCGACAAACAGGGTTCGCCGATCGGGCTCGTGGTGGTGGTCCGAGACCTTCGGGAAGTGGTCACCTTGCGCAACCGGCTCGTGACCTCGGCTCGCCTCTCGGCCATCGGCGAGCTGGCCGCGGGCATCGCCCATGAGATCAACAATCCCATCGCGTTCATTCGGGCGAACCTGAGCCTGCTGCGGAGCCACTGGTCCGCGCTTTGTCGCTTGCTCAGGGACAAGGGGATCGCCGCGTCCTTGAGCGAGCTGTTGGACGAGGGGGCCGAGCTGCTCGAGGAGTCGATCGAGGGGGTCGACCGCGCGGCGGCCTTCGTTCGGGACGTGAAGGGCTTCTCGCACGCAGGTCGCGGAGAGCGCGAGCTCGTGGATCTGAACGCGCTTCTAGAAAACGTGCTTCGTGTGGCGGCCCCGCAGCTGCGCCACCGCGCCCACATCGAACGGCGCTTCGCCGAGCTTCCTCCGGTTTCCTGCGCCCAGCAGGAGATCAAACAGGTGCTGCTCAACGTGGTGCTCAACGCGGGGCAGGCCTTGGGACCCGACGGCGGCGAGATCCAGCTCGGGACCGATGTCCTGGGATCGGAGGTGGTGGTCACGATTCACGACGATGGCTGCGGCATTCCTCCCGAAGCGATCGAACGCCTGTTCGATCCCTTCTTCGCCACCAAGCCCGGAGGAGAGGGCACGGGGCTTGGACTCGTCATCTCCCATGAGATCGTGCGCAAGCACGGCGGTGATATCACGGTCCAGTCCGAGCTCGGCCGCGGCACCACCGTGCAGATCCGCCTTCCGATTGCGCCGGTCTAGTGCGTGGCGAAGAACTCGAGGAGAGCGCTGTTCGCGGCCTCCGGCTGCTCGACGAAAAACACGTGTCCCCCGCCCTCGATCACCACGAGCTTGGCCCCCGGAATTCGCGCGGCCAGCCGGTGTGCGTTCTCGGGGTGTACCACGCGGTCCTGCTCACCCGTCATCACGAGGGTAGGCACCGCAAGACGCGGCAGCGCATCGAACACATCGTAGCTCGCGATGCCCTTCACCCGGCGTTGGAGCTCCTCGGCGGAGTGCGGGAAGGCACGCTTGGTCTCGACATAGAAGCGCACCGCATCCGCCTTGCCCTGCAAGGAGTCGGGATGGAACACCACTTCCAGTCCCGCCTGGACCGCTTCCGGACTGGCACCGGGCAACGCACCTTCGATCATGGCCTGTGCGACCTCGGGCGAGGGGCCGATCGCATTCGTTCCGCCAAAGGTCGAACAGCAGACCGTGAGCGAGCGCAGCCGCCCGGGGTGGGCCAGCGCGAACTCGAGCACGATCATCCCGCCCATGGACGCTCCGACGAGGTGTACGCGTGGGAGGTCGAGACCGTCCAGCAGAGCCAGAAGATCGCCGGCAAAGCGCAGGGACGTCCGGACGCCATCGTCCTTCGCGATTCGCGTTCGACCGCTTCCCCGGTTGTCGAAGGCGATGACGCAATGGCGTTCCGCCAGCACGGGCGTCTGCCGTCGCCAGACCTCGACCGTACTGGTCAATCCCCCCACCAGGACGACGGGCTCGCCGTGGCCGCTCTTCTCAAAGTAGATTTCAATCGGTCCCGCGTTGTTCGCTTGAAGCAGCGGCACGGCTTCTCCTCTCCCCCGGGAGTATACGTGCAAGGCCCGCGCGGTTGGGCGCCGCTGCCGCGGGCTTCGGGAATGCGGGCGGCGTCCCTGGCCCGGGACGGCGTTCCCCCCATGAGGGTCGGAGAACGCCGTGTCGCGGGCTCAAAACCCGCGATCACGAAGCCGCGCGCGCGATCCCCCGCTCCCGGTACACTAGGGTCCCCACTCAGGAGGCCCCCCGTGAAGCTCTACGACAGCACCCTCGCTCCGAACCCCCGCCGCGTCCGCATCTTCCTGGCCGAGAAAGGCTTCACGATGCCGACGGTCGTGGAAGTCGACATTGCCAAGGGTGAAAACCGGGAGCCCGCTTTTCTCGCAAAGAATCCGCTGGGCGGACTTCCGGTGCTCGAGCTCGACGACGGCACGATGATCGCGGAGTCGGTGGCGATCTGCCGCTACGTCGAAGAGGTCCAGCCCCACCCCGTCTTGTTCGGCACCACGCCCAAGGAGCGAGCGCTCACCGAGATGTGGCAACGTCGCATGGAGCTCGAGCTCTTTCGCTACGTCACGAGCTGCTTCCAGAACACGCATTCATTCTTCAAGGGTCGGATCCATCAAGTGCCGGAGTATGGGGAGATCTGCCGCGGCATGGCGCAGACGCGCCTCGAATGGCTGGACAGCGAACTCGTTGCCCGACCCTTCATCGCCGGCCCGCACTACACGATCGCGGACATTACCGCGCTGGTGGCGATCGACTTTGGGCGGGTCTCGAACATCCGGATCCAGCCCAATCAGAAGAATCTCCAGCGCTGGTACGACGCAGTGTCCTCGCGCCCCAGTGCAAAGGCCTGAAGGGCACACCATGAAGCGACGCCGCCTCGGCCGCTCGGGCCTCCTCGTCTCAGAAATTGGACTCGGCACGATGACCTTCGGAAGCATGGCCGACGAAGCCACGAGCTTCGACATCCTGGATCGTGCCTTCGAGGCCGGCGTGGATTTCCTCGACGTGGCCGAGGTCTATCCTGTTCCCCCCGACCCGAAGTGGGCCGGCGTGTCGGAGCAGATCGTCGGCAAGTGGCTCTCGCGCAAGCGGCGCGAGGCCCTCGTCGTGGCGACCAAGATCGCGGGGCCGAGCGGCGGGTGGTTCCGCGCGCCGGTGCGGGCAGGGCGCACCGGGCTCGATCGATTCTCCATCCAACGCGCAGTCGATGGGAGCCTCTCGCGTCTGCGCACCGACTACATCGACCTCTACCAGACCCACTGGCCCGATCCCGAGCTGCCGATCGAGGAGACGCTCGCGGGCCTCGAGGCGGTCGTGCGGGCAGGGAAGGTGCGCGCCGTCGGTTGCAGCAACGAGAGTGCCTATGGGCTGACCAAGAGTCTGTGGAAGGCCGAGCTCCAGGGACGCCTGCGCTATGAGACGATCCAGAACAACTTTAGCCTCCTCAACCGCCGCTTCGACGACGAACTGGCCACGGTATGTCGCAGGGAAGGGGTGAGCCTCTTGCCCTACAGCCCGATCGCGGGCGGCGTCTTGTCGGGCAAGTACCTAGGCGGTGCCTTTCCCCCGGGCGCCCGCTTCTCTCACTATCGAGAGGGCGACGCGAGAACGCGTGCGATGACGGAGCGTTTTGTGAATGCGCGCACCCTTGAGGCCACCACGCGGTTTTCCGAGATCGCGCAGCAGGCGGGGCTCCCGCTTACGACCCTTGCGATCTCCTTTACGCTCTCCCGCGACTACGTGGGTTCGACGCTGATCGGTGCAACCCATCCCGACCAGCTGAAGGAGACACTCGGTGCAGCGGAGGTGAAACTCTCTCCGGAAGCGCTCGCGGCCTGCGAGCGGATTGCACGGGAGATCCCCTACCCCTTGGGCTAACGGCGCGAAGGGCCGAGGAAGCGCTCGAGCGCGAGGGGGCAAGCCTCGTCGGGAAGCGCCTTGCCGCGCACCAAGTCCGTCATCCAGAGACCGGTCACGGCCGACAGCAGGACACCGTTTCGGTGGTGGCCGGCCGCCACGAAGAGGCCCGGCGCACCCGGCCAGGCGCCGAGGGCAGGGAGACCGTCGGGGCTCCCCGGGCGGAGTCCGGCAGTGGCGCCGCGGAAGCGCGCAGCTCCGAGTTCGGGCGCAAGGCTCGTCGCGGCCTCGAGCAGGCCACGCACGCCCCCGGCCGTCACGCGGCAGTCGAAGCCGACGTGCTCCTCGGTCGCCCCGACGATCAGCGTGGCGTCGCGTTTGGGCACGAGGTAGGCGTGGCGCGCGGAGATCATGACACCCGAAAACGGACGCGCGGGATCGAGGGTGACGGTCTGACCGCGCACCGGGACGATGGGAAGACGCTCGCGCCGGGCGGCGAGAAGCGAATCGACGCACGACGGTGTCCACGCCCCGCTGCACAAAACGACGGCTCCGGCGGGGCGCTCCTCGCTCGAGGTCCGCACCCCGTGCACCCGATCGCCCTTCGACACGAGACCCTCGACCGGTACTCCCGTCTCGATGCGGGCGCCGAGCGCGGCGGCTCCCGCCGCGTAGGCACGGGTGAGCAGCGGCGATTGGACATGCCCCTCCCGCGGTGAGAAGACTCCGCCCCGCACCGCA
>Ga0187777_10003282_pt1 | contig 10343 bp, 8 predicted proteins | sample 1015_Q2_SP5_10_M_FD_132416 | JGI IMG/M metagenome (GOLD analysis project Ga0187777, IMG submission 132416) | Tropical peat soil microbial communities from peatlands in Department of Meta, Colombia - 1015_Q2_SP5_10_MG | ecosystem: Environmental > Terrestrial > Soil > Wetlands > Peat | place...
ACGAGCGTCACCGCGATGAGAAGCCATGTAGCGGTCGGGAGCCCGGAGTGGAACAGCTTGAACCACGCGATCGACAACCCGATCGAGGCACCGTAGACGATGGCCTCCCAGCGGGCGGTCAACCTGGCGTCCACCCAGGCGATGGTGCGGCTCAGTGCGAGCATCAGGTAGAATGAGCCGTTGACCAGCAGCATCATCAGGACGACGAGCACCGCGATCGGCCCGATGTTGTCGGTCTCGAGGGCGAGTGCCCCGGTGGCCCCACCCAGGGCTTCGTAGATCAGACCGGCGATGGCCGAACCCATGGTCAGATGCGCCGCGTTCGCGGCGGCGAGTCGCAGGGGCAGGCGGCGCAGGACCACGTCGCCCAGCACCGTGACGAGCGGTGCCACGACCGTGGCGAACTCCCATCCCCGTTCCAGGACGGCGAACACCGTGACGCCAAGGACGTAGGAGGAGAAGCCATTGCCGGGAAGCGCGATGCCGTAGCGACGCGCAAAGGCGCCGACGACGACGAGGGCGACGAGGGCGATGGGGAAGCTGCCGCCCGTAGCGAGGCGGCCGCTGGCGTACCCTGCGAACGCGACACCGACGGCGATCACCGCGCTCAGCGAGACGATGATCGAGACGATGGTTGCCGGCAGCGCCCGGCGGCGGGATTGCGGGCTCATGCTAGGCTAGCGCGCAAGGTCAGGCGTGTGGCGCGGCGTGTCAAGCGTCGATATCGTTCCGGCATGCGCGTCACCATTGAATTCTGCGTCGTCTGAAACTATGAGCCCCGGGCCGCCGGTCTGGCGGCCGAGATCCGCAAGGCCTTTCCGCAGGCGGAGGTCAAGCTCATCGAATCGTCCGGCGGCGTCTTCGAGGTGGAAGCGGACGGCCGACGCGTGTTTTCGAAGAAAGCGCTGAAGCGGCACGCCGATCAGGGAGAAGTGGTCCGGCTGCTGCAGGAGGCCGGCGCCGGCTCGTGAAGATCGCCATCTCGACAGGTGGCGGAGACGCGCCGGGACTCAACGCCGTCATTCATGCGGCGGTGCAGTCGGCGGTCAATCGCGGGTGGCAATGCCTGGGTGTCCGCACCGGATTCGCCGGGCTGCTCGGCGAAGACCTGCTCGTACCGCTCGGCGCCCAGGAGGTCCGTGGCATCACCCATACGGGCGGCACCATCCTCGGCACCACCAATCGCCGCAATCCCTTCAAATGGCCTGAACAACGCCCCGACGGGACCCGGGTCGAGCGCGATCGCTCCGATGAGCTGGTCACCGCGTGCCGAGCCTTCGAGCTCGACGCACTGATCGTTCTCGGCGGTGACGGTACGCTCAGTCTCGCCCGGCAGCTGATGGCGAAGGGCGTCCCGCTCGTGGGCGTGCCCAAGACGATCGACAACGACGTCGGCGGCACCGTCGCGACGGTCGGGTTCGATACCGCCGTCGCGACCGCGACCGAGGCGATCGACAAGCTGCATTCCACGGCCGAGAGCCACCAACGCGTGATGGTGGTGGAAGTGATGGGGCGCAATGCCGGGTTCATCGCGCTGCACTCGGGAATCGCGGGCGGCGCGGACGTGATTCTCATCCCCGAGATCCCTTTCGATCTCGGGCTCGTGTGCGAGAAAATCCGGCAACGCGAGCAGCAGGGACGTCATTTCAGCATCGTCGTCGCGGCAGAAGGGGCGGTCCCGCGCGGCGGTACCGAGCATTACCTCGACTCGGAGCACCGGCGTCTCGGCGGTATCGCCGAGCAGGTGGCGCTGGCCGTCGAGCAGCGCACCGGCAAGGAGACCCGCTCGCTGGTGCTCGGGCACCTGCAGCGCGGTGGCGGTCCCACAACGTTCGACCGCCTGCTGGCGCTGCGGTTCGGTGCCGCCGCCGTGCGGCTTGTGGCGTCGCGGCAATTCGGGATGATGGTCGCGCTGCAGCCTCCCGACATCGTCGCGATCTCACTCGACCAGGCGCTCGCGCGGCCCAAGCGCGTTCCGCTCGATTCAGACACGGTCGCGACGGCGCGGGAGATCGGAATCAGCCTCGGCGACTGAATCTCCGAGTGACCTCTCCGGAGGACACTTCACCCTATCGTTCCGTTCCGCAACATACGTGCAATCGCATCATTCGCAACATGTTAGCTGCCAACCCGGGTGCGGCACGGCATTTCCAATACTTGTTGCCGCAACCAGGAGGAACCATGAAAAGGATCGCATTGCTGTTCGGGCTCGTGTTGATGGCTGCGGCCGGTACCGCCTCCGCTCAAACGAGCGTCGCTGTGCAGTTGGGGTTCGGGGTGCCGCGCCCGTACATCGCGGGCGACATGTTCATCGGCCGGTCGTTCGTGCGACCGGTGTACCGGCCGTTCTTCTACTACTACCCGAACCGGTATCCGTACTACTTCGACGATCCGCTGCCGCTGCGGTACGGACCTGCCCGTCGAGTGGTCATCTTCGAGCGCGACCACAGCTTCTATCGTCGCGACTTCGATCGGGACCGCGATTGGCAGCGTGATTGGTCCCAGCGGCACGGCGGCCGCGACTGGCGGGACTGGGACCGCGTGCGCGACCACGATGGCAATCGCGACCGCGCCTGGGACAGGGATCGCCAGCACCGCGACAACGATGACCGCTGACGCTAGGTGCAGGTGACGCAGGACGGCCGGGAGCCCGAGCGGCTCCCGGCCGCTTAGTTTTCTCGCGTGCCCGCCGCCCACCGCGACCACTTTCTCCCACCCGATCCACAAGCGTTCGTCGCCGCCCGTCCGGCTACCGGGCGGATCATCGTCATCGCCCCCACGCGCGCCGCATGCGAGACGATCGAGCTAGCGATGAGCCTCGAGCTCGAGACCCTGCTCGAGCGCCAGCATGGCGCCGACATCCGCCGGCTCGCCTCCTCCGGAAGCGGATTCGGGATCGTCGCCGGGACCGGCACCGGCAAGACGCTCGGCATCCGGCCCATCGCCGAGCGGATCCTTGGGGCGCCGCTCAAGGTGGGTGTCGTGAATCGCGAGCGCGAGGCGACGCCGGAGACCCCCACCTGGAACCTCGTCATCGTGACGACGGGTATCGCCCGTCGCTGGTTCGAGGACGGGCTGATCACCGCCCGGGATACCCTGATCGTCGACGAGATCCACCAGACGTCGGCCGAGCTCGAGCTGTGCCTCGCGCTCGGGTTGCGGGCCCGCTGCCGATTCATCTGGTTGTCGGCTACCGTCGATCCGAGCTTTTACGCCCGCTACCTCGGCTCGTCGGAGGTGCTCGAGACCAGCGCCTTCGATCCCGCGCGCGCCGCCCGCGTGCGCGTAGTTCCCGTGCGGCCGCTCGATTTTCTCGACGACCGGTTCGTGCGCCGCGTCCTCAAGGAGCGCCGCGGCGTCGCCGTGTTCGTCCCGACACGGGCTGAAGTCGAAGAGCTCGCCGGCCGGTTGGGGGCGCAATGGCCCGGTCTCACGGCTGCGTTCTACCACGGCGGTGAACCGATCCGTGTCATCCGCCCGTTCCTGGACGGGGAGGTGGACCGGCCGTTTTTTCTCGCGATGACGGCAGCCGGCCAGTCGGCGTTGAACATCAGCGGCCTCGACACGGTGGTGATCTACGATGCCCGCTACACCAACGTCGTGGACCGCGGACGCAATGTGTTGACGCGGAAGTACCTCGGGGCCAACGAGATCCTTCAGATGGCCGGTCGGGTGCACGGCCGTGTGGCGCAGGGTGAGGTCTTCATCCTGAGCGATCGCAATCTCGATTTCGCATCGCTGCGCCCGACGCCACCCGAGTTTCAGCTCGCCGGAGACGCCGAGCGCGTGGCGATCACGTGCGCGGCGCTGGGCGTCGACGCCAGCGAGCTGGATCTCCCGGTCGCGCTCGATCGCCGAGCCTATCGCGATGCCGTGGCGCTGTTGAGCGGTCGCGGACTCGTGGAGCAGGGACGCCTGACGGCCTACGGCCGCGCGGTAGAGGCGATGCCGGTCGACCGTCCCTGGGGCGAGCTTCTCGTGCACGCGTCGGATGAGCTGCTGCCGCGCGTGGCGGTGGCAGCCAACATCGATTCACTGCACCGCATGACGCGAGAGACGCGCAACCTGAAAGGGCTCATCCTCCCCGGGTCGGACCACCTCACCGCCTACAACCTCTTCGCCGAGGCGGTGAACAAGCACGGGTATCTCGGCGAGGTGTACGGGCTCCCCCGGCACCTGTTCCGGGAAACGGTGGATCGGTGGGCGGAGTGGCGCGGCGTGCTGATCAAAGCGCTGGAGGATGTGGCTCTCGGAACCGCGTCCGTTTACCGGCAGCTCGAACGGCCGTTGCCGGAGCGGCTGCCGCTGGCCGATGAGCGCGCGCTGGCGGCATTCCAGGATCTGCTGGCCCAGTATCAGCCGTTCGATCTCGTGATCGACGAGGCAACCGCCGACGGTCGTGAAGCCCGCGTTTCGCGGGGATCGGTGTGCGGCAGCTGGGGCGCGATCGCCGGGTCGTTGCGTTACTTCGCCGATCGCTTCGGCAATCCCCGGGCCGGCATCGAGGGGACGCAGATCCCCGAACGGCTGATCCGTCGCTCGGCGCGTCGCAGCCAGCCGATCGTGGAGTACCTGGAAGGCCGTGCCCACGGCAGGCTCGTTGTCGTGCGGACCCTCGAATACTTCGGTTTCCAGCTGGAACGGGAGTCCGAGCCGCTGCCGAGTCCATTCCCGGGCGACCTCGTGTCAGCCGCGCGACAGGCACTGGTCGATGCGCTCGTGAAGGGACGGACACCCCACCCCGACCAGCGGTCGGTGCGCCGGGCCATTCAGGAGGCGGACGAGTACTGGCGGCGTTCGGGGGGTACACTAGCCGGTGTGTCGCCGGAAAGGCTCGCGCAACGTATCGCGGAGCAAGTTGAGGGGGTCGATAGCTGGGACAAGTTCCTGGGTCGCAGCGTGACCTTGGATCCCGCGGCGGCAATACCGGCGGAGCAGCGCGAGCGGCTCGACGCCCTCCCCGGATCGGTTCACCTGTACGGGGACCGGGTGCCGCTCCAATACGAGGTTGAGCGCGGATCGGGGGTCGTGCGTATGGTGCTGAAGGAAGGCCAGGCGAGGCGGCTGCGCCCCTCGGACCTCCCTTCCGTGGATCGTCCATTACGGTTTGCTGTCCTCCGGGGAAGACGCCCGGAAATCGTGGGCAGCTCGCTCGATGAGATCCGTCGGCAGCTGAGCGATTTGCCGCGGACGGAGCGAGCCCGGCTGGTGCGCCGCGGACGGCGGCCACGCCGGCATTGAAACATTTCGGGTGTACCGATGGTAAGGGGTGCCGATGGACGCGCTCGGTCGCGCGGTGCTGGAGTCTCTGGGACAGGGTGTTGCCGTGTTCGACGCGGACGGCCGTCTGGTGTATGCCAACCCGACCGCCCGCCGCGTGCTCTCGCAAACGAACGGGAACGGACCTGATGCCCGACGGGCCCTGCTCGACAAGCAGGGTCACGCCGTCGCGCTGCGCGATGGGCCGACGCCGATCGGTGAGGCGGTCTTCGTTGCCGACAACGGCGTCGTCGGCACACTCGCCGAGCAGGAGCGCGAAGCGATCCTCGAAGCGCTTTCGCTGACCGGCGGCCGGCTCGCCGAAGCGGCTCGCAAGCTCGGTATCAGCCGCACGACGCTGTGGCGCCGCCTGCGTACCTACGGGGAGAGTGGACGTCCTAGCGCCGTCTCGTAGCCACATCTAGCTTCCCGGGGCGATGCCTCCCATCGCTTCTCCTCCCTCGCCTTACATCATCGAGGAATACGTCCGCTGGTCCGACGTGGACTTCGCGGGCATCATCTTTTACGGGTCGTACGTCCGGTTCTTCGAGATCGCCGAAACCGAGATGTTCCGCGCCTGCGGGTTGGCGTACAAGGACGTATTCGAGCGCTACGACATCTTCTTGCCCCGCAAGGCGGTTCACAACGAGTTCTTCCATCCACCCCGGCTCGACGATCGCTTGCGCGTCGCGACTTACGTCGGGAAGGTCGGCAACACCTCGATGACTCTCAACTTCGACGTGCAATGCGCCGGGATGCCGCGGCTCGCGGCGGCCGGCTGGATGGTGCTGGTGTGTGTCGACCGCAGTGCGCTGAAGCCGAAGACCCTGCCGGCCGGTCTCGTCGCCTCGCTCGCACCCCATACGCTGAGCGTCGCCGCCGCCCGCGCCCAGCTCGGCGTGTCGGTCCCGTGATCGCTCGCACCGTCGGGCTCGTCGCCGCCGTGGGCTTGTCGACGATGGCGGCCTGCACCAGGGCTTCCGGAGTCGAGACGGGGGGCGGCGTCGGGCGGGTACATATCACGCTCGGCGGTGCGAACGACACCGCAGGATTCCAGATACCGGTTCGCGCGCGGCGTTGCGGGAACGGCCGTGGCCTCGTGCTCGATGGAGCGCTGCACGGGAACGGCCTGCTCGTGTGGCTGCGAGACGGCACCCGCCCGCCGGGGAACGGCAGCTACCCGTTGCTCTCGCGCGGCGATTCCGCGGCGCCGCTCGGTGCGATCGCATCGGTGCGGTTCGTGGTCGGCACGGTCGCTCACGGCGTCACCATCGATTCCGGCGCGGCGGTACTGACACGTGGCACGCCGCCGTTCGCGGTGCACATCAACGGCAGCGGGTCCGATCTTGCGGCGTCGGGACGCCGGGTCGTAGTCCTGTCGGCCGACGGCGTGCCGCTCGAGCCCGATACCGTGAGCTGCGTCGTCCAGCTGTGACCTTGCGCATCGGCTTCATCGGCACCGGATTCGCGAAACGGGTCCAGCTTCCCGGTCTCCGGCTCGTCTCGGGCGTCGAAGTCACCGCGATCTCCAGCGGCACGCGCGCCAACGCCGAGGCCGTGGCGCGGGAGTTCGGCATCCCCCACGTCTTCGACGACGGCAGCGAGCTCGCCCGCTCGGGCACGGCCGACCTCGTCGTCGTCTCGTCGACCCCGGCGAGTCACGCCCGCTACGCCATCGACGCCCTGGAAGCGGGCCGTCATCTGTTGTGCGAGAAGCCGCTGGCCCTCGACGCCGCTCAGGCATGGCGGGTCGTGGAAGCGGCGGAGCGGCGCCCGACTCAGGTGGCCTGGGTCGATCACGAACTGCGCTACGAGCCCAACCGGCGCCGCGTCCGCGAGCTGGTGCAGAGCGGCGCGATCGGCGAGGTGAGGCACATCGAGATCGTGCTCAAGCCGTACTTCCGCGGCGACGGCCGGCCGCAGGCACCGAACGCGCCGTGGACCTGGTGGTTCGACGCCGCGCAGGGTGGCGGGATTCTCGGGGCTGTCGGGTCTCATCTCGTGGACATCTGCCGCTTCTGGACCGGGAGCGAGGTGGTCCGGGTATCCGGCCACGCGCACACCTTCGTGCGCGAGCGCGCCGATGCGCAGGGCGCGACCCGCCCGGTGACCGCGGAGGAATTCGCGAGCGCCGTCCTCACACTCTCAGGCGGCGCCGTCGTCACCCTCACCCTGTCGATCGTCGCGCAACACGGCCCCGGACACTTCGCCCAGATCACGGGGAGCGACGGGTCGCTGCTGCTTACGGGCGAGACCAGGCTCGAGATCGGCAAACCGGGCCGACCCCTCGAGGACGTGAGCGTTCCCGACGAGCTGTCGGGGAAGACGCCGGTCGACAACATGTGGGCGCGCTCGTTCGTGCGCCTCATGCGTGATCTGGTCGCGACGATCGGCGGCGCGCGCCCGACCGGTGAGCCTGCCGGCGTCCGCGATGGATGGCGGATTCAGCGCGTTCTCGACGCCGTGCGCGCCGGCGGCACCACGCCGTTAGATTGAGGGTGTGGAGCAGACGTACTTCCGCAAAGGATTCGGGCTCAAGGACGAGATCGAAGGCGCCCTCACCGCCGACTATCACAGCCGGGTGGTGGAAGCGATCCGCGATCACGGCTATGCGCTGACGGTCGGCGACCTGACGATCCGCCTGGCGCGCGAGTTCGGCTTCTGTTACGGCGTCGACCGCGCGGTGGAATACGCCTACGAGACCCGTACCAAGTTTCCCGACCGCCGCACGCTGCTGGTCGGTGAGATCATCCACAATCCCCACGTCAACTCCAAGCTGCGGGCGATGGGCGTGGAGTTCCTGTTTCGCGGGCCGGACGGCGCGTTCGACTTCGGCGGGGTGACCGCCTCCGACGTCGTCATCCTGCCGGCGTTCGGCGTCACGGTGCAGGACTTCGAGCGGCTGCGCCAGATCAGCTGCGTGCTGGTGGATACGACCTGCGGGTCGGTGCTCAACGTCTGGAAGCGCGTCGAATCGTACGCTCGCGACGGCTACACGGCTGTGATTCACGGCAAGTTCTTCCACGAGGAAACCAAGGCCACCGCGAGTCAGGTCACCAAGTTTCCTCGCGGGAGATACATCATCGTCCGCCACATGGACGAGGCCAAGGTGCTGTGCGCCTTCATCGAAGGGCGAGCGGACCGCGAGACGGTGCTCCACGGCTTCGCCCACGCCACGTCGCCCGGGTTCGATCCCGACGCCGATCTAATGAAGGTCGGCGTCGCCAACCAGACGACGATGCTCTCCAACGAGTCGCTCGCCATCGCCCAGGAGCTCGGCGCCAGCATGGGGCGGCGCTGGGGTGAGGCCGCGCTCGCCGAACACTTCCGCACCTTCGACACGATCTGCTCGGCGACACAGGATCGCCAGGACGCGGTGCTCAAGCTCATCGCGGAGCCGCTCAATGTCATGGTCGTGATCGGCGGATACAACTCGAGCAACACGACCCATCTCGCGGCGATCTGCGCCGGCGCGGTGCCGACGTACCACATCGAGGACGCGCAGTGCATCGATGCGACCTCGGGCGGCATTCGCCACCTCCCCGTCGGCAAGCGGGAGGAGGAACGGCGCGACCAGTGGCTGCCGGCGGGCCGCATCATCGTCGGCATCACCGCCGGTGCGTCCACGCCGAACAACAAGATCGGTGAGACGGTGGAACGCATCGTGGCGACGCGCGGCCTCACGCTCGACGCGATACTGGCGGGCTCGTGAGCGCGGCGCGTTTTCACCCGGTCGTGGACCGCTGGTTCACGGGAGCCTTCGCCGAGCCCACGGAGCCGCAGCAGTGCGCCTGGCCGCTGATCCAGGCGGGCAGGGACGTGCTGATCGCGGCGCCCACGGGCTCGGGCAAGACGTTCGCGGCGTTCCTCGCCGCGATCGACGATCTTGTCCGCCAGGGACTCGATGGCACGTTGACGGACGGGATCCAGGTCGTCTATGTCTCGCCGCTCAAAGCGCTCTCGAACGACGTCCAGAAGAATCTCTCCGAGCCGCTCGACGAGATTCGCCGCGGGTTGGGTGACCAGCAGCTGCCCGACGTCGACGTCCGTGTGTTGCTGCGCACCGGTGATACGGCGCCCGCCGATCGGCAGGCGATGATGAAGCGTCCACCCCACATCCTCGTGACCACGCCGGAATCGCTCTATCTCGTGCTCACCTCCGAGCGGGCGCGCGAGATGCTGCGCTCGGTGCGGACGGTGATCGTGGACGAGATCCATGCCGTGGCGCGCGACAAGCGAGGCAGTCATCTCGCTCTCTCGCTCGAGCGGTTGGCCGCCTTGTCGCGTCACCCGCTGCAGCGCATCGGCCTCTCGGCGACGCAGAAGCCGATCGAGGAGATCGCGCGCTTCCTCGTCGGCGCGGAGCGGCCGCTCCCCGAAATCGTCGACGTGGGGCACGCCCGGGTAATCGACCTCGCGATCGAAATTCCCCCGTCCCCGCTCGAGGCGGTGATGTCCGCCGAAGTGTGGGAAGAGGTCGACGATCGGCTGGCAGCGCTCATCACCGAGCACCAGACGACGCTCGTGTTCGTGAATACGCGGCGGCTGTGCGAGCGGCTCACCATGCAGCTCTCGGAGCGCCTCGGGGCCGATCAGATCACGTCGCACCACGGCAGTCTGTCGCGTGAGAAGCGCCTCGAGGCGGAGACCCGCCTCAAGAACGGACACCTCAAGGCGCTCGTGGCAACGGCGTCGCTCGAGCTCGGGATCGACATCGGGTCGGTCGATCTCGTCTGCCAGATCGGGACGCCGCGCTCGATCGCGACCCTGCTGCAGCGCGTGGGTCGCTCCGGTCACCGCCTCGCCGCAGTTCCCAAGGGCCGGATCTTCCCCCTGTCCCGGGACGAGCTGATCGAGTGCACCGCCCTGCTGCGCGCCGCGCGCGAGCGCACGCTCGACCGGCTGATCATTCCCGAACAGCCGCTCGACATCCTGGCGCAGCAAATCGTGGCCGCCGTCGCGTGCGAGGAATGGGACGAAGACGCGCTGTTCGCGTTCGCGCGCAAGGCCTATCCGTACCGCGAACTCGAGCGGAAGGACTACGACGACGTCGTGCGCATGTTGTCGGAAGGCTTCACGACGAA
>Ga0187777_10003283_pt1 | contig 10339 bp, 9 predicted proteins | sample 1015_Q2_SP5_10_M_FD_132416 | JGI IMG/M metagenome (GOLD analysis project Ga0187777, IMG submission 132416) | Tropical peat soil microbial communities from peatlands in Department of Meta, Colombia - 1015_Q2_SP5_10_MG | ecosystem: Environmental > Terrestrial > Soil > Wetlands > Peat | place...
GACGATGCGCGAGAGATGAAACAAAAAGGCGTCGACCAAATTTTCTTCGCCGGGACATCGCTCACCGAGATGGCGGATTACGTCCGCAAACATTACGGCAGATCTCGTGGCAAGAGAGTGAAACCGAAATCAGTGGATCAAGATCTCGCCCACAAATTGACTGAGATTGAAGAAGGATTTCAAAACGGAAAACGTCGAACGCCCAATGTCCAACGCCCAACGCCCAAGTCAGAAAGAAAACATCGAACATCCGTCATTGGATTCACGGGTCCGGGTGGGGCCGGGAAGACGACATTGATTGATGAACTGGTTTTGCGTTTCTTGAATCACGATTCGCGATCACGCATCGCCATTTTGTCGCACGATCCGAGCGTGATTGGCGAAGGAGCGCTATTAGGCGACCGGGCCACAATGATCAATTCCCAGGACGATCGTGTGTTCATGCGGAGTATGGCGACCCGCGGACAGGCCGGCGGTTTATCCCCGGCGACGGAGAGTTGTTTGAATCTGCTGGCCCACGCGGGATTTGACTACGTAATTATCGAAACAGTCGGTACCGGCCAGGAAGCATTGCCATTCCGCAATCAGCTTGTCGATCAAACGATTTTGGTAATGAATCCAGATTACGGCGCGCGGCTGCAATTGCAAAAGATCGTGATGCTCGATGTCGCCGGTATCGTGGTAGTGAACAAGACCGATCTCGAACGCGCCAAAGCAGCTCTCTCAGAAATTGAACATCGGCTTACCCAAAACAAGAAACAGCAACGGATCGTCGCAACTGTTGCGAAACGCCATCGTGATCGTGGCGTAGATGAACTTTTCGAGTTAATTACCAAAAAGGAATTGTAGCGGCGGTCGATGACCGCCGACTAAAACGAAAACGGCGCTCAAAGAGCGTCGCTACAATGAGAGGATTTTTATGAGCAAGCTCGGAGCAGTCGTTGAAGCCGTCGAAAAAAGGGAAAAATTTGTGCTGGAGCAGGTGCAGCGGGCACGAACAGACCAGCAATTCGCCCAGCAGGTGGTCCACCGCTGGAACAAGATCAAGTCCGAGATTCCGGTTTCGAAAACGCCGACCGGATTGCCGTTGCCGCGTCTGGCGTTGCCTGAGCTCGATGAGCCGGGAGAAATCGCGCGATACCTTTTTGGCGATGGATTACCGGGTGAGTTTCCGTTTCTGAATGGTGCCTATCGCGAGATGTATCTGGAGCCGTTGCGCCAGGTGGAAGTCGATCCCAAGAAAGCCGGCGCGCCCAACGGGTCCAATGGCAAGAAAAACGGCGCCCGCCCCCCGGAAGAACCCACACGATTATTTTCGGGCCTGATGCTGGCCGAAGATACAAATAAACGTTTTCATTTCTTGAGCGCGCATCAGCGATCAAAACGTCTCAGCACCGCCTTCGACGGTCCGACACTTTACGGAATCGATTCTGATGCAGATGGCGTGTTCGGAAAAATTGGCGAAGGCGGAGTGGCGGTCGACACCGTCGAGGACATGGTCCGGCTCTACGACGGATTCGAAATGGGCTCGCCGGATTTTTCTGCGTCGATGACGATCAGCGGTCCGGCGCCCATCATTATGGCGATGTACATTGCCGCGGCGAAACGGCGCTTCGGTCCGGGCGTTGTTCCGAATCTGCGCGGCACGATCCAGGCCGACATTTTCAAAGAAGTTCAGGCGCAGAATGAAACGATCTTCCCGATCGAAGCATCGTTGCGGTTCCTGCTCGATATGATCGAGTGGACGAGCAAGAGCATGCCACGTTGGTATCCGGTCTCGATCAGCGGTTATCACATCGGCGAGGCCGGATCGACTCCGGTGCAACAAGCTGCCTACACCCTTTCCAACGGATTCGCGTATGTCGAGATGTTGATGGCGCGTGGCGCTGACGTGAATGTGTTTGGTCCGAGGCTGTCGTTCTTTCTCGATTGCGGGCTCGATGCCGAATACATCGCGCTCTCGCGTGTTTCGCGAAAAATCTGGGCGATTGGCATGCGGGAGGTGTTTGGCGCCGGCCCGCGTGCGCAAATGTTCAAGTTGCATACTCAAACCAGCGGTCGGTCGCTAATTGCGGCCGAGTTTAAGAATAATTTAACCAGGACCGCGGCGGAGTTGATGTTGGCTTACATGAACGGAACGAACTCATGCCACTCGAATAGCGCCGACGAGCCATTCACTACGCCGAGCGAAGAATGGATCCGTCTCGCCGCGCACGGGCAGGCTATCCTGCTCGAAGAATCCGGGATCTTCAAACATACGATGAACATGTTGACCGGTTCGCCCGGAATGAAAGCGGTCGAACGCGCGGTGGAGACAGCGATTCTTGACGAGTTCCGCGAGATCGAATCGTTAGGCGGAGTGATGGGCGCGGTGGAGAATCGTTACCAGCGCAGTCAGATCCAAAATGCGGCGCACCGTTATGAGCAACAAATCTACGACGGCACACGACCGATCGTTGGATTGAATCGGTATCGCAACGGCGCCGACGAGAGCCCCGAGATTGAACTGGTCCGCACCTCGCGCGCGAAACAAAAGCTCCAAGTCGATCGTCTGACCAAATTCAAAAAGAAAAATGCCGCGAAGGCAAAGACCGCCCTCGATAAACTGACGAAGGTAGTGGAAAAGGGAGATAATTGCTTCCCGGCGTTGCTCGAAGCGGTGGAAGTTTGTTCGTTAGGCCAGATCACCGGCCGGCTGCAAGAAGTCGTCGGCCGTTTTCGGCCTATGGTGTAAGAACATTACTTCTTTTTCGCGGGCTTCAGGCGAATGTTGTCCCCATAAAACTCCAGACAACGTGAGTCTGCTACCTTGGTAGTCTTGATCGTGATGATTACGTCGTTACCTGCCTTCTTGATTGTGCCCGTTCCTGCGTTGTTGAAACTATCGCTCCAAGTGAACTGAACTTTATCGCCGTTCACTTTACCTTTCCCATCCGCTTCCGGCGCGGCGCCACTTCCATCGGCGTGCCCTGCGCTGAAGAACACTGAAACCTCATTGCCATTCTGCTCCAGGCTGAGCTGAAAAACGCTGGTGCCTTTAAGGAAACTCTTATCGGCATATTCGCCGGCGAAATTTGCCGTGCCGGCCCCGTACAGGAACTCGCAAATTAAGAGGAGGAACAGCGAAAGCCAGAGAGGCGTCTTCATGCTCCGAGCATACCGGAGATTCGGTGGGAATGGAATTGTGAGCTTTGGAGACAGCGTTATGCTGCGCGCTGCAATGGAAATCCGGCAATCGCAGATCGGCGAAAGTGCTCGCAGTCGAATTGCCTGGCGACTGCTGCCGTTCCTGTTCTTCCTCTACATCGCGAACTACATCGACCGCACCAACATCGCATACGCGACGCTGGGGATGAAAGGCGATCTCGGCCTGAACGATTCGATCTTCGGTACCGCGAGCGGAATTTTCTTCATCGGCTACTTTGGCTTGCAAATCCCGGGCGCATTGCTGGTGGAACGTTGGAGCGCTCGCTGGTCGCTTGCTCTGACCCTGATCACATGGGGCGCGCTGACCACGGTGACCGCTTTTGTGCACACGCCGCACCAACTTTACGGCGCGCGCTTTCTCTTGGGTGCGGCTGAAGCCGGTTTTTTCCCTGGTGTGATCGTTTACTTGTCACATTGGTTTACGACCCAGGATCGCGGCAAAGCAATCGCGCGATTTATGGCGGCGATTCCGATTGGATTCATGATCGGTGGTCCGATCGCCGGCTACATTTTGACTGTACATTGGCTGAACCTCGCCGGCTGGCGCTGGCTTTTCTTAATGGAAGGCGCACCCGCAATCGTTCTGGGCATCGCGACGATTTTTTATCTGCCCGATCGGCCGAAGAATGCGCATTGGTTGTCGGCGACAGAACGCGACTGGATCAATACAAGGCTAGCCGATGAACGTGCTGCGAAAGCGCACGTTGAGCAAATGTCGATCTGGCAGGCATTGCGTCATCCGGCGGTATTGATCCTGACGACCGCACTGTTTTTCACCTATATCAGTGGTTATATATTTTATTTTTGGTTTCCGACCATTCTGCAACGGCTCACGGGATGGACCGATGTGCGCCTGATCGGCTGGGTGGGCGCGATTCCATTTGCCGCAGCAACGATCGCGCTGCTTTTTGTCGGATGGAGTTCAGATCGCATGCGCGAACGACGCTGGCATTTTGCGATTCCGCAGTTTGTTGCTGTCGGCGCGCTCCTTGCCTGGTTTGTTCTTCCGCACTCGAACGTCTTGCTCGTGGTGATATTTAGTATCCTCGGTAGCGGGACGATCTCTTACTTCCCGGCTTTCTTTGCTCTGCCTTCAGAATTTTTAACTAGCGCGGCAGCGGCAGCGGCGGTGGGATTCATCAACTGCACCGCGAGCATTGGCGGGTATGTCGGTCCGAAAATCTTCGGCGAGCTCAGTCAGCGCACCGGCTCATTCAACACTGGCTTCGTAGTAATGATTGCCTGCTGGCTCATTGGGTCACTGCTCGTTCTGATTTGTCCGCGGGAACGGGCTGTGTCGTGACGCGCACGATTCGCCGCGCCGAGATCATCGGCGTCGACGTCGATCCGGAAACGCGCTGCGCTCATTACCATGACGAGCGCGATATCATTGCCATCAAGTTCCGATGTTGCGGAAAATGGTTTCCGTGTCACGAGTGTCATGCCGAACTGGCAGGCCATGCCGCGGAAGTTTGGCCGAGGGAGGAATTCGATGAGCGCGCGGTTCTCTGTGGCGGCTGCGGCCATCAACTAAGGATCCACGAATATCTTGCTTGCGAATCAGTTTGTCCGAGCTGCCGACGGCAATTCAACGCCGGTTGTGCAAAACATCACGACTTCTATTTCGCGAGCTAATTCTTCAGGGCAACTTCAAACGGCGCGCCGGTCTTTGCCTTGATCTCATCTACCGTCGCCTGGGAATGGATCTCGGTCAGCACGAGGCCGCCACCCGATTTCACCTCGAACACGCACAAGTCGGTGATGATAAGGTTGACGACGCCCAAGCCAGTGATGGGCAGCGTGCACTTCTTCAGAATCTTTGGGCTACCGTCTTTCGACGTGTGTTCCATCACTGCAACGACGCGTTTCACGCCGGCGACCAGGTCCATCGCCCCGCCGGGTCCTTTGATCATCTTTCCTGGAATCATCCAGTTCGCGATGTCGCCGTTGTCAGTGACTTCGAACGCGCCGAGAATTGCGAGATCAATGTGTCCGCCGCGAATCTGGCCGAAGGAATCGGCGCTCGAAAAAAACGCTGAGCCCGGCATCGTGGTTATGGTTTGCTTGCCGGCGTTAATGAGATCGGGATCCTCTTCGCCGGGCTTCGGAAATGGGCCGATGCCAAGCAGGCCGTTCTCTGACTGCAGGGTCACGCTCATGCCTCGTGGAATGTAATTTGCCACCAATGTCGGAATGCCGATGCCGAGATTGACGTAGTAACCGTCGCGCAATTCCTGCGCGGCGCGCTTCGCCATCAAATCGCGAACCGGCGAGGATGTTTTCTTGTTTGGGTCAGCGCCCTGAACGGTGCGGAATTCGATCCGTTTTTCGTACTTCGCGCCTTGAATAATGCGATCGACAAAAATTCCCGGAGTATGCACTTGATCCGGGTCGAGCTCACCGATTTCTAGGAGCTGTTCGACTTCAGCCACGCAAACCTTGCCGCAGGTTGCGATCATCGGATTAAAATTTCGTGACGTTTCTCTGTAAATCAGGTTGCCGGACTTATCTCCCTTCCACGCTTTCACAATCGACAGCTCTGCGGTGATGCCAGGCTCGAGCACATAATCGGTGTTGTTGAACTTTTTGGTTTCTTTCCCTTCGGTAAGTTTCGTGGCGAAACCAGTTCGGGTGTAAAATCCGGGAATTCCGGCGCCCCCCGCCCGCAAACGTTCAGCCAATGTGCCCTGGGGGATGAGCTCGAGTTCAAGTTCGCCCGCGAGAACCTGCCTCTCGAACTCCTTGTTCTCGCCGACATACGAGGCCATCACTTTCTTTACCTGTCGCGACGGGAGCAGGACTCCCATCCCGAAGTTATCAACGCCCGCGTTGTTACCGACAATGGTAAGACCTTTCACGCCGCTGTCGTGAAGAGCGGCGATGAGATTCTCCGGTATACCGCATAGTCCGAATCCGCCGGCCGCGATGGTCATGTTGTCGCGTAGCAGACCCTCCAGTGCGGCTTTTGCATTGGGGTAAACTTTGTTCATCTACAAAAGATTGTGCGCCGTTTAGACCGCTGAGCAACTCTACAACTGCTTGCCGAGCTGATTTTCGTCGGCAGATTGGACGTTCAATTTCATGGCTACAAAAACACTCGCACACCAGCTTGCGAAATATGCGTGTTCGCTGAATTTCCAGGCCCTTTCCAAGGACGTCGTTCATGAGGTGAAGCGGCGCGTCATCGATTCGCTCGGCTGCGCTATCGGCGCCTGGAATGAAGAACCGTGCACGATCGCGCGCAAAGTCGCTTCAGATTTTTCGGCAAGAGCGGGGTCAACAATCATTGGGACGACCCACAAAGCGCCCCCGGACTGGGGCGCATTCGCAAACGGCTGTTGCATTCGCTATTTCGATTACAACGACACCTACCTTTCCAAAGAGCCGGCGCACCCCAGCGATAATCTCGCGGCGGTCTTTGCCGTCGCCGAAAGTGTCGGCGCGAGCGGTGAGGAAACGATTACCTCTGCGGCCATCGCCTACGAAGTGCAATGTCGCTTCTGCGACGCTGCCAGCATTCGCGCGCGAGGATGGGATCATCCTACGTACGGCGCATTTTCGACTGCGCTTGCGGCCGCGACGCTGATGAAGCTCGATCCGGAGCGGACCCGACATGCTATCAACATCGCCGGTGTAAATTGCGCGGCGTTTCGGCAAGCTCGAGTGGGTGAACTTTCTCATTGGAAAGGCGTCGCGTTCGCGAATGCGGCGCGCTGCGGCGTTTATGCGGCGCTCCTGGCCCGCGCTGGAATGACCGGCCCGGCGCCGATTTTCGAGGGGCAAATGGGGTTCGAGAAGGAACTCGGCGTTTCGTTAGGGGATGTGGCCTCCGTGTTCGACAAAGAAAAGGAAGCTATGCCTGGAAAAGGCCCGGCGTCGATGATTTTAAAGACCAGCATCAAGTATTGGCCTGCGGAGTATCACAGCCAAAGCGCCATCGAAGCTGCGCTTTTCCTGCGCAAGGAAATCGGGGATCCGGCGAGAATTCAGTCAGTCCGAATCGAAAGTCACGACGCCTCGGTCGACATCATTGGAAGCGAGCCGGAGAAATGGAAACCGGAGACGCGCGAAACAGCGGACCACAGTTTGCCCTACATTACGAGCATTGCGTTGATCGACGGCGACGTGACGGACAGGCAATTTCAGCCGGAGCGATTTACCGATCCGAAGATTTGGAAATTTCTCGAGAACGTGACGGTGCAACGCAACCCTGAATTGAGCGCATTGTATGCAAGAGCAGTTGCAAACATTGTGCACGTGACCCTGCAGGATGGCCGAGAGCTGACCAAACGGGTCGATTATCCACTCGGTAACGCGCTGAATCCGGTAAGCGATAAACAACTGGAAGGAAAATTTAACGCATTGGTAGTCCCTTCATTGGGTGAGGGTCGGGCGAAGAAGATTGTCGATCTTGCATGGAAACTGGACGAGGCGAAGGGCGTCGGCGAGCTGTTGGCTGCGTGCGTGATGACGTAAGAGCATGAGAATGAGCAAGAGTAAGAGGTTGCGCGAATTGATTGCGCAGCGCGCGGTCATGATGCCGGGCGTGCCGAATGCTTCGATGGCGCGCCAGGTTGAGCAGGCTGGATTTGATGCGGTTTACGTCAGCGGTGCGGGAATGGCGAATTCGACCGCCGGCGTTCCCGACATCGGACTATTGTGGAGGGACGAAGTTGTCAGGCTCGCCAGTTACGCGGCCCATGCGGTCAGGATTCCCGCAATCGTAGATGCGGACACGGGGTTCGGGGAAGGAGACGCTGTTGCTCGAACGATTCGAGAACTCGAAAAAGCAGGGCTCGCCGGCTGTCACATCGAGGATCAGGAATTTCCGAAACGTTGTGGACACCTGGCTGGCAAAATGATCGTCGATGCTCGGACGATGGTGGCGCGAATCAAAGCCGCCGTGGCTGCCCGCGGTGACAAGGATTTTCTGATCATCGCCCGGACGGACGCGCGGGCCGTGGAGGGTTTCGACAGCGCGGTTTCGCGCGCCCGTGAATATCTGGCCGCGGGAGCGGACGCGATTTTTCCCGAGGCTCTGCAGAGTGCCGATGAGTTCCGGGATTTTGCCAAAGAAATCGATTTTCCCTTGATGGCGAACATGACCGAGTTCGGAAAGAGTCCGTTGCTGGCCTTTGAGCAGCTCGCCGACTTCGGTTATCGAATGATCATCTTCCCGCAAAGCGCTTTTCGGATTTCAATGAAAGCCAGCGAGAAATTCTTCGCGTCGCTAAAAAAGGCGGGGACGCAAAACGATTGGGTCGACCAAATGCAGACTCGAGACCAGCTTTACGACCTGCTGGACTACAATCCGGCGGCGGAGGAATGGAAAGGTTTTCGCGACTGAGCATTTGTCGAACGGCGTATCGTTGTTAACGTGACCAAAGAAATGAGCACTGAAGCGAAGCCAGAATATAGCCCGGGGCTGGCTGGAGTGATCGCCGGCGAGACTACCATCTGCTGGGTCGATCCAAACGCCGGCCTGATGTACCGCGGTTATGACATTCATGAGATGGGCGACAAAGCGACGTTCGAGGAGGTTGCGTATTTGCTGTTAAACGGCGAACTGCCCAACGACAAGCAACTCAAGGAATTCAAACAACAAATCGCGTCCGATCGGGCGTTGCCGAAGGAAGTCGAGGAGATGATGCGGCTCATTCCCAAGAACGCACATCCAATGGACGTGCTTCGGACCGGAGTCTCCATGCTCGGCCCGTTCGACAAGGAACTGAACGATCATTCTCACGACGCGAACATTCGCAAGTCGATGCGATTGATCGCGAAAGTAATGACGTTGATCACGGACGGTTTTCGCATCTCGCAAGGCGAAAAGCCCCTGCCGGAAAAGCCGGAGTTGAGTCAGGCCGCCAATTTCTTTTATAAACTCGAAGGCAAGGTTCCCGAGGCTTGGAAAACGCGAATGATGGACACGATTTTCAATCTTTACGCGGACCACGAATTTAACGCGTCGACGTTCGCCGCTCGAGTGACTGCGTCGACGTTGTCGGACATTTATGCAGCCGTCACCTCGGCATGTGGCACTTTGAAAGGACCGCTGCACGGTGGCGCCAACGAAGAATCGATGAAGATGCTCGAGGAAATCGGGACGCCGGACCGAGCGGAAGCATGGTTGAAGAAACAGCTCGCGGCCAAGGCCAAGATCATGGGCTTTGGTCATCGCGTTTACAAAAAAGGTGACTCCCGCGTACCGGCGATGCGTGAGATTGCCCGCGATCTCGGCAAGCGCACGGGTAAGGAAAACTGGGTTCCGATTTGCGAGAAGCTCGAGGAAGTGATGGATCGCGAAAAGGGTCTTTGTGCCAACGTCGATCTCTATGCGGCGCCGGTGTTCTGGATGCTTGGGTTCAAGCCAGAACTTAACACGCCTATATTTGCGGCGTCTCGCGTGGCTGGCTGGTGCTCGCACGTTGTTGAGCAGCAGGACCACAACCGATTGATTCGGCCGCGCTCCCTTTACGTCGGTCCAAAGCCTCGGAAGTACCCGGGCCCGCCTGCTTAAGTAATCTTCCTCTACCCCTTGGTCTGCTCTTTCTAACCTAAGTCAGATTAAGAGGAAGCGGACGAGGAAGAACTGAAAGATGGCTGACCAATCACTTCAGGAAAAATACGCTCCCAGAAATTCATGCTGGGGCTGCGGTCCGGCGAATACGGAGGGTTTGCGGATTCGGAGTTTTCCGAAGAACGGCGAGGTCGTCGCCGAATGGACGCCGCAACCGAAATATGAAGCGTTCCCCGGGGTTCTTAATGGCGGAATCATCGGCACTTTGCTCGATTGCCATTGCAACTGGACTGCGGCCTATCACTTGATGAGAAACGCCGGTGCAGATCATCCGCCGTGCACGGTCACCGCGGAATATTCGATCAAACTGTTGCGGCCAACACCGACCAACGCCCGAATCTCGCTTTCCGCCCATCTCGTTGAACTAAATGGCGACCGCGCGACCATCGAAGGAACTCTGAGTGGTGGCGGAAAAGTTTGCGCGACGTGCCACGGGGTTTTCGTGGCGGTCAAAGAAGGCCATCCGGCCTTTCATCGCTGGTAATGGGTTCAAAGCGCGCCCGGGGTGACTCGAACACCCGGCCTACGGATTAGAAATCCGTTGCTCTATCC
>Ga0187777_10003284_pt1 | contig 10338 bp, 9 predicted proteins | sample 1015_Q2_SP5_10_M_FD_132416 | JGI IMG/M metagenome (GOLD analysis project Ga0187777, IMG submission 132416) | Tropical peat soil microbial communities from peatlands in Department of Meta, Colombia - 1015_Q2_SP5_10_MG | ecosystem: Environmental > Terrestrial > Soil > Wetlands > Peat | place...
AGCTCGTCACGCTGTTCGGGCAGGCGGGCGTGGGGAAGTCGCGGCTACTGGCGGAGTTCGTCACGCGGCTCTCCGGGTCGCGACTGCTCAAGGGACGCTGCCTTCCATACGGCGACGGCGTCACGTACTGGCCGCTCGGCGAGGTGGCGAAGACCCACGCAGGAGTGTTCGAGACCGACTCGGTCGAGGTCGTGCTGGGAAAGCTGCGGGCGGCCGTGTCGACCATCGTGGCCGGACCACAGGGCGAGAGCGTCGCCGAGGCCATCGCTTGGACCGTCGGCCTTGGACTTCCAGGGGCAGCGCAGGGCGATCCCGCGGCAAGCGAGATCCGAACCCGGCTCTACTCCGCGTGGGTGCAATACGTCACGGCGCTCGGTCGCGAGCAGCCCACGGTCATCGCGATCGAGGACATCCACTGGGCGTCCACACCGCTGCTCGACCTCCTCGATCACCTGGCGGGCGTCCTCCAGGATACGGCCGTCGTGATCGTGTGCCCGGCTCGCCCGGAGCTGCTCGAATCCCGGCCGACCTGGGGAGCCGGCAAGCAGAACGCCATCGCGCTCAACCTGGCGCCGCTCTCACAGGCCGACTCCAGACGGCTCGTTGGCGAGTTGCTCCATGCCGACCGGGTCTTCGAGGACGCCCGCGAGCAGATCCTCGAGCGCGCGGAGGGCAACCCGTTCTTCCTCGAGGAGATCCTGCGCATGCTCATCGAGGAGGGCGCGATCGAGAACCGCGAAGGCTCGTGGGTCGCAACCGAGCGGCTCGAGGATGTACCGATTCCCGACTCCGTTCACGGCGTGATCGCGGCGCGTGTCGACCTTCTCGATGCCACATCCAGAGAGGCCCTGCGGCGGTGCTCGGTCGTCGGGCGGACGTTCTGGCCGGCAGCTGTCGGCGTCTCGGAGGCGGAGGTGGAGGCGCTCGCACTGCGCGGGCTCGTTGCCGAGCAGGGAACGTCGGTCGTCGCCAGGATGCGGGAGTTCACGTTCAAGCACGCTCTCACGCGCGACGTTGCGTACCAGACGCTGCCGCGACCTGAGCGGCGCGAGCTGCATCGCAGGGTGGGGGAGTGGGTGGAGAGCGTCGTAACGGCGGGTGGCGGCGAGGTCGCCGAGATCGCGGCGTACCACTACGGCGAGGCGATCTCGTACGGTGACGCTGACCCGGAGCTTGTCACACGGACATTCGAGCGGCTGTTCGAGGCGGCGGAAGCCGCAACTGCCCGCGCCGCCTTCGAGTCCGGTCGAGCGCTCATCGAGAAAGCGCTCACGCTGGCACCGGACGGCCGCAGCCGCGCGCGAGCTCTGCTCGTCCTGGCCCGATACGAGCTCGGTACGAACCAGAACGACGTCGCCGCGAGTCGGTTGGCGGAGGCCCAGGAGCTCGCCGCTGACGCGGGCGACGTCCTGCTCGAAGGCGAGATCCAGAGCTGGGCTTCGCGCACAGCATGGCTAGGCGGCCGCTGGGACGAGGCGATCGAGGCAGCGGAGGGGGCGGTTGCGAGTCTGGGCGGGCTTCCAGAGTCACCGGAGCTCGCGACGGCGCTCGCCCGTCGTGCCCAGATGTACATGCTGCGCGGCAGGGCAGATGCGGAGCCGTACGCCGTCGAGGCCATCGGCGTCGCACGACGTGTCGGCGCGCGTTTCGCCGAGGTGAACGCAAGGATCAACCTGATGACGGCTCTCGCGGCCCGCGGCGTCGAGCCGGACGCCGCGGAGTTCGAGGAGCTTCTCGACGCAGCGATCGCCGAGCGGCACATCGAGGAGGCTTATCGCGTCACCGTCAACTATCTGTGGTCCGCGGCGGCTCATCTTCCGATCCCGGAGCTGGAGGCGCGGGTGACGGCCGCGGCCGAGAAGCCGGCTGCCGCCTTCGGGATCGAGCTCGAGTCCCTCAACCGGTACCTGGCCCTCTCGCGGGCACGGTTTCTCTGGCTTCCGAGCGGTCAGTGGGAACGCATCGACGCCGAGCTCGCCGTTCACGATGGGCTTCGCACCGGCGGGAACAGGCTGCTCGAGCTGGAGCTGCGAGTGGGGATGGCCGTCCGCCACGGCGACCTTGCCGACGCCGACGCGCTGCTCGAGGAATTGCACACCGCCGCGCTCGAGACCGCCGAGCCGCAGCGGATCCTCCCGATGGCCTCGGTGTTCCTCGCGAGGATGGCTCTCACCGACTTCGACGCGGTACGGACGACGGCCGTCGTCGTCCTCGAAGCGGTCGGGGACCGCTTCCAGTGGGCCCTGCTCGCGAGCGCGGCGATCCCACGTGCGCTCTACACAGCGGGTCAGTATGACCTTCTGGCGCGCGTCGACGAGATCCTCGGCAGCAGGGACCTCGGCCGGTACGCCCGGGCCGTCGCGCTCGTCAGCGCCGGCCTTCGCGCTCTTGCGGACGGACAAACGACAGACTCCGTGCTGCTTCTCGAAGAGGCGCTCGAACTCGAGCGCGAGCACGGTGCGTTCTACAACGCCGCGCTCGTCGAGCTCGACCTCGCTCAGGCCCACACGGTTCTCGGGAATGTCGCAGCCGCGGAGACGACACGACGGAGCGCACAGGAGGTCTTCGACCGGATCGGGTGCGTCTACCCGATCTGATCAGCCGCGTCGATCAGCCCAACGCGGCCAGCGCCGCCAGCCGTTCGAGGCAGAACGCTCCCTCGTGCGGCGCGCGCACGGCGGGGAGGACGTTCTCCTCGCGATAGGAGCGGTCGGGCTTGAAGCGCGTGTGGTGCGCGACCGTTCCGGCGACCACTGTGAGCACGCGCCCCTCCGGCACCTCGCTCAACCGCAGTCGGATCCTCAACGCGCGCTCGACGAGCTGGAGCGTGGAGCGTGTCGAGGCGAAGAAGAGCTCGTCGCGACTTCGACCGAGCCAGAGAGGGCGGGCAATCCCTCGGGCGAGGTGCAGCGCGTCGGGGTCACGCTCGTCGAGCCACGCCGCCGCCATCGCGCCGCGGAGCTCCTCGAACACGGAGACGTCGCGTGGGCGGGCGTCGACCAGAGCGAAGATGGCCTCCGAGTCGACGGTCATCTCGGGCTCAGCTCGCTCGAGGCCGTACTGCGCGAACAACTCGTCGTCGTTCTCGATGATCCCGTTGTGGATGCCGATCACGGCGCCATGGCGAATCGGGTGGTTATTGGCAGCGATCGTCGGGTGGCCCTTCGTAAAGTCGCGGACGTGCGCGAGGAGCTGGGCTGTCCCAGCGGGGACGGAGACTGCGTCGAGAACGGCGCTGGCTCCCGACCGCTCCTTGTGAACCACGATGGCGCTCGACTCGCGGTAGGCATAGCCGACCGCATCGGAGCCCCGCTCGGCGATCCCGGCGAGAAGCGCCTGCGCAGCCAGCTTCCGGTCGATCGATGACCGTGAGTCGACGCTGTATCCCGCGATGCCGCACATGACGTTCTCTCTTCTATCGGTTGGGCCGGATCTCCAGTCAAGACTAGAGACGGCTCGATGAGCTGGGCGTTAGGAGATCCTTCGGAGTTCTTTCGGCATTGGCCTAGTCCTGTTTGCCCCGCGGTCGGAGATGCCTCAAGAGAGGGAGGTGTCCCGCCGATACACCCGCCGTGGAAGGCAACGCCGTCGAGCCGCTGTTCGACCGTGTCCTCGAACCCGTCGAGGATGCGCCGTCGGACCCGATCACGCAGGACCCGCTCAAGCTCTACGTCCGCCAGATCGGCGACGGCCGACTGCTGACGCCGGCCGAAGAGCGCGAGCTCGCGCGGCGAAAGGATGCCGGCGACGAGGAAGCGAAGCGCCGCCTGATCGAATCGAACTTGCGACTCGTCATGTCGATCACGCGCTCGTACACGAAGGCGTCAGTGCCGCTGCTCGACCTGATCCAGGAAGGCAACCTCGGCTTGATCCGCGCAGTCGAGAAGTTCGACTACAAGCTCGGCTACAAGCTCTCGACCTATGCGACGTGGTGGATCCGGCAGGCGATCTCGCGTGCGCTAGCCGAGCAGGGGCGCACGATCCGGCTGCCCGTGCACGTCGCGGACCAGGTGCGGCGGGTGACGAGAGCGCGCCGAACGCTTGGTCAGAAGCTGAATCGGGATCCTTCGATCGACGAGATCGCCGAGGAGTCCGGGTTCACACCCCAACGTGTGCAGGAGCTGCTCGAACTCGTCCAGGACCATGTCAGCCTCGACACGCCAATCGGCGACGGGGAAAGCAACGTTGGCGACCTCCTGGAGGACATCCACTCGATCGCGCCCGAGCAAGAGACGGCCGATCGGCTCCGCTCGACGGAGCTGCAGGAGGCGTTGTCGCACCTCAAGCCGCGTCAGCAGCGCGTGCTCGTCGAACGGTTCGGCCTCAACGGCGGGACGCCCAAGACGCTTGAAGAGGTCGGGTCCATCCTCGGGATCACGCGCGAGCGCGTCCGTCAGCTCGAGACGCGTGCACTGCGGGAGCTCCGTTCGGTCGCGCCCGGCCTCGAGCTCTACTTGCGCTCGTAGCCCCGCTATGGGCTCGCGACTGCCTGCATCTCGTGCAACGCTGCGAGGCGGCGCAGCGAGTCGAACTCGATCTGTCGCACGCGCTCGCGCGTGATCCCGAGCCTCGTGCCGATCTCTTCCAGCGTTCGCGGCTCGGTTCCGCCGATCCCATAGCGGAGCATCACGACCTCGCGCTCTCGTTCGGGGAGAGCCGCGAGCGCATGGTGGAGCGCCTGGCTGCGCAGCTGCAACTCGACGCGCTCTTCGGGTAGTGGCTCGTCGCCGGCGACGAAGTCTCCGAGGACGGCGTCGTCGCTCTCGCCCACGGGCGCGTCGAGGCTTGCGGAGGCACGCGCCGCCGCTCGCACCTCGAGCGCCTGCTGCAGCGTGATCGCCGCCTCCTCCGCGACTTCGGCGATCGTCGGTTCGCGGCCGAGCTGCGTCCACAGTGAGCGTTCGGCCCGGTTGAGCTTCTGAAGACGTTCGACGATGTGCACAGGCATCCTGATCGTCCGGGCCTTGTCGGCGAGAGCGCGCGCCACAGCCTGCCGGATCCACCAGGTCGCGTAGGTCGAGAACTTGAACCCCCGGCGCCAGTCGAACTTCTCCACTGCACGGATCAGGCCGAGCGTTCCTTCCTGGATCAGGTCGAGGAACGGAAGTCCTTGATTGCGGTAGTTCTTCGCGATCGAGACCACGAGCCGTAGGTTCGACTGGATCATCCGCTGCTTCGCGGCCATGTCGCCTCGCTCGATCCGCTTCGCGAGCTCGACCTCCTGGGCTGCCGTCAGCAGCTCGTGGCGCGCGGCCTCGCGGAGGAAGAGCTGGAGCGCGTCCGTAGTCGAGTCGGCCTGCGGAGTGGGGGGCTCGGACGGAGTCGCCTCGACCTCGACGACGTCCACGCCGCGCGCCTCGAGCGCCCGCAGCAGGGCTTCCTGCTCGAGGATGTCGAGCTCGTAGGTCTCGACCAGCTCGGCGAGATCGGCCGAGCGGATGGTGCCTGCGAGCTCCGACGCCTCGATCAGCGGCTTGACGTCGTCGCTCGCGAAGAGAATCTCGATGTCCACCGGCTGCCCTATCGGTTCGACAACGACCCGATTGTCACGTTCCTGTGACTCTCCCATCCCGGGCGCCCGCTTGTAAAGCCCCCGCAGGAGTCATCGAGCTGTAAACCAGGTTGACACGAAGCGGGAGCCCGGAAGATGATGCCCGGGTCCACGAGCGGAAGGAAGCCATGACGACGATCGATGCCGCCGGCCCCGTCGATGAGACGACTGCAGCAGCGCTCGAGGAGAAGGCGAAGCTGCAGAAGCACTTCGGTCGTTTCGACATGTTCTTCTTCCTCGTCTGCACGCTCGTCGGGCTCGACACCATCGGTGCGGTCGCGAACAAGGGCGCCCAGGGGTTCACGTGGCTGATCTTCCTCGGGATCGTCTTCTTCTTCCCCTACGCGCTGCTCACCTCCGAGCTCGGCTCGACGTTCACCGAGGAGGGCGGCCCGTACGTCTGGACGAAGCTCGCCCTCGGCCGGTTCGTCAGCGGCGTCAACGCGATCATCTACTGGCTCTCGAATCCGATCTGGCTGGGCGGGTCGCTTTGCATCACCGCGGTCGCGGCCTTCAACGCCTTCTTCTTCAACCTCGGCAACTGGGAGTACGTCTTCGGCCTGATTTTCATCTGGATCTCGGTCTGGTCCGCCATCCTCTCCTTCGGCGTCGGCAAGTGGCTACCGACCATCGGCGCCTGGGGGCGCATGGTCGTGCTCGGGTTCTTCACGCTGACCGTGGTCATTTACGGCATCGAGCACGGCGTGCACGGCGTCAGCGGCGGCGACTTCAAGCCCACGACCACCGCCTTCATCGCCCTCGTTCCGGTGCTCTTCTTCAACTACGTCGGCTTCGAGCTGCCGAACGCCGCCGGCGACGAGATGAAGAACCCGCAGAAGGACGTTCCGTTCACCGTCATCCGCTCCGCGTTCATGGCGGTGATCCTCTACGGCGTCCCGATCCTCTCGATCCTGCTCGTGCTGCCGCTGAGCCAGGTGACGAGCCTGGGTGGCTTCATCGACGCGATGAAGACCGTCTTCACGGTGTATGGCGGCCACGTGGGTAGCTCGCCGCCCGACAGCGTCGTCCTCACGGGAGCGGGCAAGGCTCTCGGAGACCTCGCCGCGATCGGCTTCATCTTCGCCCTCATGTCGAGCGGGGCGACGTGGATCATGGGCGCCGACCGCGCACAGGCCGTGGCGTGCTACGACGGGGCCGGCCCGCGGAGTCTCGGACGGTTCTCGAAGCGCTACGGCACGCCGATCGCCGTGAACTTCCTCTCCGGGCTCATCTCGAGCATCTTCATGATCCTCGCGTTCCTGCTCACGAGCGGGAGCACCGCGAAGTACTTCAGTGCCGCTCTGAGCCTGGCGATCTCGACGACGACCATCTCGTACCTCGCCATCTTCCCGGCGCTCTACCTCCTGCGACGCAAGCTGCCCGACGTTCATCGCCCGTATCGCGTGCCGTGGGGCGACACGGGCGCTCTCATCCTGAGCGTGCTCACCTTCGGTTGGGCGGCGTTCGCGACGGCGGCGCTTCTTTGGCCGGGACTCGGGCAGTCGAACCCTGACTCGCAGCTTCCCGCGGGATTCGAGCATGAGCGCTGGCAATTCGAGGCGAGTCAGCTCATCCCGCTCGGTGCGTTCATCCTGCTCGGCATCGTGTTCTACATCCTCGGGGCGCCCACACGACGCGAGCACGTGTCCGTCCCGCTCGCCCAACTGGGAGCGGCAGAGTGACCGCGTCGCACCCGCCCAACCGAGGAGGACTGGAATGATCGGCCGGATCGTCCTCGCTCTCGATGGCTCACCGGAGGCCGAGAACGCGCTCTCCGTGGCACAGGAGCTGGCGCAGGCGATCCGGTGTCCCGTCACCGTCGTCCACGTCCGCGAGATGATGCTCGCGCCCGTTGTCGGCGGCGTGACGAGGCGCATCGACGAGACCCAGGTCGAGGCTCGGATTGGCGAGCACGTAGCCGCGCTCCGTGCTTCGGGAATCGACGTCGACCTCCAGGTGATCGCCTCGACCTACGCCGGGGGTCCGGCGCACGAGATCGCGGGCGCCGCCGCAGAGGTCGGGGCCGGCTTGATCGTGGCCGGCACGCGAGGGATGGGTCTGATCAAGGGGATGCTCGTCGGCAGCGTCGCGCACCGGCTGCCGTACGTCGCGACATGCCCCGTCTTGATCGTTCCCGCGCCTCACGAGTAGTCAAGCGGCCCGCGTCTCGTCAGGCAGGCCTCGCTGTGTGCTGCGGGCCACGGCCACGAATATCTGCCCGTGCACGATAACGGCAGTTATGTCAAGTTGAGGTGTGTCATTCCGACAGGTGGGCCTCGATGCGCCTCCACCCTGTCGACGAGCCTCAGACGCGACGCAGGAACGTCCGCAGAGCGGCGATGGTCGCTTCGGGCTGTTCGTAGAGCATCAGGTGCGCGGCGTTACGGATCACGACTTCCTCGCCGCGCGGAAGCAACCGTGCAAGCTCCCTCGCCGAGGCCGGCGAGGTCGTTCGGTCGGACTCCCCACTCAGGACGAGGACGGGCTTCTCCAAGGCGCTGAGCTCCTCGCGGAGATCGAGCATGCCGTAGTCACCACCGGACGCGAAATGCCGGAGGACCTCGGGACGGAACACGATCTGATCGTTCTCGATCAGCCAGGTGACGAGCGGGCCTTCGGGGTCGGCGACGTGGAAAGGAATCTGGTCGTGCCAGAGCTGGCGAGCCTCCTCAGCCGTCTGCACCGACGCCTCGCACATCCACGACGCGGTTACTTGAGCGCGCAAGCTCACCGGCTGGAACCGCTCCAGCTCCGTGTCGATCCCCTCGAGGGCCCTAGGCTCGGCAACCGTTCCCATCAGGACGTACGCGTCGGCGCTGCCGTGCCGGGCCATGTGCGACTGAGCGACGAACGACCCGAACGACTGGCCCACGACGACAGGCCGTTCCAGGCCGAGCACTCGGATGAGGGACTCGACGTCGTCCGCCATCTGCGGGACCGTCCAGCGAGCCGGGTAGCCCGCGTCGGAGCGGCCGTTGCCGCGCAGGTCGGGTGCGAGGATGCGCCATCCTTCCGCAGCGAGCGGCACGATGCCCGGGAACCACACGGACCCGTCGAGCCCGGGCCCGCCGTGGAGCACGAGAAGAGGACGCCCTTCTCCCGCCTCGTGGACGTACAGCTCGACGTCGCCCACGCTCACCCGCATCCGCGGAGCGTACCGGTAGGGGGTCGTCCGGTCAGAACGTGTCGAAATCGTGCGCAAATTGCGATCAAGTCGTTGCCGCGGCCCTTGACCCTCCGACACGCGCACCGTAGCTTCCCCCTTGCACCGAGCACGGAGCGCGATTAGGTCGAAGCTCAGCTCGAGGGCCGTACGGGCAACCGGAAGGTCAGCGGGTTGGGTGGACGAAAGCGCCACCGGCTCGGTGAATTTTTTCTGTGTTCCGGCAGCGTCTTCTGGCGGCGCAAGTGGGTAGGATCCGCCGCGATGCACCTCCGCGCCCCGAGCGTCGACAAGGGCGTCCAGGCCTTCATCTGGGCCCTGGTGTTCTTCCTCTTCCTGTTCTTCGGCATGCGCTTGATCGGCGTCGAAGGCGCGACGGCGCTCGTCCTCTCGGGCGTCGCGGCGTTCGTCATCTTCCTGCTCGTCCGGACGCGCGGCGACAAGCGCCCGGAGGACGGGTAGCCCCACCGTCGGCTACCGTCGTCCGCCTGCAGTGAGGCTCGTGACGAGCCGGCGCGCCAGCTCCGGGCCGAGCGCCTCCTCGAGTCGCGCCTTCACCGACGGCCGCTTCGGGCCGCGATCCCCGAGTGCGAGGCAGTGACGGAGCAGCATGTCAGCTGCCCCCTCGGGTCGATGTGGGCGTACGAGGACTGCGTCCATGCCTTTCGTGATCGGTTTCCTCGTCATCTCGCAACCATCCCTCCCGGGAGTGAACGGGCGAGCTCACGAGCCGCACGTGGGCTTCGCGGGTGACCTTTCCGCCCCTGCGGGCGTCCGCGGGACCACTTGTACTCCGCCCGTCGGACGGACGGTCAGTACGCGATCAGAGCGTGGACGTCGTAGCCGGAAAGCCTGTCGCGGCCGCTGAGAAACGTCAGCTCGATCACGAAGAGCGCGCCGACGACCGTGCCGCCGAGATGTTCGACGAGCTCGATCTTCGCCCGCGCCGTGCCTCCTGTGGCAAGCACGTCGTCGAGCACGATCACGCGCTGACCGTTGCCGATCGCGTCGGCGTGCACTTCCAGCGTGTCGCTTCCGTACTCGAGTGCATAGGTCGCGTCGACCGTCTCCCAGGGAAGCTTCCCAGGCTTGCGAGCCGGAACGAAGCCACAGCCGAGCGCGTAGGCGAGCGCGCCACCGAAGATGAAGCCGCGCGCCTCTGCTCCGAGGATGATGTCGGGCGTCCGGGGGCCCGCCCACTCCGCGAGCCGGTCGATCGACTCGCGAAACGCCGCCGGGTCTGCCACCAGGGGCGTGATGTCCTTGAAGAGGATCCCAGGCGTCGGGAAATCCGGGACGTCGCGGATCTTGCTCGCGAGATCGAACTCCGTCACCGCTCGACCAGATGCCGAAGGTCCCGCATGAAGAGGAGCTGACCGAGCTCCTGCGAGACGGCGGCGAGCGTCTCGAGGTCGTCGAGCGCGCTGTTGCGCCGCTCGGGGTTGCGCGAGCGAAGAGCGGGCGCGACGAGCTGCTCCAGCAGCCCCGACTGCCGCCCGGCCGCAGTCCTGAACGCCCGCAGGTGACGGGCATCGATGCCGAAGCGGGCGAGTCGGGCGCAGGCGGCTGCGATGTCGACCTCACTCTCGCGGTAGATGCGTTCGCCTGCCTCGATGCGCGGCAG
>Ga0187777_10003285_pt1 | contig 10337 bp, 5 predicted proteins | sample 1015_Q2_SP5_10_M_FD_132416 | JGI IMG/M metagenome (GOLD analysis project Ga0187777, IMG submission 132416) | Tropical peat soil microbial communities from peatlands in Department of Meta, Colombia - 1015_Q2_SP5_10_MG | ecosystem: Environmental > Terrestrial > Soil > Wetlands > Peat | place...
ACCATGGCCGCGCGCGCCTCGCGCACCGCGGACCGCAGCGCGGGGTTCTTGCGCGGATCGGTGTCGATGCCCGCGGGGGTGCGAGCCGCGCCCACGACGGCCTGCAGGCGCCGCTTGGTGAGCCGGGAGCCCGCCACGAGCGCCGCGACCTTCTGTTCCTCGACGACCTTCCAACGGATGAAATTCAAGATGTCCGGATGGTCGAGGTTCAGGATCACCATCTTGGCGGCCCGCCGGGTGGTGCCGCCCGACTTGATCGCGCCCGCAGCGCGGTCACCGATGCGCAGGAACGACATGAGGCCGGAGGACTTGCCGCCGCCCGAGAGCGGCTCGTTCTCGCCCCGGAGCGAGGAGAAGTTGGTCCCGCTGCCCGAGCCGTACTTGAAGATGCGCGCCTCGCGCGTCCAGAGGTCCATGATGCCGCCGTCGTTGACCAGGTCGTCGGTCACGGACTGGATGAAGCAGTTGTGGACGATCACGTTGTTCGAGAGGTATTGCCCGCTCTCGGTCTGGATGTCGAACACCGGCTGCACGCCCACGCACTCGACGCGCACCACGGTCTCGTCCCGCAGCGCGGGCAGCTTCTTGCCCGCGAACTGGTCGGAGCAGGCGGTCTCGAGCCGCTCGCGCTTGTCGTCGGAGACGAAGCCGATCAGCTCCCGGAAGCGCGCCCGCGCCTCGCCGTGCGAGATCGAGATCACCAGCGGGGTGCGGCGGGTCTCGCGGGACTCCGGGCCGCGGCTGATGCGGGCGTAGATCCCGAGGTTGAGCAGCAGGGCCTGGACGCCGTGGGCCAGCGCGGCGGAGGTGGTGCTGAGCGTGATGTCGGCCAGCCGCGACCAGTAGGAGCGCAGCCGCACCGTGCCCTGGGCCTGGAAGAGGGCCCGGAGGTAGGCGGCCTGCGCCTCGCGGCCCGCCCGGAGGATCGTCGCGGGGACCACGTGATCGGCGCTCGACCGGAGCAGCCCGTACTTGTCGACGAAGGGCCGCAGCCGCTCGCCGTAGAGCCGGATCCGGTGGATGTCGAGACCCGGGGTGCGGGTCTCCATCGAGCGGACGTGGTAGTGCACGCCCTCGAAGACGCGGTGCACGCGCTCGACCACGAAGTCGAGCTCGTCCTTGTCGATGGTCGTGAACTCGAGCGCGAGGCCGTGCTCGCCGCCGAGCCCGTCCTGCCCGACGAACCCGTCGGCCTGGAGCCATCCGATCAGCGCGGCCTCGTCGACCTCGGTCTCCTGCGAGGCCTTGCGCACGTCGGTCCGCGTGGACAGCCGGAGGGCCGCGCCCGGCTCCACCTCGTCGACCCGGCGCCAGGACTCGACGCCGTCGGCCACCACGTAGACCAGGTGGTCGCCGGTCGCCTCGACCACCACGCCGTTGCGCAGCTCGATGCGGAAGACCGCCTTCTCTCCGTTCTCGGCCACCGCCACGACCCGGGTGAGCCCGGCGCCCTCGTCGCGGCCGTCGTAGACCTCGAGGCCCACCATGCCGCGGGTCACGATCTGGCCGATCGGCACCGGCCCCTCGGGGGTCGAGATCAGCGCGTGGTAGGGCTGGCAGGCGTGCGGCTGCGGGCGCTCGTAGGCGGAGGTGGCCCGGGTGAGGATACCGGTGTCGGGATCCACGAAGTGATGGCCCTGGGCCGGGCCGGTGAGGCCGTAGGCGTAGTGGAGACCGGTGTTGAACCACTGCGGGGAGTTGGGGGCCGCGACCTGGGCGGCCAGCATGTAGCAGAGCTCGTCGTAGAACGTCCGCGCGTCGGCCGGGGTGTCGAAGTAGCCGTACTTCTCGCCCCAGTGCATCCAACAGCCGGCCAGGCGGTGGAAGACCTGCCGGGCGTCCCGCTCGCCGCCCAGGACGGGCCGCCCGTCCCGGTCGAGCCGCGGCTTGCCATCCGGCGCGTACTGCGGCACCCCCGACTTCCGGTAGTACTTCTGGGCCAGGATGTCCGTGGCCACGGCGGACCAAGCGGCCGGCACCGAAATCCCTTCCTGGCGGAAGACCGTGGAGCCGTCGGGATTCTTGATCTCCGACACTCGCTGGTCGAACTGGATACCCGCGTAGGGATTCTGGCCTTCCTTGGTGAACCGCCGGGTGACTCTCATGCGCACCTCCTGAAGGACGATAGCCAAACCACGACCGCTGGGCGACCCATGGACACGGACGACTTCAGACCGGGTAGGGGGGCTGGGCTGACGCCTGGGCGTCAGGACTCGGAACCAAGCCCGGAACCAACCACTGCCGATGTGCAATCACGATCATATATCTAGTGGCGTCTCGAAAACGGACCCCAACATATTGCGGCTCTCGAATCCGTGTCAACAAAAAAACATCCAGAGGTGATTTGCACCGCGGCGCGTCAGCGAGAAGCGACGGAAGGCGGGGGCGAGCGAGGCGGAAAACTACCGCGCGATGGCCGGGGGGAGCCCGGACGGACCAGGGCCGGCTAGTAGGGCGGAGGGCTCTTGATCAGGTTGTCGCGGCGCTGCAGGTAGCCGTTCCGCACCGCGCTGTAAAGATCGACCGTGGTCTCCTCGAAGCCCTGGTACAGATCAAGGTTCAACGAGCGGTCGTTGATCGTATTGCCGGCCCTCATCCCGAGGCGGGTCCAGATGAACGGCAGCACGTAGGCGAGCGGGTCCATCGCGCCGTCCACCGCGGAGCCGACGCCGTCCCGGACGGTGAGCGGCGGTAGCACGGGCAGCACGAGGTAGGGCCCGGGCGAGACGCCCCAGATGCCCAGCGTCTGGCCGAAGTCGACCTTGGTCTTCTGCAGCCCGAACTCCTGTTTGGCGATGTCGAAGAGCCCGCCGATGCCGAGCGTGCTGTTGATCAGGAAGCGGCCCAGCTCGGCGCCCGCGCCCTTGAGGCGCCACTGCAGCAGGTTGTTAACCACCCGCTGCACGACCAGCAGATTGTCGAAGCCGCTGTCGATCATCTGCTGCAGGCGGTCCGGCATCACGAAGTTGTAGCCCTTCGCCACCGGCTTGAGCAGGTACTGGTCGAGCTTGTAGTTCAGCGAGAACATCTTCTCGTTGAACCCCTCCCACGGGTCGAACTCCTCGAGCACGCTGTCCGGCGTCGACGCGTCGCTCGGGCGCGCCTGGGCGAGGAGCGGCCCGCCGGTCGCCTGGGTGATCATGAGCGGGGCGAGCGAGGCGACCAAATAGGACGGCTGCGCGTCCGGCTCGATCACGGTGAACGAGGCAGGCGCGAACGTGATCTGCGGGACGACCGCCTGCTCGCCCGCGTGCGGCTCGAGCATCCCGCTGGTGACCGTCTGCTCGGGGGCCAGCGCGGCGGCGATCGGCTCGGCGGCATCACCGAGCCCGGTGGCGGCGCGGAGCGATTCGCTCTTGAGCGAGAGCGTGCCGCAGCCACCCAGGGCCAGCGCCGCGATCGCGACTCCCAGCGCCGCCTGCCGCATGCCGAATCCGAAACGCACCGTCGCTCTTCCTCCCGAGAACTGAATGGCGTGGCTCACGCGCTCATCTGCCGAGGCTGAACGCGCTCCGGCACCCCGGAGGTATGGCAGGTGCCGGAACGCGTCACCGGCAGCATAGGGTATCGAGCGTCGACCTTTCAAGCCCTTTCCCTGCGACAGGGTTCCCGGCGGGGCCCCACCTATAGACGTGGCGCGGGCGGTCTTCCGTTGACAGTCCGGAGCGGCCAGGATTAGATGCTGCCGGTCGCACGACTTCCAGCCGGGAATCCGTCCGAGAAAGGTGACTGCCATGATCGAGCTGACGCTGGAAATGGCCGAGCGCGCGGTGCGAGCCGCCCGGGAGAAGGCCAAGGCCCTGGGGACCGTGATGACCGTGACGGTGGTGGACGAGGCCGGGCGCCTCGTGCTGAGCGCCCGGGGGGACGGGACCGGCTTCTTCACCCCGGAGACCTCGCGCGCCAAGGCGGTCGCCGCCGCCAACTTCCGCATGTCCACCGCCGAGCTGGCCGAGCGGGTCCAGAAGGGCTCCCCGTTCTGGACCCACGTGGGCAGCGCCGTCCCCGGCCAGCTCCTGCCGAGCCACGGCGCGGTGCCCATCGTCGTGAGAGGCCGGGTGATCGGGGCCATCGGCTGCGGTGGCGGGACCGGCGAGCAGGATCACGAGTGCGCGGTCGCCGGCGCCGTGGTGCTCGCCTGAGCAGCTCCGGCCCGAGCTGCTAGAGCCGCACCAGCGCGTCGAGGACCGTGACGCCCTCGCCGCGCCGTCCCACGAGGACCGGGTTCAGGTCGATCTCCTTCACCGTCGACGCGAGGCCCCGGGCGGCCTCGCCGAGCCGGCAGAGGAGATCGACCGCCGCTTCGAGGTCGAGCGGAGCGCCGCCCCGGACACCGTCCCACAGCGGGCCGATGCGGAGGGCGTGCAGCGCCTCGCGGGCGGTCGCCGCATCGATGGGCGGCAGCAGGAGCCTGAAGTCGCGCAGCACCTCGATGAGGATCCCGCCCGAGCCCACCAGGACGACAGGTCCCCAGACCGGGTCCACCTTCACCCCGAGCGCCAGCTCCAGCGCCCCACGGGCCTGCCGCTGGATCAGGAATCCTTCCCCGGTGATCCCGGGCGCGCGCGTGGCCACCTCCGTCTCGATGCGGCGGCAGGCCTCGACCACCGCGGCCCGGTCGGGGAGCCCGAGCGCCACGCCGCCCACGTCCGACTTGTGCGGCAGCGCGGCGGCGCAGATCTTCACCACCACCGGGTAGCCGAGCTGGTCGGCGGCATCGGGCGCGGCCGCGGCGGCGCTGACGAAGACGGTGTCGACCAGAGGCAGCCCATAGGGGGTGAGCAGCCGCTGGCTTTCCCACTCGTTCAGGAACTGGCCGGGATCCCGCCCGGCCGGCAGCGGCGGCGGTGGTGTCGGGACCGGCGGCACGGAGGTCGTGCGCTCGAGCCAGCGGGCACGCGCCCGGGTGGCGCGGGCCAGGCAAGCCAGCGAGCGGAGCGCCACGCTCGGGTCCTCGAAGGCGAGCACCCCGCCGGCTCGGAAGGCGTCCACGACGGGCCGCTGCGGACAGCTCACCGCCACGACTTTTCGGGTGCCGCCCGCGACTGCGGCCACGTCGGCCACCAGGCGCCCGAGATCGGTCGCGGCGCCGAGTAGGGCGATCTGGAAGACGATCGCGTCGACGCCCGGATCGCGCTCGAGCGCGGGTAGCACGCGGAGGAGCATCCCCGGGTCCGTGAGCATCTGGGCGGTCAGGTCCACCGGGTTGGCCGCGGCCGCGAAGTCGGGCAGGGCCGAGCGCAGCACCGCGGTGGTCTCGGCGGTGAACTCCGCGGGGGCGAGCCCGAGGTCGATGCAGAGATCCACCGAGAGCACCCCGAGCCCGCCCGAGTTGGAGACGATCGCCACGCGGGAGCCGGCCTCCTGGTAGCGCAGGAACGCCTGGGGCAGGGCGAGCAGCTCGGCGGCGTCGGCGCACCGGATCGCGCCCCAGTCCGCGAACGCCGCGTCGTAGACCGCGTCCTCGCCGGCGAGGGCGCCCGTGTGCGAGGAGGCGGCGCGCCGGCCGGCCGCGCTCCGGCCCGACTTGAGCACGAAGACGGAGACGCCGCGCCGATGGGCGCGCGCCAGCGCCGCGCGGAGGCGCCCGGCGTCCTTGACGTCCTCCAGGTAGCAGAGTGCGACCGCCGTCCCCGGATCCTCCACCACCTCGGCGAGGATCTCGGCGGCCTGCACGTCGGCCTCGTTGCCGGTGCTCACCCAGTAGTTGAGACCGAGGCCCGCCGCGCGCGCCATCTCGTAGATCATCCCGGCCATCGCGCCGCTCTGGCTGACCATGGCGATCGGCCCGGTCGAGAGCCCGGCATCGAGGAACGGGGAGGCGAAGGTCGCGACCAGCCGCGAGGGCAGGTGCGCGAACCCCTGGCAGTTGGGCCCGATGATGCGCAGCCCCGTTCGCTCGGCCAGCGCGCGCAGCCGGGCCTGCTCCGCGCGGCCGGTCTCACCGACCTCGGCGAAGCCGCTGCTGAAGACGATGGCCGCGCGCACGCCCGCGCCCGCGGCCTCCTCGAGCGCGCCCAGCACGCGCTCGGCGGGCACGACGACGATCGCCAGGTCCACCGGCTCCGGGATCGCGGCGAGCGAGGGGAACGCGGGCAAGCCCTGCACGGTGGCCCGCGACGGATTCACCGGGAAGACGCGGCCGGCGTAGCCGTGACGGAGCAGGAACGCGAGCGGCCGCCCGCCGATCTTGACCGGATCGTCGGAGGCCCCGACGACCGCGATGGCGCGCGGGCGGAAGACGGCGGTGAGCTCGTTCACGAAGGGCGAGTATAGCCGGACGCCCGCCCGCGCGGCCGGCCCGATCCGCGGCCGGCGTCGGCGCATGGCCGCGCTGGCGTATGATCGGAGCCCTCATGGAGCGTTGGGACGCTCGATTCGCGCTCCTGGTCGGGGCGAGCCTCGCGGTCCTGGCGGGTCTGCTGGGCGCCCTCGCCGTCGAGGTCGGCCGGCCCTATCCGGGCTTCCTGGCCGCTCCCGACTACCGCATCTTCCCCGTCGAGCCCGCCGCGCGCACCGCGGGGCTGCGCGCCGGAGACCGCCTCCTGGCCGTGGACGGCGGCTCGCCACTCACCCTGGCCGCCCGCGTCCGCGAAGCGACCGGGCCCGTCCGCTACGAGGTCGAGCGCGACGGCCGCCGGCTCGCCGTCGAGCTCGCGCCGCGGCCGCTCACGTGGAATGGCGTCGTCGACCACTTCGCGGGGTACTTCCTCGTCTCCGCGATCATGCTGATCGTGGGCGCCGCCGTCTACGTGCAGAACCCCGCGGCCGCCCCCAACCGCCGCTTCCTCCTCTATATGTGTCTCTGGGCCGTCTCCAACGTGGCGGTCCCGGAGGCGGTCCTGGGCGCGCACACGCTCGCCGCGGTGCTGGTCGGGCTGCTCGCGCCGCTCCTGTCCATCCACGGCTGGGTCTTCTTCCTCACGTATCCCGCGAACCCGGATCGCGAGCGGTGGCTCGAGCGCCACCGGGTCGTCCCGCGGCTCTACCGGCTGGCCGCGATCATGGGCGTGGCGGGCGCAGGCTCGTTCGTCGCGATCTCGTGGCTGGCCCCGACGCTCCTGCTGAACGGCTGGGTCTACCCGACGTCGGCCGCCGTGCTGTCGCTGCTGAGCGCGCTGTCGTTCCCGATCAAGGTGGGCGCGCTCCTCGACACGCGACGGCGGGCCGCCTCCCCGCTGATCAACCAGCAGACCACGGTGCTGCTGCTGGGCATCGCGATGGGGCTGGGCGGCTGGCTCTGCCTCATGCTCTGGCCGCTCCAGCTGCTCTACCGGGCTCCGGTCGATCCCCAGGTGGGCTCGGCGCTGGTGCTGCTCTACCCGGCGGCCATCGGCTACGCGACCGTGCGCTACCGCCTCTTCGACGCCAGCGTGGTGATCCGCCGCTCGGTGATCTACACCGGGCTGGCCGGCCTCATCACCGGAGCCTATGCGCTGCTGCTGGCCGGCACCAACGCGCTGCTCGCCCAGGCCGAACTCGCCCGCTCGCCGTGGTTCGCGGCCGCGTTCATGTTCCTGGTCGCGCTGCTCTTCAACCCCCTGCGCGAGCGAGTGCAGGGCGCGGTGGATCGCACGTTCTTCCGCGAGCGGTCCGACTACGTCCAGGCCATGCGGGCGCTGGCGCGATCGATGTCGAGCCTGCTCGATCTGGACGAGATCACCCGCCGGCTCAGCACCACGATCGAGTCGTCGATGCACGTGATCGGGACCCGCCTGCTGGTCGACGGCTTTCCCCGCGACGTCCTGACCGCGCTCGAGGTCGTGCCCGGCGCGCTCTCGCGCTACCAGCTCGCGGCGGACCCGCGCTTCGCCGACACGGGGGGCGCGGCGCTCGAGGCCTACACGGGCCTGGGCGCCGAGGTGGTCGTGCCGCTGCGCTTCCAGGCCGAGCTGCGCGGCCTGCTGGTGCTGGGGGCCAAGCGCTCGGAGGCGGCGTACACCGGCGAGGATCTGGAGATCCTGGAGGCGCTGGCCGACCAGGCCGCGGTCGCGGTGGCCAACGCGGAGGCGCACCAGAAGGTGCTCGACTACGCCCAGCAGCTCGAGCGCAGCCTGCTGATCCGCAGCAGCCTCGCCAAGTTCGTGCCGCGCCGGGTGCGCCAGCTCATCGAGGAGTCCCCGGAAGCGCCCTCGCTCGACAAGCGGGAGACCGACGTCAGCGTGCTCTTCACCGACATCAGCGGCTACACGCGCCTCTCCTCCCGCCTGGCCCCCGACGACCTGGGCGCGCTCGTCGAGCGCTACTTCGGGGCCTTCCTCGACGAGATCGTCAAGCACGGTGGCGACGTCAACGAGACCGCGGGCGACGGCCTCATGGTGATCTTCCACGAGGGCGAGCACGCCCGCGCGGCGGTCGACGCGGCGCGGGCCATCCACCGCCGGGCCGGCGAGATCGGCGCCGAGCTGGCCGACCGCTTCGAGCCGCTCGCCATGCACGCCGGCGTGAACACCGGCCCCGCGCTGCTGGGCGCCACGAAGATCGAGGGCAGCGCGGGCACTCGCTGGACCTACACCGCCTCGGGCATGACCACCAACATCGCCGCGCGCCTGGCCGCGCAGGCCGGGAACGGGGAGATCGTGATCAGCGAGAGCACGCGGGCGCGGCTCGGCGGCGAGCTGATCGTGGAGGACCTGGGTGTGCGCGAGCTGAAGAACGTGGACACGCCGATGCGGCTGTACCGGCTGCGGTAGCCGCGCCGCTCGAGGACGATGGACATGCCCGGAGCAGGAGATCCCGGTCCCGGCAACCACGAGAGGTCAGCGGAGCATGTCCTCTCGCAGCTGATCTGGGGCTATCGGCTCTCGCAGGCCATCTTCGTGGCCGCACGCCTCGGGATCGTCGATCTCTTGGCGGACGAAGCGAGGAGCAGCGATGAGCTGGCCTCCGCGACGGGCGTCGATCCGTCGGCGCTCCATCGCCTGCTCATGGTCCTCGCCAGCGCGGGTCTTCTTCGCGAGGTGAGCCCCGCGCGCTTCGGGATCACGCCCGTGGGAGCGCTGCTCCAGAAGGGGAAGGGTCTTCGCGACTCGGCGATCCTGGCCGAGCTGTTCTGGCCGGCGTACGCCGAGCTGCTGTACACGATCCGGACCGGACGGTCGGGGTTTCAGCGCGCGTATGGCATGCCGATCTACGACCAGCTGGCCAGGAACCCCGAGGCAGACGCCGCGTACGCGGCGAGGATGACCTCGGCCACGCGCGCGATGGCGGATGCGTTGACGAGAGCCTACGACTTCTCCGGGATCCGCACGGTCGTCGACGTTGGCGGCGGGCAAGGCGCGTTCCTCGGGGCGATCCTGACCGCGCACCCGCATCTGAGAGGGATTCTTTTCGATCGGGCTCCCGTGGTTGCGGGCGCGCGCGACAGGTTCGAAGCCGTTGGTGGTGACTTCTTCGAGGGGCTCCCCACCGGGGGTGACGTCTACGTCCTCAAGTGGGTCCTTTCAGAATGGGCCGATGATCGCGCGGTGAAGATTCTCCTGAACTGCCGTCGCGCGATGAGCGCGAGCGGCCGAGTGCTCGTCATAGATCCCTTGGATCTGACCTCGAACGAGCTGTTCAATCTCCAGATGCTGGTGGCGTGGAACGGGGGTCGGGTGCGGAGCCAGGCCGACCTCGCCGCGCTGTTCCAGGCCGCTGACCTCCGCGTCGAGCGCATCATCCCGACGGAGTCGGAGTTCAGCATCGTCGAAGGGCGAGCGAGATGAGCTCCGGGTGTCCCGACGTGGAATTCCGGCACGTTGGGGCGCGGTTCGCCGCCCGCGGCGGCTTGACAGGACGGGGGGATGCCCTTATAGAATGGCGCACCGCAGTGCCCCCGCGGTCCATCTCCAAGGAGGAGCCTACACAATGGAACTGACTCGACGTGACCTGCTCAAGGGAGCGGCCGCTCTCGGCGCCGCCGCCGCAGCGCCCCTGACCGTGGGCGGCCGCGCCCTGGCCCAGACCACCCAGAAGAAGGAGCTGGTGACCGCGCAGAGCGGCGACATCTCCAAGTTCGATCCGCACTACAGCACCTCCTCGAACGACATCCGGGTGTCGTTCAACCTCTTCGACAACCTCGTGAGCCGCCACCCGGACGGCAAGCTGAACCCGAGCCTTGCCACCGAGTGGAAGCTCGAGGGGCAGACGGTGTGGCGCTTCAAGCTCCGGTCGGGCGTCAAGTTCCACAACGGCGATCCGCTCACCTCCGCGGACGTGAAGTACAGCATCGAGCGCACGTACGATCCCGCCGCCAAGACCATGGTCGCCACCGTGCTCGCGACCATCGAGAAGGTCGAGGCGCCGGACCCCGGCACGATCGTGATCACCACCAAGAAGCCCGATCCGCTGCTCCC
>Ga0187777_10003287_pt1 | contig 10334 bp, 6 predicted proteins | sample 1015_Q2_SP5_10_M_FD_132416 | JGI IMG/M metagenome (GOLD analysis project Ga0187777, IMG submission 132416) | Tropical peat soil microbial communities from peatlands in Department of Meta, Colombia - 1015_Q2_SP5_10_MG | ecosystem: Environmental > Terrestrial > Soil > Wetlands > Peat | place...
AGAACTACTGGTGCTGGAGCAACTACGGCGACAACGTCCGGGGCACGGAGGCGCTGGTCTCTTCGCTCCACCTGGGCGTGCTCCGGGCCGGCGGGCACAACAACGACACCAACACCAGCGACGGCTTCTTCCCCTTCGACGAGGCGCAGGTCGACGCCTTCGTCGCCTACTCTCGCCGGGTGGGCGCCGAGCCGATCCTGCAGGTGCCCCTGCTGAAGAACGCCTCCGGCGGCCCGGCCACCGCCGGCGACGCGGCCGAGATGGTGCGCTACTGCAACCGCACGCAGGGCTACGGCGTGCGCTACTGGGAGATCGGCAACGAGCCGGACCTCTACTCCGACCAGGGCGATCGACCGGGCTACGACACCGCCCGGTTCTGCGCCGACTTCAACGACTGGAGCGCGGCGATGAAGCGCGTGGACTCCTCCATCCTGGTGCTGGGTCCGGAGCTGTCCTGGAAGTACTACCCGCAGTCGGGCGCCAACGACTGGCTGACGCCCTTCCTCTCCGCCTGCCGCGGCCACTACGACGTGGTGGCGATCCACCGCTACCCCTTCGCCGCCGCCGACAGCACGATCGCCAACGCCGTGGGCGACGTCGACCACCTCGAGGAGGTGGTGCAGGGCGTGCGCGCGCAGATGACGGCGGCCGGAGTGGGCGAGCTGCCGCTGGCGATCACCGAGGCAAACATCTCCTGGGACGGCACCCCGGCGACCAGCACGCAGTCCGCCTCGCCCCAGACCTTCTACGCGGGGCTGTGGGTGGCGGACACGTTGGGTGCCGCCATCGCCCGGCAGCTGTGGGCGATGTGCTACTGGAGCCTTTCGGAGGGCTGGACGCTCGGGTTCATCGAGGCCGGCACCGGCAAGCCGAGGCCGAGCTACTTCGGCTTCCAGATGGTCGCCCTTCACCTCGGGCCGACGCTGCTGCGGGCGAGCGCGCCCTCGGGTTTCTCCGTCTACGCCAGCCGCAGCGCGAAGGGCGACTCGACCGCGCTGGTCGTGCTCAACAAGAACGCCACCTCCAACACCGAAACGATCGCCCTCTCGGACCTGCCGGGCGCGGCGACCAGCCGGACCTGGGACTTCGCCGCCTACAGCCTGACGGCGCTGGAGGTCCCCGACGACGGAGGCACGATGCGCGTCTGGAGCTACACCAAGACCATGGCGGACGCCGGCAGCGGCCCGCAACAGGTGCAGTGAGGGAAAGGTGAAGACGACGCGCCGCCACCTCCTGGTCTCGGCCGGCGCGGCCGCGCCGGCCCTCGCGCTGACCGCCGCAGCGCGCCAGGCCGGCGGCGGCGAGCTCGCGGCGCCGCCTCGCCGCCGGCTGAAGGTCGTGGTGTGCGGCGGCCACCCCGGCGACCCCGAGTACGGCTGCGGCGGGACGATCGCGCGGCTGACCGGGCTCGGCCACGAGGTGGTGCTGCTCTACCTCAACGACGGCGCCTGGCCGCCGACCCCGGCCGCGACCCGTTTGGCCGAGGCGGCCCGGGCCTGCGCGATCCTGAAGGCAAGACCGGCCTGGGCGGGCCAGGTGAACGGCCACGCGGTGGTCGACGCCGAGCGCTACCAGTCGTTCCGACAGCAGGTGGCGGAGCTCGCGCCCGACGCCGTCCTCACCCAGTGGCCGCTCGACAACCACGCCGACCACCGGGCGATCTTCGCGCTCGCCTACGGCGCCTGGCAGGCGCTGGAGAGGCCTTTCGCGCTCTACTACTACGAGGTCTCGAACGGCGAGGACACGCAGCAGTTCTCGCCCGGGCTCTACGTCGACATCGCCAGCCAGGAAGAGCAGAAGCGCGCCGCCTGCTACGCGCACGCCAGCCAGACCCCGGACCGCTACTACGCGCTGCAGGACGAGGTGGCCCGCTTCCGCGGCCTCGAGTGCGGCAAGGTGCGCGCCGAGGCGTTCCTGATGCAGCTGCGCAGCCCCTGCGACGTCCTCTCGGCAGCGCTGGGCCGTTCGGGGAGCTGACGCCGAGCGGACCGGGAGGCCGTGGGAGAATCGTCTCGTGCCTTCCAGGCGGCCGTCGGCGGCGTCGAGAACAGCTGCGCAAGACCGCCGCCGGCTGGTTTCGGCGGTCGAGGAGTCCCGCCGCATCTCGTTGCGGGCGGGCTCGAGACCGCACCGCTTCATCCCGCTGTGGGCCGTGGTGGTCGAGCGTCGGATCTTCGTCCGTTCCTGGAGCCTCAAGCCGAGGAGCTGGTGGCGGACGCTGCTCGTCGACCCGCGAGGGCGGCTGCGGGTCTCCGACCGGGAGTCGCCCTTCCGGGCCGTCCGCACGAGGAGCGCCCGGCTGAAGGCCGCCGTCGATCGCGCCTACCTCGCCAAGTACGGCACGGGCGGCGAGGCGCGCTTCGCCAGGGACATGGCCGCAGCGTGCTCGCGAGGCACCACGACGGAGCTCGTGCTCGTCTGAGACGACTCCGCCGCATTGCATTTCCTTTGAGCTGCGTTTCCCAATCGGGATGGTCGGATTTGGCTCATTGTCGTCGTACGTTGCCGCCATGACGACACAATGCCCTACCGATCTCCGGGCCGGAGGACCCGTCCTCGGTAAGAACGCCCTCAGGGACCTCGCCGATACGAATCTCCTCCGTCACGTCTCCGACGACGATTTGCTCCGCCGCACCGGTGAGCTGACGCGCCGCTCCCGCCACACCGAGGCCGCGCTCGTCGCGCATCTCGCCGAGGTCGATGCGCGTCGCCTTTATCTTCGGGAAGCCTGCACATCTCTTCGCCTACTGCACCGAGCGGCACCGCAAACGCCACCCACGCGCGCGGCGACGGTCGAGCCCCTCGCCCCTGGACGGCGCTCGTTTCCAGGAGACTGACGACGGCACTCGCAGCGGCAGCCGCTGGGAGATAGCCCAGGCTCAGGGCGCGCGGACTACAATCGGGGCCACCACTTCGGAACCAGGAGGATCGCCATGCGCCGAATCGCCGCGCTCGGGCTGCTGCTCGCGGCCGCCGCCCCCTGCCTCGCGCAGACCACCTACACGGGCCACGGCGTGGGCAGCGTGCCGCCGGAGGTCGTGGCCCGCTACGCCCCGAGTCCGCTGCCGCCCGGGCTCGCCTCGCGCATCCAGGTGCTGATGGACGTGCGGGCACCGGGCCTGGGGGTGGTGACCGCCGACGGCTCGCGGCTGTTCTTCGGCTGGTCGGTGACGGGAACGCCGCAGGTCTGGCGCCTCGACGGCCCCGACCGCTTCCCGGTCGAGCTCACGGGGGGCGAGGACCGCACCTCGATCGCCGGGCTCACGCCGGACGGCCGGACGGTGATCGTCGAGCGCGACCGCAAGGGCGAGGAGAACCCGGGCCTGTACCTGGTCCCTGCCGAGGGCGGCGCCCCGCTGGCGATCCAGCACCTGCCCGGCGTACAGACCTTCTTCGACTTCGTCACGCCGGACGGCGAGTGGGTCTACTTCCACGCCAACGACCAGAAGCCGGACGCCTACGCCGTCTACCGCTGGAACACGCGGACGAAGGCGAAGGAGACGATCCTCGCCGAGCCGGGCCTGTGGTCGGTCGCCGACCACCGCCCGGACGGCCGCCTGCTCCTGCAGAAGGCGACGGGCGCGCTGTCGAGCGAGTACTCGGAGTGGGACCCGGCCACCCGAAAGCTCACTCCGGTGATCGGACAGGGGGAGACGATCGAGTACCAGGTGCGCTACGGAGCCGTCCCGGACCAGTTCCTGGTCCTCACACCCAGGCTCGGCGAGTTCCGGCGGCTCTACACGCTGGCGAAGGGCGGCAGGCTCCAGGCGGTCACGCCGGAGATGAAGTGGGACGTCTCCGGGTTCGACGTGGACGAGGCCAGGTTGCGCGTGCTCTACACGATGAACGAGGGCGGCTACACCCGCCTCGGCGGCCTCGACGCCAGGACCCTCCAGCCGCTCGCCCTGCCGAAGCTGCCCGAGGGCGCCGACCACGTCTTCGCGGGAGCCACCACCCCGAACGGCCGCTTTACCACCTTCGGTGTCGAGACCGCGCAGGCGCCCAGGACCAGCTACGTCTACGACTGGCAGAAGGGAACGCTCACCCGCTGGGTGGTGCCGAGCGCGCCCGAGGTCGACACCGCGAGCTTCGTCCCGGCCAGGCTCGACAGCTACCCCGCCCGCGACGGTACCAGGATCCCGGTCTTCGTGCGGCGGCCGGCCCACTGCGATTTTTCGCCCTGCCCGGTGATCGTCGAGTTCCACGGCGGACCGGAGGGACAGGCGCAGCCCGGCTTCTCGCCCTACACCCAGATCTTCGTGGAGGCCGGGTTCGTCTTCGTCGAGCCCAACGTCCGCGGCAGCGACGGCTACGGCAAGACCTGGCTCGATGCCGACAACGGGCCGAAGCGCCTGGGGATCCTGAGCGACATCGAGGACGCGGCCACCTGGGCCCGCACGACCTTCGCCGCCAACGGCAAGGCGCCTCGGGTCGGCGTGATGGGCGGCAGCTATGGTGGCTACTCGACCCTCATCGCCATGACCAAGCTGGCCGGGGCCTACGACGCTGGCGTCTCGATCGTGGGCATCTCGAACCTGCTCACCTTCCTGCAGAACACGGCGCCCTACCGGCGCATGCTGCGCATCAGCGAGTACGGCGACCCGGTGAAGGACAAGGACGCGCTCATCGAGCTGAGCCCCACCACCCACATCGCCAAGCTCAAGGCTCCCCTGCTGATCGAGGCCGGCGCCACCGACCCGCGGGTGCCGGTCGGCGAGGCGGTCCAGATGTACGAGGCGGCGCAGAAGACCGGCGTGCCGACCGAGCTCATCATCTTCGCCGACGAGGGCCACGGGGCCGGGCGCCGCGACAACCAGGTGCTGATGGTCGGCCACGCGCTGCGCTGGATGAACCAGTACCTCAAGGGGGAGGGGCAGACCCCGGCCAGCCGCTGAGGCGTGAGCCCGCTCACGTCCGTTACAGCCGATACAACCCTGACGCCGTGGCGACCCTCTAACAGGGGTAAACGCGGGCCTCACCGCCCGCGGCCGAGGAGGGGGAGCCATGGGAAAGAGCGCAGTGAGCCTGGCCGGCGCGGCGGCGCTGGTCGTCGGGCTGTCGGGGGCGGCCTGGGCGCAGGAGATCCAGGAGCGCAAGGAGAACCAGCAGGACCGCATCGCCCAGGGGGTGAAGAGCGGCCAGCTGACCGCGGGAGAGACGGCCCGGCTCGAGGGCAAGGAGGCGACACTCAACCGGGAGGAGCGCTCCATGCGCGCCCTCGACAACGGCAAGCTCACCGCGCAGGACCGCAAGACGATCAACCAGCAGCAGAACCAGCTCTCGAAGCAGATCTACGCCGAGAAGCACGACGCCGCGGTCCAGCCGAAGCCGAAGGGCGAGGTCGGGGCTCGTCAGGAGAACCAGCAGGACCGCATCGCCCAGGGCATCAAGAGCGGCCAGCTCACCGCGGGTGAGACGGCACGGCTCGAGCGCAAGGAGGCCGGCCTCAACAAGGAAGTCCGTACGGACCGCCAGGCCAACGGCGGCACCCTCACCCCGCAGGAGCGGCGGCAGGTCAACCGGCAGCAGAACCACCTCTCGAGGCAGATTTACAAGGACAAGCACAACCAGCGCCGGCAGCCGAAGCCGTAGGCCGGTCTCACCCACGGAACCGACCGGGGCCCGCCTGACGAAGGCGGGCTCCGTCACGCGCTCGCGGGCGTTCAGCGGCGCTGGACGTTGGGCGCGCCCGTCGAAAGATAGATCGCACCGGCTGAAAGATCCGCTCGCGCCGCACCGGGACGCGATGTAAGGTTCATGTGGTGCGCGCGCGAGGGACCAGGGGGTATGAATGGCTGTTGCCGCTGGCGGCCATCGCGAGCGCGTGTGGCGGCGGGTCGTCCCCCGCCGCCACGCCGGCACCCACCCCAATGCCTACGCCGGCGAGCATCGTCTTCGTGGTGACGGACGACCTCGACGAGCAGTCGCTGCCCTACATGCAGCACTCGCTCGAGCTGATCGCCAGCCAGGGCGTCCGCTTCACCAACAGCTTCGTGCCGACCTCGGAGTGCGCGCCCTCGCGCGCCTCGATCCTCACCGGTCAATACGCGCACAACACCGGGATGCTGGCGAACGCGGCGCCGCGCGGCGGCTATAACACCTTCTACGGCAGCCACGAGGCCTCGACCGTCGCCACCTGGCTGAAGCCGGCCGGCTACCGCACGATCCTCGTGGGCAAGTACCTGAACGGCTATCCCTCGGGCAGCCCCACCTACGTGCCGCCGGGGTGGGACGACTGGCACGCCGACTTCGGCAACGAGGACGGCTCCGAGAACGGGCTCGAGTACTACGACTACTCCTTCAACGACAATGGCGTCGTCACGCAATACGGCAGCGATCCGTCCTCCGACTACGAGACCGACCAGCTGGCGCAACGCGCGCTCGCCGCCCTGAAGCAGGTCCCCGCCGGCCAGCCCTTCTTCATGTACCTCGCGCCGCGGGCTCCGCACCGGCCGGCGATCCGGGCCCAGCGCTTCGACGGCCTGTTCACCGACCTGTCCGCCCCGCGCACGCCCAACTGGAACGAGGGCGACATGAGCGGCAAGCCCAACTGGCTGCGCGCGATGGACCCGCTCACGCCGGAGCAGGAGGGGAAGGTCGACCAGCTCTTCCGCGACCGCCTGGGCACGCTGCAGTCGGTGGACATGATGATCGCGCAGCTCGTGCAGGAGCTCGACACCGAGGGCCGGCTCGCCAACACCTACCTGGTGCTGACCTCCGACAACGGGTTCCTGATGGGCGCTCATCGTTTCCAGCACGGCAAGGAGGCTCCCTACGAGGAGTCGATCCGCGTCCCGCTGGTCGTGCGCGGCCCGGGCATCTCTCCCGGGCTGAAGGTCGACGCCCTCGTGTTCAACGTCGACTACGCCCCCACCTTCGCGGAGTGGGCAGGTGCTTCGACGCCGCAGGTGGACGGCCGCTCCTTCGCGGCCCTGGCGCGCGGGGAATCGGTCACCGGCTGGCGCAGCGACCTGCTGCTCGAGCACTGGCAGACGCAGCTCAAGGAGCTGGAGGGCGCCATCCCCGACTTCGTCGGGCTGCGCACGACGACCTACACCTACGTGGAGTACGCCACCGGCGAGCACGAGCTGTACGACATCACCAATGACCCCTACGAGCTGTCGAACCAGTACCTGTCCGGCAACACCACGCTGCTCGGCACGCTGCAGGCGCGGGTCGACGCCCTCAAGGCCTGTCGCGGCTCCTCCTGCCAGTGACCGGTGGCCTTCGGGGCCTCCGTCGCGGCAGCGCGATCAGAACGCGGCCGGGTAGCAGGCGCCGCGGTAGATGCCCGTGTCCGTCCGCACGTAGACGTCCGAGAGGTTGATCTTGTAGTGCTCGGTGAAGTCGTCCGTCCGCTTCAGCACGACTTCCTCGCCGTCGAAGATGCCGCAGTAGCCCTTGCCGGCGAGCAGGCTCACCACCCCGTTCTGGTAGGCGAGCGGGTCCTTGGCGCGAGGCTGGCCGCCGTGGATGTCGGTGTAGTCGAACAGCTCCGGGTGGTCTTTCTCCATCTGCTTGATCGCCGCCAGCACGTCGTCCATGTAGATCCCGCTGCCCGGCCGGCCGCAGGCGACGTAGGTGCTGGGCGGCAGTTTGCAGCCGGCCGGCGGACGGACGGTGGGCGCCGGGGTGTCCGAGGCCAGCGGGAAGTTCGCCGGCTCGCAGGTGTACAGGTAGGCGCGCCGAATGCCGGCCTTGGAGGAGAGGATGCTGTACTCCTCGCTGTAGCCGTTGTCGTGCTTGATCGAGAACTCCAGCCCGTCGTCGGTCTTGGCGCAGTAGCCGTCCTTGTCGAGCTGCTTGATGAAGGCGACGGCATAGGCGCCCGTGTTCAGCACCTGGTCGCCGTTGAACATCTCGGGGTTCTGCGCCTGCAGGAACTGGATGGTGCCGGTCACCTCGCCCATGAAGTCCGGCGGCTGGGTGTTGCAGATGGCCTTGGCGGTGCCGGCCGGCAGCTTGAGGCAGGTCTGCGAGAGGGGCGCGACCGTGGGCACCGGGGTGGGTGTCGCGGCCGCGGTCGGCGTCGTTACCGGGACGCCCGGCGAAGACGGGCTCTTGCTGCCGCCGCCGCCGCAAACGCTCGCCAGCAGCCCGCAGCACGCCACCACGGCCAACCGACCCTTCACTCCAGTCTCGAGCTTCATCGCGCCTCCAGAATGCGACGACAGCCTACCGGAACGGCCACGCCGCGCCAAGGCACGAATGCTAATCGGTTCAGCGCCAGCGACTGTGATCAGCGCACTTGAACGGCCGTATACAATGGGTATCGGAGTCCCCTATCCAGGAGGAGACGGACCTGTGTCACGCGTGGTAGTCGGTGGCGCCTTGCTGGTCTCGTTGGCCCTAGCCTTTCCGCAGCCCTCGTCGGCGGACGACGCGCCAGGCGACCCGCCCGGCCGAGTGGCGCGGCTGAGCTACGTCGAGGGTGCGGTCTCGTTCCGCCCGGGCGGGGTGGAGGAGTGGGGACCGGCCCCGCGCAACCGGCCCCTGAGCGTCGGCGACGGCATCTGGACCGACCGGGGCGGCCGCTGCGAGCTGCAGCTCGGCACCATGACCGTCCGCCTGGCGCCCGAGACGGACTTCGCGTTCCTCAACCTCGACGACGACGTCACCCAGCTGCAGCTGACCCGTGGCACCGCCAGGGTGGACCTGAGCCGCCTCGGCGAAGGGGAGGCGGTGGAGATCGACACCCCCAACGCGGCGCTCTCCCTGCACCAGCCCGGGGTCTACCGCGTCGACGTCCAGGAGAACGGCGACTCCCGGCTGACCGTCCGGCGAGGCGACGCCACCGCCACGGCCGAGGGCTGGGAGGTGCCCGTCTACGAGCACGAGACCGGCGTGATGGTGGGCGTCCGGGAGCCCCAGTACGACGTGCAGGACGAGGGCGCCCCGGACGACTGGGAGCGCTGGTGCGCGGACCGCGACCGGGGGTACGAGTCCCATGTCTCGGCCCGCTACGTCTCGCCGGATGTGCCGGGCTGGCAGGACCTCGACACCTACGGGCGCTGGCAGCCGATGCCCGGCTACGGCATGGTCTGGATGCCGAGCGAGGTCGCGCCCGGCTGGGCCCCCTACCGCGTCGGGCACTGGGGCTACGTCGCCCCCTGGGGCTGGACCTGGATCGACGACGCGCCCTGGGGCTTCGCCCCGTTCCATTACGGGCGCTGGGCCTACGGCGCGGGAGCGTGGTTCTGGGTCCCGGGCCGCGTGGTCGCCCGGCCCGTGTATGCCCCCGCGCTCGTCGCCTTCGTCGGCGGAGGCGGCTGGAGCGTGTCGCTCTCCCTCGGTGGCGGCGGCGTCGCCTGGTTCCCGCTGGGCCCGCGCGAGGTCTACTACCCGGCCTACGCCGTCAGCCCGGCGTACGTGCGGAACGTGAACGTCACCAACGTCAACGTGACCCACATCAACGTCACCAACGTGAACGTCACCAACGTCACCTACGTGAACCAGTCGGTGCCCGGGGCGGTCACCGCGGTGCCGCGCGCGGCCTTCGTCTCGGCGCACCCGGTGGCCACGGCGGCGGTCGCCGTGCCCCCGGCCACGGCGGCCACGCTTCGCGCGAGCGCGGGCCCGGTCGGCGTCCAGCCGACGCTGCAGAGCGTGCTGTCGCGCCCGCAGCCTGCCGTCGCGACGAACGTGCCGCGTCCTCCGGCAGCGATCGCGTCGCGCCCGGTGGTGGCGCGGCTGACCCCGCCACCGCCGCCCTCCCTCACCGGGGTGTCCGCCACCCACACCGCAGCGGCCGCGGTGCCGCACATCAAGCCCGCCATCCCGCCGGGCGGCCCCTCGGCGGTCACCCTGAAGCCGCTGCGTCCCGGGCTCGCCACCACCCGACCGGTCGCCGCCGCCTCGCCCGTGCTGCACGGCGGGGCCGCGCACCACGGCCCGCTCACCGGGCCCGAGGGGGCGCACCAGGGGGCCACCGGGACGCAGTCGAACGCGCCGCTCCATCCGACCGCTCACCCCGACAACGAACCGGTCTACGCCCCGCACCCCTCGACCGCGTCGGGGACGGAGCATCATCGGGTCGACGGTGCCGGCGGGTCCTCGACAGGATCTGCGACCGGGGCCGGGACGGGATCCTCGACCGGCGGCGACAAGACCCATGGCGGCGGTGCCGAGCATCACGTCGAGCACCAGCAGGAACACCAGGCGCACCAGGGGGAACACCAGGCCCAGGGGTCGGAGCATCACCAGCAGGAGGGTGAGCATCACCCGACGGCAGAGACGAGGCACCCGGAGCACGCCGCTCCGCACCCGACGCCGACACCCGCACCGCATCCGCACCCGACGCCCACACCACACCCGCACCCGACCCCGACGCCTAC
>Ga0187777_10003288_pt1 | contig 10333 bp, 11 predicted proteins | sample 1015_Q2_SP5_10_M_FD_132416 | JGI IMG/M metagenome (GOLD analysis project Ga0187777, IMG submission 132416) | Tropical peat soil microbial communities from peatlands in Department of Meta, Colombia - 1015_Q2_SP5_10_MG | ecosystem: Environmental > Terrestrial > Soil > Wetlands > Peat | place...
CGTGTCATCAGCTCGTGGATGCTCGAACCCCAGCGGCTCTCGAACGGCCGGTCGTCGTAGCGCATCAGCGAGAAGATCGGGCCGCCGAGCGGCATCACGTCCCACTGTGCCCCGCGGGGGAAGCCGCGCGACTCGTCGTGGTCGGCGAACTGGAGCGAGAGGAGCTGCGTACCCCACGGACCGAGCCACGTTTCGAGGTCATCCTCGTAGACGCCGAGCACGCTCATGTATGGGTGCAGCATCAGGCGTTTGCCGACGAGGCCTGAAGAGTTGGCAAGCCCGTCCGGGTAGCGCACGGAGGTCGAGAGCAGAAGCAGGCGGGCCGTGCCGACTCCGTTGCAGCCGAGGATCACGACGTCCGCCGCCTGGAACCGCTCGGCCCCCTCACGGTCGATGTACACGGCGCCCGTGGCAAGGCCTGAGTCGCTGACGGTGATCTCGCGCACGCGCGCGCCGGTGATGCACTTCGCACCGTGCTGCAGCGCCGACGGCCACATCGTCGTGTCTGTCGAGCTCTTTGCACCCTTCGGGCAGCCCCACATGCACGCTCCGGTTCTCTCACAGGCCGCGAGCGTGCCCACCTCCTGCGAGCGGATCGCGTGCGCTGCCGGCCACCAATGCCAGCCCAGCGCGTTCATCCCGATCGCCGCCTTGCGCCCGAGCGGCCCGATCGGCAGTGGTGGTAGCAGCGGTGGTGGCCCCGCCGGGTATGTCGGGTCTCCCGTCATTCCGGAGATCTGCATCTCCTGGTCGATCTGCTCATAGAACGGCTTCATCTCGTCGTAGGAGATCGGCCAATCGTCGGCGACCCCGTCGACCGAGCGAACCTTGAAGTCCTGCGGGCGCATGCGCACCCACTGGGCGCAGAAGTGAACGGTCGAGCCTCCGACTGCGTTGTACATCACCGGCGTAATCGGCGAGCTCGAAACCTCGACGGGGTAGTCGGACGGCTGCCGTCGGGTGTTCGGGTCCGGGCTCCACTGGGCATCCGCGACAAGCTCCCATTCGAGCTTGTCGCCCGGAAACGCGGAGGCGTCCGGCCAGTCACCCTGCTCAAGACACACGACCCGGTAGCCGGCCTCGGCGAGATGGCGCGCGGCCACCGAACCGCCGGCGCCGGCCCCGATCACGAGCACGTCGGCGCGGTCGCCGTTGCCGCCGCCGACCGAGAATGAGAGCGGCTCCGGCCTACCGTCTGGCAGCACAGGGGCCGCAGGCGGCTGCTTGTGTACGGGGCCGCGCTGGATCACATCGTCGAGAATGCCGTCGCGTAGGTCGTACTCCGCCTCGTCCGGGAACGGCGCCCGCTTGCCCTGGCCGGGGAACTTGATCCGCTTGCGGATCTTCAGGTTCATGTAGTAGGCGCCCTGGATCAGCAGCGCGAGGTCGCTGAACCGCGCGCGATCGTCCGTGTGGAGGCGCCGGGCCTCTTCCGCAGGATCCCGACCCGCCGCGTCGTCGAGCAGCGCGGCCAGCATGGGGATGAGGTCGGGCCGCGCCGCGAGCGCCTTGTCGAGCCACTTGCCGTTGGGATCGGCAGCGCTCCAGGACGGCAGCTCACCCGAGGTGGGGATCAGGACGTCAGCGATCGCCGCGAGGGTGTTGCGGTGCTCGGTGGAGAGGGTCGTCTCAGTGTGAACGCTCACAGCGTCACCTCCGGTTCCGGCCGGATGCTTCCGGCCGTTGCATGCGTTTACCCACGTGCCTTGCGCATTGTCTCCTTGACGGCGTCCGTGTCGAGGGCGAGCTCGAGCAGACCGACCTGTTCGTCGTAGATGGCTGGATCCACCTGCGCCTTCACCTCGTCCTCGAAGATATGAACAACGGGGAGTCCCAACGAGACTCCTGCCAGGGGCCCGACGTAGCTGGGATCGCCGGCGGTCACGGTCTCGGCTGCGACCTCGAGCGCCTCCGGGTCGGCGGCGCCGAGGACGACGACCATGTCGTCGGCGCCGATCCGATCGACGAGCGCCTTGATGCGATCCTGGTTCTCCGGGTCCATGGCCCCAGCAGCCGTTCAGACGAAGCACTCGGTCTCGGCGAGGACAATCTCAGCCCCGGCCGAACGCATGCAGTCCGCAATCGCGTTGCCGGGAACGCCATCGCGCTCTCCGAGCGCGATCACCTTCTTGCCGCGAAGCTCCACTTACTCACCTCCCTCGACGAGTCGGGCGACAGCGGCCTCGATGTCTGCCTTCGACGGATCACCGGTCAGGCGCTCGAGCTCAGCGCCGTCCCGGTAGAGGACGTACGTTGGCAACCCGATCACGCGCAGATCTCGGCACACTTGCCTGTTGTCCGGCGCGTTCACCTTGACCAGCCGGAACCCACCGGTGTACCGCTGCTCGAGCGCCTCCACCGTTGGCATCATCGCTAGGCAGGGCTGGCAGCGTGGGCCCCAGAAATCGACGAGCACGTTGCCCTCTGCAACGAGCTTCGAGAACGTCTCTGGTGTTGCTTCGGTTCCCATTCACACCTCCAATGTGATCGAGGCGCCGTCCCACAGCTGCGTCATCCGGCCGAGGAACAGACTGCCCTTTGCCATGAGCATGGTCGAGCGGAGCTCCCCCGTGTTCAGGCGGGCGAGTGCGTGGGGAAGCCACGGAACCGCGGACGCGATGTGGCCTTGGGTGGGCGCGAAGCCAGGCAGCCCGTAGTCGTGCCCGAACGCCGGGATCGCCGCTTTGTCGAGCTCTCCGCGCATGGCCGCCAGCGCAGCGAGCATCCGGTAGTTGCGGTCGGGCACGTCGCCCCCGCCCGCGGGCTCGGTGATCTCGGGATCGTGTAGCTCGGTCGAATACCGCTCGACATCGGTGATCTTCCGGCCAAGCTTCTCGAGCGGGCGGAGGACGATGTCCGTGAGCAGCGCCTGCTGAGAAGAGCCGGAACCGATGCGGTGCCGACCGATCGCATCGAGCCTCATGACTGGGCCTGAACTCTCGGCCCGTCCGACGAGCACAGCCATTCCTGCGAGGACGTCCTCGAGGATCGGAATTCCGCGCTCGAGTGCTCCTTGGAACTTCATTCCGAGCTTGGCCAGCGACCCGCCCGCGACCACGACAACGCGCCCGTACGCGCCCGACTCGACGAGCGCACCGGCCTCGATCAGTGCATGGATGGGTGCCGCACAGAACGCCTTCGTATCCGAGCCGCTCGCCTGCGTCAGGCCGCAGGCTTCGGCGATCGCCTTCGCGAGCGCGCCGCCCCCTCGCTGATACCGGTCGCCGACAGCCTCCTCGCCACAGCCGATCGCGTACTCGACCTCATCCTGCTCGACTCCAGCGGAGTCGAGCAGAAATCGGAGAGCGTGGACGCCGGTTGCCTTGCAACAGAGGTTCTCGAGGAGAACGTGGGCCTGCAGCGACTCATCCGTCTCATGGGCGGACGCGAACGCTCCAACGACCCGGCCGTCGTCGAAGAGTGGGATTTCGCCCGCTGCCTCGTCCGGCTCCGAGTTGAGACGAACGAGGTCGAACTGGTCGAGCTCGGCGAGCAGCTCATAGTACTCCCGCTGGGGCATGAGCTCGCCAAAGCGGCCTCGACGCTTGCCACGGGTCGGGCTTTGCCACCACGGCCGCGGTGTGTCCCACAGCGCCTCCGGAGGGAGGTTGCCGATGAACGCCTGGTGCGGGGGGTACGCGAGGGCCTCCTCGTATGTGCGCAGAGCCGCCGCGACCTCTGGAAGGCGGGCATGCTCCCTCGACGGCTTCGAGCCGTAGCGGACGAGGCCGGGCACGTGCTCGAGGACGAACGCCGCACCGAGGATGCCAGCCCGTCCGCTCACGTCAGGCGACCTCCCATACCGCGCCTGGCTCCACGTCCGTCTCCAGCATCTCGAGCGCGCGCTCGACAATCTTCCTGCGCAGAGCTACCTCGCTTGCCGGACTCCGTGACGGGTCGCCGAACACGTTCGTGATCGCAACACCGCGCACGACGCGGTTTGCGCCGATCATCGTCGCGATCGTCGGCAGCGCCGTGACGAACACGGTGGGGATGCCGACCCGCTCGATCTCTCTCGCCAGCGTTGCCCCGCAACGCGTACCTGTCCCTCAGGTCCCCGAGAGGAGCACGGCCCCGACGCCCGCCTGCTTCAGCTCGAGCCCGATCTCCTGGCCGAACTTCGTGGACGTGGCGACCGGTGTGCCGTTTCCCGTGGTCGTGTAGAAGCTTTCGTGGAGCCGACCGATACGTCCTTCGCGAACGAGCTGCGAGACGACGTCAAGCGGAACCAGCCGGTTCGGGTCGGCGTTTGCAGCGGTGACGTCGAAGCCGCCGTGAACACACTCGAAAGCTCCAGCGGCCATGCTCGAGGCAGTGCCGATCGGATAGCGGAGCCACGCGCGTGCACGAATCGTTGGTAGCCCGTCAGGGTTTCCCTGCGGAACGCACCCCGCCTCGGTGACGAGCGCGAGGGTCTCCAGGCGAAGGTCGTGAGCGGGTGGCGGAGGGGCTACGTGGTCGAACGCCGCGGTCACCTCCGTTCGCGTCTCTCCGCTGAGCTTGCCCAGCAGCATCTGGATCGCCCTCGTCGCGCCGCTGGCGCCGGCGTGCTCGTTGCGCCGCAGGCCGCGCGGAAGGTACCCCTCCTCCTGGGGGGAGCCGAGCTCTTCGCCAGCAGCCAGTCGCGTCGCGAGCGCAGCGACCTTCGGGAGCGTCTCCCTCATGCTCGCAACGTTCGTTCCGGTGGGCACGATATATGCAGCCCCTTCGGCGGCGAACACGCCCGGGCTCTCGGGATGCATTGCGCACACTGTCGGAATCCCGCGTCGAGCCGCCTCGCGAGCGAGCGTTCCGCACGCGTATCCATAGCGGCCCGAGCCGAATGAAGGGCCGCAGACGAGCACGTCAGGCTGTTCGTCGGTCAGCCAGCGCAGAAGCGTGACGAGCGCCTCGTCCTCGTGCTCGCCGAAGAAGTCGTCTCCGCAGGTGAGCGTCATGGCAATCTCGATACCGAGACCCCGACCCGGCCCAGCAGCACCCTCGAGCCGTGTCGGCGAGGAGTCCGCCGCCTCCTCGCCGCCCAGACCGGCAAAGAACTGGTTCAGGTAGTGAACGGCTCTCACCACGTCACCGCGCGCAGGTCGAGGTCGCCCATCTGGCACGCCGCTCCCAGGTAGTTGCGCACGGGAACCGGGCCACAGTCTGCCGCCGGCCGGCCGTCGAGCAGCGTGTCGCCTCCGATCACGCGGTCCGGCAGCCATTCGGCCACGTACTCCTCACCGTTGCCGACAGAGACGATCGCGTCCGCCTCAGGGACGTAGTCGGTTAGCCCGCCCATCTCGGCAACGATCGCCACCGTGCGAATCCCTGCCTGCTCGCAGGCGCGAACGGTCAGCATCGTGTCCGTGTGGGAGTTCCCTCCGGCGTCGGTGGTCACGATCGCGCCGCCGGCGGATAGCTCCCGCGCAAGCTTGGCGGCAAGCATGGCGGCTCGCTCCTTGTCGTTTGCGCTCTGGTTGTAACCGCGGCACGCGATCACCCCGGCGAAGCGCAGGCGCTTTCCGTCCGCGGCCAGCAGCCCACGCACGAGGGCGGAGTTCTGAAAGTGGTAGGTGGGGTTGCGAAGGGCTGCCCAGTGGTACTCGCCGCAGGTGAGAGCACCGTCGAGCACCTCGAGCGGATTGATGACGGTCGGCTGGAAGCCCGCCAGCGTGGTGCCGTAGAGATAGATCTCGTACAGCGGGCCGAGCGAGGAGAGCTGCAGGAGAAGCGCGACCGCGGGGAGGCCGTCGCCCTCGGTTCCCCCAAGCCGATGGGTGAACGTCTCAACGTGTAGCGGCTCGCGGCCTACGGTCTGCGCAGCGAGGTCGCGGGCAACGCGGAGCTTGGTCTCGCGCACTGCCGACTCGAACTCCTCGTTACTGACGCTCTCGGTCGGCGTGAACGAGAGCACGACGTTCGTCGTGCTCGAAAAAAGCGAGTGTTCGGCACCCGGACCCGTCATGTCCACCAGGCCCTCCTGCTCGTGCAGCGGACGCTCTTCGGCCGGGAAGTTTGCACATGCCACGACGGCTGCACCCGCGATGCGATTCGTGCGGCCCTCGCCGGCTCTGCGCAGCGTACCGAGCGCCCCCGGGAACGTCGCGTCCGGATCCTCCACCTTGACGCGTGGCTCGGCTGCGTCGAGCACATGCGTCAGCCGCACGGACTCCCCGGGCTCGACGATCGCTGTTTCGACCGCGGCAAATCGAGAATCCGCGAACGCCATGCCCGCGAGCGTCGACTCGAGGTCGATTTCGGCGACTGGGTAGGAGGCCAGCTCAAGCTGCACGGGCCGCCCCTCCGAGCCTGCGCTCGATCTCGGCAGCGGCCCGACGGCAGGCTTCGGCCACCTGCGCGAGCCCGCTCGCGGAGAGGCGGTAGGCCGGACCCGAGACGGATAGCGCCCCGGCGCAGACCCCAGTGGCGTCTCGGACCGGAACGGCCACCGCGTTGAGGCCAGCTTCGAGCTCGCCGACGTTGGTCGCATAGCCGCGCTGGCGAATCCGATCGAGCTCACGACTGAGCGACGAAGGATCGACAATCGTGCGCTCGGTGAAGGGTTCGAGCGCCGCAGGCAGCTCGGGGCTGTCGGAGAACGCGAGCAGCACTTTCCCGTTTGCCGTGCAGTGCAGCGGTGTCCGGCGACCGGCCCAGTTGCCGACTCCGACGATGTGCCGCCCGTCCACCTGGGCGACATTCACCGCCTGGTCGCCGTGGAGCACTCCGAGGTTGACGGTCTCGCCCGTTTCGGCGGCCAGACGGTCCATCGAGCGCCGGGCGAACTCGACCAGATCACGCCTGCCAAGCGCCAGCAGCCCTAGTCGAGCAAGCTCGGGCCCGAGGCGAAAGGCCTCGCTGCCCGCGGGGCGCTCGAGAAAGCCCCGCGCCGCCAGCGTTGCGGCGAGTCTCGAGACCGTGCTCTTGTGGACTCCGAGCGTGGCAGCGAGCTCGGTGACGCCGAGTTCCTGCTCCGGCGACGTGTAGGCCTGAAGCAGCTGGAGCGCTCGATCGACTGCCTGGATTCCCGACCCGTTGCGCATCGTGCAACCAGTTGATTATTACGCAACGCACGGTAGATTGGAAGAGAGAGTTCAGGCCGCGTCGTCGTGGCCGGCGGGATGCAACGACGCAGCGCGGTGTGAGGCTGAGACAGGGTCGGTCCGCTTCTGGATCTCGAGGAGGCCGCTGGCGCTCTGGTGGTCGACCTGGAGGGTCGTGTGATCGATGCCGAACTTGTCGTCCAGGAGCCGTTCGAGCTGTCGGCGGATCGCGTGGCAGTCGTCTCCGGGGCGGACGAGCACGTGGGCCGACAGCGCGGGGAAGCCCGACGTGATCGTCCACACATGAAGGTCGTGCACGTCGACGACGCCGGCCAGCGAGGCCATGCGCTGACCCACCCGACCCGGGTCGATTCCGCGCGGGGCGGCTTCGAGCAGGACGAGGACCGAGTCGCGCAGGATGCCCCATGAGCTGGCGAGAATCAGCACGCCGATCAGGACGCTGATCAGCGGATCGGCGTACTCCCATCCCGTCGTCACGATCACGAGACCGGCGACGACCACGCCGAGTGAGGCGATGGCGTCGGTCCCGAGGTGGACGAAGGACGCACGCAAGTTCAGGTCTTCGCCCCCTCGGCGGTACGTCACGGCTGCGCTGAGGGCGTTGACCACGATGCCGATCGCGGCGACCACGATCAGCCATCCGCCTGGCACGTTGGGAGGGTTCGCGAACCGGCGGCCTGCCTCGACGAAGATGAGCAGCGCGACCACGACGAGCAGCAGGGCGTTTGCCAGCGCGGCCAGAATCTCGGCTCGCTTGAACCCGAAGCTGCGGCTGGGCGTTGGCGGACGAGACGCGAGCACGACCGCTCCGAGCGCGATTCCGAGTGCTACCACATCCCCGAGGTTGTGGCCCGCGTCGGAGAGGAGCGCGAGGCTGCCGGTGCCGATGCCCACTCCGGCCTCCACCGCCGTGTAGACGGTGTTCAGGCCGAGCGCCAGCGTCAGCGAGCGCCTGCTCGCGTTCGCGACGTTCGCGTGGGCATGTGTATGGGGGTGACGTTCAGCAGGCGTCGCAGCAGCCCTCGCCGTTCCAGCTCCCGATCCCATCGCGGAGTGCCATTGCGCCGATCACAAGCGCGTCCGCCCGAGGCCCACGAGCAGCGCGATCGAGAGATACGCGCACAGCTGGTTCTGCCGTCCCTCTTTGACGGTAGCAACCGAGCCCAGCTGGCGACCCACCCGCCGCTTCGCTCTGGCAAGAAGCGGCATTGCCGCAGCCGTGATTGCCGCGAGACCGATCCCGACCCGGCTCACTCGCGGATGCACGCCGCCGGCCAGCGTTCTCACGGCCCCAACGGCTACGTAGACGCCGAGCACGAAGAAGCTGGTGGCGATCAGCTGTTGCGCACGACGTTCGGCACTCGTTAGCTGCACGCGCCGGCCGGTGAAGCGCCAGACAACGACGAGACCGGCAACGCCTTCGACCAGGCTGTCGATGCCGAAGCCCACAAGTGCGATCGAGGCGGTGGCAAGACCAGCGGCGAGGGCAATCCCGAACTCGATGGCGTGCCAGCCGATCCCGCCCCAAGCAAGCACCTTCGCCCGATGAACAAGCCAGGCTCGCTCGGGAGCCTGACGCGCTGGCACGCTCGCGAGCGGAAGCGCCGGTACGACCTGCCGGGGCGCGACTCGGCCGTCGGTCACTCGTTGCTGTCCCTGTGCCCGACGTGCTGCAGGCCGACGTCGAGCAGCAGCCGGATGTGCGCGTCGTCGAGCGAGTAGTAGACGTTGCGTCCCTGCTTGCGATAGCGCACGAGCCGGCTCGAGCGAAGCAGGCGAAGATTATGCGAGCAGGCGGTCTCGGAGAGGCCCGTGACAGCGGCAAGATCGCAGACGCAGAGCTCGCCCGCCTCGAGCAGCGCCGAGATCAACCGCACCCTGCCCGGATCCGAAAGCACGCGAAACACCTCGGCCAGCTCCTGGAACACACGCGGCTCGGGCAGGCGTTCGAGGACAGCCGCCACGCGCTCGGGCTCGACGCACTCGACCTCACAGCGGTCCAGCGGAATGACGGTCTGCGAGGATGACATCTTCACAGATATGAAGATATCAGCCGTCAGGCAAGTGTGCGACCTCCGGACCACCTGCCCTCGATGCCCGCACTTCAAAGAGGGAGGCCATGGCTGTCCCGCCCTCCGCGCCGGTGGGATGGCCGACCTGATCGCCTTCATCCACTCGCGGCACCCCACCGCACCGGCAGGCGAGACCGGGACGGGAATGATCGAAATGACCGGGATGGACAGGGACGGACACAACGTCGTAGTGCCCGCCTGCGGCCTACGCGCGCGGCCGGCGCTTTTCCGGGTCGTAGATCGGCAGAGACGCCACGGTCGCAGGAGCCGTACCGCCTTCGACCGCGACCTCGAGCGTGCGGCCTTCGGAGGCGAGGTCGCTGCGCACGACCGCCATGCCGATCACGTTGCCGAGCGTCGGGCTCTCGCAGGGGCTCGTGAGCGTGCCCGCTGGCTCGCCGTCGAGCGTGACCGCGGCGCCGTATTCGGGGACAGCGCCGTCGACGACGAGCGTGACCAGACGGTTCGGCGGGCTTGCGGACTCACGTGCAAGCGCTTCCTTTCCGGAGAAGTCGCCCTTCCCGAGCGCGATGACCTTGTCGAGTGACATGTCGAACGGGCTCGTCTGGTGCTGGAAGTAGTCGTAGCCGATGAAGATGAGCCCGGATTCGATCCGGATCGTCTCAACCGCGGCGAGACCGTACGGCCTCGCGCCAGCACCGGTCACAGCCGCCCACAGGTCCTCAGCATCTCGCGGCGCGCAGAACATTTCGAAGCCGAGCTCACCCGAGTATCCCGTGCGGGACACCCAGCACGGCACTCCGCCGACCTTGACCTTGTCCGGCCAGAACCGGAAGTAGCGAAGTGAGGCGACGTCTGCATCGCACATCGAGGCGAGCAGCTCGCGCGAGCGCGGTCCGTTGACGCCGAGCTGCGGCAGGTCTGCCGTCTTCGGCTCGATCGACGCGTCCAGCCCCGCCGCGACGTTACGGATGTGGTCGAGATCGGAGTCGAGCGCCGTGACCAGCCAGCAGTGGTCATCGGCGAACTTGAACACAGTCCCGTCGCCGACCATCTTGCCGTTCGTATCGCAGAACGGTGCGTAGCGAACCTGGCCGACTTGTAGGGAGAGCATGTCGTTCGTGAACACCCGATCGGCCAGCAGCATCGCATCGGGACCGCGAACCTCCCACTTGCGGAGCGGTGACGGGTCCCAGACGCCCACATCGTTGCGGATCGCCTGATGCTCGGCCAGGGGATCGCCGAAGTGATTCGGCC
>Ga0187777_10003289_pt1 | contig 10331 bp, 4 predicted proteins | sample 1015_Q2_SP5_10_M_FD_132416 | JGI IMG/M metagenome (GOLD analysis project Ga0187777, IMG submission 132416) | Tropical peat soil microbial communities from peatlands in Department of Meta, Colombia - 1015_Q2_SP5_10_MG | ecosystem: Environmental > Terrestrial > Soil > Wetlands > Peat | place...
GAGCAGCGGATGGCGACCGGACGAGACCAAGCCGTGTCGGGTGAAGGATGGAGCGCTGCGACGCGCGAAAATGTCGGCAAATCCGCCCGCCAACCCACGATTCACGATGTCGCGCGGCTCGCTTCCGTGAGCATCGGGACGGTGTCGAAGGCGCTGAATGGCAACGGCCGTATCAGCGTCGAAACGAGGGGGCGGGTGGCGGCGGTCGCCAACAAGGTCGGCTATCGTCCTAACCATCTCGCGCAGAGCCTGCATCGCGGGCAATCCTTTACTGTCGGCGTCATCTCCAACGACAATTTCGGCCGCTTCGCGATGCCAATCGTCGAGGGTCTCGAGGAATGCCTCTCAGAGCGCCGCATTTCCGTCTTCATGTGCAATGCGACGGACGATCCTGCGCTCGAAGCGAGCCACGTCGAGTCCCTCCTCGCCAAGCGCGTCGACGGCATTGTCGTGACCGGACGTCGGGCGGATCGGCGTCCGCGCCTGCAAGTGCCGATTGCCGGCCTTCCCACGCTCTACGTCTTCTCGCAAACCGACGATCCCGAGGCCCTCTGCCTGTTGCCCGACGACTATGGCGGGGCGCGACTGGCCTGCGATCATCTGATCGAGCTCGGGCGCCGCCGCATCGCTCACGTGACAGGACCTGAGCGTTTCGAGGCGGTGCTCCTGCGCCGCGACGGCTATCGCGCCGCCTTAAAGAGCGCCAAGCTTTCCGCGCCCGACGACTACTTCCTGAGCGGCCCGTGGTCGGAAGCCTGGGGCCGCCAAGCGCTCGATCGTCTCCTTGCCGGCGGGCGTTCGCCCGACGCCATCTTCTGCGGCAACGACCAGATCGCGCGCGGCGTAGCCGAAGCGCTGCGCGAGCGCGGCCAAAAGGCGCCCGACGACGTCGCGCTGGTGGGATTCGACAACTGGGCGGTCATTGCCGAGGCGACGCGCCCCCAGTTGACGAGCGTCGACATGAACCTCAAGGCGCTCGGTCGCGAGACGGGCCGGCGCCTGATGGCGATGATCGCCGGAGAACGCCAGAGCGGCGTTCATCGCCTGCCCTGCAGTCTGGTCATCCGCGAGTCCTGCGGCGGGACGCGCTCGCCCGGCGCTTGAACGGCGCGCCCAATCGCACGGAGATCCTCCCTAATGCGACGCTACGCCCCGACGCCCTTCGTCGATGTTCGAATCACCGACGACTTCTGGCGCGAACGGCTGGAAACCGTGCTGACGAAGACGATCCCGAGCCAGTACGAACGATTGCGGCTGCATGGCGTCCTGGAGTCGCTCAAAGCGAGCCAACCGCCGCCGCCGCTGCGGATTCCGGTTAGCAATCACGGCATGTCGCCGCAGGTCTTCTGGGATTCCGACGTCGGCAAATGGATCGAGGCGGCGAGCTATGCGCTGTCGCATCGCCGCGACGCCAAAATCGAGGCCAAGATAGACGAGATCGCTGAATGGCTCGCTGCAACTCAGCTTCCCGACGGCTATCTCAATTGCTGGTACATCGGGCGCGAAATCGACAAGCGATGGACGAATCTGCGCGATCGCCACGAGCTGTATTGCGCCGGCCACCTGCTAGAAGGGGCGATCGCCTATTGGCGCGCCACCGGCCGACGACGTCTCCTCGACCTCATGTTGCGCTATGTCGATCACATCGGCGCGACGTTCGGGCGCGGCGCCGGCCAGAAGCGCGGCTACTGCGGCCACCAAGAGATCGAGCTTGCGCTGATCAAGCTCTACCACGCGACCGGCGAGAAGAAACATCTCGATCTCGCCGCCTACTTCATTGACGAGCGAGGCGCGCAGCCGCCGCACTACTTCGACGTCGAGGCGGCGGCCCGCGGCGAGGACCCGTCGAAATATTGGTTCAAGACTTACGAATACAGCCAGTCGCACAAGCCGGTGCGCGAGCAGGATAAGGTCGTCGGCCACGCTGTGCGGGCGATGTATATGTACGCCGCAATGGCGGACCTTGCCGCCGATCTCGGCGACGAGGGCCTGCGTCACGCCTGCGAAACGCTCTGGCGCGACGTGACGCAAACTCGGATGTACGTCACGGCCGGGCTGGGCCCGTCTGCGGCGAACGAAGGCTTCACCAAGGACTACGACCTGCCCAACGACACTGCCTATGCGGAAACCTGCGCCTCCGTCGCGTTGATCTTGTGGGCGCAGCGGATGCTTAATCTCGATTGCGACGGCGTCTATGCCGACGTGCTCGAACGCGCGCTCTACAATGGCGCGCTATCGGGCCTGTCCCGCGATGGCGTCCACTATTTCTACCAAAACCCGCTGGAGAGTGACGGCGGCCATACGCGCTGGGAGTGGCATCCCTGCCCCTGTTGCACGATGAACGTCTCACGTCTGGTCGCCTCGGTCGGCGGCTATTTCTATTCGACCGGTCGAGACGCTCTTTGCGTCCATCTCTACGGCGGGAGCGAAGCGAGCTTGACGGTCGGCGCGCGGTCGGTTCGCTTGCGCCAAGACGGGGACTATCCCTGGTCGGGGAAGATCCGCGTCCGGCTCGATCTTGACGAGCCGTCGGAATTTGCAGTCCGGCTGCGAATCCCAGATTGGGCGCGGCGATGGACCGCCTCGGTCAACGGCGGAGCGACGCAGCCGCCGATTGAACGCGGCTATATCGTGCTGCGCCGAGTCTGGCGGGCGGGCGACTCGATCGATCTCGAACTGCCGATGCCGGTCGAACGGCTCTACGCCAATCCGCATGTGCGCGACGACATCGGCAAGGTGGCGCTGCGCCGCGGACCGCTGATCTATTGCATCGAAGAGGCCGACAATCCCACCGCGTCCGTCGCACTGGCGCGTTTGCCGCGCGAAGCCGAACCGGTCGCCGAACGGCTGACGGAACTCTTTGATGGAGCCGTGGCGATCGCCGCGCAAGGCGAGATCGCCTCCGTTGACGGCGGCGAACTTTATCGAACGGAGCCCTTCGGATCGACGAAAGCGAGGTTGACCGCGATACCCTACTATCTCTGGGCGAATCGCGGGCCCGGTCCGATGCGGGTCTGGCTGCCGGAAGTCTAACGGCGCCCGGCGTCCTCAAGGGGAGCGTCCTCGCGCTCCTCCTTCTCTGCGGCGCAGGCCAAGGGAAGTCCCGGCGCTACCTTCCGCCACGACGGCTTCGCGACGCCCCGCGCGGCCGCGCTTCGCCGCCGCCCCAATTGTGCGGGCCCATGTCGGCATCGCCTGGCCTGTGCGGGCGATGGGCCGGCAGATTGGCCGCTCGGCCGAAACGGCGCTCGCCGCGATAACCGCCGCCCTGCGCTTCGATTGCCTCCTGACGGGCAAGCGGATCGTCGCTGACCGCAAGATCGACCGCCTGCAAGCGCTTGATTTCGTCGCGCAGGCGCGCCGCCTCCTCGAATTCCAGATTGCCGGCCGCATCCGTCATCCGCTTTTCCAGTTCATCGATCGTCGCGCGAAGATTGTGGCCCAGCATCGCGCCGGCTTCCGCCACGAGCCCGGCATCGACCGTCACGTGATCGCCTTCATAGACCGAGGACAGGATGTCGGCGATGCCGCGCTTGATGGAGGCCGGCGTGATGCCGTTCTCTTCGTTGAAGCGTTGCTGCTTCTCCCGCCGCCGGGTGGTCTCGGCCATAGCGCGCGCCATCGAGCCGGTGACGGCGTCAGCGTAGAGGACCACCTTTCCGTCGATATTTCGCGCCGCGCGGCCGATTGTCTGCACCAGGGAGGTTTCCGAACGCAGGAACCCCTCCTTGTCGGCGTCGAGAATGGCCACGAGCGCGCATTCCGGAATATCGAGGCCCTCGCGCAACAGGTTGATGCCGACCAACACGTCGAACGCCCCCAGTCTCAGATCGCGGATAATTTCGATGCGTTCGAGCGTGTCGATGTCGGAATGCATGTAGCGCACCCGCACGCCGTGTTCGTGGAGATATTCCGTCAGGTCTTCGGCCATGCGTTTGGTCAAGGTCGTCACCAAGGCGCGATAGCCGCGCGCGGCGACCGACTTGACCTCGCCGAGCAAATCGTCGACTTGGCTGCGCGCCGGCCGAACCTCGACAGGCGGATCGATCAGGCCCGTCGGTCGGATCACCTGCTCGACGAAGACGCCGCTCGTGCGCTCCAACTCCCACGAGCCGGGCGTCGCCGAGACGTGGACGGTTTGCGGCCGCATGGCCTCCCATTCTTCGAAGCGCAGCGGCCGGTTGTCCATGCAGGACGGCAACCGGAACCCATATTCGGCAAGGGTCGCCTTGCGTCGGTAGTCGCCGCGGTACATCGCGCCGATTTGCGGAACCGTGACGTGGCTTTCGTCGAGAAAGACAAGCGCGTTGTCGGGCAGGTATTCGAACAGCGTCGGAGGCGGCTCCCCCGGCCGGCGGCCGGTCAGATAGCGCGAATAGTTTTCGATGCCGGCGCAAGACCCGGTCGCCTCCAACATCTCAAGGTCGAACGTCGTGCGCTGCTCGAGCCTTTGCGCCTCCAAAAGTCGACCGGCGCGATTGAGCACGTCGAGCCGTTCCTTCAGCTCCTCCTTGATCGCCTTGATCGATTGCAGCAGAGTGGGACGCGGCGTTACATAGTGGCTATTGGCGTAGACCTTGACGAATTCGAGGTCCTGCGTCTTTTTTCCGGTGAGCGGATCGAACTCGACGATCGATTCGACTTCGTCGCCAAAGAAGCCGATGCGCCAAGCGCGGTCCTCGTAGTGCGCCGGAAAAATCTCGAAAGAATCGCCGCGCACCCGAAACACGCCACGCGAAAAGTCGCTCATGCTGCGCTTGTACTGCAGAGCGACGAGGTCGGCGATCAGCTGGCGCTGGTCGACCCTGTCGCCGATTTTCAGCGAAAAGGTCATGGCCGTATAGGTTTCCACCGATCCGATGCCATAGATGCAGGAGACCGAGGCGACGATGACCGCATCGTCGCGTTCGAGGAGGGACCGCGTGGCGGCGTGCCGCATGCGATCGATCTGCTCGTTGATGGAGGATTCCTTCTCGATATAGGTATCCGTGCGCGGAACGTACGCCTCGGGCTGGTAATAGTCGTAGTACGAGACGAAATACTCGACCGCATTGTCGGGGAAGAAGCTCCTGAACTCGCCGTAGAGCTGCGCCGCCAGCGTCTTGTTCGGCGCCAGGATCAAGGCGGGCCGCTGCGTTCGCTCGATGACCTTGGCCATGGTGAAGGTCTTGCCCGAGCCGGTGACGCCGAGCAGCACCTGATCGCGTTCGTGGCCCTTCAGGCCCCGCACGAGCTCCTCGATCGCCTGCGGCTGATCGCCTTTCGGCTCATAGTCGGAGATAATCGCGAATTTGACGCCGCCTTCCGACTTTTCCGGGCGCGGCGGGCGATGCGGGGTCCAAGGCGGCCGACCGCGGATATTGGGATCGCCGAGTTCAAGAAGCGAGCTCAAGGCATCGATCGTCGCCGCCGAACCGGTCAAGTCGGAGGGATGGAGAAGCGCTTGGGCGGCGCGGGCCGGCTCGAATGGGACGGGCGCTTCGGCCAAACCCGGCGCCTTTTCGATCAAGGCGGGATTGAGCAATGCGGCCAAATGTTCATCGAGCGGATGAAGCTCGGGCTTGGAAGCTTTGGCGCGCGTCGGGCGGGCCGGCGGTTTCGGGGGCTTGGCCATGGCCGGCAATATGGGAGCAAAGGAGCGCCGAGAAAAGGCTCGACCCTAGGGCGCGCCGATACGGTCGGCGAGAAGCCTGGCGAGGGCGGGGCCGAACAGGACAACGGCGATGAAGCGGACGGTCTGCATCGCCATGACGAAGGACATATCGACCGTCGGGCTCGATGAGGCGATGATCGCCACGGTGTCCATTCCACCCGGGCAGGTGGCGAGATAGGCGGTCAAGGGATCGACGCCGACGGCCTCGGTCAGGGCGAAGGCGAGCAGCCAGCAAAAGACGATGAGGGCGAGGATCGAAAAGATGATCTGGGGCAGCGCGCGTCGGGCGTGATGCAGGATTTGAGGCGTGAAGCGCAGGCCGATGCTCCAGCCGATGAGAGCGTAGCTCGCCACGAGAAGCCATTGCGGCAACTCGATTTCGATGAGGCCGGCAACGTTCAAGACCGCGCCGGCCGCCAAGGGCGTCAGCAAGGGACCGGCCGGCACGCCCAGAAGGCGTCCGGCCAGAGCCCCGAGCCCGGCCAGCGCGACCGTCTCGGCGAGAGCCTTCCAATGGACGGGCGCGAGCCAGACGGTTTCGTGGGCCGCGGCAGGCGAACCGATCCAGAGGCCGGCGATCAACGAGGCGGCTGCCGCGACGAAGACGACGCGCAGATATTGCATGAGCGCGACGGTTTGCGCGTCCGCGCCATAGGCTTCGGCCATGATCATCATGGCGCTGGCCGCGCCGGGCGAACTGCCCCAAATCGCGGTGGAGCCGGGCAGCGCCCCCGAGCGGCTCAACAGCCAGCCGAGCGCCGAGCTGGCGGCGATCACGGCGGCGATGAACGCCAGGAAGAGCAGTCCGTGGTTGAGGAAGGTTGCAATGATCGCCGGCGTGATAGCGCGCGCGATCAGGCAGCCGACGATCGCCTGCGCAACATAGTAGGGAGGCAGCGCGACGCGGATCATCCCGCCATTCGCGCCGATCACGATCCCCGCGATCATCGGCCCCAGCAGGAAGGCGGCAGGAAGCTGGCTCCATTTGAACGCAGCGGCGAGCAATCCCGAAAAGACCGCCAATGTCGCCCATTGGACGGGCGCGGCCAGTCCGACGAGGCGCTGGGAGACATTTGGTTGCGGCGAAGCGGACATCAAGCCAAATCCGCGCTCGACGCGGCCCATGAAGCGACAGGCGCTCGCGAAGCGCCGGGAACGATGCGAGACATTAATCGACGAACGGTTCGTTGATCCACCGCGTAAGCGCCACGCCCCCTTCGCGACGACGCACAAGATGAACGTTAGTAAAGATACGCTTGCGCCTGCGGTACGACCGCAATATTCGCCTTATTTGCAGGCAAACCCGCTGAATTGCCGCTCAGTCGCGCCTTTGTTCTTTGCGCGCCGCCGTTTTGGCGGCGATTCTCACAAATAGTTCATCGTCCAACGGGGATCACTTCTCGTTGATCTCAGCTATTTCCCCTTGGACGCGGCTATCCTTGCTTATAACTCCCGTTGGCGGGCGGAAGCGCCGGAGCGCCCCGGGGGGTCGAGGTCCGCCGCCGATCCGGGCTGACCCTTGTTTTGTATTGGCTCGGCGAATGCTGTCGCCGTCGCGGCGAGGTTAGCGAGGATGAGTTTTCGAGGATTCGTCGCGACGATCGCGATTGTCGCCATAGGGGCCGCCGCTTTCGGCGCCTATTTTCCCGACGCCGTCGAGAAAGCCTCGCCGGCGGCCGGCCGTTACGCCCATAGCCTTCACGATTTGGCCGCCGGCCGATCGGCGCAACCGGCCTCCTCAGTCCAAGCGCAGGTCGAATCCGCCGGTCCGCCGGCGGTCCTGGTTTCGGTCGTCGCCGCCCGAAGAGCCGACTATCCGCTCTATCTGGAGAGTCTCGGCCAAGTTCAAGCCTACAACACGGTGACCGTGCGTACGCGCGTCGACGGGCAGGTCATGAAGATCGCCTTCACCGAAGGTCAGCTGGTCAAGCAAGGCGATCTCTTGGCCCAGATCGACCCGCGTCCTTTCCAGGCGGCTCTCGATCAGGCCACGGCGAAGAAGAGTCAGGATGAAGCCAATCTCGCCAACGCCAAACTCGACCAGCAGCGCTACGCCACCCTCGCCAAGCAGAATTTCGCGAGTCAGCAGCAGCTGGACACGCAAAACGCCTTGGTCGCGCAATTGACGGCCCAGATCGCCGCTGACGCCGCTTCGGTAGAAGCGGCCCAAGTTCAGCTCGATTACACGACGATCCGCGCGCCAATTTCGGGACGCACCGGCTTCCGGCTTGTCGACGAGGGCAATATCGTAGCGGCCTCGCAACAGACCGGCATTGTGACAATCGCCCAGTTGCAGCCGATCGCCGTCGTCTTCACGGAGCCGGAACAGGAAGCCACGCGCCTCAACGCGTTGTTGACGACCGGCGCGCGGCCCGAGGTCGTGGTCAAGACCTCGGATGGGGGCAAGGAGCTCGCCCGCGGTCGTCTCGTTCTGACCGACAATCAGATCGACGTCGCGACCGGCTCAATTCGCCTCAAGGCGGAGTTCGACAACGCCGACAATGCGCTGTGGCCAGGCCTCGCGGTTGCGACCCGCATCGAGATTGGCGCGCTGACGAACGCGCTGGTCGTACCGACCGAGGCCATTCAACACGGTCCGAACGGACTCTATGTCTATGTCGTCGACGACCAGAACCGCGCCGCGATGCGGCCCGTCGTCGTCACGCATCAGGATTTGGATCGGGCTGTCGTCGACAAGGGTCTCGCCGACGGCGACCGGACGGTGACGGTCGGCGCCTATGTTCTCCAACCGGGCGCGCGCGTCTCGATCGACGCCTCGGCCGGCGCTGGGAGCTGACCGATGAACGGCGGCGTATCCGGCCCCTTTATCCGACATCCCGTCGCAACGACGCTGATCATGGTCGCGCTGCTGCTTGCGGGCGCCGTCGCTTATCCGCTTCTGCCCGTAGCGCCCTTGCCCCAGATCGACTTCCCGACCATTGCGGTCAGCGCCTCCCTGCCGGGCGCTTCGCCGGAGACGATGGCCTCCTCCGTGGCGCAGCCACTGGAGCGCCAGCTCGCCCAGATTCCCGGCGTCACGCAAATGACCTCGACGAGCCTCCTCGGCGCGACGGCGATAAGCGTGCAATTCGACCTCGACCGCAATATCGACGGCGCCGCCAACGACATCCAGGCGGCCATCAACGCCGCTTCCGGCTCCCTACCCAAGAATCTGCCCAGCCCGCCCACCTACCGAAAAGTCAATCCCTCCGATACGCCCATTCTCATTTTGTCGGTACAGTCTGACGCCGCGCCGATCACGGAAGTCGACGACGCGGCGGAGAACATTCTCGCCCAGCAGATCAGCCAGATTTCGGGCGTTTCCCTGGTGCGCGTCGCCGGCCAGCAAACCCCGGCGATTCGCGTCCAGATCGACCCGGCCAAGCTGGTCGAGAAAAATCTCCAGCTCGAAGACGTGCGCGCCCAGATCGGCCTCGCCACCGTCGATAGCCCGAAGGGAACACTCAACGGGGAGAGACAATCATTCACGATCTTCGACAATGATCAGCTGACCAAGGCGAAGGATTGGAACAATGTGATCGTGGCCTACCGCGACGGCGCGCCGGTGCGCATTCGCGACATCGGCCAAGCGGTCGATGGACCGGCCGACGTCAACCAGGCGGCCTGGGGCAACGGCAAGCGCGACGTCTTTCTTGTCATCTTCAAGCAACCCGGCTCCAACGTCATAAAGACGGTCGCGCGCATCAATCGAGCGCTGACGCATCTGGAGGCGGCGATCCCGTCGAGCATGCGCGTGACGGTCCTTTCCGATCGTACGACGACAATCCGCGCATCGGTCAGCGATGTTCAATTCACGCTGTCGTTGACCATCGCGCTGGTGGTGATGGTTATTTTCATCTTCTTACGAAGCGTCTCGGCAACGCTCATTCCGAGCGTGACGGTGCCCCTCGCATTGCTCGGCGCGTGCGGAGCGATGTGGGCGGCGAGCTACAGTCTCGACAATCTCTCGCTGATGGCGCTCACCATTGCGGTGGGCTTCGTGGTCGATGACGCAATCGTCGTGCTCGAGAACATCACGCGCCATGTCGAGGAGGGCATGAGGCCGCTGCAGGCCGCGCTCAAAGGGGCGGGCGAGATCGGCTTTACGGTCGTATCGATATCGCTCTCGCTCATCGCCGTTTTGATCCCCTTGCTCCTAATGGGCGGCATTATCGGCAGGCTGTTCCGAGAATTCGCCGTTACTTTGGCGATGACGATCGTCATCTCGGCATTTGTATCCCTGACGTTGACCCCGATGATGGCGTCGCGATTCCTCAACAATAGTTCCCATCGCAAACATGGTCGCCTCTACCAGTTGAGCGAACGCGGCTTCACGGCGATGGCCAACGGCTACGAGCGCGGATTGGATTTCGTGCTGAGACATCGATTTGCGACGCTGATGATCTTCGTCTGCACGGTTTGCGCGACCGGCTATCTCTTCGTCGTCATCCCGAAGGGCTTTTTCCCGCAGCAGGACACCGGGGTCCTGTTTGGCAATTCCGACGCGCCGCAAGACACCTCGTTTCCCGAGATGATGAAGCTGCAGGAGCAGCTCGGGGCCATCGTCCAGTCCGACCCCGGAGTTGCGACGGTGGCCATGGCGATCGGGGCGGGCGTCGGCAGCACGTCGCAGAACAACGGCCGAATGTTCATAACGTTGAAACCGCGCGACGAACGC